>ENA-OQDE01000004-OQDE01000004.1-human-gut-metagenome-genome-assembly--contig:-NODE-4-length-131700-cov-2.759046_pt1 | contig 131700 bp, 142 predicted proteins | sample MGYA00242768_ERZ504595 | MGnify/ENA primary metagenome ERZ504595 (study PRJEB26092, sample SAMD00036307) | human gut metagenome | host: Homo sapiens | study: EMG produced TPA metagenomics assembly of...
TGGAATTGAACATCGTTACGTTATTTCATTTGTTCTTCAAGTTCCATTTTGCCAGTCCGATAATCATTCCCTGAAGCATTGTTTCTTTCATAATAGTTAGTCTCGGTTGATTCGACAAATGTACGACCAGTCTTCTTTCTTTATAATTTCTTTGGCCATTGTTCGCAGTTGGGGGATGCGTACGCGAGAATGTTGTTAGCTCCCGGGAGGAGGGAAGAGTGAAATTCCTGATATTGGGAATCTACTAGCGCCTGTAATTCTTTCCGGATGTTTTCAGTTATAGTCATTTTTCATATCGTTGGTTATTTCACAAAGGTATAAAAAAGAGTATGCGTACTGTGGCAGGCATACTCTTTTTTGAGACAATTCCCATCATAATGAAAATACTTTGGGAAAGCTTGTCCGATCGGTTACTTCTTGACCATGTCGAAACTGAATGTGGTAATCGGGAAGTCTTTCAACGGCACTCCTTCTACTTCCACCTGGGTTGCTTTGATCACAAAGGTAAGTTTTTTATCTTTATATGTATATTGACCCTGTTCTTCTGCTTCTATGGTTACTTTTACAGTAATTTGAGGATCTTCTTCTCCATCCGCTTTTACTTGAGTCGGGGGCGTATATTTTATTTCCAAAGGTTCAGGTTTCAATTGAAGTAGAATGGAGCCTTTGCCATCATCATTAAAGGCAGCAGTATAAGGAATGTTGTAATTGATATCGTCCAGATTCTCAATGATAACTTCGGCAGCTTCTTCACCGACGATACTTCTGATCAAATCGTCAACCGGAAGTTTTTTAATCATAATTTGATTGTCTTTTACTTCAGCGGTAACTGTGGCTCCTTGCGGTTGTTCTTCTTTGGAGGAGTAGTTTTGTGGATTGACGGATGGAGCGGTTTCTGTTAACATCTTACCGGAATAGTTTCCATCCACATCTTTAAGTGAATATACGGGAATATCTGAATCGTCATCATTGCTGCATGCAGTGAAAGTGCTTATCAGCCTGGCAATACTACAAGGAGAACAAAGCGATTAAAACAACGAGTTTTTTTTATTTCAGTTAAAATTTTCATACTGTTTAAAATTAGATTATTAATTTTCAAAATTAAGGTGTACGTACATAGAGTAAATGCCGGTATTTGTGAAATACTGCGTATGGAAATAAAAACAAAATGTTTTTTTTGCAGGAATGCTGTTGCAGAGGTCCCATTCATCAGGACCTTTGCAACAGATAGCAGACTTCGTATACTATTGTTTTTTTATAATAGATTCGCTTGGTGTTATTCCGAAATATTCTTTGTATTTATGTCGGAAGTTTTTTAGATTCTTTAATCCTATCATTTCCGGAACCACATTTACAGAGTATTTTCCGCTTTCTAACAGTTCACGGGCTTTTTCCATTCGGATTCGGTATATAAAAAATTTAGGTGCTTCTCCTGTCAGCGATTTCCATTTATTGAAGAAAGTAGTTCTACTCATATATAGTTCGGACGCGACTTCATCAATAGTCAGGTTTTCCTGATCTATATTTTTTAGAATATAGTCTTTCACACGATCGATGAATACGTAATTATCTTCATTCAGGTTTTCGTTCTCTTTTATCTTTAAGAATTGTTCCCCGAATATTTTTTGTAGGAATGATTTTCTAAGGAAACGACTATTTTTGATTAGAACGTTTATTTCTATTTTTAAATCTTCTACATGAAAAGGAGTATGTAAAAAGACATCGGCCAGCGAGGCCTCTCTGGTGTTTTGTTGTTTGCCGTCCAGATATGAACCGTAAAGGATAATAGGTATAATAGAGGTCTCTCCGGACGTTTTTAGTCTTGAAGAGAGTTCGTTTCCATACATCCCATGCAACATCATGTCACAAATCACGATGTCCGGGTATTCTTCTCTGATGTATTTCAGGGCCTCCAGACCGTTGTCGAAGCTTTTTACAATGAAGTGTTCGGATAAGCGTGTTTCCAGATAAGACCTGAAGTCTGCATTACTGTCAGCAAGGAGTACTGTAGGCTTGGCTGACTTTCTTTTATGAGTCTCTTTACAGAACAGAGAGTCAATCTTTTTTTCTTCCTGATTGACTGTGAACTGTATGGGAGTATATTCGGACATATTTTTATGTGTATATTTTAATGGAAATCTTAGTAAAACACTCTGTTGGGAGTGATTGATGAGAATCTTGCCGTTGCACAGTCTTAACAGTTTCTTATAAAATATACTTTTATCGAAACTATATTCAAGTTCTTCTCCCCGTTTGAGTAATTGAAGCTTTTTGTATGTGTAACATTGGGTCAATCTCCTGCTTTTGTAACCGGTTATTCTAATTTGCCAGTGTTGAGGGTTTATAGAAATAGCCAAGATAATTGTTTGCTTTTGTCCGGCGTGGTCTATGGCGTTTCTTATGAATTTATCAATGATTGGAGATACCTTACTTTGGTCGAACCAAGTACTGGCATACTTGAATTCTGTCTTTATTTCCAGTTTTATTTGATTGTTGATGGCATGTTCTCTTAAAGAGTCGACTTTATTCCTGATAAACTTTCCGAGTTCATATTCTGCAATATCCACACTTCCGGAATGGGTGAATAACTGTTTCAAATTCATCAGTCCGGTTAAATGTTCGTTGAGACAATCGATCTTTCGGATTGCCAGTAATAACTCCGTTTTGGCATTTTCGGGACAATGATCATTGTATATTGTTTTTAATGGAGTATGAATCGATGTGATCGGGGTACGAATATTCCCGAAGGAGTCCATTAAATATTGAATCCCTTCTTTTAATAAATTCTTTTCTTTTTGTATAAATATGAAAGACCAAATCCAATAAATTGAAATTCCGCCTGCAATAAGCAGTGGGACAAGGTATAATTGATAAATAAGAAGTATAGTTATGACAACGGGAACGAGAGGTGATGTTGTTATTGAGTATTTCATTTTAATTTGTTTTAATGGTGCCACTTAGATGGGATACACCTATTTCCTACGTTTGAGATAAAAGAGTAAATTCACTGTAACTATAATCTCACAGTTATGTATTCATAAACTCAAAATATAAATATTTATGGATTTATATTTGAGAGGTGATAGTTGAAAGTAAAATTTATATGAGGAGTTTGAATCCTAACAATTTGAATCATTCTTTGAGAAATGGTGGATTTCCTCCTGGCAACAATGATAAATAGATCTATTTTTGTTTATTGAATGTTTTTATTTACCGTGTGGTAATACTGATGAGGGGGGAACGTATTGCATATTCGGTACTATCGATACATATCCCGATAAGTACCACTTGGATTTTCTCATATAAAGATAGAAAGGAAGTACGATTTATTCCTGCGAAGTAAAAATAATGATAAGTTGTAACAAGTGAATGATGATATGAATATTGGATGACAGTTTGTTTCCGTTTGGTATGATTATGGGGATGAACGGTAGGTGATAATTATGATTAGTTAGTAATGTTCTGTTGTGGCGTAACAAAAGGGTAAAAGAGATATAACGTTTTTCCATCACCTGAACATCTGCTTTATTGATTGGAGAGCATTGATATGATTTGGAGCAGGAGGAAAAATAAAAAAGTGACGCTATCCTTGGCAGATGGCGTCACTTTTGAAACTATTTTTAGATATGTATCCTACCAGTTTCTTTTCACTGTACGGTAACCATAACCGATAATTACAAGAAAACAGATGAAAGGAAGAATAAATGAAACATTGACAGCCGGTAGCCAGGCTATCTGTTCCATATCAATGATACTTGCCTGTAGCGGTGGAAGAATAGAGCCTCCCAAGATAGCCATAATGAGACCGGCAGCTCCGAACTTCGCATCATCTCCCATGCCTTTCAGGGCAATGCCGTATATGGTAGGGAACATTAATGACATACAAGCCGATATTGCTACCAGACAATATATGCCGTAGATGTTTTGTAGGAAGATGGCTCCTAATGTGAAAACACCTCCGAAGATAGCGAGGATCATCAATAATTTGCCTGCATTAAGATAGCGCAGAATAAAGGTACAGATAAAGCGGCTGATACAAAAAATAACCATTGCCACGATATTATATTGTTGTGATAACACTTCTGCACTTTTTTCGTCCATGCCTTGTGACATAAACAGTCGTGTTCCATACTGAATGATGAACGTCCAGCACATGATTTGTGCTCCCACATAAAAGAACTGGGCTATCACACCTTCACGATAACGTGTTTCCTTGAAAATGCGTTTGAGTGTAGGGAAGAAGTCTATTTTGTGATTCTGATCTCCGTTTTTAGGCATTTTGACGAATCGTATCAATAGCAGCATGGCAACGATGACTAGTCCGATGATGAGATAAGGAGCGATCAGGACACTAAGGTCACTCTCTTTGATCGCCTGAAATTCGCTGTCGTTAAGCAATGCGCGGTCTTCGGTACACATCGGATGCAATTTCGCTTGAATGAACTGCATGGCTACATACATTCCGAGAAGCGACCCCATCGGGTTGAAAGACTGTGCAAGATTCAAACGCCGGGTAGCCGTTTCTTCCGTTCCCATGGAAAGAATATACGGATTACAGCTTGTTTCGAGGAAAGACAATCCGCAGGTCAGAATGAAATAAGCAATCAGAAACGGATAATACTCACCCGTCATTTTGGCGGGGAAGAATAAGAATGCTCCGAAAGCATACATACCCAGTCCTAACAAAACACCTGCTTTGTAGGAATATTTGCGGATGAAGATGGCAGCCGGAAAAGCCATTGCAAAGTACCCTCCATAGAAGGCAACTTGTACCAATGCTCCATCGGTGGCACTCATCCGGAAGATTTTAGAGAATGCCTTTACCATCGGATTGGTAATGTCATTGGCAAATCCCCATAACGCAAAACAGGAGGTAATGAGAATAAAAGGTATAAGATAACTGATGCCATCTTTCGAAAGGATGGACTGCTTGGTGTGTTTCATGGTTGTTTCTGGTATTTTTTTAAGTATTATACAAATGGAACATTCTTTCCATCGGTTTCCATTTCTCTGCGGAACTCATTCCAGGTGCGGCTTGTTGGAAGATAGCCATATATTCTTCCCACTCTTGTTGGCGGGGAAGGGTGTTCAGGCGTTCCATTGCCGTATCCCAGTCAAAATCAAGGGGAGTTTCGACAATCATAAACAGTCGTGTTCCCAGAATATAAATTTCCATTTCCAGGATGCCAACTTCCCGGATACCGGCAAGGATTTCCGGCCATGCTTCCGCTTGGCTATGTCTTTTCCGATATTCGGCGATTAGTTCCGGAGAATTGCGTAAATCAAGGGTTTGGCAATATCGTTTGACGGGAACGTCATAAGATTGAACCTGATAACCGGTTTTGGATGTTTCCATATACTTTTATTTTTTAGGGTAATATACTTGTGGTGTAACGCTGCGAGTGACAATTTCTCGCAATTCACGAAGATCGGCAATTTCTCCTTTAGCCATTGCCTGCGTCAGAATGTTTCCCATTGCAGTAGCTTCCACCGGACCTGCATAAACAGGAATGCCGAGTTCGTCAGCTGTCAGTTGGTTGAGTAACTTATTTTGTGACCCTCCGCCGATGATATTTAACTGACGGATCGGAGCGGGGAGACAACGGTTGAGCTGTTCCACAGCCTGACGATATTTGAAAGCTAATGACTGGAGTACACATCGTACAGTCTCTGCTTTGCTTTGGGGAACTTGCAAAGCATGACTCCGGCAATAATGAATAAGCGCGTTTTCCATATTTTCCGGATTCATGAATGTGGCGTCGTCTACAGGATGATTGTATCAATTTTGGCTTCGGCAGCCTGCGGGATGATTATATTATAATCTTGTTCCTCACCACATACTTTCCACTCATTCATCAAGCGTTGCAGATCCATAATCCTGTTATATTCTGGAGGAAACGGATCTTGCCGTCAACACCTCCTTCATTGGTGAATTGAGCTTTTCTTGCTTCTTCCGTCAGTATAGGTTCGTCCACTTCAACTCCCAGTAGCGACCAAGTGCCGGAACTAAGGAAAGCGATGGGGCTTTCTGTGGCAGGAACTGCGGCTACGGCACTGGCTGTATCGTGTGAACCTACGGCAATAACGTCTACGGCACCCAGTCCGGTTTCGCGTGCGATATCCTCTTTTAGTGTGCCTCTGATTGTTCCGGGAAGAATGATTTTACCGAACAGATGTTCGGGAAGACCTAAGCTATGTATGGTATCGAATGACCAGTTGCGTGATTTGGCGTTGAGTAATTCAGAGGTGGAGGCGATACAATATTCATTATTGGCTACCCCTGTCAGGAAATAACTGAAGAGATCGGGCATGAATAAAAGTTGCCGGGCAACTTCCAACTGTGCATCTTGATTTTGCTTCATGCTGTAAAGTTGAAACAGCGTATTGATAGGCATCACCTGAATACCGGTTTCGGCATAATGTCGATGTTCATCCATGCACTTGAATACTTCTGCCGGCATTCCCTCTGTTCTTGCATCCCGGTAACAGACTGGATTTCCTAATAGGTTTCCATGTTTGTCAATCAGTCCGAAATCCACTCCCAAGTGTCAATACCAATACCTTTTACGGCATATCCTTTTTGTGCAGCCAGTTTTAGTCCGGTTTTCATATCTTCGAACAGAGCCGGGAAGTCCCAGTAAATATGATTGCCTAGTTTGACCTGCCGGTTGGAGAAGCGGTATATCTCTTCCAATTCCAGCCTGCCGTTAAGAAGAAAGCCGGCGATGATTCGCCCGCTGCCGCCTCCGAAGTCTGCTGCTAAATAAGTATGTTTGATGGTATCTTTCATGGTAATATGCCTGGATATTAGTTGGTTTTCTTTCCTAATACGTAGATTTCCAGGTCTTCAATTTCTGCCGGTGTGAGCACTGAATAATCACCGCCGGATTGAACAATGATGCGACAAGCCATTTCGAAAAAAGTAGCCCGTTCATATACTTGGTCGAAGTCTTTTCCGCACACCACTTGTCCGTGGTTGGTCAGTAAAACCGAGTTATGCTTTTGCATGGCTTCTACCACGGCTTTCGCCAGTTCCGGTGAGCCGGGACGATAATACGGAATCACAGGTATTTCCGAACCTACATGGCAAGGAATTTCTGCTGTTACGTTGAAATTTGCCGGCTTGTTCTTCATGCAGGAGACAGCGGTGGCATATTCCGATTGGAAATGGAGAACGACATTGACGTCCAGACGTTCACGGAGAATACCCAAATGGAATGTACTTTCCATAGAGGGTTTTACACCATTGGCAGGAATGCCGCTGGCAATATGCAGATTGAAACCTTTTCTTTGCCAAGTGTGGGAACCCAGGAACCCGTACCGGAAATCAATGCTTCTTCGCCGATTCTCCAGGAAAGGTTACCGCTGCTGCAAAGCATTAACTTTGCATCCCCGTAACGATGTGCTTGTGCAATGAACTGTTCAATATGTTCGTTAGTAATCATAGTCTTACTTATTTAAGTCGCTGTAGGGGGCGGGGCTATCCCGACATTTGTTATGTGTCGGGATAGCCCCGTCCCTACGAACGGCAAAGTTAAAATATTTATTTATACAGGACGAAAAAAACTTGTTTATTTATAAATAGGACCATAAGTTGCACAAGCTCTGTAATCTGATCCTTCTTTGTCCATGCCGAAAGCATTCCAGGCAGCCGGGCGGAACATCTGATCTTCTTCTACATTGTGCATGCATACCGGGATGCGGAGCATGGAAGCAAGAGTGATTAAGTCCTGGCCGATGTGTCCATAGCTGATGGCGCCATGATTGGCTCCCCAGTTATTCATGACTGAATATACGTCTTTGAAAGCCGGTTTATCACACAAACGGGGCACAAACCAGGTGGTAGGCCATGTCGGGTCTGTACGCATATTGAGTTTCTGATGGATTTCCGGATCAATTTCCACTGTCCAACCTTCTGCGATTTGCAGGACAGGGCCTAAGCCTTTAATCAGGTTGAGGCGCATCATGGTAACAGGCATTCCGCCTTTTGACAGGAAGTTGGACGAGAAGCCACCCCCACGGAAGTAGTCACGGTCTGCCGGATACCAGGTCGTTGCTTTGAGACAGTTCTCTACATCAGCGTCCGTCAGGTTCCATGGTTCTTTCATAACCGGATTGCCTGCTGCGTCTAATGATTGGCCGGAACCGTCGAGAGTCGTTGCACCGGAATTGATAAGATGGATGATACCGTTTGCTGCCAATCCGCTCAACTCTTTGCCGGTTACACGTTTCACGGCTTCAGGACTCCAGTAAGTACGTACGTCGGAGAATATTTGTGCACGGTTGGTCAATAGATGTCCGAACAACATGGCTACACCGTTGCAGGCATCATTTTCGGTAGCTACCACAAATGCTTCACGGATACCATTCCAGTCAAAAGAGGTATTGAGTAAAGCTTCCGGATAGTCACCGTTAGGATAGAAGTCTGTCCATTGGCGTTGTCCCTGGAAACCGGCTGCAATGGCATTGTGTCCCAAAGCCTCTTCCTTGAATCCCATTTCTTTCAATTTGGGATTTCCGGTCATCAAGTCGCGCATGATAATCGTCATCTTTACAATGAATTCCCAATCAGCATCTTTCTGTTCACGGGTTTTACGTTTTTCAGGACGGTTCTTGAATCTTCACCTTCGTTTGTCTTGCAATTTTTTTCAGTCCAGGCCATGGCTTTGGCGTATTCTTCGTGGTCATAGATGCCTTCGTCCATTCGACGGATGATTTCTGTGAGGTCTATTGACTCATTACGCATTCCCAAATACTCTTGGAAGAAATCAGGATTAACGATAGAACCGGCGATACCCATAGATACACTACCCATTGACAGGTAAGATTTCCCTCTCATCGTAGCTACTGCCTGTGCAGCACGTGCAAAGCGAAGAATCTTTTCCGATACATCTTCAGGGATTGTGTTGTCGTCCAAATCTTGAACATCGCGTCCGTAGATACCGAATGCGGGAAGGCCTTTTTGTGCGTGTCCGGCAAGTACGGCAGCAAGGTATACAGCTCCCGGACGTTCTGTGCCGTTGAATCCCCAGACAGCTTTCGGATAATGCGGGTTCATATCCATCGTTTCAGCACCATAGCACCAGCAAGAAGTGACGGTAATGGTAGAGCCGACCCCTTCTCTTTCAAACTTTCCGCACAGCGGCACTTCGGCTACGCGTCCGATCGTGCTATCGGCTATAACACATTCTACCGGACTGCCATCACCGTTTTTCAGGTTGCTGCTGATTAACTCGGCTACTGCTTTTGCTAAATTCATTGTTTTCTCTTCAAGGCTTTCGCGAACGCCACCTTGGCGACCATCAATTGTGGACGAATCCCGATTTTCGGATACTTTTTCATGGTTTCTATCTATTAAAGGATTAATTAATATCTGTGCTGAACTGTGCTGATATATTCGCAAAAAAATTAAAGTGACTTCGAAGCCTTACTTCCGTTGGTAAGAACTTCTGAACCGGTACATTATTAAGAACGAAATTGGCCGCTTCGTTTCCCATCATTTCCCAATCAATACTCAATGAGGTTATTCCTTCGTCAATCACTTCGTAGGAAGGAATATCATTATACGCTAACAGACCGAAATCTTTTCCGCATTTCAGCCCTTCCAATCTTCCTTGTTTCACCACTTTTACTACATCTTGTTGCTTGATGGCGATATAGGCAACTCCCTTACGTACGATCAGATTCTCAATATCCTCCTGTATTTCACAGAGGAATCCTTGCTCCTGACAGAAACGGGTAAAATAGACCTTACTGCTTTGGGGATGTTTCAGGCTTTTGGGAAACAAAAAAACGAGCTGATGATAGTTCTTCAATCTTTCCTTGAGCAGATTCAATGCCTGATAGAAAAATTCATCAAAATCCTGGCAGATATATGAATACTTTTCTTTTTCGAATTTGCCGAAATCAAGGAGTAGTAATCTTGAAGGATTAATTTTATTAAGAACAGTGCTGAATTTCTCGTTATCGAAATTCATCACGATGTATTTGTTGTATTTTCCGATAGATTCCCGGAGGATCGTATTGAACAATCGTTCGTTGTATTGATGAAACAATAAGTCCACCTTATAGTTAATGGGCAGATGTCTGACGAAACTATTGTATAAAGCTTCTTTGAAAGGAGTATATTGGTCGAGCAGTAGTAAGACATTGGTCACCTGGCTCGTCACATAATAGCTTGCCGGGAGTGGAGTCGATCAGTCCTCGTTCGCGTAAATCAAGGAAAGCCTTGAAAACGGTGTCGCGTGATACTCCGTATTGAGCACTCAACTGATTGATGGAAGGCAAAGAATCTCCTTCAAGAAATTCTTTTCTGGAAATCGCCTGGCTAAGTGCGTCCGCTAGTTGCGTAACCTTGCTTGCCTGTTGTCCGAATGTTGCCTTTTTATCAATTCGTTTCATATTCGAAAAATAAATAACACTATGCTGAACTATGCTGATGCAAAGAAAGGCATTTTATTCTGAACGGAATAAATAATTTGATATGTTTTATAGCAGAAAACAATAAAAAAATCCCCTCCGGCGGACCGGAGAGGATTTATAGCTTTTCCTGATTTCTTGTTCGGAATCTGCTGAAATTTATTCAGCAGCAGCTTCTGTTGCAGGAGCTTCTTCAGCCGGAGCTGCGGCAGCTTCTTCTGCAGGTGCTTCAGCAGCAGCTTTTTCGGCAGCTTCAGCAGCTTTCTTTTCAGCGAGTGCTTTTGCTTTCACTTCGTTGATCTTCTTTTCTGCTTCCAGACGTGCTTTTGCTTCAGCTTTCTTAGCTTCGTCTTGTTTAGCCTTCAAAGTAGCCAAACCTGACTGTTTGTTGTTTTTCCAAGCTTCGAATTTAGCTTCAGCTTCTGCTTCTCCGAATGCGCCTTTTGCTACACCGCCCAGAAGATGTTTCTTCATGTAAACTCCTTCACGAGAAAGAATGTTACGTACAGTGTCACTTGGTTGTGCACCTTTCAGTACCCATGCCAATGCAGCGTCGAAATTCAAATCTACTGTAGCAGGATTGGTGTTAGGGTTGTAAGTACCAATCTTCTCAATAAATTTACCATCACGTGGTGCTCTGCTGTCTGCAATTACAATTGAATAGAACGCGTAACTTTTACGTCCGTGTCTCTGCAATCTGATTCTAGTTGCCATTTTAAATAATTGTTTTTAATGATTGATTTGAATTATGCTATTATCTCGTAATAGCGGGCACAAAGATACGGCTTTTCTTTTGATTGACAAACATTTCGCATCTTTTTTACGAATACCGTTTCGGATAGCGGAACAAAATTGCTAGCAGGGCGCATGCTCCCATTGTAAACGGATAGTAGAGATTTCCGATGATACTGATGGGGGAGATACTGGCAAGTCCCGCTGCAATCAGCATCTGCGCTCCGTATGGAATAATCCCTTGTATCAGGCAGGAGAAGTATCGAGGATACTGGCTGTTTTTCTTCGGTCGAGATGGAATTTCACGGCAATATCTTTGGCAATCGGTCCTGTTGTTATAATGGCAATCGTGTTGTTGGCTGTACATAAGTTGGCGATACTTACCAGGGCGGCAATGCTTAGTTCGGCTCCTCTTTTACCATTGACGTAGCGGGTGAGTTTCCGGATAATGAAATCGATACCACCGTTATAACGGATGGTTTCGAGCATCCCTCCGGCCAATAGAGTGATAATAATCAGTTCTCCCATTCCTGTAATTCCCGTTCCCATGGCACCAAACCAGTCGAAAATTCCAAAGCTGCCGGTCGCGATGCCAATGATGCCACTTGTCAATATACCTATTATGAGTACGAGCATCACGTTCATTCCGGCGATGGCTGTTCCTAATACTATTATATAAGGTATAACTTTGATCCATTCAATGGTCTGTGTTTGGGCGGGAGCTGTAATGGATAGTCCCTGAAATATGTAAATTCCCAACACAATGATGGCTGCCGGTACGACAATCATAGAATTTACCCGGAATTTATCGCGCATTACACATTCCTGGGTTTTTGTCGAAGCGATGGTGGTGTCGGAGATAAAAGATAAGTTGTCTCCGAAAAAAGAACCGCCTACTACGACGGCTACCATAAAGGGGAGAGCTATTTCTGTCTTTTCTGCTAGTCCTACGGCAACGGGAGTAAGGGCGACGATAGTTCCTACGCTGGTTCCGATGGATAAAGAGATAAAACAGGCGGCAATGAAGATGCCTGCCAGTAACAGGTTATCCGGCAGAATATGCAGTGTCAGATTGACAGTGGCATCGATTGCTCCCATTTGTTTCGCACTATGAGCAAAGGCTCCGGCAAGAATGAATATCCATATCATCAGGAGGATATTTTTATTGGCAGCTCCCACGGAGAACTGATAGATGCGTTGGTCTAGTTTCAATCCTTTGGTAATAGCAATGGCGTAGCAGGAAGAAACAAGGAAAGCCACCGTGATAGGCACTTTATAAAAGTCGTTGACAAGAATGGAAGTTACCAGGTAAAGGCATAAGAATACGAGCAACGGACTTAATGCCCACCAACTTCCGGTGCGGTTTTTATGTATTTTTTCTTCAGTCATAAATGGAATATGTAGATATTCGTTTTTTGCTTTTGGTTCTCTGTCTCTTAAAGTAAAATAATACGCTTCTGCATGATTTCCGTCAGTTGTGCTTTCAACAGGCGGGCATTGATCGGTTTAGGCATATAACCGTCAAAACCGCTTTCCATCACCCGTTGTTCATCCGAAGCATAGGCAAAAGCCGTAATGGCGATAATAGGTACCTTGGCAGAATATTTGCGTATTTCTTTAGTTGCCTCGTAACCGTCCATGACCGGCATATTGATGTCCATCAATATAATCTGCGGATTATATTGCTTGAACATTTCCACCGCCTCTTGTCCATCCCAGGCATGAATTAATTGATACTCTCCCTTTAGTATGGATGCGAACAGTTTGTAGTTACTTTCATTATCCTCGGCAATCAGAATGGTAAACTTGTTTTTTTCTATACTTATCGGCTGAATTTCCTCTTTTTTTATGCTTTCTTCTACGGCTATTGCGGCTTTATATGGCAGCGTGAACCAGAATGTTGAACCTTTGCCTCTTCCGAGTCTACTCCGATGGTACCTCCCATGTGTTCTACCAGAGTCTGCAGATAGAAAGTCCCAGGCCGGTGCCTTGTTCGAAACTATTTAATTTGACGAAGCGTCCGAAAATGCTCTTTTGCTTGTCTTTGGGAATGCCACAGCCAGTATCGCTGACATAAAAATAGATCTCTTTGCCGCGGAGTTCATAACCAAAACGAATGTATCCTTCAGTGGTGAATTTGATGGCATTGCTTATCAGGTTGATGAGCAATTGTGACAGCCTGTTCTTCTCTGTATGGATAAAGCAGTTTTTCTCTGCCAGATGGCAGGTTAACTGTACTTTTTCAGATTTTATTTTTAATTGTAATGAGCTCGTTAACTCGTTCAGCATTTTGTTCAAGTCTATGTTGGAATATTGAAATTCCAATGTTCCGGCTTCAATCTTTGATAAATCAAGAATGTCACTGATTAATTGCAATAACAAGGTATTATTGTTTTCAATGATGCTCACATATTCCTGCTTTTCCTCTTCCTCGTCTGTTGAAGCCAATATGCCGGAGAAACCGACAATAGCGTTGAGGGGAGTACGGATTTCATGGCTCATATTGGCGAGGAAGGCAGACTTCAGACGATTGGATTCTTCTGCCCGGTCTCTGGCTGTGGTCAATTCCATTTCCATCTTTTTCCGTGTGGTGATGACTAGTGAAGAACCGACCAGGGTGAGCGGCTTGCCGTTTTCGTCACGGGTCTCTACAGCGGCTTGAGCTTCCACCCATTCGATCCTGTGAATGTTATTCTGTACATTGATAACCCGGTATTCTTCCTTGACTTTATCCGATCGCCCTTCTATCAGGTCATCATAGGCTTTTTCTACCCGTTTACGGTCTTCTTTGAATATCTTTGAGAAATATTGGGAATCGGGCACTGCCAATTGTTCTTCATTCACGTCTTTATCGTTTGTGCTAAGCTCAATAGGCCTATTGATGTCGCAAAGTATGGTTTTGCTTCGCAAATCCCATTTCCAGGGCACGATATTGGCTACGTCCAGTGCCATTGCCAGTTTATTGTTAGTAGCGCTTAGCTTTTGTTGGGCTTTGTGCAGTTCGGTGCTATCCAGGCAGAAAATATCGACAATATTGTTGTGGTGAGTTCCTTTCAGTACTACATCATAAAATGTATCTACCGTTTGAAATAGTATGGGAAAGTGATAGCCCTGTTTTCCGCAAGTGACATTTTTGTGAAATGCAGGAACTCCGGCATGGATTCAGGGAATATTTCACTGGCTTTCTTGCTACTACATCTTCTTTACGGAAAAAACTTTTCTCGAAATGAGCGTTGACATTCCGGTATACAAGTTCTATAGGGGTACCTTCTTCATTCATGATTAACTCTTCTTGCATATACAATATAGGCATATTGTTAATCAGGTTTTTGTAAGAAGTCATTGTGTCAATCTCTTTCTGTTGTATTTTCTTGAGCTTATTCAGATGACTGATGCGGTATTGGAAGAATAGGGCAAGCAGTATGAAGCAGACTATGGTTCCTAAAATAAAGTATCCGTACTGTTCCCAAAACGTAGGCGGCTTGTTAAAAAAAATAGTGCCCGGTGGACATAAGTATGGCGACATTCCTTTACGTAGCAAAACATTGTAGTTGATAGTCGGAGCGGCATCTGAAGGCTCGTAAAAAGGTATCTCGGATGCTTGTTTGCCATTCAATATTGATTGGATCGTTTGTATGATTTTCTGGCTGTATGCATGTTGATCGTAGATGTATCCGCCAATTATTCCTCCTGCGTTGTCCTTGATTGTCATCATCCCAAGGCTGAACAGAGGTGCGGAAGTCGTTGAGACTAATAGGTGTGAATTTGTAACTAGCGAGGTGTTGCCGGCAAAGGTGTGTTTGTAAAACCATGAAGAGAAAAGTATTCCTGTTGTTTTAGGATCAACGGTGTAAAGGGTGTCCAGCAAATGATTGGTTTGCATCTTCCGGGGCGATATGAATTGATAATTGATGTCGGGATGGCTCTTTTTCAATTCTTGTTTGATAACCATATTGTAAGTCTGGTTGTTTTGCCGTTCATCACCGATAAATATGAAATTTTTAATATCGGGAGTCATTCGGCAAATCAGGTCTATATTTTCTTTAATATAGAAATTGGAATGTAGGAAAGTGAGATTGTAAGCTGCGCCATATCTGCAATCGGGGTTCTTGCAGTCAACTCAACAGGCTTCTTTTGGAGATAAAATTCCTTCGGGCCGATGTAATCTTCTTCAGCACATAGTATAATCGGAATATTTCCCCACATCTTTCTGAAGTCGTCCCGTAATATCATGCTGGAGTTTCCGAGTAATATCAACATACGCGGAGAATGTCGCTTGTATTTTTCCAGAACTGCCTGTCTGAATTCATTCAAAGTGGAGTCTGTGTCCATCATTAGCATGTTCATGTGTTCGGTATAGAGTGCTAATTGAGGCGAATTCTGGGCATATTCGGTAATGGCTGAAATCATTCTGAAGCTCCAGGGAGCTGCTTCTGTATATGAATTAACGATTAAAAGATAATTTGACGAGTTCACTGAATCTTTTTGAGCTAGAATCGGTGATATGTAAGAAAAAGCTAATAGACAGAAAGACAAAAATAATTTTATTATATATGAGTTAATTATTTTGGTTTGAAAAAGAGTTGTCATTTTAAATTTAATTTTCTGGTGGCTTATTAAGTTTATGCATTGGCAAAAGTATTAATAATAAATGAATTAAACTTGATTTTGACCATAAAAAATGAATGAAAAAAAGACTTCAGGTCTTTTTCTGATTAACGGGCTTTTTATTCAATTTTATAGGGATACGCTTTGGTAGGGATGAGTAAACCAAAAACGCGAGCCGGTTCCCATCTCGGATTCCACTCCAATAGTGCCGCCGAGATGTTCGATAATGCTCCTGCAAATAGACAGCCCTAAGCCTGTGCCTTTTGAGAATGAATTGAGTTTCACAAAGCGGTCGAATACCCGGTCTACTTTGTCCGGTTCAATCCCCATTCCTGTATCAGCTACGGAAAATTCAATTTCACAGGTATCTTCTTTCAGATGATATTCAAGAAGAATCTGTCCCTTATTTGTAAATTTGAGGGCATTGTTGATAAAGTTTGTGATAACCTGCATCAGACGTTTCTTGTCAGTATAGATATAAAAATTGGGTAGGGTGGGGGCTAGTAATACAGGTACCGGCTTATCTTCTTTTATATCATAATTGCGTATGATATCTTCACAGAAGCTCTTGATGTCCAGATAATCCATGGTGAAGTCGAGTGTTCCGGCTTCTATTTTTGATAAGTCGAGAATGTCGGATATCAGTTGTAAAAGAAGTTCGGTGTTTTCTTGCATGATATCGACATAATCCTGACGTTCCTTTTTGTCATCCGATTCGACCAGTAAACTGGCAAAGCGACAATCGCATTGAGCGGAGTACGGATTTCATGACTCATATTGGCGAGGAAGGCTGATTTTAAGCGGTCCAGGTTTTCCGCTTTTTCTTTGGCTATCCTTAGTTCTTCTTCTATTGTTTTTTGGTGGTCAATATCAACGCTGGTAATCACGTGTGCCATCTGTCCGTCTATCCAGGCAAATGCTGCACTGAATACCCGGAACCAACATTTGTCGAACGGGCGTTGGTAATCCCAGGAATATACCTTGGTTGGCAGCCCGTTTTCATCTATCAAATGTTTCTTAGGACAAAACTCACATTCTCCGGTTTTATCTTTATATAGAGCCTGCCAGCATTTTTTTCCTTCAAAGTGTTCGATACCTCCATAAGGAGCGGCCATAGATTCATTGGCATATAGCATATCATGGAATCAAAAGAGTTTACGTAGATGTCAACCCCCATATTATTCATGATGCTGCTTAACGTCTTGCTCGCCCGTACTTCTCTTTCTTTATATTCCCGCACTGCTATTTCCTTGGAGAGGGAGCCTAAAATGAGATGAATCATTTGCAGTTCTTCATCGGTGAAAGATATTGCATGTTCTCTGTCTCCAAATCCGATGAATCCGATAATTTTTCCTTCAGAGTCTTGAATTTGCCGGATTAGTAATGAATCGACTTTATAGAAATCCACGATGTCTACATCATCCCAAGAAGTATTTTGGTTTCTGCAAGCATAAAAAGGTTTGTTCTTTCCATTTGCACGGACAACATGTTGATTGGTCATTTCGCTGATTTCAAAACGTTGTCGCAAAACGTTGTCGTTATTTCCGACAGTTTCCTTTAGATAGAAGTAGCGAAATCCGTCAGTTTGATAAATGAATCCTCTTTTAAAGCCATAGTATTCGCAAATATCCGTAAGTGATTCTGTGATTTTTTTCTCAATAGAGTCACAGCTATTCAGTCTTTCTAAAAAATGAAGTAAAAATGCATTGTAATTCTCTCTTTCTCTAATCATATTGTTTTAGGCATCTTGTTTGGTTATTTAAACTCGGAAGGAGTATGCTGTTTATCTCTTTCAAGTCTTCAAGCTGCTAATATACGGACTTTTAAAAAATGATGAACGCTGTTTCAGATTTTTTGTAATGTTCCGTTTTTCTTTTTTTGGTACGAAAAGAGAATGTGATATATGATATTTCTCTTGGATTTTAGTTAACTAACAATAATCATTTGAGAAATAAAGGAGTGGACGCTTATACGGATTTATTGAATTGAATAATGATTGGGGAAGTTAGTCGGTCTTTGAATTTTTTGAATCTGTAAGTGATTGATTATTAATGCGCAATAAATGTGCATTTTTCCTTTAAAACCAACGGGTCGTTCCTTTAAAAGAAACGACGTTGTACACCGAGAAACACACTGTTGCTTTTAAAGGAACGTGCTTTTTCATCTTCGGATGCGTAGATTAATATAATAATGTTTATATTTATTGTTTTATATCTACGTTGCGAACATTATTTTAATGCTTCGATAACCTGTGGCATCATTGTCCAAATGGTGTTTCATCTTGAGCAGTAAAAAAGTTGCCATCTATCTCTGATTTCTTATCGGTAGCTGTTCCGTTTTGAATAGCTGGTTTAGCTAATGGGTGAACTGCTACTTTCTTCCCTTTGGTAATTCCGGTAAAGTCAAACATCATTGCACCGGCACAATGTCCGATCATCATTTTCCCTTTATCTCCGAAAGTTTTAATGACTTGCATCAAATCTACGTTATAGGGTTTATCAGCATTCTGCTGAAATACAGGTACTGCATCCCCACAAGAGAAAACGAGTGCATCGAATTCATCTTCGTGTCCCTTCAAATTAGTGATCACATCGTCTGCTGTCAGGCTGATTTCTGAATTTGTTTTAATCTCCTTCGTATCCGATACGGCAAATACTTTATATGAAATGCCATTCTCGAAAAACGCTTCCAAATATTGGAATAATCCACAACCATTTACCGGATTCACTGCTAAAACTGCAACTTTCTTTGCCATAATCATAATTATTTAAATGAAACAATAGTTATTATTAGTAAGTTTATTACTTTTGTGATGCAAATGTATCTTTCTAGTTTGAGAAATGCAATAACGTACTTGAAAATAAGGAAGTTACATAGAAGTAACTATTGTTGGAACTCAATAAAATACAAAACGTTAAAGAATGAAAAACTTTCATCCGATAGGAAATTGTCCGATAAGAGATGTGCTTAGCCGCTTGGGAGACAAGTGGTCGATGCTGGTGCTTATTACGCTGAACGCAAACGGCACCATGCGTTTTAGTGATATTCATAAAACGATAGAAGATGTTTCACAAAGAATGTTGACTGTAACATTGCGTACTCTGGAATCAGATGGATTGGTTGAACGGAAAGTATATGCTGAAGTACCTCCCCGTGTGGAGTATTGTCTGACAGATACGGGTGGCACTTTGATTCCTCATATTGAAGGACTGGTGGGATGGGCTTTGGAGAATATGGATACTATTTTGGACCATAGACAAATGAGTCGGTAACATTTTTATTTTATGATAAAATAGATAATATGGAGATAAAACTAGTAACTTCAGATAAAAAAGAATTCCTTGATTTATTACTCTTGGCTGATGAACAAGAAAGTATGATTGACCGATATTTGGAACGCGGTGATATGTTTGTTCTTTATGATGACGGGCTGAAAGCTCTTTGTGTGGTGACACGTGAGGGAGAGGGTGTTTATGAAATCAAGAATATTGCTACTGTTCCTTTCTTCCAACGACAGGGGTACGGAAAACGTTTAATAGAGTTCTTATTTGAATATTATCAGGGGAAGTGCTCTGAAATGTTGGTGGGCACAGGAGATGTACCTTCTTCCAGATCTTTCTATGAACACTGTGGTTTTGTGATTTCTCACCGGATAAAGAATTTCTTTACTGACAACTACGATCATTCGATGTATGAGGATGGTGTGCAGTTGGTGGATATGATATATTTGAAGAAAACATTTTAGTGTGTAGTGAGTGAAGGAAGTTCAATCGTTTGGATGAAATAAAGAATTTTGTTTGTTTATGTTACTGTATGAATGAACGGCTTATTTATAACCTCCTATTGTATGAAAACGTGTTTGTCAATTTTTACAATTAAAGACTACGTTCTTAATAAACGTACTTTCGGTTTATAATAAACTTTTTGATAGTTTATTATAAACGGTATCAGAGTTTATTAAAAACTATTTTGAGCATTTTTAGAGATTCTATAGAATGAGTTAAGTAAAAATATAAACAAATAGGCAATGATCGTTAGATCATTGCCCTATGATATATCTGTATTAATACTAAAATGTATCAGTTTAAAGGTCCTTTATGTCTCTATTTTTCCTAGATTTTTCATTTCTCTTATTGCTTTTGTTTTCTCAAAGATACAAAATAAAAAGCCATTTGTCAAGCGTTTCAATAGAAAAGCCGATTATTCATTAAACCAGTCTATTTTCTTTGAAAAATACATCACTATTGCCAGAATGATAAACAGTCCTAAGCTGCCTGCCAATAATGCGAAAGTCTCCAGCTGGATAAGAACAAAGATATAAATATAGAGTATAGCCAATAGGCCGGACATGATTAATGATGGTTTCTTTTTCTTGGTAATTCCGAACATATAGCCGCCTACCAGTATAATAGTCAGTGCAGAAGATAACAAATAGGCCGGGTTGAAACCGACGTGCTCTGAGAAAGAGAGGAGCAGGCTGTAGAATAGACAGAGAGCTAGTCCTACCAATAAATACTGCAAGGCATGAATACGGGTCTTGTTCATGATTTCAGTGAAGAAGATCACTCCGAAAGTCAGTAGGATAATCAGAATGGCATACTTTGCGGAGCGCATGGACTGCTGGTACTGTTCCACCGGAATTTTGAAATTCACACCGAAACTGGAGTTTTCAATATCTTTGATGTTCGAGGTGTTGTAGTCAGCCATCACCTGCGAATAATTCCGATTCAAGTTTAAAACCTGCCATTGCGCGGAAAATTCCTTCTCCGTAATATTCCGGTTGTTAGGCAGATAGTTTCCGGTAAAACTCGGTGTATTCCAGTTGGCTTTCAGATCTACACGGGTTGTTTTACCCAACGGAATAAAGTTGAGTGACTGTGAACCTTTCAGTTTGATTTTTATTTCATAAGGGAGTTTTTTATTCTGCTTCAATTCCGACAAATTAGCGATCGCATGAACTCCGGTATTATCTATGCCTCTGTTGTCCATACCCGGCTCGAAGATGTAAACTGAATCTCCCAAAGTGATGCTGATTTGTTCGCTGATGCCACGCATATCGGTCAGATTCAGGCAAATAGCTGCCCTGTCAAACTGCAGCTGTTCCATATCCATTCTGCTCTTTTTCAATTCTTCCGAACTGAATGACCCTTTCAATGTCAGTTCCGATTGATATACATTGACCTCATAGATACTTCTTTTCAGGATTTCAGTCTTCAGTTGCCCGTTGACCATAAGCTCGTCAGGAAAAAGTATCAGGTCTTTGATGGAAACTTTCTTCTCGCCGTTGTTTTCAGTGACAACCGGATACTGTAGATTCAGGTAAGGGCCAGTGATGGTCTGTGCAAGACTCCATTTTTCACTTACCTCGTCGATAGCTTCTTCCTGGGTTCGTCCCCGTTCGGAAATAAGATTCTCAATCATGAACATGGGTATCATCAGGAGAAGGATTAATAATCCGATGATGACAACCTTGATTGTTTTGGAGAAACGGTGGAGGCATCCTATAGGTTGCTGTGCCTGTTGCTCATTTGAATTTTCATTGAAAGCGTCCATAAGCCAGTAGTGTTTTGATGAATTATTTATTTTGATTTTAGAAATTTCTCTAAGGCTTCAATATGCGATTTGAAAGCTTCTCTGCCTTGCGGGGTTGCCTGAAAAACAGTCCGTGGCTTTCGTCCGACAAAACTTTTGTTACATACGATATATCCCAGTTCTTCCAGGGAACGGGTATGGCTGGCAAGATTGCCGTCTGTCAGAGAGAGCTGCTCTTTCAGAAAATTGAAGTCGGCTTCCTCATTTACCATCAGAATAGCCATGATACCGAGCCGGACCTTGCTTTCGAATGCTTTATTAATATATTGGAATGCTTCTATCATTTATGATCTCTTTCTTTCGTAGTGTAAATAGAACAATATGCCATAAAGAATATGGAAACCGCCGAAACCGATGGTCCAGAACAGCAGTGAATGACCTTCCCAAAAACAATCTACGACTCCCAGGCAAATGAAAGCATATCCTAACCATACGATACTGGAGTAAGTGAACTTGGATACGTTGACCAGTGCCAGTCCGTAAAATAAAAGCATGACGGAAGCCAGGATGTCATAATACTCATGCATCATGATGGAGATGCATAAAACACCTCCGGTCAGCATCGGAAGAGAAAAGTTCCACAATGCCCGGTAGGTGAGGCGGCTGAAAAATTTCTGTCCTGTCTTCTTGGATTTATAATAGGACAGGATGCAGGCGGTGACCGCAGCTGCTACCAATACGAGCGAAGCTATAATAGCCATTAGTTCGAGAGCAACAATTAAATGTGTGCCCGGGGTAATAACTTGTGTAGCGATGTATGCGCCAGCTAATGCGTAAATGCCCGCCATGATTGCAGCGAGACCACTTAGAGAGATAAACTTGGACGACTTTTCCATCAACTCTTTTATCTCATTTACCGATTCTAATGCTTTATCTTTATCCATATAAAAAAAAGTACTTTGTGATGCAAAGTAAAACAAAAGATTTCAGATGAACAAACTTTTTGCTTGGATATTTTGATAATAAAGAATAGGTTTTTATGATAAGATGTTAATATATAGTGATTTAATGAATAAATAAACGAACGTTCAGGAATTATATGAGCAGGACGTCAAAATGAAATTAGTCAAACATTTGACTAATTCAGCGGAAATATGTACCTTTGCCGCCGAAACGAAACAGGTAAAAAGGTTATAGAAAATGAGAGAAGGAGCAGAGTTTAGAGAACTCATGTTGCAGATTGTTCGTACCCGTATGGCTTTCCGCCGGTCTATGCAACGGACATTGAGAAAAAATAACGCGGGGATTACGTTTGAGATGCTTCAGGTATTGAGTAGTTTATGGCACGAGCAGGGAATTAGTCAGCAGATATTGGCAGAACGTATTGCAAAAGATAAAGCCTGTTTGACCAATTTGATGAATAATCTGGAAAAGAAAGGGTATGTTTACCGTAAAGAAGATCCCGCCGACCGTCGCAATAAACTGGTATTCCTGACTCCCGAAGGGAGGAGTTTAAAGACCAGATCCGTCCGATTCTCGATCAGGTTTATGTATACGCAGAAAAGATTATTGGTATAGAAAGCATTGAAACGATGTTATCTGAATTAAAAGGTGTATGCGATGTACTTGAAAATGTATAAAAATATGGGGCAGCTTTGTCCTGCCTGCTTTTGGGCACTTCCTCCATCAACGCACAAACAGATTCTTTGTTTCTTACCGTCGATCAGCTTTTTGAAAGGGGAGTGCAGCATAGCCTGCAACTTCAGGCAGACGCAATGAGAGAGTCCATGGCGCAGGAGCGGACGCGAACCGCACGTTCTGCACAGTTGCCGGAATTGCAGATTGGACTGAAAGGGGGATTTGTAGGACAACCCGTCGTTTGGGAACGGGGATTATCCGATCCTGTCTATCCGGAAGCACCGGACTGGTCACAAAACTATGCGATTGATTTGGCGCAGCCTCTCTATCAGGGTGGCAAAATCCGAAGTGCTATTCATAAGGCGGATATAGAAAGGCAAGTTGCCGAATTGCAGACATTGACCGATCAGGCGGAAATAAAGCTAAGGTTATTGAATCAGTATATGAATCTGTTTAGCCTGTTTAAGCAGCATGAAGTACTGGTGCGGAATATTGAGGAGTCGGAACTTCGGTTACACGATATACGGCGGATGAAAAAGGAGGGGTTGATAACGAACAATGATGTGTTGCGGAGTGAAATGCAGCTGACTAATGATCGCCTGTCTCTACAGGAAGCGGAAAATAGCATTGCGCTTGTATCGCAGCAACTCGATATCTTATTGGGACAGGATGAGAATTTATTATTAAAACCCGATACCACTATTCTTTATCAGGCAGTTGCCTTGCAGCCGTATGATGATTATATTGTTCAGGCTTATGCGAATGATCCGGCGATGAAGCTGCTTCGTGCACAAACAGAATTGGCGAGGAATGAAATCCGTTCTGCCAAGTCCTTTTCTCTTCCCAGTGTGTCGCTTTATGCGTCGAATACTTTGGCGCGCCCCATCTCACGTACGTTGGCAGATATGTATAATAATAACTGGAATGTAGGTGTGTCGGTTTCCTATCCTTTATCGTCACTGTACAAGAATAACCATAAAATAAAAGAGAGCAAACTGATGGTATCCTTGCGGAAAAATGAGGAAGAGCAGAAGATGCAGGGAATCCGCGTCGATGTCCGTTCGGCTTTTTTACGCCACCGGGAAGCGTTGCAAAGGGTGGAAGCTCTAAAGCTGTCAGTCCGACAAGCGGAAGAGAATTATCGTATCATGCAGAATCGTTACCTGAATCAGTTGGCTATCCTGACTGATTTGCTTGACGCAAATTCCGTCCGTTTGAATGTAGAATTGCAGTTGGTCAATGCGCGTACTCGTGTGATTTATACTTATTATCAACTTCAGAAGGCTTGTGGAGATTTATGATTTTAGATTTATGATTTTATGGATGAATTGTTATGGCAAATGAATTGAAAGAAAAACAGCAGAAACTGAAAAAAGTAAGAGTTCGTAATATCGTTTTAAATTTGGTATGTATCTGTTTGGCAGGTTCCGGGCTTTGGTGGACGGCTACTTACTTTTGGCGTTACGTTAATTACGAAGTGACGAATGATGCTTTTGTAGATCAATATGTGGCTCCTTTGAATGTCCGGGCTTCGGGTTATATAAAGGAGGTGCGTTTTAAGGAGCATCAATATGTCCGTCAGGGAGATACGCTGCTGGTGCTTGACAATCGTGAATATCAGATTAAGGTGAAAGAAGCGGAAGCTGCATTATTGGATGCGCATGGTTCGCAGGATGTACTTCATTCGGGAATTGAAACTTCCCATACGAATATTGCTGTACAGGATGCCAACATTGCCGAAGCGAAAGCAAAACTCTGGCAATTGGAACAGGATTATCATCGTTTTGAACGTCTGTTGAAAGAAGAATCAGTCCCGGAACAGCAGTATGAACAGACAAAAGCTGCTTATGAAGCAGCAAAGGCACGTTATCAGGCATTAGTTGCGCAGAAACAGGCGGCATTATCACAATATGCGGAAACAAGCAAGAAGACAACCGGTGCCGAGGCTGCTATTTTACGTAAGGAAGCAGATTTGGATTTGGCTAAGCTGAATCTGTCTTATACGGTTCTCACTGCTCCTTATAATGGATATATGGGCAGACGCACGCTTGAACCCGGTCAGTATGTGCCGGCCGGGCAGACTATTTCTTATCTGGTGCGTAACAAGGATAAATGGATTACCGCTAATTATAAAGAAACGCAGATTGCTAATATATATATTGGTCAGCAAGTACGTGTAAAAGTAGATGCAGTGCCCGGAAAGACTTTTCACGGAGAGGTCACTGCGATTTCCGAAGCAACCGGGTCTAAATATTCCCTGGTTCCTACGGACAACTCTGCTGGTAACTTTGTAAAGGTACAACAGCGAATACCTGTGCGGATTGACTTGGAAGATGTTTCTCCGGAAGAAATGGCGCAGTTGAGAGCCGGGATGATGGTGGAAACAGAAGCTCTACGCAAATGATTACCATGAAAGAATTGGAGGCACCTGTTCGTCAATGGGTGCCCGATTGGCTTGGCCTTATCAGTATTTTCATCGTGATTCTTCCGGTCACGATGCTCAATGGCTCGTATACAGGCAGTATGCTGGAAGTATCGAACACGCTGGGCACTAATTCGGAGGATATAACGATGGGGTATTATGCCGCTTCGGCGGGCATGGCTATCGCTTATCCGATTATTCCTAAAGTGCTGGCAGCCTTTTCTGTGAAGTCTCTGTTATTGATTGATTTGGTACTGCAATTCTTCTTGAGTTGGGTTTGCGCGCGTACGCAAAACGCAGATATTCTGATTGTTTGCAGTTTTGCTGTCGGTTTTCTGAAAGGATTTCTTATGTTGTGGTTTATTCGTTATGCCCAAAAGATTTTCAGTCCGAAGAATGTACGTAGCGAGTTCTATTCTTATTTTTACCCGTTGGTTTATGGTGGGGGACAGGCTTCGATGCTGGTAACGGCTTTACTGGCGTATCATTATAACTGGAAGTATATGTATTACTTTATGATGGTACTGATTTTGATTTCCATATTATTTGTTATCATCTGTTTCCGTCATAACCGTCCCATTAAAGCCGTTGCATGGTCTGATCTGCACATTCGTGAGATGTTTGTTATTTCAGCAGGGTTACTGATGCTGATGTACGTTATCAATTATGGAAAAGTACTCGATTGGATGGCTTCCGGTAAGATATGTGCCTATATCATCATAGCGCCTATGTTGATTGCGTTGTTCATCTGGTATCAGAGCCGTTCGGAAAATCCTTATGTAAGTCTGGCTCCTTTATTCCAGCTCAAAGCGATTATAGGCTATTTCTATATGATGCTTGTGATGTTTTTCAGTACATCGACCACGTTGCTGACTAACTATCTGACTGTCATTCTGAAAGTAGATACTACGCATACCTATTCCCTTTATATTTATTTGCTTCCGGGATATGTAGTCGGTGCTTTTATCTGTTTCTGGTGGTTCCGATGGCAACGTTGGCGGTTCCGTTTTCTGATAGCGGGAGGGATGAGTTGTTTTGTGATTTTCTTTGCGATCCTGTATTTTGGCATCTCTCCGGATAGCACGTATGAAATGCTCTACCTGCCTATATTCTTTCGTGGGTTGGGTATGTTGACTTTGATTATAGCTTTCGCCCTGTTTGCTGTGGAAGACTTGAATCCGAAATACTTATTGTCGAACGCTTTCTTTCTGATTATTTTCCGTTCCGTATTGGCGCCTATCCTGGCAACCTCTTTCTATAGTAATGTATTGTACCGCTTACAGCAGAAATATATGTATTCTCTATCGGAGACTATCACCACTGCCGATCCGTTGTCGGCAACACGCTATAACCAGTCCCTGAACAATGCAATTACACAAGGACATCCGTATAATGAAGCTGTGCAGCTGGCAACAAACTCTTTATATAATACCCTGCAACAGCAAAGCCTGCTGCTTGCACTGAAAGAAATTTTGGGTTACCTGTTGGTTGCGTCTGTTGTCATTGCTGTGGTTTCCCGTTTTATTCCCTTTCATAAAACAATCCGTGTTACCTTTAAGAGAACAGGTGACGATATGGTGTAATACAAAAAAGAGTTGCTATCCCGTTCAACTTATCATTGAGTGGAGGATAGCAACTCTATAGTTCTAACAATGTTTCTTTTTATCTTCGATATATTTGTTTTATCAGATAAAGAGCTGTTTACAAGGTTACACCTGTTTTAAAGATAGCAATTTCGCGATAACCTTTCTTTTCGTTGTTTACGAATTCACCGCTTGCCACTTTAATAATATAATCAATGAAGCGTTCGCAAGTCTTTTCCATCGGTTCGTTTTCTACAATCACACCAGCGTTGAAGTCAATCCATCCCGGTTTGTTTTTAGCCAGTGTTGAATTGGTGGAAATCTTCATGGTTGGAACAAAAGTACCGAAAGGAGTACCGCGTCCGGTGGTGAAAAGTACCATGTGACATCCGCTCGCTGCAAGGGTGGTGGCTGCAACCAGGTCATTGCCCGGAGCAGAAAGCAGATTAAGACCTTTTTTCTGTAAACGTTCGCCGTAAGGCATTACGCCGGATACATAGCTTTTTCCGCACTTTTGGGTGCATCCCAATGCTTTTTCTTCCAGAGTAGAGATACCGCCGGCTTTGTTTCCCGGAGAAGGATTTTCGCCTACAGGCTCTCCGTGTGACAGGAAATATTCTTTGAAGTCATTAATCAGATGGACGGTCTGTTCAAACAGTTCCTCGTTTTTGCAACGGTTCATCAAGATAGTCTCTGCGCCGAACATTTCCGGAACTTCTGTCAATACGCTTGTGCCTCCCTGTGCAATCAGGAAATCCGAGAACATACCCAATAGCGGGTTTGCCGTAATGCCGGAGAAACCATCGGAACCACCGCATTTCAATCCCACACGCAGTTCGGATAAAGGAACATCGGTACGTTCATCTTTAGAAGCTTTTGCATACAAATCACGCAGGATTTCCATTCCTTCTTCATATTCGTCACCTACCTTTTGAGTAACCATGAACTTCACGCGTCTTCATCAAACTCGCCCAAGAACTCACGGAATACGTCCGGCTGGTTATTTTCGCATCCCAAGCCTACTACCAATACAGCACCTGCATTGGGGTGAAGCACCATGTCACGAAGAATCTTTTTTGTATTTTCGTGGTCGTCACCAAGTTGTGAGCAACCGTAGTTGTGTGGGAAAGCAACAATGGCATCCACTCCCTTGCCTTCGGTTTCGCGACGCAGTCTTCAGCCAGTTGACCGATGATACCGTTTACGCAACCTACCGTTGGGATAATCCATATTTCGTTTCTTACCCCTACATCACCGTTTTTGCGACGATAACCTTTGAATGTAAGATCTTTATGAGGAATATCCAAAGAAACCTGAATCGATTGTAAGTGTAATCCAACAATCCGGCGAGGTTGGTTTTGATGTTCGTTTCGTTCATCCAGTCACCCTGTTTCTTTGCCATCCGTGCATGTCCGATAGGATAACCGTACTTGATTACATTTTCGCCTTCAGCAAAATTCTTCAATGCGAATTTATGTCCGGCAGGAATGTCTTCGTTCAATGTAATTTCAATGCCATCTACAGAAAGATGCTCTCCTGCCGGGAGGTTAACAATGGCAACGGCAACGTTGTCGGCAGGATTAATTCTTAAATACTTTGTTTCCATGTAATGTACTTGTAAAGTTGTACTTTGTTGTTATTTGCTATGGTAATAGTCTATCGTTTCTACCGTTAACAAGTCGATGGGCATATAGTTGATGCAGGTCACTTCTTTCTTGAAAATAAGGTGATCGCAAAGAGCTTTGATGCCATTGGCGCCTTGCAGTTCTGGTTGCTGGGCAATGAGGAAAGAGATGCTTCCTTCTTTCAGGCAGGTGACATTCCGTTCCAGAAGGTCATAACCTATCAGATTGAAATCTTTCTTTCCGCGACTTTGCAGGTATTCGCCGACGATATATGCTTTAGAGTTGAATGTGATTCCGTTCTTCACTGTTGGATAGGTACGGAAGAATTCATCCAGCATCTCATTGTCTTCGTCGTTGCGTTCGGCATGCAAGTCGAGTTCCAGTATAGTACAAGACGGATGATGTTCTTTCATGTACTGCCTGAAACCGATTTCTCTGTTCTCTTGCTGGTTAGAACCTACAATTCCTTCATGTATTTTGCGGAAAATAACGATTTCCTTTTCATCCCGTGCCAGTAACATCATCATTCTGGCAGCGAAATATCCGCTTTGGCGTGAGTTCTGACCGAAGAAAGCGAGGGGAGGAACGTCTTTGATATTGGAGTCTATATATATATAAGGTATATCCAATGCCTGCAACTGATCGGTGAAACCTTTCGTATATTGCGGAGCGGTAGGAGCTACCATCACTCCGTCCGGCTGTAAAGCCAAAATGGCTTCGCTGGCATTCTCGAATGAATGATAATCGTACGGATCGTAATAGTTGATTTTCACCGAAGTATTGAAATCCGAATAGGTGGCAATAGCTTCGTGGATACCGGTTTCTACCGCTGTCCAGTATTCGCCTTCGAGATGCTCCGGCAGCAGACAGATAAACGTATACTTCTTATTAGAAGCCAAAGCACTGGCGTACATGTTGGCTGGTAGTCAAGCTGCTTCAGAATTTCTTCTACGCGTTTCTTGCTGGCTTCCGACACTCCGCTACGTCCATGGATAACGCGGTCTACTGTTCCCACTGATACATCTGCCAGACGGGCGATGTCTTTGATTCTGATCCTTTCGGGCAATTTATTCATACGATAACCTTTATTTATATAGGTTTTTGTGCTCGCGCACAATAATAATCTTAATATTTTCGATACAAATATATAACAATTTTTGTAATTACGAAAATTGTTGTATCTTTGTGCCCGCACACGAAAGGTATGTGATATTAGTTATGTTATATATTAATATTCATATAATCAATGTGTTAACCCTAAAATGGGGCTGGAATGATAAATTGAAAGTTCATAATATTAATAACTTAGAAATTGAAACATAAGATTATGGGAAAGAAAGTCGTTACATTAGGCGAAATCATGCTTAGATTATCAACTCCGGGTAATACTCGTTTTGTTCAATCTGATTCTTTTGATGTAGTATATGGTGGTGGAGAAGCTAACGTTGCAGTAAGCTGTGCCAACTACGGACATGAGGCCTATTTCGTAACTAAATTGCCGAAACATGAAATTGGACAGTCTGCTGTTAACGCATTGCGTAAATATGGCGTAAAGACAGATTTTATTGCTCGTGGTGGCGACCGTGTAGGTATCTACTACTTGGAAACTGGTGCTTCTATGCGTCCTAGCAAGGTTATTTATGACCGTGCTCACTCTGCTATTGCTGAAGCTGACGCTGCTGATTTCGATTTTGATGCAATCATGGAAGGTGCTGACTGGTTCCACTGGTCTGGTATCACTCCGGCTATTTCTGACAAGCTGCCGAGTTGACTCGTCTGGCTTGTGAAGCTGCAAAACGTCACGGTGTAACTGTTTCTGTTGACTTGAACTTCCGTAAGAAACTGTGGACTAAAGAAAAAGCACAGTCTATCATGAAACCGTTGATGCAGTTTGTAGACGTATGTATCGGTAACGAAGAAGATGCAGAACTTTGTTTGGGCTTCAAGCCGGATGCTGACGTTGAGGCTGGTCACACAGATGCTGAAGGTTACAAAGGTATCTTCCAGCAGATGATGAAAGAATTCGGATTCAAATATGTAGTTTCTACTTTGCGCGAATCTTTCTCTGCTACTCACAACGGTTGGAAAGCGATGATCTACAACGGAGAAGAATTCTATACTTCAAAGCGTTATGATATCGATCCGATTATCGACCGTGTAGGTGGTGGCGACTCTTTCTCCGGCGGTATTATCCACGGTTTGATGACTAAACCTAATCAGGGGGCTGCTCTTGAATTCGCTGTTGCTGCATCTGCATTGAAACATACTATCAATGGTGACTTCAACCTTGTTTCTGTAGAAGAAGTAGAAGCATTGGCTGGTGGTGACGCAAGCGGTCGCGTACAGAGATAATCTGGAGAGTTGAAAAGTTAAGAAAATCAATTCATTTAAATAGTAAATAATAAGATGGCAAAATTCGATAAAATAGCCGTATTGAATAAGATCGGCTCTACAGGAATGGTTCCTGTATTCTATCATAAAGATGCAGAAGTTGCAAAGAAAGTAGTAAAGGCTTGTTATGACGGTGGTGTTCGTGCTTTCGAATTCACAAACCGTGGTGATTTTGCACAGGAAGTATTTGCTGAAATCGTTAAATTCGCAGCAAAAGAATGCCCTGAAATGGCAATCGGTATCGGTTCTATTGTTGATCCGGCTACTGCTGCTATGTACCTGCAACTGGGTGCTAACTTCGTGGTAGGTCCGTTGTTCAACCCTGAAATTGCTAAGGTATGTAACCGTCGCTCGGTAGCTTATACTCCGGGATGTGGTTCTGTGTCAGAAGTTGGTTTTGCGCAGGAAGTAGGTTGCGATCTTTGCAAAGTATTCCCGGTGATGTTTACGGAACTAACTTCGTGAAGGTTTGATGGCTCCGATGCATGGTCTAAGCTGATGGTAACAGGTGGAGTAGAACCTACTAAAGAAAACCTGACTGCATGGATCAAATCCGGTGTATTCTGCGTAGGTATGGGCTCTAAACTGTTCCCGAAAGATAAGGTAGCAGCAGAAGACTGGGCTTATGTAACTGCAAAATGTGAAGAAGCTCTCGGCTATATTGCTGAAGCTCGTAAATAAGATTAGAGAGCGAAAGCTATCTATAATAAAAAGAGGTTGATGCGACAGTCTCTTTTAAAATATGCCTCGAGGGTTAGTTAGTTTAGTTAGTATATGAGGCATATTTTCATTTTGTTTAAAGGTGTTTAAAGGGGATAGGCCATCGGAATGAGTGACTCATTTCGGTGGCTTGTTTTTTTATTTCCTTTTTATATGTTGTCGATGTTCGAATATATAAATGGGCAGGAATATTAACAAGAAGCAGAGAACACTGATGAGGAGCAGATAACGGTTGTAGAGATACTCTCCCTCCTGGGGAGGAGCACTTAACAGGCATCTTAAGCAATCGCAGTCCATATCCTGACTGTCGTGCTGGCAAAGCAAAAAGCAGAAAGTATAGAGGACGATACCTAATAATAGGCAGATGATTAGTAGATTTCTGCGATAATGTGTGTGTCTTTTGTCGGGTTTTGATAAAGAAGAAACCATGTTTTGTTCTGATAGTTATCAATGTAAAATGAAAGAAATAAAGGGAGGTGTGTCATAATGAATAATAAAACGCAGATTAACGCAAATTATCGCAGAAATAATTTCATAAGTCGTTGATTAATATGTCAATATAATTGAAATAATCTGCGATAATTTGCGTTAATCTGCGTTTTGACACACTCCGATACTATTGATTATTGGTAGGAAATATACTTTTAATGGTTATTCCGGAACATAAATAATCTCACCGTTATCCAGTTCGTAGGCTATCCCTACTTTTCTTCCTCTTTTCCCTGAATCCTCCTCTTTCTGACCGGAAGGCTTGTAAGTGTTGATTTTCTTTCCTTCCTTGGAGATGATTTCCATATTTTCTTTACCAGGATTCTTCACGATGGTGAAATCTTCCTGTCCGAAAACTTCCGTCATATTCATGTGCATCACCATTGCTACCATCAATGCCACGGCAAATACCATCGCTACGTCGAACAAGTTTACTACTACACTTAGCGGGTCGGTATCCTCTTCTTTGAGGAATTTGCTGACTCTTCTATTTCTTTTCATTATTGGACTCTCCGGTTGTTTCGTTTAATACTCTTGATACATAATCGAGGTTGTTGACATCTTTGGCATACCAACGTTGTTTGAACTGCATGGATATCAGTCCCACAGCACTAATAACCAAACCTACAACAGTCGTTGCAAATACTACCTGCATATTATATGCCATTCCGGAGATATCTCCTGTAGAAAGTCCCACAAGTGCCGGACTCATGGAAATCAATGTTCCTATCAATCCGAGAACCGGACCTATCTTAGCCAGCATTTTAGAAAGAGACACATCTTTCTCTGCTTCATTCTCGAATTTTGTTATCAGGAAGTCAGAGTAATCTGCACTGGCCGGATGGTAGAGCAGATCGCGGAGATAACCCATATATAGTGAATTGTCTTTGTCGGGTAAAGTTGCTTTCAGATCGTCTATCCGTGCATCTTTAATGAGTTGGTCCAGTGCTTTGTCATTTTTACGTTTGGTCATGTACATGTTGTAGGTGCCTCCGATCAAAATAAGTGAACGAACGAATAGGCACAGCAAAATAATGATATCGGGTATAAGTAAACTGTTCGCTACCCAGAATAAAAGTTTAGAGATGAGTTCCATATAATATTTATTGATTGATTTTACTTCTTTTTTTTAATTCTTTACGTTGTAATAAAGGCCATTTCAGCTTGTTCCAGGCAAATCCAATGAGAAACAGGACAACGAACAGACCGATGGACAAGATAATCGCTTTCCAGTTGAGTGCCTCCTCGGTGGCAGCATAGGTCGTTTTCCCATTGACAGTGGTCAGTAGTCCGAGGATACAGATGAATAAGCTGACAAGGAAATGAACTTCCAACCGGAGATCGTCTTCGGGTACAAGATACTTCATCAGCCGGCTTAATAATGGGATGGCGATAACCACTATCCCTGCAAGTGACCAGGCTGTCACTGAAAAGTCTACGCCAGGTAACCGGAAGATAGCTTCTGTGAGATAGTAGAATAATACGGGGAAGAGCAACAGGCTGGGATACCAGCGAAGTAATTCCGCCCACCATAAATTCTTCTTACCATAAAGTCCGCGCAGGAAAGCCACGCAATAGCCGAAGCAGAGTGCTGACTCAAGCGTTATGATAATAGCCATGTTTTGCAATGCTTCCGTGTTCTGCAGATAATCAGCAATCTGTGTCTTTGACTGGAGAATAGCATACTGCCAGGTGCCGGCTACAAAAAGACCGGCTATCAGGCTGTATATTACGGTTTGCCAAAGTTTCCAGAAACTGAGTTTGAAACTGCAGTTAATCACGATAAACAGCATTAATATGTGAATGATTAACTCCATATTACATTACTTTTTCCGTTTCTTTTTAAGTATTAGCAACATGACAACAAATGCTACCAGAACAATACCTGCGATAAGGCCTCCATTCAAAGAATTTTGTTCTTCCTGTGCCCCTTGTACGGCATCGCTCGATTGTTTCTTCAATACCATGCCTCCTTTGGTCGCTTCTCCGTCCAGGGTGGCTTGTTTCATTTGTTTCAGTTCCTTGTTGTAGTTGGCTGCGGTTTGCGCATCTACTTGAGAGGCGATGAACTGCTGTAATTTGGCATTGTCTCCGGTAAATCCGCTGCCCGAAGGACCGAATTGTCTGACAAGGTCTGTATGCAGTTTGGCAATATTGGAGAGTTGTTCCGGAGAAGCTTTCCAATATCCTTTGCGGGCAGTTTCCATCATAACGGCAGTCACTTCCTGTAAAGCTGCGGGATTCTGTTTTTCAAAGAAGTCTTTTACATTCAGTTTGTATTCGTCTTTGACATATACATCATATATATTATCCCAAAGTTCCTTGTCGATAGCGGCAGGTTTCATCACGTTCCAGCCATACGTATTGGTTACAGTCTGGGCAACTTCGCTTGCTGCAGAAGCACCGCCTTTCATTTTCTCTTTGATATAGGTAGGATTCAGAATCGTTGTACGGCTTTCTACACCGACTGCTTCTTTAAGTTCCTGCATTTTCATGTTGTTGCGGTTCCGGTAGTCGCTAAGATAAGCGTCCGGGTCTTTACCGGTAACATTGCGTACGGCAAGATTCATACCTCCCATGAATTCATATACGTGGTCGAGGCTCAATGCTCCCCAAGTGTTACTTTGGCGGGCTGAACGACAACATCAGTACTGTTCAATGCTGCTTCAAAGGCAAATTTCTGAAAGACTTCCCAGTGTTTTTCGTCACCGTAGAAGGCTCCCATATTGTTGAGGTAAGTATCTGCAATTTCCGATTCACTTTCCCAGCGGTCGCCGGATTCCACCATTCCTTGAATTCCTGTACCATACATGCCATTAGCACCTCCGAATACTCGGAAAGAAGCCATTTCGCGGGCATCTTTCGGACTGACACCTTTTTCGGTCAACACTCTTTCAGCTTCTACCACACTGGCGGCTACCTGATTTTCAAACTTGTCGTCTTTCGCTGCCGCAGCCATTTCTACTGCACGGTTAATCAGGAAGAGGCGGGAAGCGGCGATATCACGGAGTTGTCCGGAAGTCTGAACTACTACGTCGATACGTGGACGTCCCAGTTCGGCTGAAGGAATCAGTTTAGATCACTGACACGACCGAATGCGTCACGAACAGGTTCTACTCCCAGCATATACAGTACTTGAGCAATAGTAGCCCCACCGGTTTCTATAAATTCGGAAGACCAGAGAGTATAACTCAACTTTACGTGGGATTGAATCATTGTGACGTTGCTTGTAAGTATCAATCGTTTGTTTGGCTAAAGCGATACCTTTTTCCCAAGCGGATTCTGTAGGAGTTGCTTCGGCATTGATAGCATACATATTACGTCCGGTTGGTAAAGCATTCGGATTAGCAATCGGATCACCTCCGGGAGTAGGAGCGGTGTATCCACCTTTCAATGCATTCATCAGACTGCTTAACTCTTCTTCGGGACTTTTCAGAAGTGCGTTCTTGTAGTTGCCTACATTCTTGATTGTACGCTCTACTTCAGCGATGGCAAGTGCCAGTTCGATTTCTTCTTTACTGTATTCTTTCGGAGCTTTTCCCATAGCGGCCATCATGGCAGCCATACCTTGAGGCTTTTCTTGCTTTCCACTGTTTCCCTGTTTGTCAGAAGATCCGGCAGCTTTTTCTTTATTAGCTTTCATTCCGGCTTCCATTTTCTTCAATGCTTCCGGACTTGCTCCCATAGACTTAGCCATTTCCATTGCTTTTTCAGGATCCATGTTGGCGCCCATTTTCTTCATGGCCTCTTTCATGCTTTCGGGCATTTGACCATGAGGAGAACCCTCTTTGGAGACAGATGCCGGATGTCCTTTACCTGCTTTCTTTTCGTCGGATTGTTCACTCTTTGCCGATGCAGCCATCATCATTGCCATCATACCTTTCGGAGCATTGCGGTCTGCCTCTATTTGACGAGCCTTGTCTAGTTCCTGTGCGGTGATACCGGCTGTACGACAAATCAGTTCATCTGTGGCCAGTGCAGGATTAGCGAGCAACTTTTCTACCAGATGGCGAGCAGGAGTCAAGTACTGTTGTGTAAAGAGGCTGCGGTGCTTGCTAACGGCATCTGTCGCTTTACCACGTTGCTTGTCAAGAGCCAGCAGGCTGTATGCGATAGGTTCTGTAGCCATTGCATAGACGGAAGAAGTAATCCGTTCCGCTTCATAAGGAACTCCCATTGTGTAGAGTTGTCCGGTGATTTTCTCGGTAGCCAGTTCTTCTGCGAAGTTTTCTACACGGGCGATTTCATCTTCCGTATATGGTTTGTTGGCAATGCTGTCCAAACCTAAATCACGGTGAATTCCCATTTTCACAGTCAGCGTTTTGACAGCTAATGATTCCTGATCTTTATTCTCTTTGTGAGAGTTATTGTAAATCTTGATTTTTTCCATCAGCTCCCGATAAATACCACGCACACTGCTTTCAAGGAAAGGAGGAGTGAGGTACGACTGTATGGTGGCATACGAACGGCGTTTAGCCATCATCCTTCACCAACATTACCAATAGAGTAGATATAGAAGTGCGGAACTGCTCCAACCAGGCGATCCGGCCAGTCGTTGCTGCACAATGCCACTTGTTTTCTGGGAGTAAATTCAAGACTTCCATGTGTACCGAAATGGATCAGTGCGTCAGCCTTGAAACCATGTTGCATCCATAGATAGGAAGCAATATAAGTATGAGGAGGAGCCATATTAGTGCCATGAATCACTTGGAAGGAGTTGTCCCCGCTTCCGGCAGCATTTTGTGGCATTAAGACTACATTCCCGAATTGCAGACGGGCAATACCCAATTTACCGTCGTTAGTCGCCATATAGTTGCCGGGGAATTCGCCGAAAGCATCCACCACTTCCTGATATTTTTCAGGGCGGAGTGACTCTTTCACCCAACTTTCATATTGATCTTTGGTGATAAGTTCGGGATGTCCTTTTTGCATAAAGTCATTAAAGGCTCCCTCTGCGTAAGAGTTGAACACAGCGCCTTGAGCCTGTATCATTTTACCCAGTTCTTCAGCATTTGCAGGCAGACCGGATATGTTGTATCCTCCTGTTTCATGCGGACCAGAAGATTGTATAGGGAAGGAACCACCTCCATACCGGCAGCGGTCAATGCATTTTGTCCCGGACCTTTATAATAGTAGATAGCTACCTTCTTCTCGCTGTTCGGCTTAGTATTCAGATTCAAATAATTATTGATTGTGGATACGAAAGTCTTCAAGCGTTCAGGTACTGCATACGAATGGCGCAATCCTTCTTCATCCTCATATTGTGCAAAGAGAGCGAAAGGACGGATGGCACCGTCAATTTCTGGAGTCACGATACTTTGTGACATAAATCCTCCTGCCATTCCCATCGGATCTTTCTCCCATTCGTCTACCAGGCTGTTGATGGTGAGCGGAGCAAACAAGAGGATATTCTTAGCTTTCAGATAATCCACCATTTTGTCTCCCATGCGTCCGTGTGCCATGTTGATGATTGCGTTTGGCTGCACTTCGTCAATAAATGACATGAATTTCGTCATTGACTGAACCGGATAAACATTGTAACCTTCTTTTTCAAGAGCCTCAATAAGTCCGGTGGCATCAGCCATTTGTCCGGTTATCATGATTTTACGTGCTCCTTCTTTATAAAGACGGTTGTCCTTCATGAATTTCTCATAATCTGCACGGTGAGGAACTCCAGTTCATCATCCGGGTTGGTGAGTCCGGCGTGATAGAGCATGTCGCTGGGTCTTTCTGCCGGGTCTTCCACTTCCGGTATGGAAGAGATTTTACCGTCAATGGCTTTACGGATATAATTCAGCATATTCCGGTAGTTGGTCTTTCCTCCATTAGTCAGATAACCTCGTATCAGATTCTGTTGTACACTGTCCAGATTACAAATGTTGTTGGCCGGGTTGGTAGCCATGGAAGTATATACAGGAATACCTTTGTCGGCAGCCTGTTGTATCTGTTGACGTTGTTCCTCGACGATACGCAGACCCATTCCGTTGATGAATACCATGTCGTAACCGGTCAGGCGGTCGAGGTTGTCGAGCGATACTTCACTGAGTTTGATGGATGAATTGTCGTTGGCTTTCGATATACTTCCCTGCTGTATGGTCTGGAAGTTGATGAAAGCAATCTTTGTAGGACTGAACCAGGTATTCCATACGGACATCCCTATCAGAGCTGCAGCAACGATGCATACACCTAAGATGATTTTACTTTTCTTTTTCATTTCTCTTATTTTTAGCTTTGTATGTAGTTTTATCTTTTCTATTTTCTGAAGAACCTGTCTACGTCTAATGCAAGTCCGATGGAGAAGTTGGTTCCCCGGGTATAAGGAGAGTTTGCGTCATAATAGCTTGGAACATAATTAAATATGTTGTTGACGGCCATATTCAGGCTGACTCCTTTCCAGATCCCTTGTGTCAACGTCAGGTTCCACATCGTATATCCCGGATAAGTCACTCCGGTAGTCCCTTCATCCGGATTATTGCCCACATATTTATTGGTTTCTACTTTGGATAACGCACGTCCGTTCAGGGAAAGATTGAATTGATAATTATCCCATGATTTGCCGTATTCGATACGTGCGGTCGCTGAATGTGGGCGGGTACTGGAGAATTTCATTTGTCCGTCGCGCATAAACTCGTGGAGGTATCCGTAAGAAACACGTATTCCCAGACCACAAGGATATTTGGCGGAGGCGTTGATATCCACACCGGCGATGTCTACTTTCTCTGTATTGATATATAGCTGTGCCCATCTTCCGTCAGTGTCGCGGAATGAAGTCAGGTCGATCCGGTCATTGACAAGGTTGTAATATCCTGAAACGGTAAAATTGTAACGGTTCTTGGTATATTCCGCCGAGAGCGAGAAGTTGTGGCTCGTCTCCGATTTCAGGTCGGGATTACCATAAATCATCATGGCATTTGCCATGTCGAAGTTCATATACATTTCTTTGAGGGTAGGAGAGCGGAATCCCTGTGAGTATGAGCCACGGAGGGAGCAGTTGGCTATTTTGTACATCAGTCCGATGTGCGGAGATATATGACGTACGTTAGATTGTGAGAAATAGTCGAAACGTACCCCGCTGATTACGTTGAAATGTTCGGTCGGGTTCCAGTCGAACTGTCCGAATGCATCTGCCGAGTGCATGGTATAACTTCCATTGTTGGTAAATTGATAAGACAATAGATAGTCACGCATATAATCTCCTCCTACGGTCAGAATGTTTTTATCGTTGAAGGTGTAATTGTAGAGTGTGCGTACGCTATGTTGCACATTGCTGTAATCGCGGACATCGTATTTGTATGAGGTCAGATAATCACTTTTATCATATTGGTCGAATGTATAAGCAACTTCCAGATTACTCATGATGTTGAAATCATAGTTGGCTTTCAGACCTCCGCTGAAATCACGATAACGGTCTTTGCTGTCTCCGGTCTTATCCCGTTCGCGGAAATAATAACCTCCGCGTGCAGTCAGTTTCAACTGTTCAATCGGTCTGTAAACAAGACGTTCTTTCACATTCCATGTGCGGTTTCCGAAGATGGTTGTCACATCTCCTTCCGGTACGTCGTAAGAATCGGACATTGTGTGTTGCACATTCGTCTGGCTGTTGAATTTACCGGCTTTGAAACTGAAAGTTCCGCCATATCGTTGGTCGTTATGTTCACCGAAGCGGCTGTTTACATTTAAATTCCATGGGTCCTCGGAATCACGGGTGATGATGTTGATTACGCCACCTACTGCACTGGAACCATAGAGAGTAGAGGCAGCCCCTTTTACAATTTCTACCCGTTCCACGTTATCGAGGTTCAATCGGTTGTAGTCGACGTTGTTTAAAGTTTCTCCTGCCAGACGTTCGCCATCTACCAGGAAGAGTACAGAGTTTCCTCCGAATCCCTGCATATTGATAGAAACCTGCTGATCCATTGAATAGGAAAATTCAATGCCCGGCAGTTCCGATTGTAATAATTGTCCTACGTTGGTTGCATCTACCTTCTTAATATCGTCTGCTGTGATTACACGAGTGATGATAGGAGCATCTTTCAGTAATTTGGGAGTACGTGTACCTGTGACAACCACTGTTCCCAGGTCAAACTGATCTTCCGATAAGCGGAAACTTAGTCTTTTCTCTTTCCCTACAGTCAGTCTTTTTTCTTGTGGCTGATAGCCTACATACGAGGCGGTGATGAGGTATGTACCGGTTCCGGGGAGTTGTAATGTATATGTGCCGTCGACGGATGTGACGGCTCCGGTTCCTTTACCTTTGATGGAAATCGTTGCACCGGGGAGAGGTTCCCCTTCTGTATCAGTTACACGTCCGCTGATGTGATAAGTTGAGTGTTGTGCTAATGTGGTGCAAGTTGCTATAAATGAAAAAAGCAATAATGATATTATAAATGTAGGTTTCATTCTTGTTGATTGGTTTCATTGTTGTTGTCCTCGAACTCAAGCGGATACTGGAAATCGAAGTCAATATATCCTTTTATACCTCTGGCATTCATGTAGTTGGTAAAACGGATCGCGGCGTATGTATTGTCTTTCAAACGTATCAAAAAAACTTGGTTTGACATGGTGTATACCGGAGGCATCGTTGCGGTATTAACGTCCAGCCAGCTGGAAAGAACAGCATTACGGTAAGACTCTGTGTAGATAATGTTTCCGTCCATCATGCCCGACATGTCAATGGCTATTTTATCGGTTGTCCATTCATCTTCTACAAAATCTTCCGCTTTAGGCAGTTTACCTGTTGCTTTAAACTCGTCGATACTTGTGTAAGTTGTTTTGTAGGTAGCACCCTCGTTGGTTTTTATATCATAACGATGAATAGCGAAATCCCACTTATCAGGAATTTGACTCTCATATTCCTCTCCGATTTTAACGGTGGTAACCGTACGTTCCGAAAGGTTAATGTAGGCCCATTCTGTATATTCAACAGTCTTGACTTGTGAAAAGCTATTCTCCTTGATTTCCATCTCCGTTTCGATGGGGGCATCATAAATATTCAAATATTCCATTACAAGCAGAGAGCGACATTGCCGCTCCCAGTACTATAGTATATTTGAAAATAGCGTTCCTGCTTCTTTTCATTGCTTATTTAATCGTTTATTGTGCGCTGTTAGTATTGCTTCCAGTAAAATCTGCTGTAATGTCCCATGGCATACTTCCTGGTTTAAAAACTACAGTAATAGTAGTTGTTCCGTCTGACTTAACTGTACCACTTAAACTCGTACCGGTGATTGCCAGAATTTCTCCTGTAGTCTTTTGGGTGTCTGCTTCAAAGCTACCGATATTGAGTGAGTAACTACCGTCGTTTGCTTTAGTAACATTTACTCCCTTTACAGTGAACTTTTCAAAATAATTCATAGAACCGCTTGTGTTATTGAAGCCGCTAATGGTAACATCTACTGTACTGCCTGTTGGGTTTTCGATGATAACTTTGCAATCTTCAGTAGATTCAGTAGTGGTATTTCCTCCTGGAGTAGTGACTGAAAGAGATAAATTAGTTTGGTATTTATAAGTATCTTTTATATAATAACCAACAGGAGTTTCTCCTTGTATGAAATCAATCTCCATTTTTCCCATAGGTACAGGAATATCAACATTGGCTTTCAAACTTAACACTTTAGAACCATCTACACTACCTTCTGATGTGTAGTCGTAGCTACCGCCTGTGCTGCCGCCCATAGACATGGCAACTTCACCGGAACCGCTGAAAGACTTATTAGAAGAAAGTTTTAAATTATTCAGAGTGAAATCTCCAGATCCGGATTTATATACCAAATTGATGGTACCATCTTCGTTGGCAGTGATTGTTGCTGTGGATTCATCACCCAACAAATAATCAGAGAACATATTGCATGCGCCGACTGAATAACCTTTATAGCTCCTGCTATTTCTTTGGCAAAGTTAGGTTCATCGTCGTCGTTGTCGCTACAAGAAACGAAAGTAGAAGAAAGAGATAAGTGCCATAAGGGCAACCATCCAAAAGTTTAAGATTTTCATAACTTAATTTTGATAGATAATGATTAATTAAATTTCCAGCTGCAAAGTTACGGGGATATATATACGGGGGAAATACCTAAAAGAAATGAAAAAATGAGAGGCTTTAATTATATGTAGGTATTGGGAGGAGTGGATTAACTCGTTATTTTTGCAGTCTTTTACTAATTGATGATTAAAAAATTAAAATGAGAAGAAAATGAAAGGCGGCTACAGTAGAAAAAGTGTATTGACAGGGATTACTTCTTTCCTGATTGTATTGTTTACTATGCCGTTGGGGCATGCATTAATGATTTTTATGGAGTATGTGCTCTCATCCACAGCTCTTCACTATGCGGCTTTCACGATGGGAGCAGTAGGTCTGGTGATGGTGATTATTGGAGTGTTTGCAAAAGGAGATACACGACAGACATTATGGGGATTATTCGGAGGACTACTTTTCTGGACCGGATGGGTAGAGTTTATCTACGTATATTATGCACATCGTTATGAAGTGCAACCATTGCTGAACGCTGCCGGTGAAGTCGTGACAAAACCGGAATATTTAATCATGCCTTCCTCCTTCGGCTTTTGGGTGATGTTTATGCTGATTTACATTTTCAGTATAAAAAGCGGATGCGACTTCTTTACCTATCTTCAAAAAGTCTTTTTCCGTAAGAGTACCACCACGATTGTAGTACGGCCGATGACACGTCATACCTCGATTGTTACTTTTATGGAGTTAAATCTCATCATGTGGACGAGCTATCTCGTGCTACTCTTCTGTTATGATGAGAATTTTGTCGGCGAGCATAGCCTGTTACTGCTATAGTTGCTTTCGGCTGTCTGGCAGGTTCATTTTTTATGTTTAAACGCCTGTTGAAAATCACTCAATGGGGATATGCCATGCGCTTTTCTATTGCTACGGTAGTAGTGTTCTGGACTTTTGTAGAAGTATTGGGACGCTGGAATATCTTTCATGAAATATGGGTAGAACCAATGGCATATACAACAGAGATGATTACGATACTTTTGGCTTTTTTAGCTCTGTTGGCATTTCTGTTCTACCAGTCTGCTAAAAAGAAGAATAGTCATAACTAAAATATAGAATCAGAAATTATGTTAGAAAAAGGATTGCAATTTATAAAGGAAGTAGTGGTCAAACCGGAAAATCTGGCAGTGGCAATGGGATCGGGTGATCTCCCTGTTCTTGCTACTCCCGCTATGGTAGCATTCATGGAAAATGCAGCTTTGTCTGCTGTTGAAGATCAACTGCCGGAAGGCAATACAACGGTAGGAGCAATGATTCAGACTACACATCTTAAACCACTGCATTGGGAGACACGGTTCTTGTAACAGCCACACTTCTTGAGGTAGAGGGACGAAAGTTAACATTTTCCGTAGTAGCCTCTGATTCACAGGGTAAAATTGGTGAAGGAACACATATACGTTATGTGGTAGACCGGAATAAGTTTATGGAAAAACTAACCAGTCGTTAATACTGCCAAAAGTGGAAAAGGATGAACTAATCTCCGGGTAAGATGTTTTTTGTATATTAGATATAATAACAATATATAATATGGAACCTCATCATCACCACGAACATAGTCATCGGTTGACATCGCTCAATAAAGCTTTTATCATAGGCATTGCTCTGAATATAACTTTTGTCATAGTAGAATTCGGAGTAGGGTTTTATTATAATTCTTTGGGGTTACTTTCCGATGCCGGGCATAATTTGGGTGATGTAGCCAGTCTGGTACTTGCCATGTTGGCCTTCCGGTTGGAGAAAGTTCACCCTAATAGTCGTTACACGTATGGATATAAGAAGAGTACGATACTTGTTTCTTTATTAAATGCAGTTATACTGTTGATTGCTGTTGGCATTATTATTGCCGAGAGCATAGACAAATTATTTCATCCGGTTTCGGTCGATGGTTCCGCTATCGCATGGACAGCTGGGGTGGGAGTGGTCATCAATGCGCTTACTGCATGGCTTTTCATGAAAGATAAAGATAAGGATCTGAATGTGAAGGGGGCCTACTTGCACATGGCAGCAGATACACTGGTATCTGTCGGTGTAGTTGCTTCCGGTATTATTATTACGTATACAGGATGGAGCATCATTGACCCGATTATCGGACTTGGCATTGCTGTTATTATTATTGTCTCTACCTGGGGATTGCTTCATGACAGTCTCCGGTTGTCTTTGGATGGAGTACCAGTGGGGATAGACGCTCAAAAGATACAGCAACTTATCGTGGAACAACCCGGTGTGGAGAATTGCCATCACTTGCATATTTGGGCGTTAAGCACAACGGAAACCGCTCTGACTGCCCACGTTGTCATTGATAATATCACACAGTTGGAGGAAGTGAAACATCATATAAAGGAAGCACTCGAAGAGGCAGGCATTCATCATGCCACTTTGGAGTTTGAAGACGAAAGAGCTACTTGCAGCAACGAATGTTGTGAGGATTAAATAAAATCCGTACCTTCGCGCCCTTAAACTAACTAACCTTTATTTTTATGTTTACTGACTTATTGCATTCCTCTTATTTTTCCCTTTTCCTGATTGTCGCATTAGGGTTTATGCTGGGAAGAATAAAATCAGAGGATTATCTCTCGATGTGTCGGCAGTTATTTTCATTGCCCTTCTTTTCGGGCATTTTGGTGTTATCATTCCTAAAGAATTAGGAAACTTCGGTTTGGTGCTCTTCATTTTTACCATCGGTATTCAGGCAGGGCCCGGATTCTTCGATTCTTTCCGCAGTAAAGGAAAGACGCTTATTCTCATTACTATGCTTATAATTTGTTCCGCCTGCCTGACCGCAGTCGGGTTGAAGTACGCATTTGATATTGATACACCGAGTATTGTCGGTCTGATTGCCGGTGCGTTGACCAGTACGCCGGGTCTGGCGGTTGCTATTGACAGTACCAATTCTCCTTTGGCATCCATTGCTTACGGTATCGCATATCCGTTTGGAGTAATCGGCGTGATTCTGTTTGTCAAACTGTTACCTAAAATTATGCGGGTAGATTTGGATAAAGAAGCCCGTCGCCTGGAGATAGAACGTCGCGGACAATTTCCAGAACTGACTACTTGCATCTACCGTGTCACCAATTCGCATGTGTTCAACCGTAACCTGATGCAAATTAATGCACGCGGTATGACGGGCGCTGTTATTTCCCGTCTGAAGCACAATGATGAAATATCTATTCCTACAGCCCATACAGTGCTGCGTGAAGGAGACTACATACAAGCCGTAGGTAGCGAAGAATCATTGAATCAGCTTGCTGTGTTAATCGGTAAGAGAGAAGAAGGCGAACTGCCTTTGGATAAAACGCAGGAAATAGAATCTTTACTGTTGACCAAAAAGGACATGATAAATAAACAACTGGGTGATTTGAACTTACAGAAAAATTTTGGTTGTACAGTGACTCGTGTCCGTCGAAGCGGTATTGATTTGTCTCCATCTCCAGATCTCGCTTTGAAGTTTGGTGATAAATTGATGGTTGTCGGTGAGAAAGAAGGACTTAAAGGAGTAGCCCGCCTGCTGGGTAACAATGCGAAGAAACTGTCTGATACGGATTTCTTCCCCATTGCGATGGGTATTGTACTGGGAGTGCTGTTCGGCAAAATAAATATATCTTTCTCTGATAGTCTGTCATTCTCTCCGGGACTGACCGGCGGAGTGCTGATGGTAGCCCTTGTGTTGAGTGCGATTGGTAAGACAGGCCCCATCATCTGGTCTATGTCCGGACCTGCCAATCAGTTGTTGCGCCAGTTAGGTCTGCTTCTTTTTCTAGCCGAAGTAGGAACTTCTGCCGGTAAGAATCTGGTAGCCACTTTCCAGGAAAGCGGATTGCTGATGTTCGGAGTAGGAGCCGCCATCACATTGGTACCGATGCTTGTTGCAGCTATTGTCGGACGTCTGGTATTTAAAATCAGTCTGCTTGATTTGCTGGGAACGATAACGGGAGGTATGACGAGTACTCCGGGACTTGCTGCTGCCGATTCAATGGTGGACAGTAACATACCGAGCGTAGCTTACGCAACTGTTTATCCGATTGCATGGTATTTCTGATTCTGTTTATTCAAATCATAGCTTCGGCAGTATATTAACAGAATTTTGTATAATCATTGATTGTTAAATAAATAGTTCGTATCTTTGCCGCCTCAAAGAAAAAATGAGGTGAAACGATTGTTATTGAATATTACACGCTACTTCTTACCGATACTGTTTGTGTCGTATCTGGTAAGCTTCACATTCTTTGCCCACGTGCATGTGGTCAATGGCGTGACAATCGTCCATTCACACCCATTTAAGAAAGGGGCGGCACATAAACACTCTACAGTCGAACTGCTACTGATTCATTTTCTGTCTCATTTAACGGCAGACGGTGCAGCCATAGTTTTTGCTCTTTCCCTTTTTATTCCTTTCTTATTGTATTTGTTGCTCGGCCGTTCGCCGTATGCTCACTATCACTGTCCGTATCATGGGGTAGTGGGACTTAGAGCACCTCCGGCTATTCGTTTCTCCATTCTTTGAATGATGATACCGTACCTTGCATGAGGTAGGGCATTATCTGTCTATCCATGTGAATACTTATCGAAAACGAATAACAAACGAAAAATGAAGAAATACATCTTTTCGCTTGTCTGCTTGTGCTGCGCATTGTTGCCTGCCCTTGAAGGACAAGCTCATGAATATCCTAATCATCCTGAATTACGTAAGTCAGACGCCAATATCGTTGGCCATATTCTTGATAAAAACACTAAAGAACACTTGCCCTATATAACAGTCGCCTTGAAAGGTACGACTATCGGAACGGTAACCGATGCTACCGGGCATTATTTCTTGAAGAATCTTCCCGAAGGCAATTTTGTGCTCGAAGTTAGTTCGGTGGGGTATAAAACCGTCAGACGGAATGTGACGCTGAAGAAAGGGCGCACATTGGAAGAAGATTTCGAGATAGAAGAAGATGCAGTTGCTTTGGATGGCGTAGTAGTATCTGCCAATCGTAACGAGACTACCCGTCGCCTGGCTCCGACACTGGTGAATGTGGTGGATCTGAAAATCTTTGAGAATACCAATTCTACGACTTTGGCACAAGGATTGAGCTTTCAGCCGGGTGTCCGTGTAGAGTCTAATTGTCAGAATTGCGGCTTCCAGCAAGTGCGTATCAATGGACTGGATGGTCCTTATACGCAAATCCTGCTCGATTCCCGTCCCATTTTTAGTGCACTTTCCGGTGTGTATGGCATCGAGCAGATTCCTGCCAGCATGATAGAACGTGTGGAAGTGATGCGTGGAGGCGGATCTGCTTTGTTCGGCTCGTCTGCTATTGCCGGAACAATCAATATCATTACCAAAGAACCGATGCGCAATTCCGGTATGTTATCGCATACTATTACAGGTATTGGTGATGGCGATGCTTTTGATAACAGTACGGCGCTGAATGCATCACTTGTGACGGACGACCAGCGTGCCGGTTTGTATATCTTCGGTCAGAATCGCCATCGTTCCGCGTATGACCATGATGGTGACGGATATTCTGAAATTCCCAAGATACACGGCCAGACCATCGGTTTCCGTTCATTCCTGAAAACAACGACATATTCGAAACTAACTTTTGAATATCACCACATGGAAGAATTCCGTAGGGGAGGAGACTTGTTGAACCGTCCACCTCACGAAGCGAATGTAGCGGAACAGACCGAACACTCGATCAATGGTGGAGGACTGAAATTTGATTATTTCTCACCTAACGAGAAACATCGTTTCAATGTGTTTGCATCAGCGCAGCATATCAATCGTGACAGCTATTATGGTGGCGGCCAAGATCCGAATGCTTACGGAAACACCACCGACTTAAACTGGATGGCAGGATCGCAATATGTCTATAGTTTCGGAAAATGTATTTTCATGCCTGCTGACCTGACTGCCGGAATAGAATTCAATCAGGATAAACTGGAAGACAATATGTGGGGATACCACCGTACAGTAGACCAAAAAGTGAATATCGGTAGTGCTTTCTTTCAGAATGAATGGAAGAATGAGCATTGGGGATTTCTGATTGGCGGTCGTTTGGATAAACATAACCTGATTGACCATGTGATATTCAGTCCGCGTGCCAATCTGCGTTATAATCCGACGGAAAATATCAATCTTCGTTTCAGCTACTCATCCGGTTTCCGTGCTCCGCAGGCTTTCGACGAGGATTTGCATGTGGAGAATGTAGGCGGTAATGTGGCGATGGTTGAACTGGCCGATAATCTGAAAGAAGAAAGATCACAGAGCTTGAGTGCTTCGGCAGATATTTATCATCGTTTTGGTGCGTTTCAGGTTAACTTTTTGGTAGAAGGATTTTATACAAAGTTATCAGATGTATTTGCCCTTACCGACGGAGAGGTAGTGGATGGAATCCTGACACGTACACGCTACAATGCACCGGGAGCCCGTGTGATGGGACTGACACTGGAAGGAAAGATGGCTTATCTGACTAAAATTCAGGTTCAGGCGGGAGTCACCCTGCAACAGAGCCATTATAGCGAACCGCATGTATGGAACAAAGAAGCTCCGGCTGTAAAGAAAATGATGCGTACACCGAATACTTACGGTTATTTTACAGCAACCTATACCCCGATAAAACCATTATCTATCGCTCTTTCCGGTACATATACCGGTTCGATGCTGGTTCCCCACGAACCTGTTCCGGGATTCCTTGAAAAACCGATAACGGTGAATACGAAGGACTTCTTCGATATCGGTTTGAAGGCTGCCTATGATTTCAAACTTTACAAGTCGATGAACTTGCAGGTGAATGCCGGTGTACAGAATATTTTCAATGCCTACCAGAATGACTTCGACAAAGGGGCTGACCGTGACTCCGGTTATATCTATGGTCCGTCATTGCCGAGAAGTTTCTTTGCTGGAGTGAAGATAAGTTATTAAAATTCGATTAAGATTTAAAATCGTTATAAATAGGGATTGTTTTGCATGGAGACAATCCTTATCTTTGCAAAAAAACAAACTAAACCCTGACTTAGGTGCACAGAATAAATGTGTAAGATGACCGAATGAAACAATTGTACCTACATATAATGAAGTGGTTTCTGCCTGTACTGTTTATCTCGTACATGGAGGAATCACTTTGTTTACTCACTCCCATGTGGTCAACGGAGTTACAATTGTCCATTCACATCCATTTAAAAAAGGCAGCGAACATAGCCATACGACGGTTGAATTCCAACTAATTCATCTCTTGAGTCATGTGTTGGTGACCGACAGCGGTTTGATACCAACATTCTCTGTTGCTGCTTTATCTCTATTATGCATCCTGTTTGTCCGCCCGCAAATTGAGCAATTTCACCGTTCTTGTCCGGGCGTAATATCTCTTAGAGCACCTCCTGTCGCTTAGTCTATCTTTTTGGGGGAACAGTATTAATGTATTAGGATCAACGATTAACGATCGCTGCTTCCCTTTCCCTTTATTATTATTTTTCGAATTAAAACATTAAAAGACTAACGACAATGAAGAAATATCTTTTAGTCCTGGTCGGCCTGTGCTGTGTCTTGTCATACGCATTGGCTGAACGTCCGGACTACCCTGAACTGAAGAAATCCGATGCGAATATAATAGGTCATGTACTGGATAAAAAAACGAAAGACCATCTTCCGTACATCACTATCGCACTGAAAGGAACGACCATAGGAACCGTGACCGATGCTACCGGGCATTATTTTTTGAAGAATTTGCCGGAAGGAAATTTTATACTGGAAGTTAGTTCAGTAGGTTACAAGACAGTGACCCGCAACGTAACTTTGAAAAAAGGAAAGACACTGGAAGAAGATTTTGAAATAGAAGAGGATGCGATTGCTCTCGACGGAGTAGTAGTTTCCGCCAACCGGAGTGAAACGACACGTCGTATGGCTCCTACTTTGGTGAATGTTGTCGACCTGAAACTTTTTGAAACCACCAATCTTCCACTTTATCACAAGGACTGAACTTCCAGCCTGGAGTGCGTGTGGAGACAAATTGCCAGAATTGTGGCTTCCAGCAAGTCCGCATCAATGGTCTGGACGGACCATATACACAAATTCTGATAGATTCGCGTCCCGTATTCAGCGCCCTTTCCGGAGTGTATGGACTGGAACAGATTCCTGCCAGTATGATTGAGCGTGTAGAAGTGATGCGTGGGGGAGGCTCCGCCTTGTTCGGTTCTTCAGCTATTGCAGGAACGATTAATATAATCACCAAAGAGCCTTTACGTAATTCGGGTCAGCTGTCGCACACCATAACTTCTTTAGGAGGAAGCTCCTCATTCGATAACAACACCTCACTGAATGCTTCATTGGTGACGGACGATCATCGTGCCGGATTGTATATCTTTGGTCAGAACCGTTATCGGTCGGGATATGATTATGACGGAGACGGATTTACCGAACTGCCCAAATTGAAGAATCAGACAGTGGGTTTCCGCTCTTATCTGAAAACAAGTACTTATTCCAAACTGACCTTTGAATATCACCACATGCAGGAATTCCGTCGTGGAGGGGATATGTTGAACCGTCCTCCTCACGAAGCGCATATTGCGGAGCAGTTGCAACATTCTATTGATGGTGGAAGTTTGAAATTCGATTATTTCTCTCCGGATGAAAAGAACCGTCTAAGTGTCTTTGCATCGGCTGCCAATACAGACCGGGACAGCTATTACGGACCGGGTAACGATCCTCTGAAAGCCTATGGAAAGACAACGGATTTAACCGCTATGGGTGGTGCACAATACGTACATACGTTTGACAAGTGCTTTTTTATGCCTTCTGATCTCACGGCAGGGCTTGAATATAACCGTGACCGCCTAAAAGATAACATGTGGGGATATAACCGTCACACGGATCAGACGGTGAATATTTACAGTGCTTTTCTGCAGAACGAATGGAAGAACGACCGTTGGGGGATTCTGATTGGTGGTCGTCTGGATAAGCATAATATGGTGGATAATGTGATCTTTAGTCCCCGTGCCAACTTGCGTTTTAATCCTACCCAGAATATTAACCTGCGTTTAAGCTATTCTTCCGGATTTCGTGCTCCGCAGGCTTTTGATGAGGATATGCATATTGAAAATGTGGGCGGAACGGTGGCTATGATCGAGCGTGCAAAGGATTTGAAAGAAGAGAAATCCCAAAGTTTCAGTGCTTCTGCAGATATGTATCATCGTTTCGGAGCATTCCAGACGAATTTGTTGATTGAGGGTTTTTATACAAGACTGACCGATGTTTTTGTATTGGGCGAACCTTACGACCGTGGTGATGGTATATTAGTGAAAACACGTAGCAATGGCCCCGGTGCTAAAGTGATGGGATTGACACTGGAAGGTAAAGTGGCTTATCTTTCTATCCTGCAAATACAAGCGGGATTAACTTTACAACGTAGCCGGTACGATGAACCGCATAAGTGGCATGACGATGCACCGGCAGAAAAGAAGATTTTCCGTACTCCCGATACATACGGTTATTTCACTGCTACTTGTACCCCCATCAAACCTTTATCTATTGCTTTGTCAGGAACCTATACCGGCAGGATGTTGGTGCAACGTATGGATATCACCGCCGAGAATGCCGAACTGGGTGAAATGCCTGAAAGAAAAGCGGAAGCAATCAGAACACCTCGTTTCTTTGATTTGGGAGTGAAACTGGCTTATGACTTCAAGTTATACAAAACGGTTGATTTGCAATTAAACGGCGGAGTTCAGAATATTTTTGAGTCTTATCAGAAGGACTTTGACAGAGGAGCTAACCGGGATTCCGGTTATATTTACGGTCCTTCTTTGCCGAGAAGTTTTTTTGCCGGAGTAAAGATCAGCTATTAATCGGTCATAAAAATAGTTTCCCGGCACGGTACTTTTTGTTTCCTGCGTTGAAACACTTTGTTTCAAACGGTGAAACGATTTGTTTCACACCGGGAAACACTTTGTTCCAAGCCTTGAAACTAAAAGTTTCAAGCGGCTGAAACTAATATGTCGTATAGAACCTGTTCTTTTCTCCTTGTTAATCATTGATTGATCGGGCGGTGATAGGTGATAGATGCGGTGATAGGTTGCAAACAACCTGTCACCACCCCTGAAATCCCCATGAATAAGAGCTTTTGGAAGTGTCGGTGATAGGTGATAGAGGAAAGTGAAAAAAACTCTGTGTAGAGATGGATCAAACCATATCTTTATCGACCCCGAATTTTTCTCCTGTCTGACATTTACCGGCAGGTTCCACATGTACCAGAATGTCGTATACATTATCTACCGAATTAATGATGCTCTTCTCCACTGCATCGGCAATCTCATGGGCTTGCGTGATCGTGATTTGTGGATTCACTTCTATATCAAGGGTAATCATATAGAGATTCCCTATCATTCGTGACCGGACGCGATGCGGATTACTGGCACCGGGCACTTTCTCTACAGCCTCGAATATCTTATTATATACATTGACATCTTTCACCCCGTCCATTAGCTCCACATTGGAATCAATGAAGATGCTGATGGAAGATTTGATGATAAAGAGACTGATTATCAATCCTGTTATCGAATCGAGTATCGGCAATTTGAAGATAAAAGTAAATATCAATCCTAACAAAACACTGGTTGAAATGACAACATCATTACGCATATTGATAGCGTTTGCCGTGAGCATGGAACTGTTGATCTTCTTTCCCTGTTTGTACTGGTATGAAGCCAGTAAGAGTTTACCGATAATAGAAAATATAGTGACATAGATGGCGATAGCGATGGTATCTCTTTCACTTCATCTGAAAAGATGTTTTTAGTGGATGATAGCAACATTTGTACACCGGCATAAAATATCACGAGTGATAGAATCTTTGTTGCGATCCCTTCCGCTTTCTCATATCCGAATACATATTTCTTTGAAGGAGGGCGGTTGATGAGGCGTGCCGTAAAAATCATAACGATAGAGATAACGACGTCGGTTGCCGAGTCGATACCGTCGCCGACTACGGCTAAACTACCGGCAAATAAACCGATTATGATTTTGGATACGGACAAGATTGCATTGCCAATTGTGCTGATCCACGAGGTTGTGATTAGTATTTTCTCTCTTGACATTGAAGTGACTCTTTATAATTGTTTGTAATGGGATTGGGGAGCAAAGATAAACATTAATAGGAGTCTGTGATATGAAGTCGCAAAAAACTTTTTCTGCCTTTTTAGTAGTTTATACGTTTTAGTTGTATTATATATAGATGGTCAATTAAAAACAGGACAATTAATTTATTAAATAGTTAACCGCATGTTCAAAAAACTAAGTAGCTCTTTTCTCATTGTGTCAGCTTGTATTTTTTCTTCTTGCACGCCTACCGTCAAGCAAGAGATTGCAATCTTACCTACCCCCGTTAGTCTGACCGAGCAGTCTGGCTCGTTTGTTTTAAAAGATGGAATGAAGATTGGGGTTTCCGATCAGTCCTTGTTTCCGGCTGTCGGGTATCTGCAGGAGATTCTTCGGAATGTCATATCGTCTTCTGTTGAAGTCACTACCGATAAGAGTCAGGTAGATATGTATTTTCAGTTGAAGGATATTGTTGGAAAGCCCGGCTCTTATAAACTTGAGTCTACGCCGGAGTATATTCGGGTAGAGGCAACTGACTATTCGGGTATTATTTCTGCTATTACTACTATTCGCCAGTTGCTTCCTGCAACGATAGAAGTGCAGGGAGAGAAACAGAATTATTCTATCCCTGTCGTGCAAATAGAAGATGCGCCACGGTTTGAATGGCGTGGATTTATGTTGGATGCTTCCCGCCATTTCTGGAATAAAAAAGAAGTGAAGCATGTATTAGATCTGATGTCTTTGTATAAACTTAATAAGTTCCACTGGCATCTGTCCGACGATCAGGGTTGGCGTATAGAGATCGAGAAATACCCGTTGCTTACAGAAAAAGGGGCCTGGCGTAAATTCAATACGCAGGATCGTACCTGTATGGCACGTGCGAAAGAAGAAGATAATACCGATTTCCTGATTCCGGAAGATAAGATACGCATTGTGGAAGGAGATACGCTGTATGGAGGTTATTACACTCATGATGATATAAAAGAAATAGTAGCCTATGCTACGCAAAGAGGTATCGATGTCATTCCCGAGATCGATATGCCGGGACATTTCCTGGCAGCTATCGGTCAATATCCGGAATTGGCGTGCGACGGATTAATCGGGTGGGGGGAAACTTTCTCTTCTCCTATCTGTCCGGGCAAAGATACAACGCTGGAGTTCTGTCAGAATGTGTTCAAAGAAGTTTTTGAACTTTTCCCTTATGAATATGTGCACATGGGTGGTGATGAAGTGGAAAAAGCCAACTGGAAGAAATGTCCTCTTTGTCAGAAACGGATTCGTACGGAGAAACTGGGTTCGGTAGAAGAACTTCAGGCATGGTTTGTACGTGACATGGAGAAATTCTTCCTTGCCAACGGAAAGAAACTCATAGGCTGGGATGAAGTGGTATCCGACGGATTATCTTCCGATGCTGCCATTACCTGGTGGAGAAGTTGGGCGAAAGATGCATTGCCTACGGCAACTGCACAAAAGCAGAAAGTGATTGCTTGTCCGAATGAATATTTCTATTTCGATTATGCGCAGGATCAGAATTCAGTAAAGAAAATACTTGCGTATGATCCGTGTGCAGACGAGCGGTTATCGCCGGAACAGAAGAAATATATCTGGGGTGTGCAGGCGAATCTCTGGGCTGAATGGATTCCGACAATGAAGCGCATTGAATATTTGATTGTTCCCCGTATGATAGCGTTGAGTGAAATAGCTTGGGCGGAGCCGACAGCTAAACCGGGTCTCGAAGAATTTTATCGTCAGTTTGTTCCGCAATTTAAGCGGATGGATGTGATGAGGGTAAATTATAGGGTGCCTGATTTGCAGGGATTCTATAAAGTGAATGCATTTATTGATGAAACAACTGTGGAATTGACTTGCCCGTTACCCGGTACTGAAATACGTTATACGACAGACGGCAGTATGCCTACCAAAGAATCAGCTCTTTATAACGGTGCTTTGGAAGTTGGGAAGACTACGGATTTCGCTTTCCGCACTTTTCGTCCGGATGGTTCTCCTTCGGATGTGGTGCGTACCAAGTATGTAAAGGCTCCTTATGCGGAGGCGGTGACTGCTCCGGCTGCTTTGCAGCCCGGCTTGAAAGCAGTATGGCACGATTTCCGTGGTAATCTTTGTGCGGATATTGATGTAGCTCCTGTCAAAGGGGAGTATGTGGTGGAATCGGTATCCATTCCCGAAGAGGTGAAAGGAAATATCGGTCTGGTATTGACCGGCTATCTGGAAGTTCCTGCCGATGGTATCTATACATTTGCCCTTCTCTCGGACGACGGTAGCACATTAATGCTTGACGGTGAATTGTTGGGAGATAATGATGGAGCACATTCGCCGGTAGAGATTATTGTGCAGAAGCTTTGAAAGCCGGGCTTCATCCGATAGAGGTACGTTACTTCGATTGTAACGGAGGCGTATTGCAGATGGAACTGGTGAATGAAAAGGTGAAAAAGAAGTATTGCCAAGTGCATGGCTGAAACATGAATAGCAAATTTCATTATTTTTAGGTATTGTCCGTCTTGCCGGCGAGCTGTACCTTTGCAGAAAATATTTGAAAACTTATGCGAATCAGTGAGAGACGAGTCGAGATTAATCATATATCAAAGGTGCACATGCACCGGATTGAATGGGATGAAGAGAGCTTATAGAAATATAAGCTCTCTTTTTTTTGAACGATTTCGAATATTGTTCTTTTTTGAAAACAAGCGATAAGTTAAATGATTGTCGAACTTAATATAGATTGAACGTACGTTATGAGTACATTGAAAAAACTTCAGAACTACATGGGTAAACGGAAAGTGCTTTTGCCTGCGGCAATGCTGCTGTCTGCCCTAAGTGCCCTGGCGGGCATGTTGCCTTATATCCTTATTTGGCTGATTGTGAGAGAACTGCTTGAACACGGAGAGATAACCTCTTCCGGTAATGTGGTGACGTATGCCTGGTGGGCGGCAGGCATGGCCGTGGCGAGCATCGTCCTTTATTTTGCCGCATTGATGTCTTCGCATCTTGCAGCTTTTCGGGTTGAATCGAATTTGCGTAAAGAAGCCATGCGCCAGATAGTGCGTATGCCTCTCGGCTTCTTTGACATTAATACGAGCGGACGTATTCGCAAGATTATAGATGACAATGCAGGGGTTACCCATAGTTTTCTGGCACATCAGTTGCCCGACCTTGCGGCTACTTTTCTAGTGCCGTTGGTAGCTGCCATACTGATTTTTGTGTTCGATTGGATACTCGGTCTGGCATGTATCGTCCCTGTAATTATTGCCATGCTGGTTATGGGTTTTATGATGAATGCGGAGGGACGGCAGTTTATGAAAAGCTACATGACCTCTCTGGAGGAAATGAATACCGAAGCTGTAGAGTATGTGAGAGGAATTCCCGTAGTGAAGGTTTTCCAGCAGACTATTTACTCTTTCAAAAACTTTCACCGCTGTATCATGAATTATAATAAAATGGTATTCGGCTATACACGAATGTGGGAGAAGCCGATGTCGCTCTATACCGTAATAATCAATGGTTTTGTGTTTTTCCTTGCTCCGTTGGCTATTTTGCTGATTGGTTATTCAGGTAATTATGCATCGGTATTACTTAATTTCTTCCTGTTTGTTCTCATTACTCCTGTATTCTCCCAAAGTATCATGAAGAGTATGTATCTCAATCAGGCTTTGGGGCAGGCGAGTGAAGCTATCGGACGTCTTGAGAATCTGGTTGCTTATGAGCACCTGACTGTTGTAGAGCATCCACAACCGGTAAAGGAATTCAGTATTCAGTTCGAAAAAGTTTCCTTCAGCTATCCGGGAGCTAATCAAAAGGCGGTGGATGATGTTAGTTTCACTATTCCGCAAGGAAACACAGTAGCTCTTGTCGGAGCTTCGGGCGGAGGGAAAACAACGATTGCCCGTCTAGTTCCCCGTTTCTGGGAGGCAACGGAAGGGAAAGTTTTAATAGGTGGCATCAATGTAAGAGAAATCGCTCCCAAAGAACTGATGAAATATATTTCTTTCGTGTTCCAGAATACAAAGCTGTTCAAGACTTCTCTGCTCGAAAATATCAAATATGGCAATCCCGACGCGACAATGGAGGAAGTGGAACGGGCAGTAGATATGGCACAATGCCGGGAAATTATCAATAAACTTCCGCTCGGACTGAATACGAAGATTGGTACGGAGGGAACATATCTCTCCGGCGGGGAACAGCAACGGATCGTACTGGCACGTGCAATCCTGAAAAATGCTCCCATCATTGTACTGGATGAGGCGACTGCTTTTGCCGACCCCGAAAATGAGCATCTCATCCAGCAAGCCTTGAAAGAACTGACAAAAGGAAAAACCGTATTGATGATTGCTCATCGTCTTTCAAGCATCACTGATGCCGACAATATCCTCGTCATTGACAAGAGGAAGATTGCGGAACAAGGTACACATGCCAACCTGCTTGGAAAACAAGGCATCTATTATCATATGTGGAATGAATACCAGCAATCTGTTCGCTGGACAATAGGAAAGGAGGTTTCTAATGATTGAAGTAATAAAAAGACGTTTTGCCCTTTCAACTAAAGGAGCGAAAGATTTCTGTAAAGGTGTGTTTTTCACTACACTGCTCGATATTGTATTGATGTTGCCGGCGGTATTTGTTTTTCTCTTTCTTGAGGAATATCTTCGTCCTGTGTTTCAGCCTTCGGCTTCGGTGACGCATGGTATTCTCTATTATAGCATACTCGGTATTGTCTTTATGATAGTCATGTATATATTTGCGGTATTGCAATATTGTAGTACCTATACCACCGTTTATGATGAGAGTGCAAATCGGCGTATCTCATTGGCGGAAAAACTTCGCAAGTTGCCTCTGGCTTTCTTTGGCGAAAGAATCTTTCCGACCTCACTGCCACGATTATGGATGACTGCACTGATCTCGAACATACTTTCTCGCATGCGGTTCCCCAGTTGTTTGCTTCCATTATCAGTATTCTGCTTATTACCGTCGGCATGGCATTTTATAACTGGCAGTTGACGATTGCTTTGTTCTGGGTAGTGCCGCTTGCTGCCGCAATCCTTCTTTCTCGAAGAAGGAAATACAGAAAAGCAATGAAAGTAATTATCTGAACAAGCGGATGGTGACCGAGCATATCCAGGAAGGACTCGATACCATTCAGGAGATAAAATCCTACAATCAGGAGAGAGACTATCTGGAAAAACTGGATGCGAGCATTGATACCTATGAAAAGGTATTGACTCGTAATGAACTGGTGCTCGGCATGTTGGTAAACGGTTCCCAGAGTGTATTGAAACTCGGACTGGCAAGCGTTATTATCGTTGGTGCCAATCTCTTGGCTTCGGGTACGGTTGATTTGTTTACCTATCTTATATTTATGGTTATCGGGTCGCGTGTGTATGCTCCGGTCAGTGAGGTGATGAATAATATTGCCGCTTTGTTCTATTTGGATGTGCGTATCAATAGAATGAATGAGATGGAAGCATTGCCGGTACAAAACGGGACTACCGAATTCACTCCTCAAGGTTATGATATCGAATTCAGACAGGTAGACTTTGCTTATGAGCAGGGAAAACAAATTCTGAATAACTTGTCTTTTATTGCCCGGCAAGGTGAAAAAACGGCTTTGGTTGGTCCTTCAGGTAGTGGCAAGAGTACGGCGGCCAGGTTGGCGGCACGTTTCTGGGATATCCAGTCGGGAAAGATTACCCTCGGCGGGCAGGATATCAGTCGGATTGATCCTGAAACTTTGTTGAAAAACTATTCCGTTGTCTTTCAGGATGTAGTTCTTTTCAATGCTTCCATTATGGATAATATCCGTATTGGCAAACGGGATGCTACGGATGAGGAAGTCCGGAGAGTTGCCCGCTTGGCACAATGTGATGAGTTTGTCACTAAAATGCCGCAGGGATACCAGACGATTATCGGTGAGAATGGAGAAACATTATCCGGCGGTGAGCGTCAGCGTATTTCCATTGCCCGCGCTTTGTTGAAGGATGCTCCGATTGTTCTGTTGGATGAGGCTACGGCTTCGCTTGATGTTGAGAATGAAACCAAGATACAGGCAGGTATATCTGAATTGGTACGTAACAAAACGGTGCTGATTATTGCGCACCGTATGCGCACCGTTGCCAATGCCGACAAAATTGTAGTATTGGAGAATGGAAGTGTTGCTGAAATGGGAACACCGGAGGAATTGAAAAAGAAAAATGGTATATTTGCCCGGATGGTGAACAGACAGGTTACAAATATGAATTGATAAGTAGCAACGATACTATGCAATTTTTGAAAGGAGATATACAAGAGGGAATCTTGAAGGCAGCCGAAGAAGTGTTTCTGGAAAAGGGATACAAGGATGCCTCTATGCGTGAAATAGCTTCGAGGGCAGGGGTGACGGTGAGTAATATCTATCATTATTTCACCAATAAGGATGAGATATTCCGTACGATTCTGAAACCGGTATTGAATGATCTGTATGCTATGATTTATAATCACGATGCAGATCAGATGACGATAGACGTCTTTATGGATTCGGATTATCAGAAAATGTCTGTACGGGAATATATCAGATTGGTCTCTGAACATCGTGACCGTTTGCGGTTGCTGCTTTTTCAGGCACAAGGTTCTGTTTTGGAGAACTTCCGTTCTGAATATACAGATTTGATGACGCGTACGATTTCTGTTTTTTTTCAAGGAATGAAGCAGAAATATCCGCATATCAATATAGCAATAACTAACTTCTTTATTCACCTGAATACGGTATGGTTGTTTGCCCTACTCGAAGAGCTGGTGTTGCATCCTGTGAAGAAAGAAGAGATGGAGAAGTTTATAGCGGAGTATATCGCTTTTGAAACGGCTGGTTGGAAAGAGCTCATGAATGCATGAGCTCTTTCACTTTATTCTCTTACTGATATAAAAAAACGTCCGGCTTTCACAAGCCGGACGTCCTTGCCTCTTTTAGAATATGTCATCTATTCATATTCCAAAATGAATACATTATATGGTTTTTTCAACTTAACAACCAAATAAAAGAAATGCGGGTGAATCACTTCGGCCGATTTCTATGTATTTTTAATGTGGCTACGTAATATAATTATGACTAATTAATTTAATTCTGATACTGCAAAGATAGGGGCTTTCCGCTTTTCCCGCAATCCCCTAAAATGGGTATTCTTCTATCAATTACTAGCTATATATAGTGGTTCAGGCGTTTGCATAACTATGCATCCCTCCAAGAACATAATTTACCCCGAAATAGGTCATTAAGACGGTCAGGAAAGCAAGAATCATATAGATATGGAAGAATAGAGGCTTGCGGAAAATGCGCAGACTTTGTGAATGGAAGCTACTCCATATACCAGAAAAGTAATCAGTGCCCATACTTCTTTCGGGTCCCACGCCCAGTATCGTCCCCAGGAAACGTTTGCCCAAACTGCTCCCAGAAAGATGCCTGCTCCTAAAAAGAAGGTGGCAGGGTAGAGTAGCAAGCGGCTGACTAGCGTCAACTGTTCTATCCGGTTGTCTTGTATAGCGTCGTTTCCGGAGACATTGTTTTCCGATTCTTTTTTCCGGAGGCATAATGCCAGTATTCCGTTTAGCATGATGAATGCCAATAGGGCATAAGACATCATAATCAATGAAACATGAATACTTAGCCACGGAGAGACGAGCACCGGCATTAATGGGGTTATCTGGGGATTCATTTGTCCCAGATAGGAAACCAACAAAGCAAAGCCGGAGAGGAGGAATCCGAATGGAAGTATAAATGGGAATCTTCGATGGAGCAGACAGGCTATCAAGAGGATGCAGAGTGCCATAAACTGCATGGTTTCGTAACCGTTGCTAAGTGGAATACGACCGCCGATGTACCAGCGCAGGCAATATCCTGCTAAATGGAATATGAAAGCAAGATAGAGTGCAACAGAAAAGAAAGTTTCTGCTGTGCGGGAAATCGTTTTGGCTTTGGGCTGTAGAGGGTATTTCTTTGCAGGCTGTTATGAAGTAGAAGCAGGAAAGACAACACTCCCAATGACAGATTTATCATAAAAAGAATCTTGCTGAACGGAATCCGGTTGTAGAGTAATTCTGCTTTCACTTCCAGTTCGGAGAGAGGTTGCACGCTGCATCAGTGGGTAATGGATGGATGAATGTTCCTTTTTCCAACATCAGGATCAGGCCTACTTTTTCATCTGTTTCCTGGATTGCTTTGGCGAGTTTGTTTTGTTGTCCTTGTTCACGTTGCCAATGTTCACGGAGACGGTAAACAGAACCGTCAAATAAATCAGTTAATCGAGCATAAGGTGTTTGTAAGTTTAATAAATGCTGTAATTCTGTATTTTTGATGTATATCAATGGCTCATTTCTCCATACTTCCGGATAAAGTAACCAGCCACCTATCACTTGTTCAGGTGTCAATCCTTTATATGAAGCTTCTCCTGTCAGTTTCTGAATGAAATCACGGGCTAATGTGTTGAAAGGTACTACCCGGTCGTGATAAATAACCTGTTCCTGTGCTAAACTGTCCGCTTGTGTTCGTTTCAATGCAGGAAGGAGTTTTTTTTGTGCTTGCATGTTACCTGCAAGGCAGAAAATAAGCAGTATAAATACACCTCCTTTTTTAAGTAGCGGGTGGTTTAGCAGGCGTCGGAAATCACTACTGCGGGAAAATAGTAGCCAAATCATGGAGAGACCGAGCAGGATATATCCTGCATAAGTCACTCCTGTTCCCCATGGATCATAATTGACAGTCAGCCAGCTCCCTTTTCCGTCATCATCGAAAGATGACTGATAGAAACGGAAACCTTGTGATGTAAATATACGATTCATTGAAATCTGTTCGTGTAATAGAACATTTTTCTGTCCGGGAAGAGAGTAGGTGATATAGCTGATGTAGTCTGCCGGTGCTTCTGTTCCGGGATAGTATGCTATACGGAAACTATCTAGTTGTATTGTGAATGGCAGATCAGCTTTTCTGCCGCTTTCCGATTCCTGGAAACTGTCTATCGTTGCCCCTGGAAGCAAGTGTACGTATCCTTTTTTGCTTCCGATAAACGTAATCATGGCCCCCACCAAGATAACGAGGAGGGAGCATGAAACAACAATATGGGGAACCGTCGCCATAAAGCGCGTCGGATGAGAGCAACAAGTGCAATGGTGGCAATTGTTCCCCACAAACAACAAAACCAACATGTATGATATATATTTCTTTCTACAAAATCTGTCCCATACGCTTGTTCTACGAAAGTAGTCACAGCGAGTAGTCCCACCAGACAGATATATAAGATAATAAGTAACCTTTTCAACTGTATAATCTTTTATGATATTAAAATGGAGCGTATTCCTTGTTCTTACATTCTTTCACTCCCATACATTCCATCTCAATCAACCATCCGGGACGGCATACCGGAGCATGAACAAATACTTTAGGAGTATGTGGGAAACGTTTGTCATACATTGCTTTAACAACTGTATAGTCGGCTATGTCACGCAGATATACAATCATTTGTCCCAAATCTTCAAACGTGCAGTCCGCTTCTTTCAACAGGGTTTCCACATTCTCCCACATTCGTTCTGTCTGTTTGCGGATGTTGCCGGGATATACCACATCGCCTTTGTTGTTGATACTTGCCGTTCCTGAAATAAATACCTGTCGGCGGTCTCCATAATCTACATACGTGCCACGTTCAAAGCTTACTCCATATTCATAAGTTGGGTTCAGATGGGTAGGAGCATAGAGGAAATGAATCTGTTCCGGTTGCAGTCCTGCTACGGCGTAAGTATCCATTTGTACCAGTACTTTCGGGTCGGCATGCGGCCGTCGATGCCTGTGCTGGAAATATAATGTGTTTTTTCTGTCAGGTTTTGGGTGACGAAACTTCATTACGTGCTTTCACTACTCCGGCATAATTCACATCTACATTTTGCACGAAAAACCATGTACGGATACAATTGTCTGCCAGTTTACAACCTTGTTCCATGAGTTGCATCACATAGTCGTTCAATAATAGACGGGTCTGGTATTCCGAATTGGCGGCACGATTGAATGCACTACCGCCCCAGAAGTGGCGATAGGCACTGTGTTTCACCTCAAAAAGCCCGTTATGTAAGACTTGTGTCTGTACATCTGTCAACAGGTAAACCCATAAGGCTATTTTTGTTCCGTCCAGCGGGGGCTGTTCCACAATGGAAAGTGCGCAGTCCGAACCTTCGGTTGTCAATGCCAGTAGTGTATCTGCCTGATTGGCAGCGTCACTAAGGAAATAACGTTTGAGGATGGCAACTGCTCCTTTCAATTCTTGGGTAAGTAAATAATCGTAGGTGTTTAATACTGCATTCAGCTGTTCTTCGTATGTATCTTCCGGTTTAGTAGAATGAATGATAATATGATACTCTGAAGCTTCTCCTCCTGCATTATATTTAAAAATCTCTGTTAGCGTCTTTTCAGACTGAATATTCTGTTGTTTTTTGTTGTTCATATCAGTTGGGTAAATAACTATTTATTCTTGCGCACCGTTATTGATCCAGTCGTCAATAAGGGTCAAAATCGGAGATGATACTATTTCTTTTGAGTGATCGTATCCCCAGGTTGAACTAATAGTGGTATTCAATAATGTGTGCAATACGCTTTCTTGCGCACTGCCCGGCTTGACGAGTAACATGCCATCTACTTTCTTCGACGGGCGGTTGACCAGTGCCTCGTAACTTTTGCCTTCTGTCAGATACAGGTTGCTGCTGCCGAACTACTTCCACCATGACAGTGTGCGCATGTCGTATTAAATACTTTTTCTTGAATGCCATGGTACATACCTACATTTACAGTTCCCACATCCATAAGGATGGTGTCGTCAACTGCTGTAAGGTCGTCCATTGACTGAAAACTGATAACTCGTTTTCTCAATTTATTAATAACGCACAATTCAATAGTGGTTACTTTATCACTGACTCCTGTCATCGTAACCTGGATCTCATCATCTTCGACCGCCGGAATTGTTTTGGTGACAACGGCATACTCGCTCTCATCACTGAAGCCTGCCACTACAACACTATAACCATCGGGCCATTTACTGATACCATTGATCTTACCGCTCATCTTCAGCGTGCGTCCTTCTTCTGATAGGGTCTCTGTCTTTTCGTAAATACGTCCGTCATCGCATGATGTGATGTATGCCAATAACAGTAGATAACCTCCGAAAAGAATATATTTTTCATAAACAAATCCTTTCTTGTGCTATTTAGAATGTATACTGAAGTAGAATACTGGCCGAATGTACTGCCAAACCTAAATCGTCGTTATCCCGATCAAGTTGGGTATCATGACCTTTACGGGCAATATACTGGTACATCGCTTGTAACTTCAGATTACAGTTCTTGAAAAAATAGTTCATACCCACGCTGGCATATTTAGAAAACCATTGGTGTCCATTCCGTTACGGTTGAAGAAATCATAGCGTGCAGCTGCTTGCAGACGGGGGGCAACGAAGTAACCACCTTGTACATAGCCGCCCAGGTAATTATATGACTCGGAAATCTTTTGTCTTTTTGTGAAGCCAACATTCATATAATAGACTTCAGCACCCAGGTAAAGTTTGTTCTTTAGCATTGCAAACTCCAATCCGGCACGATAATCATTGGTACTTTCATTTTCACTTTCTACATTGATAGAGGTAGAAATACCAAACATGATTTTGTCTTCATTCAGCCTGTTCGGATTTCCCTGTGTAGCGGGCATCACTCCTTTAGGCATATAGGTGAAACGTCCGGCGTACAGTAAAGACGGAATGTGCCAGTCATCACTAAATGTTTTTGTTGCTGTATTTACCGCTGCACCCGTACCGTTGAATAAACCGATTTCATACCCGAATTTATCAGCTACCAAACCGTGAATCTCTACACCTAAATCGAATCCGGTGCCAATATTGGGTGTTACCGCATTCAAAGAATAGGGAGGATAACGGGAGCAGTCAGTGATACTGGCAAACTAGGTAACAATGTTTCTCCCAGTGTTGTCAGGTAGGCATGTGAAAACGGAGTTTTGAATTTACCGACCCGGATGGCAAACTGCTTTTTCAGTTGAACATCAAACCAGGCTTGTTGAAGTAATGCGCCTCCACTGGCTGCCGCATTTATGGAAAGGTTGAAAGATACTTTATCGAAAGCCTTTCCGGTGAATCCGAGTACGGCGTAAGGAACTGAAAATCCGGAGTTGGCTATGTTATCTTGATTGTATGCTTTATCCAGTCCTTCATCGTCGTACCAATGAAGTTTGCACTGGTCTGTACGAGCAAATAGGGTTTGAATACAAAATCTCCTTTCTTGGTTTCGATAGTGAATCCTTCTCTTCCAGCTAATGATACTACACCATTTTCTGTATCTTCTTCATGTTGTGCCATAGCGGCCAAAGGCATTATGGCAGTCAGCATGGCAATGATTATAAATCTCTTCATAATTACTTTATATATACTACTTTTAGTTTAAAGTGAATTTAAAAATGCAATCAGCGCATCCCGGTCTTCCTTACTCATATTCTTAAATAAGTTCTTTGATGCTTCTCCTTCTCCGCCATGCCACATGATGGCTTCTGTCAGATTGCGGGCACGTCCGTCATGCAAGAAATAAGTATGTCCGTTGACCTTTTCTTGTAAGCCGATTCCCCAAAGAGGGGTAGTACGCCATTCGTTTCCACGTGCCAGCCCGCTTACATAGTTGTCGTTCAGTCCGACTCCCATAATTTCAGAACCCATATCATGTAATAGATAATCAGAATAAGGGTGAATCGTTTGACCGCCTAACCACGGGAGTTGAGTATTATTTAATAAAACACTACCACGTGTCTTAGTGTGTAAAGTGGTCACATGACAGAGATGGCATTTGGCTTTATAGAAGTTCTGTTCCCCTTTGATTACTTGCGGATCGTTTACATTACGCCGGGCGGGAACACCAAGACTTTGCATATAGAGATCTACGTTTTCCATCTCTTCTGTGCTGACATCCAGTTGGTCGTAAGAAAGCCCCATCATGCTACCTTGGTTTACTTGTATTTGTCCTTCACAGATTTCTTCCGGATAGCGGCTGTTGGTAACGCCCATATCACTGGAGAATCCCAATTCTACAGTTAAATCGGCATGTTGAGCTTTGTTGCCGGACAATCCCAGACTTCTCACTCCGCGTTCGGTGATGTAATTACATCGTCCGCTGATTCCATATTCGGGATAATTACTTTTTGCTGCAAGTGCTTCAATTTCAACAGGATCTAGTGCCATCATTTGCCCCATGCCTACATGCGTAATGGAATACGTACGGTACAAAACAAATCTTCCGGTTTGATTTCTTCGGCATACCATTCAGATATAGTATAATTGGGTTTGCAAAGTGTGTAGGCTTCTCCATCAGGGAAAGAAAATGTCTCGTAAGTGTATTCCACAGACAGTTTGCCTTCCGGTTGCACTCCATAGATTGCCTGGTCATGAAGCACACGTCCATAATCTTGAAAGAAAGCTCCGTTTTTACGGGATATGTAGACTAGCATGGAAGAGAATCCATAGCTGCCCGATCCACCCTCTGTCCATAAAGAGGGTTTGGTACGTCCCGCATTCCGGTGGCAACTGCCGCACGAATAACCGGCATAAACGGGACCAAGTCCGCCGCCATGACCGTTGTTACTTGTACGTACATCGTCATATAGTCTGTCACCTCGGGTGAAACGTACATCGTATGCTCCTGTTATCCAATCTGCAGGCGTGTCATAAGCAACAGACGAATTCAAGAAAATAGTTGATGTTCCGGCTGATAGAGCATAGCCCTCCGGAATCTCGATATCCAATATGTCAATTCCGTCATCATCACAGGCAGAGCATGCCAACAGGCAAAAGAAAGAGAATGAATATTTTAGAAAGTGATTCATTGTTTATTGACTTTGTTTCAATAATATGTTTTAAACATACCAAAGAAGTAAAGGTGGATCATTGAATTCCAACCTTTACTTCTCAATAATATCTTAGCTAAGATAAAGCTTTATTGTACTTTACGTGGTTCACCGTTTTTGTAGAGAAGGAATTCCAATGTGTGGAAACCGCGTACATTTTGTGCCGATTCGACAGCAGCTTCATCATCACCTTCACTCCATTCGAGATCACTCCAACTTTGAGAATTCAGTATTTGTACAATAGCATTCTGATCCAAAGGCCAGCTGTCCATGTTAGGATCAAGTCCCATTTCGTCTACCGGACCGAATAAGAAGCTTCGCTCTTTCCCACTGGTTCACGGGGCATGATCCAAGCATCACAAGCTGTTTCAAAAGCACTATTTGACGGATTGTCTGCAAGGACTATTACTGCATTGTAGAGAGCGTCATTTTTTTCTTTCAAACTTTTGTAGGTAGGCACTACTACTGCATCTACATATTGTGTTACTACAGGATTAAGTACTGCGTCCGTATTGATATTGTTGCTATTATTTGCAATATAGGATTTTAAGTCATTCTTCAGTATACTTTCCAGCTCTGCACAAGCATCCATAGCTGCTACCGTTTCGTTACTGGGAATATGATTACGGAAAGGTTGCGGAATATCCTGAATGGCTTTTGCCGCTTTTTGGATAGCATTCTTTATCTTGGTATCTAATGATGAATTAGCACCGGCGATAACAGTAGATAAAGAATTAGCATTTATATTACCGTCTAAAGAACCGTAATATGCATTCCGGATGGAATAAATGTTATTGGTATAGTCATCACGAGAATGCCAGCTGTACCAGGATTCCACAGCATATAATGCTTCTTCAGTATTTCCGGCTTTATACAAGTTGTATGGGTCACCAATTTTGGCAGTACCGACTTCATTGGCAATTTCCGCGCATTTATCCACGATTTCTTCCACACAGCTCAAGGCGCTTGCGTAAGGAGAGCCACTATGAGCCTTGAACAGGGAAGCATAGCTTTCACCTCCTTTATAGCTTGAATTCCATGCGTTGTAGAGATTGGTTGCATCTGTTTTTAGAAGTGCTGCTACATTTCTCATGTAGTTATGCCAGCTTGATGCGTTTTCAGGAGTGTAATCAATATTGGCAGGATCTACTGTTGGGTTGTCATCATCACTGCTGCAAGAAGTTGTTGTGAATGCTAATCCCAATATTAGGGCTGCGACATAAAAGAATTTTGTTTTCATCATATAAAAATTAAATAATTGATTATTTGTTATTTCTTAATAAACCATCCTATATAGCAATTCCAATAGAAAATTCGTTTTCACTGTTGTATGACTTTGATACGCCAAAAACTTATTTGTACCAATCTGGCGGGTTGCATAGTCTGCTTTTATCACTAAGTTTGGCAAAGCGTACCAATTAATCCCGCTGTCCACATACTTACTTGGCAACGTTTTTCCATCGTTTGCCCTTTTTCCCCTTTCTCTTGTGGGTTGTAGTATTCATAGCGGGCAAATGGATAGATTACCGGAATCTTTTTATTGCCTCCGAAGACCGAGCGGATATTAATGCCGGCTTCTGCTGCATAACTTACGGCATTCTTCGCTACCGGAGCCAGACGGCTGTAAGGCGATTTATTGGATAATTTGACATTTGCCTGACTTACTCCTAATGAATTTCCTAAATTTCCATATAAGATATTACCGCGTGCCGTTACATATTTATTGCGATACTGTGCATCTGCGGTGAAGATTCTTATCGGAATTTTTCCATGGTTTGCATAAGTCTGTTCTTTATCAGAGTTGGCTCCTGCATCTGCACAATAATAAAATGATGCACCTACACGTAAACCGGGAACTCCTTTATAATCTAAACGAAATACATACGCGGGAGAAGTGAAGTTGTCTTCCTCAAAGATTCCCTGTTTGCCACTACCTACATGTGTTACGATCGAATCCATTAGGGTTCAGGCCTGCTACCACCATAGCTTGGTAATCGAAGCTTGCATACCCTTTTCCGAAAGAACCAAAGATTTCCAGACCATTTTCATGCCAGGTAGAAGGCAAAAGGCTTGTTTCACCTTCCGGGCGTGAAGTTCCGAAGAAATTGATCGGTTCATGGTGTGCGTTAGTCAATCCTACCGGAACAATAATATGTCCGGCACGTACATTGAGGGAGCGGTGAATTAAACGTGTGATGTGAAATTGTTCGATAGCTACTTCACCTCCTTTTTCAACTTCTGTTTCGTATTCACCGTTTTCGGTGTTTTCTAATTCGAAAGCTGTACCTGTTCCACCAGATTCGAACTCAATCTCTGCACCGAGTATCCATTTGGAATTGAACTTATAATCAAAAGCTAAAACGAAACGGGGAATTGAAATGGTATTCCTGTTTTTCTTTGGATTACCATCGTTTCCTCCATAGAAACGGTTGATGCCATAATCTTTAAAATTAGCGACCATTTCACCGTATCCTCCAAAACGGAATTTTGTATATTCTTCTGTAGAAGAAGAATTACTACTTTTGGAAATTTCTTTTGTCTCCTGTGCTGGAATTGTAAGAGAAGGTAGGAGACAAAGAATAACAATTGCTGTTATTTTTCTCATCTTTTTAATAATTTTATCGGCTGCAAAGTTAGATGAGGTTAAAAAATGTGGCAATACCTAATATTAGGCATAGTTGTTTCTTAAATTCAGTATATGTAGGTAATTTTAATCTAAAGAGTAAAAAAATATAGTAGTAAATAAAATAAAACAGACAAAGGTGTATTTCAGTATGATAATTTTTACTGATATACACCTTTGTCTGTTGTTAGTGTGTAGAGTTGTCTTTATTATTTCATAGTGTCACCGATTTTGTTTGTAATTGAGCGAATCGTTTCTTCTACAACCAGTTTCCTTGAGTATATCTACCATCAGGAAACTAACCTTTTCAGAAACGATTCAACTCAGACAAACTACATACAAACAAAGCTAAACTTATGCTAAGGTTATCGCTTAAACTGCCATCTTTATACCTTCTTTTTTACTGCAATATCGTTTGCATTGCTGGCAAAGGTCATATCCCAGCATGGCTCCTAAAATAAAATCTTCTTCGGCAGTCAGTTGGTTTAAAGGACGGATGATGATGTGCCGCATGGCTTCCATACATTCTGCCTTTCCAAAAAACAGGTTGATTTTATTGGTACCTACTTCCTGTATCATATAACTGATCTTTTGATTTTTCAATCGGCGGATGGCAAATTCTTCGTGCTCTTTACTCATTGTGTAAAGTACCATGTTGCGTACGCCTTTCTTAAACTCATAAATATGATTAAGAAAAATTCGGATTTCGCCGGGGATGATTCTTTCAGTTGCCATGATGCAAAGTATTCTTTTTATGTTAAGGTAAAATTAGCTAATTTCTTGTTTCACTTGTTCAGCCATGCGCTGATACGTTCGTCTGTTTTGCTATCTTCGTTGACTTCGTCAAGTGGAAGACCTACAAACTTACCGTCTACGACGGCAATGGAAGAATCGAAGGTATAGCCTGCAGTATCTGTTGCTCCACAGAATTTGCAGTGGGTATCTTTCAGATCTTCATAAAGAATACCTATTGCGTCACAGAATGTGTCGCTATACGAGTCAGAGTCGCCGCAACCGAACAGGGCTACAGATTTGTGGGATAAATCACACTTCTTTAAAACTTTTACTCCATCGTACCAGTCATCTTGAAGTTCGCCTGCTCCCCATGTGGAAGAGCCGAGCACCAATACATCATATTCATTGACTAATGCCTCTGTTAGCTTGGATACATCAAATACATCTGCCGATGGTACATCTAATTTCTCTGCAATTCGACGGGCAAGGTCTTCTGTTGTTCCTGTTGTGGAACCATAAAATACACCAAATTTATTCATCTTTGATTCGTTTTTAAATGTAACGCTGCAAAGATAGAGGGTCTTAAAGAAATAGGAAATCCCCATTTATAATGGAAAATTTGTCTCCTTCTCATTATAAATGGGATATATGGAATAAAAAATGGTCGATCTTTTTAATGGTGGAACAAGCGGATGCCTGTAAATGCCATTGCCATATTGTATTTGTCGCAAGTTCCAATCACATGATCGTCACGTACTGATCCGCCCGGTTGTGCAATATAGCTGACGCCACTCTTGTGTGCGCGTTCTATATTATCTCCGAATGGGAAGAATGCATCTGATCCTAAAGCTACGCCTGTCATCGTATCCAACCATGCCCGTTTTTCTTCGCGTGTCAGTATTTCAGGCTTTTCAGTGAAGAACTGTTGCCAGATACCGTCTGCCAGTACGTCGTCATAATCTTCCGAAATGTAAACGTCAATCGTATTGTCACGGTCTGCACGACGGATTTTTTCAATCCATGGCAAGTTCATCACTTTCGGGTGTTGGCGTAAATACCAGATATCTGCTTTATTTCCTGCCAGGCGCGTACAGTGAATACGTGACTGTTGGCCTGCGCCAATACCGATTGCCTGTCCGTCTTTGGCATAACATACAGAATTGGATTGTGTATATTTTAAAGTGATTAAGGCAATGATTAAGTCGCGTTTTGCATCAGCCGGGATTTCCTTGTTCTGCGTAGGCATCTCTTTCAAAAGACTTTCATCGATCTTCAATTCGTTTCTTCCTTGTTCGAAAGTTACTCCGAATACATCTTTATGTTCGATAGGAGCCGGGCGGTATGCAGGATCTATCTTTATTACATTATAGGTTCCTTTTCTTTTATTCTTTAGAATCTCCAGTGCTTCGGGAGTATAGTCAGGAGCAATGACGCCGTCGGATACTTCACGGTTGATGATGCGTGCTGTTTCTTCGTCACAAGTGTCGGACAATGCGATAAAGTCTCCGTAAGACGACATACGGTCTGCTCCACGTGCACGGGCGTATGCTGTAGCCAATGGAGATAGTTTCATGTCATCGACAAAATAAATCTTCTTCAGCGTGTCGCTCATTTCTACCGCAACAGCAGCACCTGCAGGGCTGACATGTTTAAAAGAAGCGGCAGCCGGCAGTCCGGTAGCTTCTTTCAGTTCTTTCACTAGTTGCCAACTGTTGAATGCATCCAATAGATTGATATAACCGGGACGTCCATTCAATACTTCGATGGGGAGTTCGCCTTCTTTCATGAAGATACGGGCAGGCTTTTGATTAGGGTTGCAGCCGTATTTCAGTTCGAGTTCGTTTGCCATTTTATTAATTACAAATTACGAGTTACTAATTACAAATTGATAGCGACAAAATTACTAAAAAAAGACTAGCTTGCCTAAAGTTACGCTACAAAATAGTAGCATATAATTAGTATTTGGCTATTTCCGGTGAATTAAAATACCTATAAATGATGATTGTATTTCAGCAAAATATTCCGTTCCTTTGCAGTCTCTAATATAAATAGGTATGATGGATAATTTACAAAAATATAAGCCAACTGATAAGATGATTGATCTCATCAGCGATAATTATTCTTTGTTGCAAGTGATGAGTCGTTTTGGGCTTTCGTTGGGGTTCGGTGACAAGACAGTCAAGGAGGTGTGTGAACTGAATGGAGTAGACTGCCGGACCTTTCTGATTGTAGTCAACTTTATGGCTGAAGGCTTTTCCCGGCTCGATGGAGATAAAGATGATATTTCCATACCTGCATTGATTGATTATCTGCGGCAGGCACATATTTATTTTCTGGATTTTTCTCTTCCCGCTATTCGTCGTAAATTGATCGAGGCAATCGACTGTTCGCAAGACGATGTTGCTTTTCTCATCCTTAAGTTTTTCGATGAATATACACGAGAGGTGCGTAAGCACATGGATTATGAAGAGAAAACCGTATTTAAGTATGTCGATTCATTGATTAAAGGAGTTGCTCCCAAAAACTATCAGATCAGTACATTTTCCAAGCATCACGATCAGGTAGGGGAGAAATTGACAGAACTGAAAAATATCATTATTAAATATTGCCCTGCCAAAACAAATGAAAATCTTTTGAACGCGGCTCTTTTCGACATATATGCTTGCGAAGCCGGACTGGAATCTCATTGCAAGGTTGAGGACTATATTTTTGTTCCTGCTATTCTGAATTTGGAAAGGAGGATTAGGGAAAATGAAAAATAACGAAGTAGTTCGAATAGCTATTGCAGAGACCTCTGTAATTATTCGTGGTGGGTTGACTGCTGCATTGAAGCGTCTTTCTAACGTAAAAGTACAACCAATAGAATTACTGTCTGTTGAAGCTTTGCACGATTGCGTCCGAACGCAATGTCCCGAGATGTTGATTGTCAATCCTACTTTTGGTGATTACTTTGATGTAGCTAAGTTTCGAGAAGAAATATCCGGTAAAAGAATACGTTTAATAGCGTTGGTTACTTCTTTTGTAGATGCTTCATTATTGGGTAAGTATGACGAGTCTATTTCGATATTCGATGATTTGGAAACTCTTTCTAAGAAAATTGCAGGTTTATTGAATGTGGTTTCCGAAGAAGAAGAGATGGATAATCAGGATACGCTTAGCCAGCGGGAAAAGGAAATCGTCATCTGTGTGGTGAAGGGAATGACAAATAAGGAAATAGCGGAAAAGCTTTTTTTGTCGATTCATACAGTGATTACACACCGAAGAAATATTAGCAAAAAATTGCAAATACATAGTGCTGCCGGTTTGACTATCTATGCTATTGTAAATAAGCTGGTTGCATTGAGCGATGTGAAAGATTTATAGCCTGCGGAAGTGTTATAAAATATAAAACCGTTTGCGTACACGAAAAATATTCGTACCTTTGCAAAGCAGTTGAGAAATTGCTGTTAGTTTATAAGGTAAAAGAAAATATTAAATAAGGTATTAGATTAGACAGTTTAAGGTATTAAAAGTTTTTTAGTTTAGTTCAATAGGATAAGTTTTTAGTAGAAGGTAAAAGGATAACAATAGGTAAGACGTTTTTAGGTAAAAAGAAGATTAGTTTTCAGGAAATTTGAGGTACTATGGAAAAGCCTTTAGGCTTTTCTGATACAGTGGCGAGTGGTTCTATAAAAAGAATTAGCTCGTTTTTTATTTATATGGGATTTAAGTCTGTGGATTGGATTAAGGTAATAAAAAACAAAATCCCGACGAAATCGCTTCGGCGGGACTCTATTTCATTTTTTACTTAAATGTGGCTACGTAATAAAATTATGACTAATTAATTCAATTCTGATACTGCAAAGATAATGCGTTTCAGAATGTGTCACAATCACCTTTATGAGGTATATTCTGTAGCTATTCTCACTATTTATGGTTAGTAGCAGGTGTTTTCTCTACTTTTTTCCACTCTTTAGTCTCGAAATCGTATGTTTTTATGATTCTTGCAGGGCAGCCGGCACATATTGAATAGGGTGGGACGGAATGACTGACTACACTTCCGGCGGCCACTACACAATGTTTCCCTAAAGTTACTCCCGGTAGAATGACCGAATTGGCACCTACCCATACATCATCTTCGATGACAACAGGCAGTGTGCTGACACCTTGTTCGTCAATCATCTTTTCTGCATCCTGATAATTATGGTTGAGTCCTGTGACCGTTACATTCTGTGCCAGGTTGACATGATTGCCAATATTAACCGGACCTATGATTGTGTTTCTCAATCCGATGCGTGTATAATCTCCGATTGTCAAGTCGCCAACTGCATTATTCAGACAAGAGAAGTCTTCGACAACAGAATATTTACCCAAAGAGAATCGGTTGAAAGGAGGGAGGTCTTTGCGTACACTCCGATAGATGACAGAACCCTTTCCGCGTTTCAGGTATATGAAATCGAAGAGCCGTATCCACCAATTAGGGCGAGTTTTAACGGGGTGCATGATAAAACGATGTACAGCCTGTTTTAAGCCGGGGTTTTCTTTAATTCGCTGTTTAAGTGTTTTCTTCTCCATATTGAATGTTTTTTCTTCTTTTTGTCCTCTACCAGATAATCAGGAATTGCCAGGCTATAAGTGATTAATAGACCGAAAAGTGCAATCCACCATCCGAATGATAAGGTCCAATTATATACGGTAATCAACGAAGTCCAAATACTTACGAAGATACATAATTTAAGTGGAGAAGGCGTTAATTGTTGTACGATCCGGTTGCAGAAACTCCAGTTTCCTTCAAATATGGAAGGGAGTAAGTAGGAAGTTGTTTTCCGGATACGTTTACGGTAAGGACAGGCGGGTGCGGACTGGCAATAAACAATCACATCCGGCAAGTAGTCAATGTATATATTCTGTCGGAATAATTTTCGTTCGATATTAGTCTTAGAACTTTTCATGTTCTTTTGCAGCCATTTTAGGTCGATTGCCATATTAGTTCCCAATAAATTGGATGACAGTCCGAATTGTGTATTGCCGGCTCTACAGAGGCTGTTTTTTATTTCCTCACGTATAGCCCGGAAGCGATTACGGATGCCTTTGCGGTTTTCTACTATCGTATGTAGTTGGATGGCTTGTACACCGGCATCATAGGCATTATATATCTTATTCAGGAATTGCGGAGATAAAGCGCATGCTGTATTGGACAGGAAGAGAACCAGATCATATCGTTCCTGATCTAAACTGTTGATTGCCTGATATAGATCGCTGTATGTGATAAACTCGTACTCTTCTTCTTTATACACATCCGGAAGAATACTTCCCTCCGGAACGAGAATGGCGCAACCATATTCCTTTTGAGCCTTCGGGTAGGTGATATGTTTGAAATGTGAGGCTATGGCCATCACAAAGAAGTATAGGAGCAAAAGCCCTGTACAGAAGAATACCAGATCATCTATTATGTAGATATAAGAGTCTATCATCTGGAAGGAGATTATACGTTCTCTTTTTGAATGAATGCAGTAACTGTTTTCAGAATAATCTTTATATCCAACCAGAAAGAGAATGTCTTTGCATAGGTGATATCCAATTGCTTGCGTTCTTCAGCAGAAGTTTACCGGCTTCGCCTCTTTTCTCTACCTGCCATAAACCGGTCAATCCGGCCGGACCCATGAAACGGTCGATGTGTTCATCGCTTGTCAGCAACTCGGCTTCATAGAGTGGGAGAGGGCGGTTGCCTACTATTGACATATCCCCTTTTAAAATATTAATAAGCTGGGGTAACTCGTCAATACTATATTTACGTATAATACGTCCAATCTTAGTTATTCGAGGGTCATTTTCCAGCTTAACGAAAGCATTGCTTTTTTCCTTGGACTTCTTGTTTATGTAGTCTTCTTCGGAGATTACGAAATCGTCAGATATCAAGAGGATTTCTTCTTCATCGATTTCTTCATTCACTTCCGCTTCCGGTTCTTCTCCCCAAATATCCTCATCTTCCTGCTGATATTGGTTAAGGCATTGAAATCCTTTAAATGCTTGTCTGCATCAGTATACATCGAACGGAATTTAAGAAAGTCGAATATCTGATAATTACTTCCTACGCGCTTGGATTTGTAGATAATAGGACCCTTACTTTCTATCCGGATAGCTAGTGCAGTAAATATTAAGAGAGGAGAAAGACATAATATCGCCATTCCTGAAAAGAAAATATCAAAGGTTCTTTTCCATAAAGGCAGGCGGAAAGCATTTATATTTTGTGCTTTAAGTTGAAGTGCCTTTATTTTCTGATCTTTTCTTCGTTTAAGGAAAGTTGATAAATCTTTTAAAGCCTCCTGGCTTGTTTCATATTTTATCGTATTGTTGATACCGGCTTTAAGGTATTCGGATGCTTCTTCCTTAGATAAGGAGTCGATAACGAGTACCATATAAAGCCCCGGATACTTTTTACGCATGTATTGGATATCTGCAATATCTTTGGATATGTTCACTTGTTCGAAAAATAGGGCTGCGTCATATTTTTCGCGTATTTTCTCCAATACTTTGACAGCTTTGCTACAATTGGGTGCAGCATAGAATACCCCAATACTTAGTCGGGAGAGTAGTTCTATTGTTTTGCTATCTCTGCCTATATAAACAAAATATTGCATGTGTAGAAGACCCGGTATTAGTCAATAATCTTTTTGATTCGGATTTTGAGTTCCAAAGGGTTGAATGGTTTCAGGATATAGTCTTCTGCTCCTTCTTCCAATAGTCTGATTCTTTCCGTTGTACTTTCCTCACTGGATAACATAACGATAGGAATTGACTTGAATAATTCATTGTTCTTCATGTATCTTAAGAATTCATCCCCCATCATGAGAGGCATACGAATGTCTGAAATAATGAGGTCAGGTACATTGCCTTCATTAAGCCATTCTATTGCTTTGATGGGATCTTCCAAATAGGTAAAATCATACTCTTTTCCTAGATACACACCGGCCACTTTTCCGATTGTCGATTTATCGTCGACTAGTAATATTTTTTTCTTCATACGAATAGACCTTTCTATCGCTTGCTTTGTTATTTGATTTATAGATTAAGATTGTTGTCACATAATATTTGTGATACACTGCAAATATAGATATTATTTTAGAATAATCCCCAATCAGGAGAGTAAAATTCGTGATATATCTTTTTTCTATTAATTGCAACTTACAGCATCTTAATGAAAAAACACGGATTCCATAAAACTGGAATCGTGTTAAAGATTAATTGTTAGGCTTATTTATATACTCTTGATGAATCAAAAGTTTTCCACCATTCTTCATTCTTAGTACCGCCACTGGTCACCCAACTTTCGAATAACGAGTAAGCTGATTTGATATTCACATATTCCAAAGGCCATTTGAAGTCTGTCGGAACCATGATTCCCCATGCCAGGTTATCTTTGCTGATGTAATATCTCTTGCGGGAAGTAGAACTATCGTCGTTGTTGCCTCCGAACAAGTCGGTATTTGCCAACTTAGTTGTTGATAACCGACAATATGAATCTCCTTACGCTGGTTTCTGTTTCCTTCTACGAAAATGAAAACATTCAGTTTATTGATATTAAGCTCATCCACAGAGATAGGATTGCTGAACTTTATAGTGAAACTGATATTTTAGGACTCGTATTGGCAGAGTGACCTGCAATCGTATTGATCTGTTCGTAACGGTCTCTTCCCAATGCTTTGTGAGCATCGTCAAATAATGGAATAACCGCATAGTCCTGTCCGTTCTCAATCAGATTACTATTCACATTGAAACCTTTAAAAAGAGAGTTGTCACTGAATTCCACCGGCTGCGTAATGGCACTGGCAGGAACACCGTCCAGCATGATAGCAGCTCCAATACTCTTGGTAGCTCCGGCAGCCGATAAATCAAGACTTAACGTGAACTCTTCTGCCTTATTGCTCTTATTGATGGAGATCTTTCTTTCCTTGATAATCAGAACAAGGTCGTTCATATCGTAATCCCCATATAAAGGCCATTGGTCTTCAAACAGATAAGCATAATTGCGATTATCATCCATGATGATCGGGAACTTAGGATCTTCAGGATCTCCTCCTTCATTTCCACCATTTTTAATTCCTGTACAAACATCGATGATGACTTTAGAGTCTCCCATTTTGGTGAAGTATGCGCCATTCAGTACATGGAAGTTTTCCCACCATTGGTTCTTTTCAACGTGGCTGTCACATTCAATAACCAAATTTCCATCATATGTGAAACCTTGTCCGGTGATAACCGGTGATTTTATCATAGAAGTATTTTCGCCTTTTCCATAAAACTTGGCATAACCGGGAGGTATGCTGATACTTGTCGTAGCATCCAGCATAGAACCATCACTTAAATTTACTGTTCCATTAACAAACTCCATTTTAGGAGCTTTCAAATATCCTTGAGTAAAGTTAAACGTCGCTCCGTTGGCATAGAAAGAAGTCGTTGCTTCCATGCTACAAGCGTTGTTGACAGTCGTATTGGTGAGACTGATGGTTGTAAACTTCATGATGTTGTTGTTGGTAGCAACAGCGTCGGAATTTGCAATTAATTTCTCTCCATAAATCTCTCCGTTATTTTCCAAAGAGAAATTAGACGGCAGATTTAATTCTCCTTCCAAACTGATTTTATTGTCATTTACAATTTTCGTATTGGAATTGATTGAGATATTCTTGCTAGTTATGGTTCCTTTGTTGTAGAGTGTTGCACCGGAATGTAGTGTCATTGTGTTCGCTACAGTCAGTGCACCCCAGTTTCTTAATGCAGCAGGCGCTCCATTGGTGAATGATATATCCTCTGCATTCACTTCTCCCTTTCCATAATGGTCAACATGGAGTTTCTAATGAACGTCATGGCTCCTGATGCTTCAATTTTAGCATTATTCATCACAATGATTTCAATACCGTTTTGGAATTGGAATGTTGCGGGAATCGTCCATTTAGCATCTACATAAACTTTGGTTGCAATTTCACCGTCATAACCGTCAAACTTGAATGTGCCGGCATAGTCAGAGGTGATTTTGTAAGAAGCATCACGCAGCAAAGTGGTTCCTGACATTTCAGTCACTTCTTTTGCATTAGCAGGTATGGAATAGTAATCCGGCTTTTCAAATGAAAGGCCTCTTGTAGCAGCGGCACGACTCATCAACGCTCTATTTTGTGCAGTAGATCCTGCATAATAGAGTTTACAGGTAATATTATCGCTGTTTTCCGGCACATCGAACTGATATACCTGTTCACGTCCTCTAGGGTCGGTTTGCTTCACATAAATACCCTTTTGAGTTGGCAGCAGACTGACAGCGGTTGTAAATTTAAAGTTGTTTTCTTTATTAGCTGTCCTTGCAGCGAGCACGGAAGCGCTTTCATTAGTCAAAGGATCTTCTGCATATATTTCAACTAAATAAGCAAATAGTCCTCCTTCTTCATCTTTCACTTCGACCGAGACATTTTTAGTGGTTATCATGTTCCAATCGATATCATCGGGAGCAGCAAAGCCATCTCCCATCGGGTTAGGTGTTTCGTAAGACGGATCATAGAGATCCTTTCCAGAGTCAACACAACTAGACATAGTACCTGCCATCGCTATTGCAATGATGGGTACAAATTGAATTGTTTTCTTCATCATAATGTATTATTGCTTGATTGTTTGTAACCAAATCCATCACAAAAATAACTGCATATCTTTTATTGGAAATGTTTTTTCTGTTATTTTATGGAGTGAAAACAACTATACTTCCGTTTTGGTTCTTCTTTGGCTCTTTTAGGTTTGATTCGGTCTTGATGATGATGAAGAGAAATCCCCTGATTCACTTTTATACAACTGTTTAAAATGAAAATCAGGGGGTTACAATAGATGGATTTAACTTAAGACTTGGTGATTTCTCCTATTAAGCAGGAGTTCATTTTATATCGGATATCCTTGTTGGGTAATCCATGTCCCAATAAAAACATGAGCTTTGTTATGGCACATTCGGGGGTACTGTCATATCCACTGATTACACCTGCTTCCAGAAGATGCATTCCTGTTTCGTAACGTCCCATTTCTACTGCTCCGGAGGCACATTGTGTAATGTTGACAATGATAATTCCACGATCGGTAGCTTCCTTTAGTTGGCGGATGAACCATTCTTTTTGCGGAGCATTTCCCGAACCGAAGGTTTCATGACAACCGCTTTCAATCCCGGAACATGAAGCAGAGAAGTCACGATACTCTCTTGAATGCCCGGAAAAAGCGTTAGAATAACTACATTGGTGTCAAACAGGTAATGCGGCTTTAACGGTTTTGTCGGGTCTGGTTTTCGAATGAGATTAGGCTCATATTTAATGTGGATACCTACCCGTGCCAATGGCGGATAATTGAAAGAGCGGAAAGCATTGAAATTCTCCGCATTGATTTTGGTGGTACGGTTGCCACGCATCAAATGATTCTCAAAGAAAATACAAACCTCCGGAACAATGGCTGTACCATCCGGATTTTTAGCTGCTGCAATTTCGATGGCTGTGATGAGGTTTTCCTTTCCGTCTGTGCGCAAAGTCCCGATCGGGAGCTGGGAACCTGTGAGGATGACAGGTTTGCTTAGATTTTCGAGCATGAAACTTAGTGCAGAGGCAGTGTAAGCCATTGTGTCTGTTCCGTGAAGGATGACGAAACCATCGAAATAATCATAATTGTAATTGATGATCTTTACCAGTTTTGCCCAGTAAGCAGGTTCCATGTCCGAAGAGTCGAGAGGGGGATCGAATTGGTAGGAGGAAATGCGGTAGTTGAATCTTTTCAGTTCGGGGACGTGCTTAAGCAAATGATCGAAGTTGAAATTTTCTAAGGCACCTGTTTCCGGATTCTCTATCATTCCGATAGTCCCACCCGTGTAAATTAACAAAACGGAAGGAGTTTCTGCTCTCATAATTGTTGAATTACTGTTAAAACATTGGCAAAGATACGGATTAAATGCGAATAATGAGTGCTAAACGACGAATTATATAAAGTTGGAAGGACAAGACTATAAAAAATATCTATGTTGCATTTTTGCGATATGTAGTATGAAAAAATGTCCCCATCTTTGGGGCAGGTTGGACGAAGTGTCCGGCTTTAAATAAAAAACGAAAGAGAAAATGAAAAATGACCGGTATTTTCCGTTAGAAATCTGTTTTTGGGCAGGCGACAATTTGAGCGTCATGATGTATCAGATAGGGGGAGTGCAACTTGTAGGGATTTATGTGTTGTTGCTGTATCTGTGTGCAAAGAATGACTACAGCAAATCAGTGGTTAATAGTATGCAAAAACCAGTGGAAAAAAGTGCAGTGGAAAAAAAACTCTGAAACGCCGATGGATAAAGGGCAAAAACCGAATGAAACCCAAGAGAGTAGAGTAGAAGAGAAGAGAAATATTACTACTGTTGTAAACAACAGCAGCAATATTGGCGAGGAAAGGAAGACTGCTGCTGTTGTTGTTCGGACTTCGGATTCGGTGAATGACAGGGGCAACGAGATTGTCAGCCCACGCCTCGATCCTGTTCAGTCCACGTCTTGTTTTGTTCAGCTCACGCTTGTCTCTGCTCGTCCCACGGGTGAAGTACGGCCTCCCCACGGCTTGCAGAAATAGCCCCACGGTTTGCGGAAATTTTCATCCGAGCTCTTACTTCAGGCTTCTTTCAGTCTGGTAATCGCCTTTTCCGGGTCTTTTTCTTCTTCGAGCAGAGTGACGAACTTACTGCCGATGATAGCTCCGGAAGCGTGTTCGCAAGCTGCTTGGAATGTTGCTTTATTGGAGATACCAAATCCCACCATCAACGGATTGTTCAGATGCATACCTTCAATCTTTTTGAAGTAAGCCCGTTTTTGTTCGTTGAAATCTTGTTGCGCTCCGGTGGTTGCTGCTGATGAAACCATATAAATAAATCCGTCGGTATGTGTATCTATCTCGCGTACCCGTTCTTCGCTGGTTTCCGGTGTGATGAGCATAATCACTCTGATGTTATAGCGTTCGGCAATGATACGATAATGTTCTTGGTAATCACGGAAAGGGAGATCAGGGATAATGACGCCGTCGATACCACATTCCACACATTTACGGCAGAAATTCTCAAATCCGAATTGCATGATTGGGTTTAAATATCCCATAAGCACAAGTGGGATTTTTACGTCCTTGCGAATATCCCGTAATTGTTCAAAAAGGAGTTTTAGAGACATACCATTGCGCAATGCCTGCGTAGCGGCATTCTGAATAACAATGCCATCTGCCATCGGATCACTGAAAGGAATGCCGACTTCAATCATACTCACTCCGTGCTTTTCGAGCGTGCGGATTACATCAGCGGTACCATCCAAAGTAGGAGTACCGGCACAAAAATAAATAGAAGTATGTCTTTCTTGTTGCTATTGAAAAGTTGATTAATTCTATTCATGACGTTGGAATTTTTAGATTATGATTTTAATTCGTTTAAAAATGTCCGGATACGCTCCGGATCCTTTTCTCCCGGTTTCAATTCAAAACGGCTGTTGAGATCGTATCCGGCAAGCCGGGGATGCTTGAACTCTTTCAGGGCATTGGCACTGTATGAGTTAATGCCTCCGCTCAAAAGGAAGGGTACATGTCCATTGTACATATCCAGAATACTCCAGTCGAATTGATTTCCCGAACCACCATACTGTTCGCATTTGGTATCGAACAGAAAAAGATCACAGACTTTTTCGTAGTCATATACCTTTCTCAAATCTTTGGGACGGTCTACTGAAAAGGCCTTGATGATTTTCAATCCAGTGGAATGTAAGGACCGGCAGTATTCCGGTGATTCATTTCCGTGGAGCTGTACATAATTCAGTCCGAAACGATCAGCATACATGCTGATTATCTGCTTGTCTTCGTTGACGAAAACTCCGACACGCCGGGCATGAATGGCAAGTAAGCCGGAAGCTCGTAGACATATCGGGGAGATTTAGGATAGAAGATGAATCCCAGCATATCTATGCCTTCGATAGACTCTACGTCCTGTATGTTTTCAGCTTCACGCATACCGCATACTTTGATAATTTTTCCGTTAATCATAGGGCTGTCCGTTTTGAATAATTAGTTTATTGGATTGCTTGCAGGAAATTCTGTAAAGTTTCTCCCGGTTGCTGTGTTTTCATAAATGTTTCACCGATCAGGAATCCACGGAATCCGGCTGCCCGAAGTCGGTTTACTATTTCCGGATCGGAGATGCCGCTTTCGGATACCAATACAGCATCTTGGGGAAGCTGTCCGGCCAAGCGGAAAGAGTTTTCTACATCAGTGAAGAAAGTACCCAGATTACGATTGTTGATTCCTATCATATCTATTTTCTTGTCGATATATATTAATTCTTCGGAGCTATGAATCTCCAGAAGAACTTCCAGACCTAGTTCATGAGCTTTTTCTGCAAGTTCATTACATTTCTCCGGTTCTAATGCGGCTGCGATAAGAAGTACGGCATCGGCACCGACAATTTTGGTTGATAAAGCTGGTATTCGTCAATGATGAAGTCCTTCCTAAGAATGGGGATCTCTACCAAAGGGCGTGCAGTGCGGATGTCCTTCAGGCTTCCTCCGAAAAATTTCTCGTCGGTGAGGATGGAAAGGCAGAGGCTCCTGCTACTGCATAGGAGGGAACAATTTCTTCCGGGCATGCTTCTTCCTTTATCCATCCTTTGGATGGAGACCGACGCTTGAATTCAGCGATAATACCCGATGCAGACGAGGCTAATGCCTGCTTCATAGAACGAGAGGTCGGAACTTCGCTGATACCTTCCTGTAATTGCTCGATGGAGATAGCCTGCTTTTGCAGGTCAACTTCAAATCGTTTGTTTGCTATAATCTCTGATAATATATCTTTCATTGATGTGGGATTATTAATTGTAAATGATGGATTTGCAAAAATAAAACATTAACTGTTCAATTCAATGAATTTTTTTAGGGTAGCTAATGCGCGTCCACTTTCCAATGACTCTTTGGAGAGAGCAATACATTCTTCAATAGTCTTCTCCGGACAAATCACATGGATGGCGAAAGCTGAATTGACTACCACTACATTTTTTTGAGCTTCCGTAGCCGTGTTATTCATGATCTGGTCGAAAATCTTAGCTGCATCTTCCGGTGTTTGTCCACCATCCAGGTCAGTTTCCTTATAGCGGGAGAATCCGAGACTCTCGGGAGCGTAAATCTTTTCATGATCGCTGGTCGCCACTTTAAACTCATTTGTCAGAGAGATTTCGTCATATCCGTCGAGACTATGAACAACGGCAAATTTCGTCTTGCTTTCCTGATAAGTATAGGTATAGAGGCGAAGTAACGGGAGGTTGTAAACTCCTAAAGCTGATAGGCCGGTAATACCGGATTAACCAACGGACCGAGCATATTAAAGAAAGTGCGCACTGCCAATCCTTTACGAACCGGAGCAACTGCCTTTAATGCCGGATTGAATAAAGGAGCATGCAGATAGGCAAGATTACATTTCTCCATGCTACGGCGCAGTTGATCGACGTTACTGGTGAACTTTACACCGTGTTGCTCCATTACATTACTGGCACCGCTGACTGATGTTGCTCCGTAATTACCATGTTTCACAACCGGGAAACCGGCTCCGGCAACAGTAAAACAGGAAGCTGTAGAAATATTAAATGTATTTTTTCCATCACCTCCGGTTCCTACGATATCTATCGGAGCAAATTCACTTAAATCAACCGGAATACGCATTTCAAGCAATGCATCGCGGAAACCGCATAATTCTTCCACAGAGATATTACGCATCAGAAAGACGGTAATTAAAGAGGCTACCTGTACATCGTTATATTTTCCTTGTGCGATGTTCTGTAAAATGGTGCGAGCCTCATCGCGTCCCAGATATTGATGTTCGAAAAGTTTGTATAGAATCTGTTTCATAAGTTTAATCGTTTAAGAAGTTTTTAATAATTTCTTTTCCTTGCGGAGTTAATACTGATTCGGGATGGAACTGAATACCATGTACATTGTAGGTCTTATGGCGGATTGCCATGATTTGTCCTTCCTGACTTTCTGCCGTTATTTCCAGGCAATCGGGAAAACCTTCCCGGCTGATACCCAGGAATGGTATCTTCCAACAGGGATTTCTTTTCCCAACCCTTCAAAAAGCAAATCCTGGTGAAGGATGGTAATCGGAGTCTGTACCCCATGATATACTTCTTTGAGATTTTCCAGACGTGCTCCGAAAGCTTCGCCGATGGTTGATGACCGAGGCAGACACCCAGAATGCTTTTGGTCGGAGCATATCTTTTAATAATAGGTAATAGCAGTCCGGCCTCTTCGGGTATGCCCGGTCCGGGAGACAGGATGATTTTATCAAATCGGTCTACTTCATCAAGCTCTATCTGGTCGTTGCGAACTACTTCTACATCTGTAGCCCCTAATTCTTTCACTGCGTGCAGTAGGTTATAAGTGAAAGAGTCGTAGTTATCTAAAAGTAATATTTTCATTTTTATTGTCATTGTAAAATGGTTGTTCAAATACTATCTCTGCTTTCAATTTTTTAATTTGACAGCTAAATCAATCGCCTTTTTCAGTGCTCCCAGTTTGTTGTTCACCTCTTGCAGTTCATATTCATCCTGACTGCGTGCTACAATACCTCCTCCGGCTTGGAACCAGAGTTCATTGTTGCGGCTTACAAAAGTACGGATAGTGATAGCCTGATTTAATTCGCCGTTCAATCCGATAAAACCGATACAGCCACCATAGGCTCCACGATTATGTGGTTCGATTTCGCTGATTAACTGCATAGCGCGTACTTTGGGAGCACCGCTTAATGTGCCGGCAGGAAACGTATCAATAAACGTTTTTATTTTATCTGCGCCCTCATTCAACATACCGCTGACACGGCTTACCAGGTGAATGACATGACTATAATATTGTGGTTCCTTATAGAATAGTACGCGTACATCATGACAATTACGGGAAAGGTCGTTTCTGGCAAGATCAACCAGCATGACATGCTCTGCATTTTCTTTAGGGTCAGCCAATAAAGCTTCTGTCAGTTCCCGGTCTTTTACTACATCTCCGGTACGGCGGGTAGTTCCGGCAATCGGATCGATGTAAGCACGACCATCTTCGATTTTGCAATGTGTTTCCGGTGAAGAACCGAAGATGCGGTATCCTCCGAAATCGAAGTAGAAAGATAAGGAGAAGGATTGATGCTGCGGAGTGCGCGGTACACTTTGAAATCATCTCCGGCATAAGGTTGGATAAATCTTCTGGAAAGTACGATTTGGAAAACATCTCCACGCATACAGTGCGCGATTCCTTTGCGGACATTGGCTTTATGCTCCTCGTCGGTGATAGGGCTAGTAACGGGACCTGTTACAGAGAAGTTGTAAGAAGCATAATTCCGGTTTTCGATGGCTGCTTCCAGTTCCGGTAAGCCGCTTTCTTCTCCTTCGGACAACATTTCAACGAGTGTCAATTCATTTTTGAATGATTGAAAACAATGACATACTTATATAATATGTATAGCAAATCCGGAGCGTCATTTTGCTCATCGTGACTTTCTTTCACCGGGATGTGCTCGAAGTATTTCACAGCGTTGAACGTCGTGTATCCGTAAAGTCCACATACATTCTTATTATCCCCGGTCACCTGGAATTGATTGATAAACCGGTTCATGGCCTTTTCTACATGGAAGGTTTTTGTCAGGGGTTCTTCCGTGCGGCTGTTATCGGGATAGTTGGAAGTGACAATGCCGCCATTTATACCGATACTTGCCAGGGGACAGAGGGCTATAAATGACAAGGAATTTTCTCCGGCATGATAGTCGGAACTTTCCATTAATGCAGATTGCGGATACATGTCGCGCACTTTCAGGTAAATGCTGACAGGAGTATGCATATCTCCGAGCACTTGTTTGCTATGAGTTGTATAATTAAATGTTTTCATTTCTATAATTGCTTGATTATTGATTACGAATGATGGTTTACTAATTACTTATTGCTGTTCATTAAACGATAAATAGGTTTCAATATCTTTGTCTCCTCGTCCTGAAACAGTCAATACAACGATATCTTCCGGTTTGAACTTCAATTTTCTCAAAGCTCCTAATGCATGGGCGGATTCCAGTGCAGGGATAATACCTTCGAGTTTAGTCAGTTCGTAAGCGGCTTCTATTGCTTCGTCGTCATTGATTGCCAAAACGTTGGCACGTCTTTGTGCGGCAAGATTGGCGTGTATCGGACCAATGCCCGGATAATCCAGTCCGGCGGAAATCGAGTAAGGCTCTTCAATCTGTCCGTCTTCGTTTTGGATGACGTAAGTACGCGCTCCGTGGATAATTCCCATTTTACCGAGTTGGATGGTGGCGGCGGTCATTCCGGTTTCTATTCCTTTACCTCCGGCTTCCGCCAGAATGATGCCTACCCGTTCATCATTGATATAATGATAAATCGTTCCGGCAGCATTACTTCCTCCTCCAACGCAGGCTATCAGATAATCCGGATAGTCACGTCCTTCTTTTTCTTGCAGTTGTTTTTTTATTTCTTCGCTGATAACAGATTGCAGGCGTGCCACCATATCAGGATAAGGATGAGGCCTACGGTAGAGCCGATAATATAATAAGTGTCGGCAGGATGGCAACACCAGTCGCGGATCGCTTCGTTGGTTGCGTCTTTCAAGGTCATGTTTCCGGAAGTAACGGGAATAACGGTAGCTCCCAGCATTTTCATTTTCTCCACATTGATATGTTGGCGTTCTACATCCGTCTTTCCCATATAAACGATACATTCCATATCCATCAACGCACATACGGTAGCTGTTGCTACTCCATGTTGTCCGGCTCCGGTTTCGGCGATGATGCGTTTCTTTCCCATGCGGCGTGCCAGCAAGATTTGTCCGATGGTGTTGTTGATTTTGTGTGCACCGGTATGATTCAGGTCTTCCCGTTTCAGATACAACTTGCAACCATACTTTTCGGAAAGGCGTTTTGCCAGATAGAGTGGGGAAGGACGTCTACGTAGTCGCGTAATAACTGCTCAAATTCCTTTTTAAATTCTTCGCTTTCAATCACTTCGAGGTACTTGTTCGTCAGTTCCTCAACACATTTGTGGAGGATTTCCGGTACATAAGCACCACCGAATTCTCCGTAATAGCCATCCTGGTCAACTAAAAAACTTTTCATAATCCTATCTATTTTTTATGTTATTATCTAAATCTGTTCGAAAATGGGCAAATAAAAAGAGCCCTGCCGCAAGTTGCGACAGGGCTCTTTCAAATCTGTTATATCTTTAATGAGGTATATACATACGAGCACTGCTCCCTTACGACTGTCGGAGTTGTAACGGGTGCCACCACCAATATGTATTTACTAACATTGTTCTCATTGTCTTTTGTAATTTTATGGGGGCAAATATAGACACTTTGTTTGAAACAGCAAACAAAAAATGACTTTTTTTCTCTTTTGCCTTCATTTTTCTGATATAGAACAATTTTCAACCTGAACTGTTCTTATAAATATTGAATATTTAAACAAAAACAATTATGAAACAGAGAAAAGTTTTAGTAGGTATCGCTATTGCCATTTTCATTATATTATTATTGTATTGGTTATTGGTAGCAGAGGATATGAAACCCTGGTTGTCGGCTATGGTTCCTTCCGTGGCACAACAATTCTTCGCTTGATTCTGACAGGGTTCGGATAAATCATATATCTTTGCAAGGATAGTGACTAATAACCAAAATAATAACAATAGACTAAGATATGGAAAATTTTATTTTTCAAAATCCCGTGAAACTGATAATGGGAAAAGGGATGATTGCTCGGTTGGCTAAAGAAATACCGTCCGACAAGCGTATTATGATTACTTTTGGCGGTGGAAGCGTGAAGAAAAACGGAGTGTACGATCAGGTAAAGGAAGCATTGAAGAATCATTTTACAGTAGAATTCTGGGGAATCGAACCCAATCCTGCCATTGAAACTCTCCGTAAAGCTATTGCTTTGGGAAAAGAAGAGAAAGTAGATTATCTGCTGGCTGTTGGTGGTGGTTCCGTTATTGACGGTACGAAATTGATTTCCGCAGGAATCCTGTATGATGGTGATGCCTGGGATTTAGTACTTGCCGGACGTCCAGTCACTCATACTGTACCTCTTGCCACTGTATTGACTTTGCCCGCTACCGGTTCGGAGATGAATAACGGGGCAGTTATTTCCCGTCGTGAAACAAAAGAGAAATATCCTTTTTATGCTAACTATCCAATCTTCTCTATTCTTGACCCGGAAGTAACTTTTACCTTGCCTCCTCATCAGGTGGCCTGTGGTTTGGCTGATACCTTTGTTCATGTGATGGAGCAATATATGACTACTCCCGGGCAGAGCCGCATTATGGATCGTTGGGCGGAAGGCATTTTACAAACTTTGGTAGAAATAGCTCCGAAAATCCGTGAAAACCAGCATGATTATCAACTGATGGCTGATTTTATGCTTTCGGCTACAATGGCATTGAATGGATTTATTGCTATGGGAGTGTCGCAAGACTGGGCAACTCACATGATTGGCCATGAAATTACTGCTTTGCACGGATTGACACATGGTCATACGTTAGCCATTGTTCTTCCTGCCACTTTACAGGTGCTTCATGAAGAAAAAGGAGATAAACTTTTGCAGTATGGTGAAAGAGTCTGGGGAATTACTTCCGGTACGCGAGAAGAACGGATTGATGAAGCGATTTGTCATACCGAAGAGTTCTTTCGTTCGCTTGGGCTGACTACACGTTTGCATGAAGAGAACATCGGACAGGATACTATTCTGGAAATCGAACGCCGATTCAATGAACGTGGTGCTAAATATGGAGAGAATGGAAATGTAACGGGTGCTGTTGCCCGCAGGATATTAGAGACTGCACTTTAAGTATACTCTTACATTAAAAATATAGGATAAAGAGGATATTGGAACATACTTTTCACAATATCCTCTTTTCTTTTTATTATTTCTCAATTTTCTCTGACCTTGGAATTCTGAACCAGAAGCGAGAGCCTTCTCCTTCTTTAGATTCCACTCCGATAACCCCGCCCAGTCTTTCTACTATGACACGGCAGATGGCTAGTCCGAGTCCTGTCCCTTTAATAAAGGAGTTCAGTTTGACGAAGCGTTCAAACACTTTATCTATCTTGTCAGCAGGAATTCCGATACCTGTATCTTTTACATAAAAGTATATTTCATCTTTGGCTTCTTCAATCCGGTATCCCATTTCGATAGAACCTTTAGGGGTGAATTTCAAAGCATTATTTGTAAAGTTGATGATAACCTGTGATAGACGTATGCGGTCGGTATACATCATGCATTGATCTGCTTTCTCTGTGAATAAGATTTGAATGTCTGGGGAAGAATTCTTTTCTTGCATTTGTCTGCAAATACCTTCCATCAATTCGTTGATATCAGTCTGTGCAAATGTGAATTCCATAGTACCGGCTTCAATTTTAGAAAGATCGAGGATGTCGTCTATTAGTTGCAATAATAAGATATTGTTGCTGGAGATGATTTTTACAAATTCTTTTCTCTCTTCCTCTTCCTCCGTTTGGCAAACCATTTCGGAGAATCCTACAATCGCATTTAGCGGGGTTCGTATTTCATGGCTCATATTAGCGAGAAAGGCAGATTTGAGCCGATTGGATTCTTCGGCTTTTTCCTTTGCTTCCTGCAGCATTTTGTCCATCTTTAATTTTTCAGTGATGTTTTCAAAACGAAGTAATCCTCCAATAATTTCAGTTTCCTTTTCATCGCCGAATACAGGTGTTGCGGTCACTTCAAAATCTACATTGTCTACTCTGATGGTATGCCGGATAATTTTGCCCTGTTCGATAGCTTTCTTGAAAGCACATTGTCCACACGGTTCATTACGAAGTGCACTGGTCTGATAGCAAATTTTTCCCGGTATGTATCGTCTGCCTTTTACCAGGCTGGCTATTTGTCTTGTTTCCTCCCATTGTACCCGGTAATTTTTATCAATATAGATAAGGCCGAAGTCGATACTTTTTAGAGCTAGTTTTTGCTTCTTCAATGCTTTTTCCAGTTCTTCCTTGGCGGCAACTAATTCTCTTTCATAATTCTTGAGTTGTGTGATATCCCACCGGGTTGCCAACAGCCATTTCTTTTCTCCTTCCCATGAAATAATAGATTTAACGGCAATAGTATCATGGGTGATTCCATCGGGAGTGGTGTATTTCTCTTCTTTGCGATATACTTTGCCTGCTTGTATGAGTTCTTTGTCGATATGCCGGTATTTTTCACCTCTTTCTTCTCCGTAAATTTCATAATCAGTATGTCCGATGGCCTCTTCACTGCTAATGCCGGATTGAGCGGCTGATTCTTTATTCCAGTAATAGTATCGGAAATCGTTTGTAATATCTTTTACAAAGATGGGGAAAGGAAGGTTATCGAGAATATCAAAGGAGAAACGGTAGGAATGATTGGTCTTTTTAATCGTTTTTTGCAATTTTCGGATTCTATATAGTAAGATGCTGATGACAAGGAGCAAAATAACTACTAGTAAATAATTATAACCCCAATGAACTTCGTTAATCCAATAATTTAACAAATAATTGTTTGCCATAAAATGTTTGATATAAATGAGGTGTAAAGATATGAATTGTTCTTTAACTTTCAAAAAATAATACATAAATATATTGTCTTTCAACATTATATTGTGAGACTGTAATTATATGCGATGAAGAAATAGTGGAGGTATGGTGTCTTGTAGTTCTTGTATGGTATCATATTTTGCTTGATTTCGAGTCTTTTTTTAGAGAGAAAATGTATTAAAATATTAAATGATGTCTCATGAACTAAAATCATTTCTAGTTTGTTTTAATAACGCTGGAGTATTTTCTATTTTTGTTCACCTAAATAAGTTTTGATAGAGTCAAAATAAAACAATCATTTAATTACGTATGCTAATAACCATTATTATTCTCGTTCTTTCGGCTGTCTTTTTCGTGAACGGCAAGGTTCGTTCGGATATTGTGGCACTGTGTGCACTGATAGCCTTACTTATTTTTCAGATATTAACTCCTGATGAAGCACTTTCCGGTTTTTCCAATTCGGTAGTCATTATGATGATCGGATTGTTTGTAGTGGGAGGGGCTATCTTTCAAACGGGATTGGCAAAGATGATTAGTTCCCGTATTCTTAAACTTGCGGGAACCAGTGAGATCCGGTTGTTTCTGTTGGTGATGTTGGTGACTTCGGCCATTGGTGCGTTTGTCAGTAACACAGGAACGGTGGCACTGATGCTTCCTATTGTTGTCAGTCTGGCAATGAGTGCCGGTATGAATCCGAGCAGGCTGTTGATGCCGTTGGCTTTTGCAAGTAGTATGGGAGGTATGATGACTTTAATCGGTACTCCGCCGAACCTTGTGATACAAAATACGTTGACTTCTGCCGGACTTGAACCGCTTTCCTTCTTCTCTTTCCTCGCCTGTCGGCATTGTCTGTGTGATTGTCGGTACGCTGGTATTGATGCCACTTAGCAAATGGTTTCTTTCTAAAAAAGGCCAGAAAGATGATAATAAACGTTCGGGTAAGTCACTGAAACAGTTGGTAAATGAATATGGGCTTTCTAGCAATCTGTTTCGTTTGCAGGTAATAAAAGATTCCCGGCTTTTGGGCAAGACGATTATTGACTTGGATATTCGTCGCAAATATGGTTTGAATATCATGGAAGTGCGTCGTGGTGATGCATCGCAACATCGTTTTCTGAAAACGATTACCCAGAAGTTTGCTGCACCGGACACGATGTTGCAAGCCGAGGATATTTTGTATGTGACAGGAGAATTTGATAAGGTACAGCTTTTTGCAGAAGATTTCCTGCTAGAGATTTTAGGTGACCATGCAACGGAAGAAACTCAAAGCGCAACTAACTCTCTGGATTTTTATGACATCGGTATTGCTGAAATAGTGTTGATGCCAGCTTCTAATTTGATAAACCAAACAATTAAGGAAGCCGGTTTTCGTGATAAGTTTAATGTGAACGTATTAGGAATCCGTCGTAAAAAGGAATACTTGTTGCAGGATTTGGGAAATGAGCGGATTCATAGTGGTGATGTGCTTCTGGTTCAGGGAACGTGGAATAATATAGCTCGTCTTAGCAAGGAAGATTCTGATTGGGTTGTTTTGGGACAACCTTTGGCGGAAGCGGCTAAAGTTACATTAGATTATAAAGCTCCGGTAGCGGCTGCTATTATGGTATTAATGGTAGTAATGATGGTATTCGATTTTATTCCGGTTGCTCCGGTTACAGCCGTTATGATAGCGGGTATATTGATGGTATTAACCGGATGTTTCCGTAATGTAGAAGCAGCTTATAAAACGATCAACTGGGAGAGTATTGTATTGATTGCAGCTATGCTTCCTATGTCTCTGGCATTGGAGAAAACGGGAGCTTCGGAATACATTTCCAATACGCTGGTTAACGGCTTGGGATCATACGGACCTGTTGCGTTGATGGCAGGTATTTACTTTACGACTTCGTTGATGACGATGTTTATCAGCAATACAGCTACGGCTGTCTTACTCGCACCGATTGCTCTGCAAAGTGCCATACAGATCGGAGTAAGTCCGGTTCCCTTCTTGTTTGCTGTGACGGTAGGTGCAAGTATGTGTTTCGCTTCTCCATTCTCTACACCGCCTAACGCCCTGGTGATGCCTGCCGGTCAATATACTTTTATGGATTATGTAAAAGTAGGATTGCCGTTGCAGATTATTATGGGAATCGTGATGATTTTTGTATTACCATTGATTTTCCCCTTTTAGTTTTTAATTTTTATCCTTTTAATAAGGAGATGAAAGAGCTCGGTATTTTGTAGTTGTAGTGCTTTGTAACACTGGATCTTTGTCGTTTAATTGAGAGTTGCATAGAATCTGCAACTCTTTTTTTTGATTGCATATTGCATATTTGTACTTCTAAGCTTTTAATATTCAATAATGTAATAGGTCGTTTTTTATTGGGAGTAATTAAAGCCTTATCTTTTAAAAGATGTTAACCGTAGGTCGAAAAATACAACTTTATCAGTTTCTTATTTGTAAATACAACTATATTTGTACATTCATTGCTGATTGTTGATTCGTAATGATTTTTATTTTTTGTGCAAATAAAGCAAACTTAAGTATTTAAAGATTATGAAACAAAGCATTGTAAAAATCTTCACTTTTTCGTTGTTAGTATCTTCTATCAGTTTTATTAGTTGCGTTGATAATGAGAAAAATCTGTTTAATGCAGATCAACTGAAACAAATTTACGAAGAAACTTTTCCTGTAAAAAACATCGACTCTGATGGTGATTGGACAATGTCACGAAGTGTAACGGCACATGTGTCAATCAATGGGGATCAAGGAGTAGATTATAAGATACAGATATTTGATGCCGATCCATTAAGCCCGGAAAGTACAGCAAAACTCTTAGCGGAAGGAACTGTCACTCAAAGTATGACTTTGGATGTGGTGATGGATTGCGCAACATCTCTTGATAAAGTGTTTGTTGCGCGTATAGATGAACACAAACGTTATCTGGTCCAACCGACAGCGATTGAAAATGGTACAGTGACAGCGCACTTTGGAGACAAAGGTACGCCAACACGTTCTATATCACGAGCTGTGACGACTAGTATACCAGTCATGGAAGCTCCTTATACAGCCGATTTTATTAGTGCTAAAAAGGCAATTTCTACTGTCATTCAGGCTAATTGGGATCTTTCTGCAAAGTCTGGCTGGGGTGGAAGTTATGGTCAATTTCCTGTTTTTACAGAAAGTGAGCGTTGGTTTAAGATTCAGGAAGGAACTTTTAAAGCTGGATTTAGTGCAACTGGAAATAGAGATGGAGAAATAAGTGCTGTGAAAGTAATCGTTCCTCAAGGAAGCACATGGGTTATAGAGAATAGTAATCAATTTTCTGATATTACAGAAATTATCGTTGAGAATGGTGGAAAGATAGAGATTGCTAAAAATGGGAGTCTGATATTAACGCGGGCTTCTTATATAACTGTGATGCAGGGAGGAAGTATTGTTGGTGACAGAGGTATTCAGATAACAAATAGTTCGGCTGGGCGTACAAACTATAATGCGGGTACGATTGATTGTGACTTTTTGAAAATTGATGGAAGTGGAAACGGAGTTGATTTTGTGAATTATGGAACACTTAAACTGAATTCTTATAATGCTTCTACAATGGTACGACATTGATAAATCATGGAACCATTGAAGTCGAAAATATAGATGGCAACAATAATACTAATATTAAAAACGGTTGTTATCTGAAAGCTGGAAAATTACAATTTGGTACGCTTGTTATGGGAAATACTTCCGAAGCTATTTGCAAAGAATTGACGGGTAATGGAAATGATAATAATATCGTGATGGAAGCACAATCCATGTTGACTTGTACGGGCAAAGCTAATTTATTCAGAACAGTTACCGGTCCGACACAAGGAACTGCCTTATTAAGAATCACGAAATAGATAATACTTCCGGTCTGGCTCAATCTGCTTCTAAAGTAAGTAATAATATCATTTGTGAAATAACAGATCAAACATATAAAGGCGAAGCACATTATAACTGGTCTCCTTTTGCATGGCTAGTAAATAAGGGATTGCAGCAAGGTGCTACCTATTGTAATCCGGGCAAAGCAGAATTTATACTTCCTGCTGACGGTGACTGTGTTAAAGAAGGGTATAACTCTGATGAAAAACCGGATGATGTAGAAATTCGATATGCAGTTTATTCTTATGCTTTCGAAGATAACTATCCGAAAGCAGGAGATTACGATTTCAATGATATTGTGTTGAATGTAACTTTGCCTGCAGCCGGTAATGATGTGAAAGAACTAAAATATAAAATTGACCTTCGGGCAGTTGGTGCCGTGAAACAATTAGGTGCTGGTTTGAGAATACGAGGAATAGACAAAAATAATGTGGAAGAGATAAGTTTTGGTGCAGGCGCTGCTCAACGTACCGGCTCATTAAATTCTGGTATATTTGAAAATGCATCTTATGAAGCCAATGGCAATGAACTTGTGATTCCTTATTTGGAGACGCACATTATGTATATGGATATACAGGAGCACAACGCCCCATGTTGAATACTGGGAATGCTAGCACTCCTCTTACAGATATATATACTCTTGAAGTGAACGTCAAACTTAAAAATGAAATATCCGTCCCTAGTGTGACAGATGGTTTAGACTTCTTCATTGCTTATCAGGGGATAGGTCAAAAGAGAACAGAAATCCATTTGACTCATTTTAATTCGGCTACGGCGAATGGACAATTGGCGGATAATGAGGTGCTTGAGGTAATCAAGGCAGTTAATAATACATGGGCTTTGTGTGTTCCTGATAAATTTGCTTATCCAACAGAAACAACAGTGATAACGAACGCATATTCTAAATTTGCAGATTGGGCACACGATCAGAGCTCAACTACTGATTGGTATAAGACAGTTAGTAGTGATAAAGTGATTCAGTACTAAAACTATTAAAGAGAAATATTGCAAACAGTTTTATTCGAAAAGAACTTGTGTGCATTGATTATGGGGAGATTGTAGGAAATAAGTGCTGCCTTAATGCTCCCCTTTTTATGTAATTACCCATTCGATGACAAAGTAAATACATAAGTTTTAGAATCTCTGATTATTCTGACGATTGTTCGTGTAATCAAGGGTTTTGCTATCTCTCATGTTCTATCATTCTTCTCTATTAGCAGGAAAATCCCCATGATTTATTGAAAAACAATGCCTTTATTGCGTAAAGCATCGCATATTTACATCAAAAGCGCCGCTATATTTGTAAAAAACATAAGGATAAAGTAAGTAAAAGATGCGGATAATGTCATCAAAAGCTATGGATGAAGTAAACAAACCATTGGGATAGTGTCGCTATATCGTAAATGTTGTTAGAATTTCCTACTTTCTTTCCATTGATTTTTCTATTTGGGGCTTTGATAATGGTAAAAAGAAAAAAGTAAAAGGGAACTTTATTAGTACATGTGATGCCCGTTTGATTGTAGAAATGCTGTGCGCGTATTAAAATGTATATATATCATGCTTAATTGTAGAATAGTGAATTGAATAAAGCCCTCTACAGTGGCAGAAAAATTTTACTTCAGCCAAAGGGAGGAAAGAAGCGATCCCTGATAGATTAAGAATTACAAAGTGTCAGTAGTATCTTTTTGTAAATTCAAATTTCTCATGTTGAATGTTTTGTAACTGCAAAGATACGAAGAATGGTAACTATATTGAATGATAGTTGCTTAATATCATAGCAGGACCGAGCTCCAGAGATGTACAAATCAGGCGATTTAGGTTATTCAACCTTAATTCGCTTTTTTCTGCATCACTACTATCTGATTAAACCGTTTTTGTGACGGAGTACCAACTACAATTTCTTTTGGAGGAAATCGCTTGTCGAACTCATTAGCAGCAGATTTATCAATCTGATATATTTTATCTTCTATATAACGGCCTTTTACATTGGCTAAAGCATTATCATATAATTCACAAACATGAAGAGCAGTAGCATACATATTGTCTTCAGTGCGAATCCCTAATGTTTCGGCAGGAATGAATCCTTGTCGGAGATAATAATCCGGGTCACCACAAAGTAAAATAGCACGAAATCCCATTTCGGAAGCTAATTTTTTGGTAAGTGCAATCATTCTTCCTCCGATACCTTGCTGTTGGTATTCGGGGAGGACAGAAATGGGCCCCAGGCTCAAAACCTCATATTGGTTACCGTCATCTGCATGATAAATGATTTGAGGCAGACAACATTACCGACAATCTTGTTATTATGTTCTGCAACAATATCGAGCTCCGGCACAAACTTAGGATGGTTACGCATAATATGAAGGAGGTAATGTTCGTCACATCCCGGAGAATAATGATTCCAGAATGCTTCCCGTGTAATGTTTTCGGTTTCATGATAATCCGAAGATTGCTCAATTCTAAGTTTTATATCCATATTGTTTCAAATATATAGTTGCACAAATATAAAGAACAAAATCCGAATACCTAACTCTTTTAAAGATGAATCTATACATTATAGCAAGATGAGACAAAAACTCCCGATACTAGTATATCCAGACTTAGTATCAGGAGTTTTTTATATATTCATTCATCGAGATTGTGGAGAATCAGGTCTGTTCATGTTTTGCGTGTATAAGCTATCTATAATACCGTCGACAGTCCGATGGTAGGTACAATAATTCCGGTAGCTTTTACATGAGTAGCTATCTCGAGAAATATTTCTGCAGCAGGAACAATAACATCGGCCCGGTCCGGTTTCAACTTATATTGCTTAATACGTTGTTCGGTAGAGAGGGCTTTTAATGTTTCATATATATCTTGCAGTGATTCGATGGGTAGGAGAGACGCTTTTTTGTCTTTCTTGTCCGCTAAACGAAATAACTTATTAATATTTCCTCCCGAACCGATGATGCTGATAGGGGTATATTCTGTGGCAAGCCCTATCAGGTCAGTGCGCAAAGCTTCCTTTTCTTCTTCCTTTACCATACCGCTAAGCATACGTACCGTACCTATATTATATGAACGGGAATTTTTCAGTTCACCGTTGCTGATGAGATTAATTTCCGTACTACCACCTCCTACATCTACATACAAGTAATTTGTCCTGAAGCAAATAACTGTTCGATATGATTGTCGTAAACAATATGCGCCTCTTCCTGCCCGTCGATGATTTCTACACGGATACCCGTTTTTTGACGATCTGCTGAACGATATCCTTGCCATTACGTGCATCACGCATGGCAGAGGTGGCACACGCACGATAGTCTACCACATCATATATCTTCATTAATTGTTTGTAGGCTTTCATCAGCCGAATCAGTTTCTTCTCTTTTTCTGTAGAGATAACCCCCACAGTAAAGGCGTCTTCTCCCAACCGTAACGGAATACGGATGAGCTGTACCTTACTCATTAATTCGGGCGCATTCTCCTCGTTTACACATTTTATCAGCAGCCGCACCGCATTAGAGCCTATATCTATTGCCGCATAATTAACTTTCTTCATACTTATCATAATGTATTCTTGTATTCGTTATATAATTTTTCTTGTGAGCGGAATGGGACACTGTTCTCTTCCCGTTCTTTTTCCCGGTTCTCGCCTGTACCATCCACAATTCTTCCTTTTGCCGTATCCCGGAATCCGTAGCAGACAATTCGTTTTAAATCTGCCTGGATTTCTTTATCATAGACCGGTGCCGCCACCTCAATACGATTATCCAGGTTGCGAGGCATCCAGTCGGCAGAACCAATGTAGTATTTTTCTTCTCCACCATTGGCGAAGATGAAAATGCGCGAATGTTCGAGATAACGGTCGATAATACCATTGATGTGTATATTCTCGCTGATACCCGGAACGCCTGTCACTAAAGAACAGTTACCGCGTACTACCAGTTCCACTTGAACACCCACTGTTGAGGCTTCGTATAGCTTTTCAACAAGTGCACGGTCAGTAATATGATTTACTTTAGCAAGGATATAAGCCTCTTTTCCCTGTTCCTTATTTTTTATCTCTTTGTTGATAAGCGCAATGAATCGTTTACGCATATCATTGGGAGAAACGAGCAATTCTTTGAAATCAACAGGAGTATAAGGCTTTTCGATAAAATCGAATACGGCATTGACTTCCCGGACAATGGGACGGTGAGCAGTCATAATGGTATAGTCAGTATACATACGTGCATTTCCTTCATGGAAATTTCCTGTACTGATGCAGGCGATATCTCCGTGCCGAGTGCCGATATGCAGCAATTTAGAATGAATTTTCAAACCCTCTACTCCGAAAATAACATGAATCCCCGCATCCTGCATTTTCTTGCTCCAGTTGATATTAGACGCTTCATCAAAACGTGCCAACAGTTCGATAACTACTGTGACTTTTTTTCCGTTTTTGGCTGCACTGATTAAAGCCTTTATCACTTTGGAGTCTTTAGCCAAACGATAAAGCGTCATCTTGATACTTTTTACTTCTTTACTGATAGCGGCTTCTCGCAACACACGGATGAAAGTATCGAAACTATGATAAGGATAATGTAAGGAACGATCTTTCCGACGAATCAAAGTGAGCAGACTTTCCATGCCATTCAGTTCAGGCTTGAAGATAGGTTCCCAAACAGGATATTTCAGTTCATGATGACCGCAAACCGGAAATTTCATCAAATCCTTGAAATTGTGATAGCGTCCTCCGGCTACACGCGTGTCATTCTTATCCACGTTCAGGCGGCCGGTCAACTTTTTCAGCAAGTCTTTAGGAATTTGTTCGTCATAGATGAAACGGATCGGTTCCCCTTTCTTCCGGCTTTTCACACCTTTGGAAATCTTCTGAAGTACCCCTGTCCGCAGATCACTGTCAATTTCCATTTCGGCGTCTTTAGTGAATTTGAAAGTGTACGCCTCATAATCTGTGTACTTCATGCCAACAAAAATCATCGGCAAACAATAGCGGATCACGTCATCAAGAAACATGAGATATGTTTTTCCATCCGAATCAGGTAATTGAATAAAACGGCCGAAGTCTCCGGTCGCAGTTCAATCACTGCATAGTCTTTCTCCTTTATCTTTCCCGTTTCATCTTTGCGCAGCAGACGGATGGCAAGGTAAATATCCTCATCTGTCTGATCGTCCAGCGGGCGGGTTCCATTGAGGAAAAGCGGATTGGTAGAACCATTCAGTTTGTTGCGATAGAAAGAAGTGACGAATGCTTTCTGTTCGTCCGTCATTTCCGCATCTTTGATGACGTAGATATTCTCTTTCTTCAATTCCTCCATAATGGAAGCGAATATCTCCTCAAACTGCTTGTAGTAACGATTGTGCAGCTTTCCTATTTGTTTCAGAGTGCAGGCGGCGGTTTCTTGTTCTGCTTGTATGTTTTTATCGGCATATTCTACGATCCGGTTCAGAGTCGCTACACGGACACGGAAGAATTCATCCAGGTTATTTGAATAGATGCCAAGAAAAGTGAGTCGTTCCAGCAGTGGCACTTCTGGACGGGCGGCTTCTAGCAGAATACGTTGGTTGAAGTACATCCAACTGATGTCACGCTCTACATAAGGGTATTTCTTTTTTATTTCGCTTTGTTTCATTGTGAAAAAGGAACTGTTTAAAATTTCTGCAAAAATATCAATGTGAGATGTAATCGTCATAACGATATTATTACGAACTTATTACAATGTTTATTTGTTATTTTTATATATCAGTAGAAACACTTATATTCGCAAAAGTATTGGAACAGACTCGGTTAAAAAATATAGAATTTATGAAAACAATGAATTATTCCCTTATTCGCATTCTCTTCGCACTTGTGATTGGATTGGTACTCGTGATTTGGCCCAATGCGGCTGCCAGTTATATTGTCATTACGGTAGGTGTTGCCTTCTTGATTCCCGGTGTTATCAGCCTTTTTGGCTATTTCGGCCGGAAAAGACCGGAAGGTGAAGCAGCTCCCCGTTTTCCGATAGAAGGAATCGGTAGCTTATTATTCGGACTTTGGTTGATTGTGATGCCTGAATTCTTTGCAGATGTCCTGATGTTTTTATTGGGATTTATCCTGATTATGGGAGGAGTGCAACAGATTGCTTCTTTGTCGATGGCTCGTCGGTGGATGCCCGTTCCGGGAGCTTTTTATCTGATTCCTTCGCTGATTCTTATTGCGGGTATTATCGCTTTGTTCAATCCGACAGGAGCGCGTAATACTGCATTTATAATTATTGGTATCAGCAGTTTGGTTTATTCTCTTTCCGAATTGATAAACTGGTTCAAGTTTGCCCGTCGCCGCCCGAAGGCTCCGGTTATGCATGACGATGATGATATTGAAGACGCAAAGATTATCGAATAAAAAAGAAGAGGACTGCTTCACAGCACCCCTCCCCGCAAACTTAAAACAACCAACAATTGAATTTATACGAAAACAATAATAAACAAAATATAAAGAAAAACAAGTAGTTAGCTCATTGTAGCGGCTATTTGTTTTCTGTTACTTTGTTCTTTTTTGGTGCATTTTGTTACTCGTTTTGTTACTCGTATCAAAAGAATATGTTATCTTTGTAGAGGTAACAAAAAATATAGTAGCAATGGTAAGGCAAAAAGAAAGTGTTAAGCCTAAAAACTTTGTTAGGCTTCGGAACAAAAAATTGGCTAATGGTAATAAAAGCCTGTATCTTGATATTTATCGAGATGGAGTAAGAAGCTATGAGTTTCTGAAAATGTATCTTATTCCAGAAAAGAACAATGTAACAGCAAAACAGCAGAATGAAACACCCTGCAGGCAGCAGAGGTTATCAGAAGCGAAAGACAAAATGCGATAGTTAAGGGGCAGGCTGGAATTACCGATGCCAGTGCTAAGAATAAGCTACTATTGATGGACTGGCTTAAGATCTACAGAGCCAAACTTGAAAAGAGGCAGTATAAAGACATTTCCCACGTTGACAATTTAATGAGAATACTTGCGGGATATAAACCTGCAACAATGGCAAGGCTTACAGGCATTGATAAGGACTTTGCAAAGGGCTTCATTGATTACTTGAAACATGATTATGTAAGCTATAAGGGCAACAGGCATTTGCAAAATAGTACAATAGTGGACTATGTGAGAACGTTTTCTGTTGCGATAAATGCGGCAATAAAAGACGGATATAAGATAATCAATCCTTTTAAACTTCTTTCTTCTGACGAGAAAGTAAAGCAGCCAGATAGTCATAGGGAATATTTGAGCCAAGAAGAATTGCAAAAGTTAATGATAACACCATGTAGAAGGGATGATATAGGGAAAGCATATCTTTTTGCTTGCTTTTCTGGACTAAGAATTTCTGATATTCGTGCGTTGAGATGGAAGAATATTATAGTAGAAGATGGGCAATTCTTTGCTATGCTTTTCATGCAAAAGACTGGTAAGGAGTTGAAAATACCTTTACCAGATAAAGCGATGGAAATAATATCAATAAGAGGTAATGATGAAGATAAGGTATTCTTTTTACCTTCAATCCCACTGTAGAAGATAATCTAAAGAAATGGGCAGAAGCGGCAGGAATAAATAAGCATTTGACTTTTCACACCGCCCGACATACTTATGCAACTTATTGCTTACGTTAGGAGCCGATCTATACACGGTTAGCAAAATGTTAGGGCACACTAATGTAGCCACAACTCAAATCTATGCAAAAGTCGTGGATAAGAAAAAGGTAGATGCTGTAAACCTTGTAAATGATGTGTTTAATAAATAGTAGGTAGCAATGAATAAGACGATAGAAAAAGAGTTCTTTGAGGCTTTTAAGTGGGGAGGAGTAGTGAATAACTGTATTGAATGGATGAGATACATCTACAATTTACCGCCAATAAAGCCCAACAATAGTAAAGCCTGTGAGGGCATCCAAGATAAAGAGGTAAAAGATAAATTTGATAATTTCTACAAAGAAATTTTACCTAAGGATATTTTAAAAAAAACAGAGGCTTTTAATGACAAGGTTATTATGAACATGGATAGTCCATTGATGGACGAGATAGAGGCTAACTTGAATGAATGTAAGACAGAAGTTGAGAGGGAAATATATTTATTTTCATTATTAAAGCCATTTGGGGATATCCCAAGCGGTTGTGGAATTGCTAGAATATACCATCCTAAGGCGGAAATAAAACGACTTAAGAGTGAAATTGTTGAATTAGAAAGAGATAAAGCGTTTTGGCAAGAGAGAGAAGAGGATGAACCGGTGGAGGATGTGAACGGAAAATTTGTTGGAATATCAAAAGAACAAATTGAGGCTTACAATGACATGATAGAAAGACGTAAAGAACAAATGGATTGGGTTTTGTATGTAAATAGGCGTTTTTGTGAATTAACAGGTAAAGGTGAGGACGGGGCAAGATGGATGCAGAAGGGGACGGTTGAGTACTGTTTGAGTGCTTTTGTTAGGATAATGAGCAAGTTTGCAAACCGTTTGGATGCTTTGTTACTTGTTTATGGCATTGATTTAATGAGACTGCAAGAGGTAAGTGGTTTATATATGAAAGGCTACAGGCGGATAGCTGATGTATATATTTATATTGGAAGTTGGGAACTTGCACAGAGATATATAAATGCTTTGCCTAAACAAATAGAAAGTAATAAAGAGGTAGAATTAGCAAATGAATCTCAACAAGAACTACAAAAAGAAATCTATAAGATAAGTTTGCCAAGTGAAACAAATGAAAAAGTATCAAAACGAGGGCGGCAAAGCAAGTCTTTTGAGTCTTGCTTGATAGATGATGATATTTCCAAACTTGAAGCTTTGCGCAATATTATGAATGGGAAAAAAGGCAAAGAGGCAGCTTTAGTTATTAAAGTTGCTGTAAAAATCGGATGGATTACAAAACCGACTTACCAAGCAGTAGTAAATGAGTTTGGAGATATAGGACATAGAAGTAACTATAATAAGTATATTAACGAGAATAAATTTACCAATGATGAAATAGAAGGGATGAAAGCAAAATTGATAGCTGAATAAACGTTTTAGAGTGGCATTTAATAGCATTTAATAGACACAAATAAAGTGGCTATTAAATGCTATTTTTTTGTTTGCTATCTGGTTGATTTTCTTGTTTATGTTTGCACTATGTTTAATCGACAGAGGAGCAAGTGTACATAGCTTCAAAGTCATAAAATTAAGAAAAATGAAAGATATAATTAATAAAATCTTAAATTATTCCCTATTAGCGGCAAAAAATGTGTTGACATTGGAAGATGTATCGTTATTGACCGGACTTAGTAAAAGTCATTTGTATAAACTCACCTGCAATCATCAAATACCACATTACAAACCCAATGGGAAGCAGCTGTACTTTGACCGTGCTGAAATAGAGGCATGGATGAAACAGGGGAAAGTGAGTACTGTTGATGAAAGCGAGCAAATGGCGGCTTTGTATTTAGCAAAGACTTCGAAGAAAGGGAGGTGACTATGGAAGAAAGAAAAAAGGTAGCCACAAAGACTACCCATTCCTTTAACTCGTACAACAAAGGTAATGAGTTTCGGACACAATACCAAATAGCTTATCAATTTTTTAAAAAACGATCTAAGACTATGTTGGGCGTATCTTTGGAAACGGGAATACTACGGGCTAACATTTGCTGCTATGTGGCTGATATGGAAGATAAAAAACTTATCCAGCTTCTATATATGACGGAGGATGAATACACGAATTTCATAACTGGGCATTGCATCATTGATAAGGATTTATTCCGTAAAGAAGATAATCAACAGTTTAATTTATGGAGGGGGAATAATGGAAGGATTTGATTACATTCAAGCTATAGGCGCAGAGTTACAGAAAGCCGACCAGCTGGCGGCAGAGATGTCGGAACGAATAGGAATATTCACCGTAAAGACAGCCAACAGAACTATAAGAGAAGCAGCACTAAGACCAAACCCGGATGCACTTTGGCTTACACTATGGTATGAGGGTGAAGTATGTTGTTTGTTCTCTGACAGTAATTTAGGCAAATCCATCTATGCCGTACAGATAGCCACAAGCATAGCAAAAAAACAAAAGGTTCTCTACTTTGACTTTGAACTATCAGATAAGCAATTTCAGCTACGGTATAGCGATGAGGCTAACAACCTGAACCAGTTCCCGGACAATCTTTATAGGGTTGAAATCAATAGAGATTCTTTAGACGCTGTCAACTTCGAGGAAGCCGTAATAGGTAACATAGAACAAACTGCCATCAAATTAGGAGCAAAGGTACTTATCATTGATAACCTTACCTATTTGTGTGTTGCTTCGGAGAAAGGAGATGCAGCAGGTACGCTTATGCTCCGGTTGATGGCTCTAAAAAGGAAATACGGTTTGTCAATGCTTATACTGGCTCATACTCCTAAACGGTGTCTATCTAATCCAATTACACAAAATGACCTTGCCGGAAGCAAGAAACTCTATAACTTCTTTGATAGCGTCTTTGCCATTGGTAAGAGTGCAAAGAATAGTAGTGTAAGGTATATCAAGCAGTTAAAGGTAAGATATGGTAACTATACCTACGATGCCGATAACGTGATAGTGTGTGTCATTGAAAAGGTAGGAACGTTCTTACAGTTTGTGGATATCGGATATGCGGTAGAGAAAGAACACTTAAAAGAACCATCCGAAAAAGATTCTACACAAGAAAAAGAAACAATTAAAAGGATGGTTGCAGAAGGAAAAACGTATAGGGTAATCGCTTCTGAATTGGGTGTAACACTTGGAAAGGTACAGAGAGCATTAAAGACGTAAAGTGTATCGATTGTATCGGCAGTGATACAGCTAAATCCCTTTATTAGTAGGTGTTTGAGTACTGTATCGTATCGATGCATAGAGTAAGTAAACATAAAAAGTGTATCGCTTTGTATCGTTGTATCACGTCCGATACAGCGATACAACCGATACAGCAAAGCAAAAAAGTTATGGAAAAATATAATCGACCATATTTAGAAAAATACACAGGGAAAGTGTCCCGATACAAATGCCCAAAGTGTGGTGATGCTCATTCATTCGCATGCTACTTAGATGGTAATACTGGAGAAATTATAGATAGGAGTGTAGGGCGCTGTAACCATGAAAGTGGATGCGGTTATCATTATACACCTAAGCAGTTCTTTGCTGATAATCCGGTAGAGAAGGAGCGAATTACCGCCCCAGTTCAGCAGGTGCGGAAGCCGCAGCGGGAAATAAACTATATTCCCTTTTCATACGTAGAGAAATCAGTAAGCTATAACAGTTCATTTGTCAATTTCCTTTGTGGGCTGTTTGATCGCTATTCTTTAGAATCTCCCACTATTGAAAGACTGATGCAGGATTATGCTTTAGGTGCGACAAAAGACGGTAGTGTTATCTACTGGCAGATAGACACCAAAGGGAAGGTAAGAACTGGTAAGGTTATGAAGTATGATCCGAATAGTGGGCATAGGATTAAAAACGGTGGAGGCATTAATTGGATTCATTCAATGATGAAGAAACGGCAGCTATTGCCAGAGGATTATAATTTAGTGCAATGTCTTTTTGGTGAGCATCTTTTGAGAATCTATCCTGATAGAATCGTGGTTTTGGTTGAATCGGAAAAAAGTGCTTTAATCGCTTCTGGGGTTTATCCTAATTACATCTGGTTAGCTACAGGGGGAAAGTCTCAACTTTCTATTGATAAGTTAAAAGTATTGAAAGGTAGAAGGGTTATAATGTTTCCGGATGTGGATGGCTTTGAGTATTGGAGTAATAAAGCTAAAGAATTGGAATGTATTGGATGCAGAGTTATTGTTTCTGATTTACTTGAACGGAATGCTACAGATGAAGAACGTGATAATAAAATAGATTTAGCAGATTGGATTATTGTTCAATTGTCTACTGGAAGGGAGGAAATGCAGAATGAATTAACAAAGGCTGAACAGAATTTGTTAATTATGAAAAGGAAAAATTCTGCTTTACAAGACTGGTAGATGTGTTTGGTTTGGAATTATATTATGCTAAAGGTTGAATCAGAAAAAGAGAATTGATTTCTTATTAATGTGCTTTGAAAAATGTGACAAGTGAGGGTGAAGGCAGGTGCATCTATTCTATATATATAATAATATATAGAACATTTATTCTTTTATCAAAAACTTTTCATATTTTTGCATCGTATACAACAGTCGTGTTGAATTACTATTTATGAAAATATAGCGTTTTGCTATTGGACTTGATTTCAGAAAACTACCACTTTTCAACCAATACAAGGACAATAGGCACAAAAAACGCCTTCGCTTAAGCGTGGGTGGTGCTTATTTGTATTGGTGGGTATGTGGTAGTACCTCTGGAATCAAATAATGTACAACTCACGCTCTTTTTATGTTTAGACGTGAGATGAATATTGATTATTTACTTTATGTTTAATTATAAAAAGAAAAGTTATGAAAAAGATTTTATTCACAATCGTTGTCACATTGGTATTTATAGGATGCAGTAAAGAGTCCACTATTGAGCAACTGTCTAAAGAAGTTGAGGTATCTTTAGATTTCTCTTTTACAGAGTCGGGAAGTATGACTAGGGCGGGAAGTACTGTTTATGCAGATTTCTATAACAAGTACATTAAGACCAAACAACTAACTCCCAAAACCTTTAATTTGACATTTAAAAACAAAGAAACAGGAGCGACTGCTACAATCAGAGGGAGCTGGAATAAAAAACATTCCTTTAAACTATTAACTGGAGATTATGAGGTAATAGGAACTTCTTATCCATACGGCATACATTCCGCAGCATGTATAGATTCCCTTTATTTGAAATTTAATGAAAAAATTACTATTATGAACGATACAGAGAGTGTGAATCTAACTGCAATATACGATTCTTTCATGACTATATTTGATAAAAACGATAAATCTAAAATTGAATTAGTCAAGAGTCCCGGATCTTCAAACCCCAATATTGCTTTTAAAGATATTGATAATATATTTTACGCATTCTTCAATGAGGATTTTCTTGGACATTCAAGTAAAATATATGTTTTTAGGAATAATACAAATTCCATTATTGAATTAGATGATATTCCTTTTGAAAAAGGAAAGTATTACTATTTCAATGATATAGACAACTCTTTCAATATCCCTCCGATGGAAGAAGGAAATTAGGAATATATTTAACGATAAAAGAAGTATGATGATTACCTTTCTATAATTATAGACAACAACAATTGGTTTACATTATCCAATATGTAATCTGTATATCAATTTTAACATACTTAATAACAAATCAATAAGCCATGAAAAAAAATATTCTAGCACTGCTTTTTCTACTATTTCAAACATCAGCATTTTCACAAATACTAGGAGATGAAAACATATGCATCATTAAAGATAAACTATCCAAGAATACTCATTGGGAACTTATTCATAAATGGATTTCGCAATCCAACCATATAGTTGACTATCAAAGTGAAATTCAAGGAAGAACAATACTAAAAGGGATACGTAAAGGAATCGTCTTCAACTACGTACTTAACCTAGAAATTAAATATACTTTTTTAGTTGATTGTAGAGATAACGAATATAAGATAAATTTTCTAAGAATAGAAGTCCATCCACAACCCACAGGTCATAATCTATTTGGGTTTAACAGTAAAGATCTTGAAAAGATGATAAAAGAGACCGAGTTTCTAAGAGATATAAACATGTTACATAGCACTAATTCGACATGGATTATCAATGAGACATTTTATAGTGAAGCTAAAAGGATAAACACAAAGTTTAAAGAAAACAGTTCCGAATTAGAGCGATTATCAACAATCGTTAACAACCCAAATTCCTCCAGAAAGGAAAAAAAGAATGTAGACGATTGTATGAAAAGATAAAAAAAGAATATGACGAATACGAACTAAAAGATAAAATTTACAGAAATATAAGTAGCAATATCGAATCATTAAAATACAGTATCTCTAGTGATATAATAAAAAGTATGGAAAGCATAGATAGATTCTAATCATGAAAACTGTTTTATTATTACTGCTATTTACAATAGAAGCACATGCACAATATTCAAAAAGAGGTGGAGTAATTCAATGTTTAGCATTAGCGCAACCTGTAAATTGGTACCCAGAGAATAACAATAGTCCTAAAACTATTCATAATCAATTTGTATATATTACCCTTTTCCAAATAAGATCATAGTGACAGATGATGATTTTAACGAAAAACTAAAGATACATTATGAACAGATGGGAACTATAGGTGAATATTATCTATATGCTCAAGATGAAAAGAATTTCTTTATTATAAATAAGGATATGAAAGCTTGTGGCTACACTTTAAATGGTCATACCATTTTTACAGCAGCAATCGACCCTATAAAAACCCTAACATTAATAAATGCATTAGAGTTACAAAAAAACGATTCTAACTCAAAGGATAATACAAAAGAGCAATCCCATTTATACATCCCTGTGAAATACAAAGAGGTTATTACTGAACAAAATAGCAACCATAGCACTATTCCCAAAATTGAATATTTTATAATACATGCGAATCATGATATCACAATAAAAGAAAAGGATGATATAGAAAAAACATACAGAAAAATAAAAGTGTTCAATAGCCCCAAAGGTGATATTATAAAAACAGATAAAGGATTAATAATAACCTATAGAAAAAGTGATTCTGATATTATTTATATAGATAATGGACTATTATTAAGATATCCTATTGACGCAAATAAAAATCTGAAAAATAAAAATCAGACCTGCATATTATGTTTTCAAAGGAGCAAAGGGGGATTACCCCCTTTATTCCCCCTCTCCCTCATTTTAGAATATTTTACACAAGAAAGATATATAAGTCGGAAGGTAGAACAAAGTCGCTAAAACACCAATATTTTATAACTCAAATAAGATTTAAAGAACTACTCTATTCATGTAATAGGATAGTTTTCAACTTTTTAGATTTGCTTAATTGAAGCATTAATACTAGAAACACCTAAAAAAATTAAAACATTTGATGGAAAATTTATTCAGACAACTACATTAGTCAAAGCTGTATAAGTTAGTACTTTTTAGTAATAGTCACCATAAAATGTTATGTGATAAAAACAAGCTCACAAAATAGGTAATAAATTAAGATCTTATGTGATTTATTAATAATTCAAAATTATTTATATTTCTGAAGAATCAATAATTGCATGGAATCCAAAATCGTTTTATTTGTTGATAATGTGTTTTTATTGGTAAGCCTCAATTCTTATGAGATATAATTTGTAGAAACAGAATAAATGAGTATCTTTGTTTTAAGGAAGTCCACCAATGAGACATAAAAATGCCAATTTGTTACTATTTTGTTACCCACTATTAGTAATGGTGGGCTTTTTATTTGTCTATATTGTGGTATAAATAGTTGATAAATAAAAAGATAGACCTTATTTCACAATAAAGTCTATCCGCAAACTTAAAACAACCAACAAAAGAAATAGATAATTTCAATAACAGTGAACGGCTAACGGTGAATATTCTGCAATGATAATGCAGTTTGTTCACCGTTTACTGTTTATCGTTCACCGTATTTTTTTCTATCTCACAAATAACAGTTCCCTGTATTTTGGAAGCGTCCACATCTGATTGTCAACAATCAGTTCCAACTTGTCGATGTGATAACGGATTTCTTCCAGTGCCGGGACAATCGTGTCGTGGTAGGCAATGGCTTTTTCCCGTTCGCTTTCTATCTTGTTTGCAACCTTACGAGCCTCAATCATTGCATCTACATGCTCCTTGATGAAAGCTGTACGGTCGCAATCTCTTCAATAAGCTCCAGGTTCTTAGCAGACAATTTCGCAGCCTTTTCTGCCGGGAAAAGAGATTGCATCTTATAGACATTATTAATTAAGTCCGTCTGGTATTGAGTGGCAACCGGAATGATATGATTCATTGCCAAGTCACCCAATACACGTGCCTCAATCTGAATCTTCTTCGTATAAGTTTCCCATTTCACCTCGTTACGGGCTTCCAGTTCTTTCTTGGTCATTACACCGGTAGCTTCGAACATGGCAATTGTTTCCGGTTTCAGGTAATTGTCGAAGATAACAGGAACACTGGTTTCGCAATCCAGTCCACGACGGGCAGCTTCTTTCTTCCATTCGTCACTGTAACCGTTACCGTCGAAATGAATGGCTTTACATTCTTTGATATATCCGCGGATGATTTCAAGAATGGCGGAAACTTTGGGTTCTCCCTTTTCAATCAACGCATCCACGTCCTTCTTAAACTTCACCAATTGATTTGCTACGGCCGAGTTCAATGCAATCATGGCAGAAGCACAGTTTGCCTCGGAACCTACGGCACGGAACTCAAAGCGGTTGCCTGTGAAAGCAAATGGAGAAGTACGGTTACGGTCTGTATTATCGATCAGTAATTCAGGAATCTGCGGAATATCCAACTTCATTCCCTGTTTACCGCTAAGGCTGATTAAATCATCTTTCGTACTGTTTTCGATATGATCCAATACCTGCGACAACTGTTTTCCAAGGAAAGAGGAGATAATTGCAGGAGGTGCCTCATTCGCTCCCAGACGGTGGGCGTTGGTAGCACTGGAGATAGAAGCTTTCAGTAGTCCGTTATGATGATAAACTGCCATCAATGTATTGACAACGAATGTAACAAAACGCAGATTGTCTTCCGGAGTCTTGCCCGGTCCCATCAATAAGATACCTGTATCAGTGCCCAAAGACCAGTTGTTGTGTTTACCCGAACCATTGACACCTTTGAACGGCTTTTCATGAAGCAGTACACGGAAACCATGACGGCGGCTTACCTTACGCATTAATGACATAATCAGTAAGTTATGGTCATTAGCAAGGTTACACTCTTCAAAGATAGGAGCCAACTCGAACTGGTTCGGGGCAACCTCGTTGTGACGAGTCTTAACAGGAATACCTAATTTTAACGCTTCAATTTCAAGGTCCTTCATGAAAGCGGCTACGCGGGTGGGGATAGCACCGAAGTAGTGATCCTCCAACTGTTGGTTTTTGGCACTGTCATGTCCCATCAAAGTACGACCGGTCATTAGTAAGTCCGGACGTGCGGCATACAATCCTTCGTCTACCAGGAAGTATTCCTGTTCCCATCCTAAGTAAGCAACTACTTTTTTCACTTCCGGATTAAAATACTGACATACGGCTACGGCTGCTTTATCTACAGCACGCAATGCCTTCAGTAAGGGAGCTTTATAGTCAAGAGCTTCACCGGTATATGCGATAAATACAGTCGGGATGCAAAGTGTATCATCACGATGAAAGCAGGTGACGAGGGGTCCATGCGCTGTATCCGCGAGCTTCGAATGTATTACGGATACCGCCATTCGGGAAAGAAGAAGCATCCGGCTCCTGCTGTACGAGCAGTTTACCTGTAAATTCTTCCATCATACCACCTTTGCCGTCATGTTCAACGAGCATCGTGCTTTTCTGCCGTACCCTCGGTCAGCGGTGCAAACCAGTGCGTGTAATGAGTGACACCCATTTCGATAGCCCATTTTTTCATGCCGGCAGCTACCTCGTCGGCAATGCTGCGATCTAGCGGAGCACCGTTGTCAATTGCATCAATCAGTGCATTGTATACCTTACTGGGAAGGTATTTGAACATCTTTTCCTTGTTGAATACATACTTGCCGAAGTATTCCGAAGGACGTTCGGCAGGTGTTGCTACCTCAACAGCCTTTTTCTTGAAAGCTGTCTCTACTACTCTGAATCTAAGTTTTGACATAATACCTAATTTGATTTGTTGTTAAATATGTTAGAGCAAATAATTTTCTCTGTGTGGTTCCCGGGAAGGTGGTCAGGCCCGCCCGGGATAAATCTTTTTAATCTATATAGCCTAATTCACTTACTGATGAGTAGACTTACTTTTAATTATAAGTAACTTAGTTGTAAGCAGATTCACCGTGTTCGTAAATGTCAAGACCTTCTTCTTCGACACGTGCCGGAACGCGAAGTCCGTGAATCTTATCAAGCGTTTTGAAAATGATGAATCCCATGCCTGCTGCCCATGCACTTACTACCAATGCTCCGAATAGTTGTGCACCGAGGAATCCGAAACCGTATCCATAGAATAAACCTTCACTGGTAGAGAACAAACCTGTGAGAATTGTTCCTAAAAAACCACACACACCATGTACAGAAGATGCACCTACCGGATCGTCTATTTTTAGAAACTTGTCAATGAAGTCAACGGAGAATATCATAACGACACCACATATCGCACCTATTAAGGCTGCTCCTGCGGGAGATACTGTGTCACATCCTGCTGTGATACCTACCAGACCTGCCAAGATACCATTCAGTGTCAATGACAGGGATGGTTTTCCATATTTCATCCAGCTCACCAACAGAGCAAAGAAACCACCGGCACAAGCAGCCAGGTTCGTTGTCAGGAATACGTGGGAAATAGCGATTGCGTCGGCTTCGGTTGCTGCTGCCAATTGAGAACCGGGTTGAATCCGAACCATCCGAACCAAAGAATGAATACCCCCAGTGCAGCAATAGTCAGGCTATGGCCTGGGATAGCTTTTGATTTGCCGTCTTTACCATATTTACCGATACGGGGACCAAGAATGGCAGCACCTACCAAAGCAATCCATCCACCTACAGAGTGAACGACTGTAGAACCGGCAAAGTCATGGAATGTAGTGCCGAAGTGACTCATCATGAAAGAACCTTCTTCACCGTTCATCAGCCAGCCTCCGCCCCATGTCCAGTGACCGGATATCGGATAAATCAGTACACTGATAAAGATGGTGTAGACGATATACATGGAGAATTTTGTTCGTTCTGCCATGGCTCCTGATACAATTGTAGCTGCTGTCGCACAGAATACGGTTTGGAATATGAGGAATCCTTCGGTTGGCAAACCATTATTAATGAAAGAAAGGTCGCAGAAGTGAGGCATTCCGATGAATCCGCCTGCGCCGAACATCAATCCGAAACCGATAAACCAGTATAGTAAAGAGCCGAACATGAAATCTACAAAGTTCTTCATCAGAATGTTGGCAGTATTTTTCACTCTGGTAAAACCTGCTTCTACTAATGCAAATCCCGGCTGCATGAAGAATACGAGCATTGCTGCAAGCAACATCCATACAGTATTCAATCCAAGAGCTAATTCACCAACCGTATCGGGAGCTGCTGATGCTTCTTCTTCGGCAGGAGCTGCAACGACTTCGGTAATTGTTTCTGTAACTGCTGCAACTGTATCGGCAGCGGCTGCGTTGTGCCGACATATCAGTAGTAAAACAGCACAAAATGAATATAGTAGTGGCTATCCACAGCTTTACGAAGCTATGGCTTTTATATTTTGTATCCATAATAATTATCTTATTTTATACCTATTATTTATTAGTGATGTTGTAAACCTCTTTATAAATGTTATAATCTGCAAGGAAACCTGGGAGCGGCACCTTGCCGCTGCCGATTAACGTTCTTGTTCTGCATTGTAGAGGGCTATGTCACCACGTTCGGCAGTGCGTATCCGGATAGCGTCTTCGATAGGAATGACGAAAATACGTCCGTCACCGATTTCTCCGGTCTGTGCAGCTTTGATGATAGCCTGCACTGTTTTCTCGGTATTTTTGTCGCGTACGACAATAGAGATCAAAATTCGTTCAATGGTGCTGGTGTCATATACTACGCCACGGTAGATACGTCCTTGCCGTGCTTTTCCAATACCTCTTACATCGTAATAAGAGAACCATTCGATGTCCGCTTCGAGTAGGGCGTCTTTTACGTCCTCGAATTTGGTTTTACGGATAATAGCTTCAATCTTTTTCATATACCTTAAATATTAGTGTTGACCTGTAAAAGAAAGAGGTATAGGGTGTGGCAGCCATAGTAGGTTACCATACAACAAACCGATAAAATCTAAACTCTAACTACCCGATCCCTATACGCTCTTTGATATTCTAAATTCTCTCTCTTAAAAACTTAATCCGAATGCGAAGTAGGCTCCTTCTGTCCGTGGATTGACAGATACCTTGGCAAATGCCGGAACGGAGAAGGAATCTGTGATTTTGATATCCTTGGAAGCTCCGAGACTTACGTCTGATACGCAGAACCCACTTGTATAGCCATTGTAGAAAGTTGTCTCCCAAGGAACCATACCTAAATCTACTGTCCAGTCGAGACCTCCCAATTTGAATGGTGCGCTAAGTGCGAGGTAAGAAGAATAAGCCCTTTTGCCATTTTCTTTCACGCCGTCGGCACCTGCAAAATTTGTATACCAGTTGACTGCCAGTGGTCCGAAGTCATATCCGACTTGTGCTTCAAATACATGAGCCGTTGAATGAGCTCCGTATTTAAAATACTTGTTAGTTGCAAAGATCGTTTCTCCATCATCGTCTATGCCAGTTTCTACTTGGGTATTAAACCAATAATCCGTCACTGAAACGCTAAAACCGCCTATCGAATAACCAAGAGTTAAATCGAACTCTTTTGTGTCCGTCGATTCGAATCCTACCGATCCCCATGCTCCGAGTGAGAAACCTTTGTAAGAGATTTCCAGTGAGGTTGAACGCTCACTCCGCCTAAATCCTGGCCGCGCCAGATGTAACCACTTACCAGATCTGCTCCAACGGAAGCTTCTACCTTATCTTGTGCCATCATTGTAGACGGGACAAGCCCTGACAGTAATAATGCTACTGTTATTACCCTCATTTTTTTGTTAATCGTCGTTTTCATCGTCTTTTTACCTTTAATAGTTAGAAAAATGTGGATGTACGGTCCATGTATATATAGTAGCGCGCGAAATACTATCAAGTAAATTGAAAAATCACTGGTTATGAATAGACTAGGAGAAGTTATTCAAAATTCTTATAGCCAGTTTTTTATTCTTCTCATTGCTTCGATACAGTCGTTACGTTCGCCAAAGGCAGTCAGGCGGATATATCCTTCACCGCTTGGTCCGAAGCCTACACCGGGGGTACCGACCACATTGGCTTCATACAACATCTGTTCGAAGAATCGCCATGACGAAAGCCCGTTCGGAGTTTTCACCCACAAGTAGGGAGCGTTGACTCCTCCATACACTTTCAGTCCTGTGGCTTCCAATCCCTCTTTCATAATTTTGGCATTGGTCATATAATAGCCGATTGTTTCTTTAATCTGTGCTTTGCCTTCTGCACTATAAACGGCTTCTGCTGCCCGTTGGGTAATGTAAGAAGTACCGTTGAACTTGGTGCATTGGCGGCGGTTCCACAATCTGTTGAGTGGGATGCGGTCTCCTTCCAATGTGGCGGCAGTAAGCTCTTTCGGAACTACGGTATATCCGCAGCGTACTCCGGTAAATCCTGCCGTTTTTGAAAAACTACGGAATTCGATCGCACACTTTTTAGCTCCCTTAATCTCATAGATAGAGTGGGGGACATTTTCGTCCTGGATATATGCTTCATAAGCGGCATCGAACAGAATCAATGTATCGTTTGCCAATGCATAGTCCACCCATTTCTTCAGTTCCGGTTTGGTTAAGGTTGTTCCTGTCGGGTTGTTCGGATAGCAGAGATAAACAATGTCTATCCGTTTGTCTGGAATTTCCGGAATAAAGTTATTCTCACTTGTGCAAGGCATATAAGTAACATTACTCCATTTACCCGTTTCTTCTTCCAACACTCCGGCGCGTCCGCACATGACATTGCTGTCTATATAAACCGGATAGATGGGATCTGTAACACCTACGCTATTGTCATGGCGAAGAATATCGCCTATATTTCCGGTATCGCTTTTGGCACCGTCACTGACAAATATCTCGGATGCCGAGAAATGAATCCCACGTGGAATAAAGTCATTTTTTATAATTGCTTCAATCAGAAAATCATATCCCTGTTCAGGACCATATCCGCGGAATGTATCCTTGCTGGCCAGCTCTTCTACCGCTTTGTGCATGGCTTCGATACACGCTTTCGGAAGCGGTTGGGTGACATCACCGATACCCAACCGGATAATATCCTGTTTAGGATGTGTTATCTTGAAGGTATTTACCTTTTTCGCTATGTCCGAGAATAAATAGCTTCCCGGTAACTTCAAAAAATGTTCGTTTACTAATGCCATCTTGTTATTGTTTTAAGTTCTGCAAAATCTAATACTCAATACCTGATACTTAATACTTTTTTAATACTTATCCTCAATCTCCCCATCGAAAACTTTGGTTGCCGGTCCGGTCATTAATATATGCCCGGAGATTTCATCCCATTTAATGGTGACTGTCCCTCCATCCATGATTACATCGCTTTTTCTTCCTGTAAGTCCGTTGATGAAGGCGGCTACTGCTGTGGCGCAAGCACCTGTCCCGCAAGCTTGAGTGATTCCCGATCCTCTTTCCCACACCCTCATCCGTATGGTGTCTTTGCTGACAATCTGTGCAAACTCCACATTGGTTCTGTCGGGAAAAAGAGGATGATTCTCCAGTTCAGGACCGATTTCCGGTAAATTAATCCGGGTGATGTCCTCAACAAATGTGACGAGATGCGGATTACCCATTGATACTTTGGTTGACCGGAAAGGATACTTTCCTCCCCACTGAATCTCTTCTGTTTCCAACGGACTACCCATGTCTACGGTGACTGCACTAACTGTTTTTCCCTCTATATGCAGTTTCAGGATTTTTATTCCTGATCGTGTATCCAGCGTAATTTCTGTTTTGTCAGTCAAGCCGTATTCATATACATATTTGCCTACACAACGGCTTCCGTTACCACACATCATAGCTTCCGAACCGTCCGCATTGAAAATGCGCATGCTGAAATCCGCTTTATCAGAGACACCAATCAATATAAGTCCATCACTTCCGATTCCTGTATGAAACTTGCTCCATTCGATTGCCTTCTTTGCAGGGTCGGCTATCGGATATTGGGTTGTGTCTACATATATGTAGTCATTTCCCGCTCCATGCATTTTTGTGAACTTAATCTTTGTTGTCATTTTGATTTATATTTGTTGATTATTGTAACCTTTTGTTTTATTACGATGCAAAGATATGACTTTTTGCTTTATATTTTGCTAAAAAGTATATCTAATATCTATTTATTTTCTTCAAACTTATAATCGCTTTATATACGGCCACATTTAGTTATAATTTGAAATTATACCTGTTTATATATTAATAAACTGTTATTTGGATGAATTGTTTTGCATATTCTTCCATAATATATGAAGAATATTTAGCCTTGATAATCGGTGAAATCAGCTATAAAAACAAGAAATATATCCTTTTCCTTTTGACGATATGAAAGTGAAAATTCCTATTTATCTATCATATTGCTCACCGGATATGCTGAAGAACCTTTTTCTGTATTCATTGTTTTAGCACTATCATTAATATAAAAACGTAGAGATATGAATATAGAGAAACATTTAGAAACAGCAGTTAAGACTAACCATTTGGTGTTGGTAGTATTTTATGCCGACTGGTCACCTCATTATGAGTGGATAGGTCCTGTGCTTCGGACTTACGAAAAGAGAACTGTAGAATTGATTAGAGTGAATGCTGAAGAAAATAGAACAATAGCCGATGCGCATAATGTAGAAACAGTGCCCGCCTTTCTTTTATTGCATAAGGGACATGAATTATGGAGACAGGTAGGAGAGCTTACGGTAGGAGAGCTGAAAGTGGTATTAGATGATTTCCAGTAAATCGTTTGTAATCTTTTATTGGCATATATGAAAATGACCTTTTCTTTTTCAGATGAAAAAAATGAGTGTTCTTAATATGCTGGTATTTAGTTTGTTATAAAAGCTCATTTTTCCTTTAAAAGAAACGGGTGGTTCCTTTAAAAGGGACCACCCGTTCGACACCGAGAAACATCCTGTTTCTTTTAAAGGAACGAGCTGTTTCTTTAAAGACGGATATTAAATAGTTTACTTTGTAATGATTTTATCTTATTGATGTTTTTTCAGTTCTTCTTGTAAGATGACTGGTTCGTTGGTGGTAATGAAATCTACTTTCTGTTCGATCAGCGATTTCATATCTTCCACTTCGTCCACAGTCCACACATTTACTTTCAAGCCGAGTTCATGAGCTTCTTTGATCCATTCGGGGTGTTTCTTAATCACTCCCATGTGATAATCAAGACCGGCAGCACCGAGTTCCTTTAATTCTTTGGGAGACAGTTCCCCGTTAAGGTAAAATACCGGAGTACCGGCAGGAGCCAGGCGGATAAACTCTTTCATAGCATGCAGGGAGAACGTGATATATTCCATGCGGTTTTCCAGTCCCATTTTCTTCACCATGGCAAGGATTCCCTGTACGGCTTTGGTTTCACGTTTCTTGTTACTATGTGCTTTCAGTTCGAGAATCAGTCGGGTATTACAGTTTTTCCCGGCTTCCAGATATTGTTCCAGGCTGGGTAAGTTTTCTCCGTTGGATAATTTAAGTCCGGTCAGTGCGTCACCTTTGGAATACTCCATCGGTCTCATCTTGTATACAGGATCGTGGTTGACCACCAACTTGTTATCCTTAGCGATCCATACGTCAAATTCTGAACCGTAACAACCGATGGAATCTGCTTTTGAAGTGATGAAATACTGTTTTGTGATGATCCCGGAGTTTTCCAGAATCCACGGTGGGCTATCACTTTTGTCTGTGCCTGCATACAGCAAGCAACCATTAGAAGGGCAGAAGCCATCATCATTTTTTTTAAATTCATTTGTTTGGTCTTTTAAAAGTTTGATAGATTTAATTTGGTTTGGCCTCAAAATTATAAAAAAGAAAACGCAAATCAGACAATAATATGCTAATCTGCGTTAATCCTTGAGATTTTAAAATAGAAATGTTACAAAAGAATAACAGAAAGAGCAGATTCTGTTATTCTTATCAGTTAAGTATAGGCCTCTTCGTGTATTCCTCTCACCGCACGTCCGCTAGGCTCATTCAGATTCCTGAAAGCAATATCCCACGCCAGCGCTTCTGCTGTGGAGCAGGCCACACTGGGAACACTGGGTACGGTGCGTGCTGCACTTTCACTGGGGAAATGCTCTTCAAAGATACTGCGATAATAGTATTCTTCTTTATTTTGTGGCGTGTTGATAGGGAAGCGTTCGGCAGCATGTTCCATTTGCTGATCGCTCACAGCAGCAGCTGTGATTTCCCTCAATGTGTCAATCCATGAATATCCTACACCGTCACTGAACTGCTCTTTTTGTCTCCACGCCACACTTTCCGGTAACATCTCGGCAAAGGCTTCGCGAACAATCCGTTTCTCAATTTCCTTTCCGGGGCACATTTTAGCTTTCGGATTCAGGTTCATGGCTACGTCGAGGAATTCTTTATCAAGGAAAGGAACACGTCCTTCTACTCCCCATGCTGACAAACTTTTATTGGCGCGGAGGCAATCGTACATGTGCAACTTTGAAAGTTTACGTACTGTTTCTTCGTGGAATGCCTGTGGAGTGGGAGCCTTGTGGAAATACAGATAACCACCGAAAATTTCATCGGCGCCTTCACCGCTCAACACCATTTTGATACCCATCGATTTGATGACACGTGCCAGTAGGTACATGGGAGTGGAAGCGCGTACCGTGGTTACATCGTATGTCTCGATGAAATAAATGACATCACGCAGGGCATCCAAACCTTCCTGAACAGTATAGTTTATTTCGTGATGGACAGTACCGATATATTCAGCCACTTCACGTGCTTTAATCAAATCGGGAGCACCTTTTAGTCCGATGGCGAAGGAGTGGAGTTGAGGCCACCACGCATCACTCGCTCCGTCTGTTTCTATACGTTTTGCCGCATATTTTTTGGCAATGGCGGAGATGACAGAACTATCCAACCCTCCCGAAAGAAGCACTCCGTACGGTACGTCACTCATTAACTGGCGGTGTACAGCCTCTTCTAATGCTATTTTCACATCAACGGTTTGTGCATCATTCTCTTTTACGGTTTCATATTCTGTCCAGTCGCGCGAATACCAACGTTTCATTTTTCCCTCTTTACTATAGAAGTAATGTCCGGGGAGAAATATTTCATATTCGTCGCAAAATCCTTCAAGGGCTTTCAACTCGCTGCCGAAGTAGATTTTTCCCTCTTTATCTTTTCCTATATATAAAGGAATAACCCCTATCGGATCACGGGCAATTAGAAATTCATCCTTTTCCTCATCATAAAGAACGAAAGCAAAGATACCGCTAATATCTTCCAGAAAATGGATGCCTTTATCTTTGTAAAGGGCAAGAATTACCTCACAGTCACTTCCGGTCTGAAAGTTATATTTTCCCGCATATTTAGCGCGAATATCACGGTGATTGTAAATCTCACCGTTGACGGCGAGCACTTGTTTACGATCGGGAGAGTATAACGGCTGTCCGCCACTTTGCGGGTCGACAATGGAAAGACGTTCGTGTGCCAGGATGGCACTTCCGCCTACATAGATTCCACTCCAGTCCGGTCCGCGATGACGGATCTTCTGGGCCATTTTCAGTGCTTTATCTCTTAGCTCTTTCGTTTGAACTTTGATGTTGAGTATACCTGCTATTCCACACATAACTTTAATTTTTAGAGGGGGTAATGTAATCTGTTGATTGTTTATTCGCTATTTCTAAGAAGCTGACTAGTTATTCTTAATTCGTTCCATAATTGTTATCGTTTAGTTCCACAACTGTTTTCCTTTAGTTCCATATCTGTTATTCTTTAGTTCTACAGATATGGAACGAACCGATAATAGCAATCGAGCTTCTTGTTGTATCACTGTTGCAAACCTTATTGTATTAGAGTAAGCATCTATTTCCGCAGCAGCCTTTCGTCCTCCTGCCATGGCGCGTACTACTAAGCTGGCACCAGTCTCGGCATCACCGGCAAGAAATACATTCTTTGCAAATTTGGGTTGTTCCGGTTTCAGGAATCCCATCGCCAATAATACCATATCAGCCTCGATAACTTCCTTCTTCCCTGTTGGTTTCATTGTGGGACGTCCGCCATCTGCTGCCGGAATCCATTCTACTTCTTCCACTTCTACACCTGTCACTTTTCCATTCTTTCCGAGGAACTGATTGGAAGCCAGGCACCAGCGGCGTGTACAACCTTCTTCATGCTGGAAGTCGTTTTGAAGACTGCCGGCCATTGTGGCCAAGGAGTAGCCGGATTGTAGCCGACAGGAGGTTTCGGCATGATTTCGATTTGAGTGACACTGACGGCTCCCTGTCTCACACTGGTTCCGATGCAGTCGGAACCAGTGTCTCCGCCACCTATCACGAGAACCTTTTTGCCTTTGGCATTTACCAACTTGTCTTTCGGGAAAGTCTGTCCTGCCAGAATCCTATTCTGTTGTGCCAGCATTTCGAGTGCGAAATGAATCCCTTTCAGTTCACGTCCCGGAATACTCAAGTCACGTGCAGTGGGGGTTCCGGTACAGATGCAGTAAGCATCGAATCCTTCCGGTAAATGATTAACGTCTATTTCTACTCCCATCTCAAACTGTATTCCTTCTGCAGCCAATATCTTCATCCGTCGGTCAATTACATTTTTATCCAGTTTGAAATTAGGAATACCGAATCGTAATAATCCTCCGGCGCTTCATCCTTATCGAATAAAGTAACGCTATATCCTTTTAAATTCAGCTGATTAGCCACCACCAATCCAGCAGGACCTGCACCAATCACCGCCACTTTCTTTCCGTTTCTTTCCGGCGTCTTTACTTGTATATATCCTTCACGAAAAGCCGCTTCTACGATAGCTGCTTCATTCTCGCGAATAGTCACCGGCTGATCGCAGGAAGTTTCAACACACACGATTTCTCGCAAAGAGCAGGACAAATACGTCCTGTAATTCAGGAAAATCGCAAGTAGACGACAATACTTCGTATGCCTCCTTCCATTTTCCCCTGTATAATGCATCCTGCCATTCCGGTTGTTTATTTCCTATCGGGCATGCCCAATGACAGAAAGGTACACCGCAATCCATACAGCGTGACGCCTGCAATTTACGGCTGTTTGTATTCAAAGTCTGTTCTACCTGACTATAGTCAGCGATTCGCTCGTTTACAGGGCGGTATCCCGCCTCTTGTCGAGGTATATTTAGAAATGCTTTAGGATCTCCCATCTTGTTATTTACTATTTGACGATTTACTATTTACTATTTCTAGACTATCTTATCATTTGCTATTTGACTATTTACAGACTATACTATACATTCAAATAGTAAATTGTAAATAGTCAAATTGTAAATCTAATAGTCTCTTTGCATATCTGCAATTTTTTGTTGTAACTTTCTCATTTGTTCTTCCTGCAGTACTTTTTTGTATTCGATGGGCACTACTTGGATGAATTGATCTACGTAATGATTCCAGTTGTCGAGCAGGATGCGTGCCAGTTTCGAGCCTGTGTAGAGGTAATGCTGGCGGATTAGTTCGTGCAACTCTTTCCGGTAGCTGGCTTCTTCGATGAGTGACAGTTCCACCATTTCCATGTTACAGAAATAATCGAAGTTGCGTCTTTGTTCCATACATAAGCTACACCGCCACTCATACCGGCTGCAAAGTTACGTCCGGTTTGTCCGAGGACTACCACACGACCTCCGGTCATGTATTCGCAACAATGGTCACCCACGCCTTCTACGACGCAACTGCGCCGGAGTTACGAACAGCGAAACGTTCTCCTACACGGCCGTTGATATATACTTCACCGCTTGTTGCGCCATAAAGCAAGGTATTACCGGCGATTGTATTTTTTCGGCTTCGAAATTGCTGCGGATAGGAGGCAATACGGAGATACGCCCGCCGCTCAATCCTTTACCCAGGTAATCATTCGCTTCACCTTCCAGTTTAAAGTTAACTCCCGGTACGAGAAAAGCTCCGAAAGATTGACCTGCCGAACCTTTGAATTTTACATTCAGCGTATGTTCCGGCAATCCTTTGGCACCATATTTCTTGGCGATTACTCCGGAAAGCATAGCACCTATTGCACGGTCTGTATTGGCAATCGTATATTCTAAAGAAATCTCTTTCTCATGTTCGATAGCTTCTTGTGCGGCATCGATGATGGTTACATCCTTTACAGCAGAAATTCCATGATCTTGGTCGATGACATGACGGATAGCCGCACTGTTGTCAACACGTGCCAGCAATTTGGTGAAGTCGATTAAAGCATGTTTCGGATTTGGGTCATTGGCATCGGACTTGCGCTCGATTAAGTCTGTACGCCCGATGATGTCATCCATCCGGGTGAATCCCATTTCAGCCAAATGCTCGCGGACTTCCTGTGCCAGGAATGTGAAAAAGTTTACTAAATATTCACTGCGTCCATGAAAGCGTTTACGTAACTCTTCATTCTGTGTGGCAACTCCCACCGGACAAGTATTCTGATGGCATTTGCGCATCATTACACACCCTAATACAATCAATGCCGAGGTGGCGAAGCCATATTCTTCGGCACCCATTAGTGCCATTAAGATGATGTCACGTCCGGTTTTCAGTTGTCCGTCGGCTTGCAGAACTACTTGGCCACGAAGTCCGTTCAGAACCAGTGTTTGCTGTGTTTCGCTCAATCCTAATTCCGGCGAGATACCCGCATAGCGGATGGAAGAAGCCGGAGAAGCACCTGTTCCCCCTTCAGCACCAGAGATGACAATTAGGTCCGCCTTTGCTTTTGCCACACCCGCAGCAATCGTACCGACGCCGCTTTCTGCTACCAGTTTCACACTGATTTTGGCCTGTGAATTTACATTTTTCAAATCGAAGATTAATTGTGCCAAATCCTCAATCGAATAAATATCATGATGAGGCGGAGGAGAAATCAGCGAAATTCCCGGAATGGAATGACGTGTTTTCGCAATCACATCGTTCACTTTAAATCCCGGTAGTTGTCCGCCTTCACCCGGTTTTGCTCCCTGTGCTATCTTAATCTGAATCTCTCCGCATTAACCAGATATTCTGCCGTTACACCGAAACGACCGGAAGCTACCTGCTTGATTGCACTTCGTAAAGAACTGCCATCGGGCAGCGGTTGGAAACGGGCAGCGTCTTCGCCACCTTCACCGGTATTACTGCGTCCGTGAATTTTATTCATGGCAATAGCCATTGCCTCATGAGCCTCTTTGCTGATAGAACCAAAAGACATAGCCCCCGTGACGAAACGATGCAGAATGTTTTCCACCGGTTCTACCTGATCGATTGAAATCGGATTACGACGGAATCCCAGAAAGTCACGAAGGAAAATAGGCTTCTCTTTTTCGTCTACCAGATGGGTGTACTCTTTAAATTTTTTATAATTCCCCAGTCGTGTAGCCAATTGCAGAGTGCTGATTGTTTCCGGATTCCATGCGTGCTTTTCTCCATCTTTACGGAAAGCATACAAACCGTTATTTTTTAATAACTCTTCATTTTTAATACTTTCAAATCCTTCTTTATGGAAAGCAATGGCATCTCTGGCTATTTCTTCCAGACGGATACCTCCGATCGGTGAACCGAGTCCTCCAAAATAAGCCTTGCTCAATTCTTCACTCAAACCGACAGCTTCGAAAATCTTAGCACCACGATAGGAGCGGATCGTAGAGATACCCATCTTACTCATGATTTTAAACAAGCCTTTACAGATGGATTTGATATAGTTCTTTTCAGCAGTGGTATAATCCAACTGAATATCTTTGTCTTTTACCAGTCGGTCGAGGACAGCGAATGCCATGTAAGGATTCAGGCACTTGCTCCGAAACCCAACAATAACGCGGCGTGCATCACTTCACGTATTTCACCACTTTCTACGATCAATGCCGTTTGCACCCGTTTACCAACTGAAATCAGGTGGTGATGAACAGCGCTTACTGCCAGCAATGATGGAATGGCAGCATGGGTAATATCCACCTCACGGTCGGTCAGGACAATGTAGTTTACACCTTCCGTCACGGATTCTTCCGCCATTTTACAAAGATGGGTCAGTGCTTCCTGCAGTCCGGCTTTCCCTTTTGCAACCTCAAACAACATGGGTAGTTTGACTGTTTTGAAGCCTTTATACCGGATATTACAAAGAATATCCAGTTGGGTATTGCTTAAAATCGGATGATTCAGGCGTACCATTTGCAATGACTTTCACTGGGCGTCAGAATATTCATACCGACTGCTCCAATGTATTCCGTCAATGACATCACCAGTCTTCACGAAGGGGATCAATGGGCGGATTGGTTACCTGTGCAAATTGCTGACGGAAATAGTTGTAAAGCAACTGTGGTTTATCTGAAAGTACGGCGAGTGGCGTATCGTTACCCATTGAATTGATCGGTTCTGCTCCGGTGCTTGCCATCGGCATAATCAGCCTTTCGATGTCCTCTTTGGAGTAGCCGAAAGTACGAAGCATCCGGTCGTAGTTTGCTACGTGATGAGGAACTTTGCGCCCGCTTTTCAGTTCATCCAGTTCGATTCGGTTGGTAGATAGCCAGGTGCGGTAAGGCTTGGCTTCAGCCAACTGTTTTTTCAGTTCGCCGTCATAGTAGATCTCGCCTTTTTCCGTATCTACCAGCAAGATTTTGCCGGGCTGTAAGCGACCTTTTTCTTTGATGTCTCCCGGTTCGAAATCCATAACACCGACTTCCGAAGCCACTACCATCATATCGTTTTTAGTAATCAGATAACGGGCAGGGCGCAGGCCATTGCGGTCGAGCATACCTCCGGCAAATCGTCCGTCGCTGAATAGTAGTGCGGCCGGTCCGTCCCACGGTTCCATCAGGATGGAGTGGTATTCGTAGAATGATTTCAGATCCTCACTGATCGGGTTCTTCTCGTTGAAAGATTCCGGCACGAGCATAGCCATGGCATGTGGCAGGCTCAATCCTGACATCACCAGGAACTCCAGTACATTGTCCAGAGAAGCACTGTCGCTCATACCCGGTTGTATAATCGGGCGGATTTCTTTTATATCACCTAAAGTGGGAGTGGAGAGTACACTTTCACGGGCTTCCATCCATCCTCGGTTACCACGGATAGTATTGATTTCACCGTTGTGTGCCAGCAGACGGAACGGCTGTGCCAATCCCCATGTAGGGAATGTATTGGTACTGAAACGAGAGTGCACCAATGCCAGTCCGCTGGTAAAATAGCTATTTGTCAGGTCCGGATAATAGTTGCGCAGCTGTAATGATGAAAGCATACCTTTATATATAATACTTTTGGTAGAGAGTGACACAACATAAAAATCGTCTTTTGCCGGAATAGATGACAATCTGACTTTATTTTCGATTCTTTTCCGGATCAGATATAACTTCCGGTCGGCAGTTTCCGTTTCCGTAAATCCGGTGATGAACACTTGTTTGATGTCCGGTTCGTTTGCCAGAGCCGATTCTCCCAGGATTTCGGGGCAGGTGGGCACATTGCGCAAATGCATCAATGTGAGTCCTTCTTTTTCAATTTCTTCAATAATAATACTTAGAATAGCTGCCTGGTCTTTTTCGTTTTTCGGTAAAAACAATAACCCTGTGCCGTACCGTCCTTTTTCGGGGACAGGAATACCTTGTAATAAAATAAACTCATGCGGAATTTGAAGCATGATACCTGCACCGTCACCGGTCTTGTTATCCGCACCCTCGGCACCGCGATGGCGCATGTTTTCTAATACCTTTAAAGCCGACTCAACAATGTCGTGTGACTTTTCTCCATGAATGTTAACCAGCATACCGACACCGCAGGCATCGTGTTCGTATGCCGCATCGTACAAGCCCATCTGTTGGGGCTGTCGTTGGTAAGGGAATCCTTCTGTTACGTTGTTAAAAAGTTCTTGTTTCTTCATTCTTACTAGCTTTATTGTATGATAATACCTGTTTGATGTATCAAATTGTTTGGCAAAGTTAATATTTTAATTTCAAAATGATAGTGAAATTTAGCTTTTGTGTGACGCGAAATGAGAATAGGAATCTTTATTCTTTTAATTTGTTATTAAAAACAGGAAATTTGCTTTTAATTTGTTAGCTTATTTATCCTTATTTGAAGCTGATTGTAATTTGTTTCTTTTTGAGCTAAAAATAATATATTATTTAACTTTTTGATGTGTTTGCAACTTTTTTATGCGTTTCTGTCAAATAAATATGCTTTTTGTTGTCTTTATGTTATTTGTAATGTGTATATTTGCAGGCGAAATAAAAATATCATAATATGTGTGGAATAGTAGGCTATATTGGTAAACGAAAAGCCTACCCTATCCTTATCAAAGGGCTGAAGCGACTGGAGTATCGTGGATATGACAGCGCGGGGGTAGCAATCATTAGTGATGACCAACAGTTAAATGTGTATAAGACGAAAGGAAAAGTCTCTGATCTTGAAAATTTCGTCACACAGAAAGATATTTCCGGTACAATCGGAATTGCCCATACCCGTTGGGCTACTCACGGGGAACCTTGTTCTGCTAACGCCCACCCTCATTACTCTTCTTCCGAAAAGCTCGCTCTCATTCATAACGGTATTATTGAAAACTACGCCGTTCTCAAAGAAAAACTTCAAGCCAAAGGCTATATTTTTAAAAGTAGTACAGATACCGAAGTCCTCGTTCAATTAATAGAATACATGAAAGTCACTAATCAGTCAGTCTGTTGACGGCTGTTCAGTTGGCGTTAGGGGAGGTAATTGGTGCTTATGCGATTGCGATTCTTGATAAGGAGCATCCCGATGAGATTATTGCTGCCCGTAAGAGCAGTCCATTGGTAGTGGGGATTGGAGAGAATGAGTTCTTTCTTGCTTCAGATGCTACTCCGATTGTAGAATATACTGATAAAGTGGTTTATCTGGAAGACGGGGAAATAGCTGTTTTGAATCTGGGGAAGGAGTTGAAGGTAGTCAACTTGAACAATGTCGAAATGATACCTGAAATAAAGAAGGTGGAACTCAACCTCGGTCAGTTGGAAAAAGGGGGATATCCGCACTTTATGTTGAAAGAGATTTTCGAACAGCCCGATTGTATTCGTGATTGCATGCGCGGACGTATCAATGTGGAAGCTGATAATGTGGTGCTTTCTGCTGTGATAGATCACCGGGAAAAGCTGCTGAATGCCAAACGGTTTATTATTGTTGCTTGCGGAACTTCCTGGCATGCCGGACTGATCGGTAAGCATCTGATTGAGAGTTTTTGCCGCATACCGGTGGAAGTGGAGTATGCTTCCGAATTCCGCTACCGTGATCCGGTGATTGATGGGCAGGATGTGGTGATAGCAATTTCCCAGAGTGGCGAGACGGCAGATACATTGGCTGCTGTGGAATTGGCGAAAAGCCGCGGGGCATTTATATATGGTATTTGCAATGCGATCGGCTCTTCTATTCCCCGTGCCACTCATACCGGTTCATATATTCATGTGGGTCCAGAAATCGGGGTGGCTTCTACCAAAGCATTTACCGGACAGGTCACTGTATTGGCGATGTTGGCATTGACACTTGCCAAAGCGAAAGGAACCATTGACGAACAGCATTATCTTTCAATCGTACAGGAGTTAAATCATATTCCGGAAAAAATGAAAGAGGTGTTGGAATTGAATGATACTTTGGCGGAGTTATCGAAAACTTTCACTTATGCGCATAATTTTATTTACCTGGGACGCGGATATAGTTATCCCGTTGCTCTGGAAGGTGCATTGAAATTGAAAGAAATATCGTATATTCACGCCGAAGGTTATCCGGCTGCGGAGATGAAGCATGGACCGATTGCCCTGATCGATGCGGAAATGCCGGTAGTGGTGATTGCTACCCAGAATGGGTTGTATGAGAAAGTAGTAAGTAATATTCAGGAGATTAAGGCACGGAAAGGAAAAGTGATTGCATTTGTGACGAAAGGAGATACCGTTATCAGCAAAATCGCTGACTGTAGTATCGAACTTCCTGAAACAATCGAATGTCTCGATCCGTTAATTACTACGGTACCTCTGCAACTTCTTGCTTACACATTGCGGTATGCAAAGGGATGGATGTGGATCAGCCGAGAAATCTGGCGAAGTCGGTAACAGTAGAGTAACTTTAAGTAGTAACTAGTATATAGAGAGATGGAACAATTGAAACATGAATGTGGCGTTGCATGATACGCTTGCTCAAACCGTTAGAGTATTACGAGAAAAAGTACGGGACATGGATGTATGGTCTTAATAAACTCTACCTGTTGATGGAGAAGCAGCATAATCGTGGACAGGAAGGTGCGGGACTGGCGTGTGTGAAACTGGAAGCAAATCCGGGCGAAGAATATATGTTTCGTGAACGCGCTTTAGGTTCCGGAGCCATTACGGAAATCTTTGAAAACGTTCAAAACAATTTTAAGGATCTCACTCCCGAACAGTTGCACGATGCAGCGTATGCCAAACGAACTTTGCCTTTTGCCGGTGAAGTATATATGGGACATCTTCGTTATTCCACGACGGGAAAATCCGGAATCTCTTATGTGCATCCATTTTTAAGAAGAAATAACTGGCGCGCAAGAATCTGGCTCTCTGCGGAAATTTCAATATGACGAATGTAGACGAGATATTTGCCCGTATCACTGCCATTGGTCAGCATCCGCGTAAATATGCCGATACATATATCATGTTGGAGCAGGTGGGACACCGTCTTGACCGTGAAGTGGAGCGTGTATTCAATCTTGCCGAAGCCGAGGGGCTTACGGGCATGGGAATCACTCATTATATAGAAGAATATATTGATTTGTCAAACGTGTTGCGTACTTCCAGCCGCGAATGGGATGGGGGATACGTGATCTGCGGATTGACCGGAAGCGGCG
>ENA-OQDE01000005-OQDE01000005.1-human-gut-metagenome-genome-assembly--contig:-NODE-5-length-119630-cov-4.617022_pt1 | contig 119630 bp, 139 predicted proteins | sample MGYA00242768_ERZ504595 | MGnify/ENA primary metagenome ERZ504595 (study PRJEB26092, sample SAMD00036307) | human gut metagenome | host: Homo sapiens | study: EMG produced TPA metagenomics assembly of...
AAGCAGCAGCTAAAGCAGGAACAGTTTGCAAACCTGTACCGCCTCATAAAAAGCAGCGCCTCATTCGAAGAAGCTTTTAAGTTTGTGGGATAAGTTTGTGCAAAATTCGATATTTGCTCATTTATAGTAAAAAATTTAACAATCATTTGATATAGACCTTATAGGAACAGGATAGCAGTTAAAATACAAATGTGCTACGATCGTGATTGTAGTAAAAAATATTCTGAAAGAAATGGCAGGAACAGTAAAAATACAGCGGTTAGGCTGGAGTCTGGAATGGATGCAGCGCATATCTGAAAAAGGAAACGAAAACCTGGGACAGCTGGGATATACGGATCATTCGCAGAAACACTGTATGCAGGTTGCCCATCATGCAGAGTACGGTACACTTCTTGCAAATGAACTTTTAAAAGAAACGGATATGACGTTGGAAGACAGAGTAACCATCGTTCCTCGGTTCTGCAGTTATTGCAGCTGTAAAACTGGCAGGCGGAACGATCAACGTGGCGGTTGCATGCCTGGCGATTTTATTTGCACTGGGATTTGTTTTCCTGAAAATTGCAGATCGGCAGCCGATGGCGGGGGAGAGATAAAACAGAACATAGCATAAAAATCTCAAAGCAGGAGAGAAATCCGCTTTGAGATTTTTTGCGTTTCACTCCGGGGTTCCGCAATGAGAGGTTTTGTGGTACAATAAGCAGTGAGTCGGGCCGCAGGGGATGAGGGGGCCTGAAAAATATGAATCATACAGACAGGATGAAACAAAATGGAAAAAACCAAAAAACTGGCGGTAGGCATTTTAGCGCATGTCGATGCGGGAAAGACGACGCTGGCAGAGGGAATTTTATATAAAACAGGCCAGATCCGGAAAGCCGGAAGAGTGGATCACAAGGACGCCTTTCTGGACACGGAGGAACTGGAAAAAGCAAGGGGTATCACGATCTTTTCCAAACAGGCCGTGCTGAAGCTGAACGAGACGGAGGTCACACTCCTTGACACGCCGGGCCATGTGGATTTCTCGGCGGAGATGGAGCGCACTTTACAGGTCATGGACTATGCGGTTCTTCTGATCAGCGGTGCGAACGGCGTGCAGGGTCATGTGGAAACCCTGTGGCGGCTGCTCGCGCGGTATGAGATCCCGGTCTTTCTCTTTATCAACAAGATGGATCAGCCGGGCACGGATGCGGAAAAACTGCTGGAAGAACTGCAGAGCCGTCTCTCAGAGCACTGCCTGAATTTCTCGCAGGATCTCCAGAACGCAGAATTGCTGGAAGAACTCGCCATGTGTGATGAGGACGTGCTGGAGCAGTATCTGGAAACGGGAAGCGTGGAAGAAGACCAGATCCGCACGATGATTGCAGAGCGGAAGGTTTTTCCGTGCTGCTTTGGCTCTGCACTCAAGATGGAGGGCGTGACGGAATTTCTGAAAATTCTGGACCGGTTTACAAAAACGCCGGAGTACGGCGGGGATTTTGGCGCGCGCGTTTTTAAGATTTCAAGGGACACGGCAGGAAACCGTCTGACGCATCTGAAAATCACGGGCGGCGTGCTGAAGGTGAAGCAGATGCTCGGCGAAGAAAAGGCAGACCAGATCCGTATTTATTCCGGTGCGGGCTATACGATGGTACAGGAAGCACCGGCGGGGACGATCTGTGCCGTAACGGGACTGAACAGCACTTTCTCCGGTCAGGGCATCGGCAACGAAACCGAGGCGGAAAAACCGGTGCTGGAGCCGGTGCTGACGTACCGCATCGAGCTTCCGCCGGACTGCGATGTCCATCAGATGCTTGGAAAACTGCGCCAGTTAGAAGAAGAAATCCCGGAGCTCCACATTGTCTGGAATGAGCGCCTCGCGGAAATCCATGCGCAGGTCATGGGTGAGGTGCAGATCGAGATCTTAAAGAGTCTGATCCACGAGCGTTTCGGCGAATGGGTGGAATTCGGAGCCGGAAATATTGTATACAAAGAGACGATCCGCAGTACCGTGGAGGGTGTCGGCCATTTCGAGCCGCTGCGCCATTATGCGGAAGTTCATTTGCTGCTGGAGCCGGCAGAACCGGGCAGCGGACTGCAGATTGGAACCGTCTGCAGCGAGGACACCCTGGACCGCAACTGGCAGCGTCTGATCCTCACACATCTGCTGGAGCGGAAGCATCCCGGCGTGCTGACCGGGTCGGAGATTACCGATATGAAAATCACGCTGGTCAAGGGCCGTGCGCACATTAAGCACACCGAGGGCGGCGACTTCCGCCAGGCGACGTATCGTGCGGTGCGGCAGGGGCTGAAAAAAGCAGAATCCGTTCTGCTGGAGCCGGTCTATGCGTTCCGTCTGGAAATTCCGTCGGAATCGACGGGACGGGCGCTGAACGATATCCAGCGGATGTACGGCAGCTTTGAACCGCCGGAAATGGAAGGCGATATGACAGTGATCACCGGAACCGCACCGGTTGTGACGATGCAGGATTATCAGAAAGAAGTGACTGCTTACAGCCGGGGACGCGGAAGAGTGTTCTGTACCTTAAAAGGATATGAGCCATGTCACAACGCGGAGGAAGTGATTGCTCCATCGGTTACGATTCCGAGGCGGATGTGGAAAATCCGACGGGTTCTGTGTTCTGTGCCCACGGGGCAGGCTTTGTCGTTCCATGGAATGAAGTGGAAGACCATATGCATCTGGAATACACGCTGGAAAATCCGGAAGAAGAAAGCGATTCAGCCGAATCTGCGGCAGACCGGATCGGCGGAGCATCCTCTGTGCAGAAAGCAAAAAAAGCATCCGACCGCGTGCCGATGGCAGCTTCCCTGCAGGAGGCAAAGGAGCTGGAAGAAATCTTTACGAGGACATACGGCAAAGTGGAGCGGAAGCGCGCCGGTTTCGAGCGGCGGACACGTCCGGCCACCTCGTCATCCGGCATCGGGGATCCCAAATATGCAAAATCAAACCGCCCGAAGGAGCCGCAGGAGGAATATCTGCTGGTGGACGGCTATAACATTATTTTGCATGGATGATTTAAATGAGCTGGCGAAGTATAATATTGAGAGCGCCAGAGGAAAACTGATGGACATCCTGTCAAATTATCAGGGATATAAAAAAATGACGCTGATTCTTGTCTTTGATGCCTACAAAGTAAAAGGCAACCAGGGTGAGGTCGGCATGTACCATAATATTCATGTCGTTTATACGAAAGAGGCGGAGACGGCTGACCAGTACATCGAGAAAACGGTTCACAGGATCGGCCACAACGGCAACGTAACGGTGGCTTCCTCGGACGGTCTCGAGCAGATCATCATTATGGGAGCGGGCGCGCATCGTCTCTCCGCACGGGATCTGCGCACCGAGATTGAACATACAAACGGCCAGATCCGGGAAAACTATCTGGAGAAAGAACAGAAAACGAAGTCGTACCTGCTGGAGAACGCCTCCGGAGAACTGGGAGACTTTTTAAAAGAGCTGGAAGAAGAGCGAAAAAAAGAGAGTAAAAAGAGCAAAGGAAAGGCTTAAGATGAATTACGCAATCATACTATCGGGGGGAATCGGAACGAGAATGCAGATGGGGGATTTTCCGAAGCAGTATCTGGAAGTGGAAAAGAAACCGATTCTGCTGTATACGCTGGAGCAGTTTCAGAAAAGCAGTGCCGTTGAGAAAATCGTCATCGTGGCGGCAGATGCCTGGAGAGAGAAGATCCGCGGATGGATGGAAGAAGACGGGATTACGAAATTTCTCGCCTTTGCGGATGCCGGGGATACGCGGCAGGAATCCATTCATAATGGCCTTACCGTCTGCATGGAGGATTCCGTATCGGAGAACGACGGTGTGATCATCCACGACGGCGTGCGGCCTCTGGTGAGCGAACAGCTGATTGGCGACTGCCTTGCGGCGCTTGCCGATCATGAGGGCTGTATGCCGGTGCTGCCGATGAAGGACACGATCTATCAGAGCAGCGACGGAACGAAAATTGACCATCTGCTGGAGCGCAGCACGCTGTTTGCCGGTCAGGCGCCGGAAGCTTTCCGGCTGCATCCGTACGCGAAGATCAACCGGGAAGCATCGGAAGAGGAGCTGTCCCTCACAAGGGGAACAAGTGAAATTGCCTACCGCCATGGAATGGATGTGGCGATGATCCCAGGGGATGAGCGGAACTTTAAGATTACAACAAGGAGCGACCTGGAGCGTTTCTGTACGATTGTGGAAGGAGAAACGAAATGAGAGCATACGAGCTGCATGGAGTCAATGATTTAAGAAGGGAAGACATCGAAAAACCGGAAATCCCATCCGGCTGGGTTCTGGTGCAGGTAAAGGCATCAGGAATCTGCAGCTCCGATATTCCGCGGATTTTCACAAACGGAACATACCATTTTCCAACGATTCCGGGTCACGAGTTTTCAGGCGTGGTTGCCGCATACGGCGAGGGTGTGCCGGAAGAGCGAGTTGGAAAACGGGTCGGCATTTTCCCGCTGATCCCATGCCGCACCTGCCCGCAGTGCCGGCAGAAAAAATATGAGATGTGCGAACACTACGATTACCTCGGCTCGCGCCGGGACGGCGGCTTTGCGGAATACGTAGCCGTGCCGGACTGGAACCTGATGGAGCTGCCGGAAAACGTCAGCTTCCGCGAGGCAGCAATGCTGGAGCCGCTCTCTGTGGCGCTTCATGCGGTGAAACGAAGCGGTGTGAAGCCGGGCGATACCGCAGCAGTGATCGGAACGGGCATGATGGTTTGCAGCGGCAGCGTGGGCGAAAGCGCTCGGCGCCGAAACCGTTTTTGTGATTGGACGGGGCGAAGCAAAACGTGCGATCGCAGAACAGATCCCGGGCATCTCATATGTGATGGAAGAGGAGAGTAAAGCGATTCAGGCGGATGTTGTAGTAGAAGCGGTCGGAACGCCGCAGGCCGTTTCCAGTGCAGTTCTTCTTGCGAGACCAGGCGGAAGCATCGTGCTGATGGGAAATCCATCGGGCGATCTTGCGATGGAAAAGAACGTGTACTGGCGCATACTGCGCAAACAGCTGAACCTGATGGGAACGTGGAATTCTTCTTATGAAAAAGATGAAGCCTGCGACTGGACGGAGGTACTCGATGCGCTTTCGAAGAAGAAAATCCCGGCACAGGCGCTGATCACGCACTGTTTCCCGTCCGAAAAGCTGATGGACGGACTGGAACTGATGAAAAATCATAAAGAGCCATACTGCAAAGTAATGGTTTCATGGGAGTAGAAAAATATGAGAAAAAGTCAGATATCGGCATCCATGATGTGCTCAAACCTTGTGGATCTGCAGGCGACGATCGATGTATTTGAAAAAGAAAAAGTCGAATATCTCCATATCGATGTGATGGACGGCGAGTTCGTTCCGAACTTCGGCCTTGGCGTCGACTACATCCGCGGACTGCGGGAACTGACGAGTATTCCGCTTGATCTTCATCTGATGATTAAAGACCCGGAGTACAAGCTGCCGTGGATCGGCATTCACAAAGAGGACATCGTGACGATTCATTATGAGAGCACTTTCCAGGTGCAGCGCGCGCTCGATTACCTCGTGCCGTACGGCTGCAAGCGGTTCCTCGCGATCAACCCGGCGACACCGATCGGGCAGATCGAGGAAGTGCTTGATTATATCGACGGCGTCAATCTTCTGATGGTGAATCCGGGCTTTGCCGGGCAGAAAATTGTGCCGAGTACGCTGCGCAAGGCGGAAAAGCTGCAGAAATTTCTGCAGGAGATGCACCGGGAGGACATCATTTTAGAAGTGGACGGAAACATTACGAAGGAGCACGGCGCGACGCTGCGTTCCTGTGGAGCCAGCATTTTTGTGGCGGGAACTTCGAGCATTTTCTGCACCGATGTATCGCACTTCGGAGAAAAAATCCGGGAATTCCGGAAAGCAGTGGAATAAGAAAAAGAACTGCCTTCCCGGGATGCACGGTTTGAAAAACAGACGAATACTGTAAAGTGAGAAATGACGGAGCGTGTCATATGGTAGAATTGCTTCTGCTTGCTGCGGCGCTCTCAGCCGATAACTTTGCAGTAAGCATCGGATATGGAAGCAGCAATACGAGAATTTCACCAGGCATGACGGCGCTGCTGAATCTGTTTTGCAGTGCTGCCCTGGTTGCTTCCGCGCAGTTTGGAAAAAGATTTCTGCAGTCCGCAGGACCGGAATGGGGAACCAGAGTGGGTGCGGGCTGCTTTTTTCTTATGGGAACGCTGAAAATTTTTGAGGAACTGAGAAAACGCAGAAGAAAAAAGCAGGGAAAACCAGAAGCAAGACTGGAACATCTGGAAAAACAGCTCCACCCACTGGAATTTGGCCTGCTGGCGGTTTCGATGTCGGTGGATGGAATTGTCTCCGGCGTCTTTGCCGCGGATCTTCCGGTGACAGGAGGACAGATCTTTTTTGCCTCCTTCGCGGTCGGAATGGCGGCGATGTATGCCGGAACTGCCATCGGAAAAAAGACGGGGCAGAAAAACGGCGGAAACGGAGCACTGTTCGGAGGAATTCTGTTCTATTTACTGGCGTTTTTAAAGCTCACATAGAATTACATGTAAGAAAGAAAAACCAGCAGATCCCGGCGTAAAATTGACAAGCCCGTGCAGATATGCTATAAAAGTAGGAGGTTTGCTGCTGGAAAATTAAAAAAACAGATGCAGCAGACAAAGTAAGAGAGGAAAATACATGATTTCAGTAGTAATCCCTTCGTACAACGGTGCAGAAACACTGTTTCAGGCAATCGACTCAGTCCTTTGCCAGACAACAAAAACCCCGCTGGAAATCCTGGTGATCGACGACAATTCCACGGACGATACGCTGGAAAAAATGGGGCGTTACGGAGAAAATGACCGGGTACGGTATATCCGGAATGAGACAAACAAAGGAGCGTCCGCATCCAGAAACCGCGGTGTACAGCTCGCAAAGGGCGATTACATTGCCTTTCTGGACGCGGATGATTACTGGGATCCCGAAAAACTGGAAAAGCAGGAAAAAGCCCTTGCAAAGACCGGTGATGTGCTCTGCTGTACGGGTCGGGAGCTGATTTACGATCAGGAACCGGAAAAGCAGAAGATCTTTTCTGTCCCGGAGCGGATCACCTACAAAATGCTGCTGCGCGGCAACGTGATCGGCTGCTCGTCGGTACTGGCCAAAAGAAGCGTTCTGCTGGAATTCCCGATGGAAAAGGACGAATGCCACGAGGATTATCTGGACTGGCTGCGGATCCTGAAAAAATACAGGACAGCCTGCGGTGTGGATGAGCCTTTGCTGAAATACCGGCTGTCCAGCACAGGAAAATCGGGGAATAAACTGCATTCTGCAGGAATGACTTACCGTGTTTACCGCGAGCTGGGAATGGGAACGTTCCGCTCCCTGTACTGTTTTGCGTGCTATGCCGTAAACGGTGTGCGGAAGTATTACGGTAAGGGCAAAAAGAGAGGAAGAGATTGATGAACTATAAAAACAGGGAACAGTACAAACATCTGATGCGTGTCCTGGCGGTCGCGGCGATTGTGCTTCTGGAATGCGCTGTTTTTTCTGTGTTCTGGGACAGATACTATGCGAGCCACCTGTGGCTGGAGCCGTTCTGGGATAAGGGAAATCAGATTATCGTCGTGATCTACGGCATTTTTCTTCTGGTTTTCATGTACATTTACGGCGGCATGAAGATCGGCTACATGAAGGGAAGCAGCATCATCTATTCCCAGATGATGACGGCATTCTGTGCCAATGCGCTGATGTATCTGCAGATTATCCTGCTGTGGCGCCACCTGCCGTACATTCTGCCGATGGTCGGCATGACACTCGTGGACTTTGCGCTGGCAGGCATTGTATCCTGGCTTTTTGAGAAAACGTTTGCGCGTCTCTTTCCGCCAAGAGAGGTGCTTCTGATTTACGGTGAATACCCGATGGAAAGCCTGGAGCTGAAGATGAACCAGCGGCCGGACAAGTATATTGTAGCACATAAGGTGAGCGTGGAAGTGGGAGAGAAAGAGCTCTGCCGCCAGATTGACGCATACGGTCAGGAGGGCGTGATCCTGGGCGATCTTCATTCGGAGCTGCGCAACCGTCTGCTGAAATATTGCTATGCGAAAGAAATCCGTGTCTATCTGACGCCGAAGCTGTCGGATATTATGGTACGGAAAGCGGAAGCGCTCCATATTTTCGATACACCGCTTCTGCTCGCGCGAAACAGTGGTCTTTCGTTTGATCAGAGATTCTGCAAGCGCCTGCTGGATCTGCTCGTATCGACGATTCTTCTTGTGATCACGTCGCCGATTATGCTGATCGCAGCGCTCTGCATCAAGTTGTATGACCATGGCCCGGTGTTCTTTAAACAGAAACGTCTCACGATCGGCGGAAAAGAATTCTATGTCTACAAATTCCGAAGCATGATCGTGGATGCCGAAAAAGACGGCGTAGCGCCTGGCAACGAAGAACGACAGCCGCATTACGCCGGTCGGGAAGGTGATCCGCGCGACGAGAATTGATGAGCTGCCGCAGCTTCTGAACATTTTCAAGGGCGATATGAGCGTCGTCGGACCGCGCCCGGAGCGGCCGGAGATTGCAAAGGAATATGAGGAATCGATTCCGGAGTTTGCTTACCGTCTGAAAGTAAAGGCAGGCCTTACCGCTACGCCCAGATTTACGGAAAGTACAACACGACCGCATACGATAAGTTGAAGCTGGATCTGATGTACATAGAGAGCTATTCGATTTTAGAGGATCTGAAGCTGATTCTTGCAACCTTTAAGATTGTCTTCACAAAGGAGAGCACAGAAGGCTCGAGGAAGGACAGACGATCAGCCTGAACGCAAAGGAAGAGGAGAAAAAAGATGTTTAATACCGAGGACGAAATTCTGCGCCGGCTGCAGGAAAAAAATCTGGAAATGGCCGTCATGTTTTACCACTGGTGCCAGAGAAACCATCTGACCTGTTATCTCTGCGGCGGCGGCTGTATCGGTGCAATCCGCCACGGCGGCTTTATTCCGTGGGACGATGATCTCGACTTTTTCATGCCGCGGAAAGATTACGAGAAGTTCCTGAAAATCTGGGATACGCAGGAGGAGAGTAAAATCTACAAGCTCGAGTACCCGAAAGAGGGCTTCTGCAATGCGCACACGTTTGCGAACATCCGCGACAGCCGCACCACGCAGGTGAAAAAGGAGCAGGTCGATATGGATCTCTGCCACGGCGTTGCGCTTGATATTCTCCCGATCGAGCTATGCACCGGGAAACCTTGCGCGGAAATGGCAGGTGATCGAGGGAAAGATTTTCCAGCTCTTCTGCACGCAGGTTATTCCGACCAAAGAACGCCACGGCGCGTTTATGCATTACCTGGGAACGATTCTGCTGGCGCTGGCTCCGACGCAGAAGATGCGGTACCGGATCTGGAAGCAGGCAGAAAACTATATTACAAAATTTGATATCGACAGCCCACGGGTGGACGGCATCACCGAGATGTGCGCACCGCAGGCGATTCTCCGGAAATATCCGAAAAAGATTTTTGCATCGGCGATTGAGGTTCCGTTCGAGAACGAGCGCCTGCCGATTCCGGTCGGATATGACACATATCTGCGCATGGCGTTCGGCGATTATATGAAACTGCCGCCGAAAGAACAGCAGAAAGGCCACCACGATGCGGCGTTTCTGGATCTCGATCATCCGTATGAGCAGTATAAGGGGATACACTACTGCTGTAAGAAATAAAGAAAGAGGATAAAACAATGCCGGAAATTTCAATCATTACCCCGGTGTATCAGGCAGAAAAATTTTTAAAAAAATGTGTGGATTCCATTCTCTCCCAGTCTTTTACGGACTGGGAGCTGCTTCTTGTAGATGATGGAAGCACCGACAAAAGCAGTGAAATCTGCCGGACATACGCAGAACAGGATGCGCGGATCCGTTATCACCAAAAAGAGAACGGCGGCGTCAGTTCGGCGCGGAATGCGGGCGTTGCGCTTGCAGAGGGGCGTTATATCACGTTTGTGGACAGCGACGATTTCGCAGCGGAGGATCTTCTGGAAACACTGTATCGTCTGGCGGAAAAATATGATGCCGAAATGAGTATCTGCCGCGGATACGATCTCTATGAAGGAAGGCCGGTGCCGGATCTGAAACAGGAGGGAATCGAATCTGTGACCGACAGCGAGGAGGGACTGCGCCAGGTGATGAAGGCGCGCGTGTTCGGCGTGATGCCGTGGGGCAAGCTGTATCGGAGAGAGATTTTCGAGGGCGTTGTCTATCCGGAGAAAACAATCGCCGAGGATGCATACGTCATCGTTCCGTTAATGGAGCACTGCCGGAAGGTGGCCTTTTCCACAGCACAGAAATACTATTATGTGCACCGGCGCGAAAGCCTCACGACAAGCGGTTTTCGCTGGTCAGATCTGGGTTCGGTGGAAGTATGGGATCATAATCAGAATGTCGTGGAAGAACGCCACCCGGCGCTGAAAAAAGAAGCAGGTGTGCGCTGCTGCTGGGCGCGGTTTTTCGTGCTGGACAAGCTGATGCTGTTGGAAACCATGGACGCGGAGAAAAAGGCGCTTGCGAAGAGGCTGGCAAAAGAGCTTAAAAAGCATCCGCTTCTGGTACTGGAAGGCGATCACTTCACGAACGGGCGGAAAATCGCCTATCTGACCCTGTTTCTGGGAACCGGAATTTACCGGCAGTGCGTTCGTGCACTGTTCCGGAAAAGAAATTTATAAAAAATGCGGCAGAAACGAATGAGATTTTCGTTTCTGCCGCATTTTTATATGGATTTTTCTAGCTTTCTTTTTCGGAAAGCAGAACACCGTTTTTATCAAACACATACGTTGTTCCGTCAATTTTTTTCGTCCCGGTGACGCATCCGCCCCAGCTCTGGAAATAATATGTTTTTCCGTCAATTTCTGCCCAGCCGGTCTGCATGGAAGCATCATCGTTGAAGTAATACCAGTTGTTTTTATAATAGAACCACTGCGATTTTCTCGCACCGCCCCAGCTGTAGGTAAAGTACCAGACACCTTCCCGGATCACCCATTGGTTTGCCGGCATGACGCCGTTTTCATCAACAAAATAAAGATTGTTGTCATACGTAAAGGCTTCATCCGTTTTCCGTGTACAGTCCTCATTAATATAATAGTATTTATTCTGAAGCAGCAGCCAGCCTTCGTGTGCGGCACCGCCCCAGCTTCTGAGATAATAATAGTTTCCATCCCATTTCAGCCACTGGTTCTGATACATTTTTCCGCTCTTATTTACAAAGTAGAGATTGTTGTCATACAGGAAACTTTCGTTCTGCTTTAGGGAACCGTCCGCATTCATAAAATACCAGGCGCCATCGATCTGATACCAGCCATTGGTTACGCAGGAATATTTCTGTACATAATACCAGGCACCGTCATGGTACAGCCAGGTGCTGCCGGAAATACCGCCCCAGGAAAGAAATTTGACGCGGTAACCGTTTAAGGTAAGTGTCGTATTGCGTGCGGCACCTCCCCATGTGTAAAAATAGTACATCGTTTTGGTCTCCGGATCAGCGTGCCATCCGGACGAATACATAATACCGGTATCCTTGGCGAGATAGTACCAGTTGTTGCTGATAAACTGCCATCCGGTCTGCATCTCACCACTGCCGGAAAAATAATAGTAATCTCCGTCAAGCAGAAGCCAGCCTGTTGCCATAACGCCGTCCGCGCCGAGGTAATACGTTTTGTGGTCGAGGGTGAGCCAGCGGTATACGGTGTTTCATCATCGTTGTAGTAATACCATTTTCCATCCCGTTTTACCCAGCCGATGACGTGGCGTTCGTTTGTGATCACGCCGTTTTCATCAGCGGTATATTTGATGCCCGTTTCTGTGTCGCGCCAGGAAGTGGAGCACACGAGAAGATGGCTGCTGTCTGCATAATATTTCTGTCCGCCGCGGGTGAAAAATCCGCTGTACGGGATGCCGTCATGATAAGCAACGAGCTTGGAAGAACGGTCGCGGTAAATTTCATAGGTATCATCCACGTTGGAAGTGACCGCGGAACCGGAAAAGTCAGCAATGACTGCCGGAAGATCGCCGGAATATTCTGTCGTGGAAAATACGCGCAGCCCCAGAGAGGTCAGGGTCTCGACGGTATCGTTATCCATAATACGGAAGTCACCGGTCTGGATAAAATATTCCGGGTTGACGGCAGCAAGATAGTCTGCATCGACAGCATTCGGATATCCGTGATGATTGGAAGTCATCAGATCAATGCTGTACAGCCCGTAGTTCGAAACAATCCGGCTGGCATCTCCCTCGACGTCGTCGATATCGCTCGTCAGAAAAGCGCGGTGGTCGTTTGCGGAGGCAATTACACCAAGACAGAACTGGTTGGCGTCCTCTTTTGGACTTGTGAGATAATCTTCCTCGTAGTTGACAATCTGGATCTGGAAATTTCCAAAAGCAAAATCAGGAGATCCTTCTTCTGCGGAGGCGGCACCGGGATTCAGATGCTGGATCAGGGTCACGCTTCAGTCTCTTCTGCAGCAGTAAGAAGCTGGTCGTAGACATAAAGATTGTCCCAGAGACGCGCAGTATTATAGATATAACTGTCATCATACGGGAGCAGATAAACCCGGTCGGGGGAATACAGCCGCACGATGGTATCGCCGGTTCCAATATGGTCGCTGTGCGGATGTGTTGCAACATAAAACTGCAGATTATCGGAGGTGACACCGAGGGAGTCCAGGTAGGAGAGTACCTCATCGTCGTAGCCGGTCGACGTTGTGATGCCGCTGCGCAGCGGATAACGCGGATCAGATCCGTCAGGGTAATCCCAGTCCTCGCCGGAGTCTACCATGCCGAAAATTTTCTGGCCATTATCGTCTACACTTTCCAGAACGATGGCATTGGAGCCGCTGTCGAGTGTCAGAATGTGAATTTTTGCTGTAGTATCAGCCGCATGTGTGTTTTCCGGGGTGAGAAAAAGAAAAGCAGCGGCAAGGGATGCCGCGCCAATGGAAAACATGGATCTGCGGGTATGCCGGGAAAAAGGCATATCAATGGCTCCTTTCGTAACATATATCATTAAAACAAAAAGTAAAACAGCCGGGTGGAAAATAAGCGCTCAACATCACAATTATACAAAATTTCAGGGAAAAGTCAATGTTTATTAGAATTTCGATTACTTGACGCAGACAGGGCATCATGTTAGAATGAGTGGGATTGGGAATGTAAGGAAAAGAAAGGAACCAAACATGATTACCTTATTAAAAATGCCGGCACTGTTTCTGGGAATGCTCGCAGTGTTCTGCTGCCTGGGTTCTTTTTTTATCAGAGAAAACAGGTATGAGAGCGGACATCTGGGTGAAACTGTGCTGTTTGGCTTTATTGCATATTACTTCTTATTTGAACTGATTTCTGTGCCGATGATGGTGCTCGGTGCAAAGCTGCATCTGCTCGCATGGGTATGGGCTGCTGTTGTGGCTGTCCTTGTAATTGCTTCCATCTGTCTTCATCTGGGAATGTGGAGAGAGTGGGGAAAAAGAAGCGGCGGTTTCTGGAGAGGAAAGACGGCGGCTTTTTATGTGATGCTGGTGCTGATTGGAATCCAGCTGTATTTTGTTGCTGCACTGCAGGAAAACGGCAGTGCGGATGCAGCGTATTATGTGGGAAGTGTGACAACGAACCTTGCGACAGATTCCATCAGTAGCTTTGACCCATATACAGGAAAAGCACTGGATTTTTTTAACATCCGTTATGTGTTCAGCATGTATCCGGCAGCAAATGCAGTACTGTGCCGTTTAACGGGCCTTCATCCGCTCGTAGTGACGAAGGTGATTCTCTGTATGATGACGGTAGTTTTAAGTTATCTCGTCTATGCACAGATCGGAAAGGCGCTGTTAAAAGAAAAACAGATGGTATGGGTGCTCCTGTGCTTTATTAGTGTTGTGAATCTGAATTTTCATACGATCTTTTCAAATGCGTCGTTCCTGCTGACGAGGGGATACGAGGGAAAGGCCGTATTGTGCAATATCATCCTCCCGTTTCTGTTTTATCTTGGTCTGCGCATGTATCAGGAGAAAAACGGAAAGAGAGTCTGGCTGCTGTTTTTCATGACAGGCGTCGCTGCGATTGACCTTACGATGTCATCCATGATGACTGTACCGGTGGCCATGAGTGCTGTGATTCTGCCGAATCTTGTGCGGAAAAAACGCTGGGGACAGAGCAGGCTCTATCTGCTTGCTGTGCTACCGTGTGTGCTGGTGCTTGGGGTCTATCTCCTTGGTGTGCGCGGTATCCTGCAGATTCCGGTTGTGCGGTAGAAAGGAGAAAATGTGGGCGGAATAAATCTGAATGAGAGCGGCCTCGATTTTGTGAGACAGGTCTTTGTGACGTTTGGAGGAAACACAACCGTACTGACGCTGTTTCTGCTGTCGGTGCTGTATCTCGCTTTAAAAGGAAAAAAGGAAGAGCGGTATGTGTTCGTAACAACCGCTGTTTTTCTGGCCTTTACGGTATACAATCCATTTGCGGTGAAATATATCCTGGGAAAACTTGGAATGGTCAATGTCTATTACCGGTTTTTCTGGATTCTGCCGATGGTACTGACCATCGGATATGCCTGCACGAAAGTTGTGGGCGGGCAGAAAAAAGGCTGGAGACGGTATCTGACCGCGGCTGCGCTGGCAGCGGTCATCTGTTTTGGCGGAAATTCCGTACTGGCTGGCGGACTGCCGAAGCTGCCGGATAACCAGTACAAGATGCCAGATGATCTTCTGGCCGTCTGTACGGTGCTGCACGAAGAAGCGGGAGAGGGAACCGTAAGAGTTGTCTTTGAACCGGATTTCAACCTGATCGTGCGGCAGTATGATGCTTCGTTTGAACTGGTTCTGGACCGCGATATGGTTCTGACCTATCAGGGCTCCAATACGGTATCAACCGATGCACTGACCGAGCAGGAAATTGAAGACGAAACAAAGATCCTTCAGATTATCACACAGATGGATCTGTCGCTGGATCAGAAAGAATTTTACAGAAGTCTTAGGGAAATGAATGCAGAGTATATTGTACTTTCGAGCAGTTCAGCGGCAGTATCCTATGTGGAAACAGCGGGGTGCATCCCGGTAAGAGAAGTAGAAGGGCATATCATTTTCCGCGTGGAAGAAAAGTAAGAAGGAGGACTTGTTTTTGAATAAGGCAAAAGATTATATTCAGCTGCACCTGAATATCCTGCTGTTTTCTCTGACGAGTGTGTTCTCAAAAGCAGCATCGGTTCAGCTGAACGGGGAGGAATCAAAAATCCTCTATTATATGTATTTTTATTTCTGATGGTTGCAAACTGTGGCATTTACGCTATTGCATGGCAGAAGGTAATCAAAAAATTCTCTTTGTCAACCGCATATGCAAACCGCAGCGTCTATCTGATCTGGTCCCAGATCTGGGCCGTGCTCATTTTTCATGAAATCTGACGGTAAAAAATATCATCGGCCTTCTGATTGTGCTGGTGGGAGTTATGGTGGTGCAGCGATATGAATAAATATATGATTTTAATGCTGATCTGTACAATGTTTTCAGCAGTATCACAGATTCTGCTGAAACAAAGCGCCAACGAGGAGCATGCATCTGCACTTCGCGAGTATCTGAACTGGCGCGTGATTGTGGCGTATCTGATTTTTGGCAGTGTACTTCTTTTAAATACGTATGCCTACACACAGTAGATTTGAAATACGGTCCGGTGTTGGATACCTTTACGTACGTCTTTGTCCTGCTGCTTTCCTTTGGCGTTTTGAAAGAAAAGGTATCAAAAGGAAAGCTGATTGGGAATCTGATTATTATCCTGGGAGTACTGGTGTATACATTGCCGTAAAACGTTCCGATGATGGAAAGAAAGCGATATCAGCTAAGCAGTCCTTGTCCTTTGAAATAGGGGGTCTGCGTACAATAAACGAACGGCTTTTGATTATGAATAAGAAAAAAATAGATTATCGTTTTAAGATATTATATGCTGTGGCGATTCTGATGGTTGTTGCGGGACATTGTGATGGTGGTGGAATTTCTTTGGACTTTGCGCAATGGTTTCCGTATGAGGGAATCCATCTGGCGCTGTTTACTTTTTGTTCAGGATATTTTTTTAAAGATGCAGCACTGAAACGACCGGGGAGATATGTCTGTAAAAAGCTTCGTACCCTGATACTTCCAATGTATGGGTATACGATTGCGTATGGGCTGCTTGTCAGGTTATTACATCGGTGGGGCTTTCAAATCGGTGGAAAATTTAATTTGCACAATATTCTGATTTCACCTTTAAACGATGGGCATCAGTTTGTCCTTAATATGGCCGGCTGGTATATTGTGCCCTTGTTTATGGTAGAAATATTAAATTGTATGATTCGGGCATTTTTTAAGCGAAAAGGATGGCAGATACCGGAATGGATATTTTTTGCAGGGGCAGTACTTATTGGAATGGGCGGCAATTTTTTGGCGATTATGGAATATCGCACCAGCTGGTGGCTGACAGTGGTCAGAATTCTGTATTTTGCTCCGTTTTATGCAATGGGTATTTTTTATAAAAAGATACTGGAGAAATATGTGGACAGGATTCCATCTGTAGTGTATTTTGCGATTGTGTTTGCTGCAAAACTTATGATTTTTCTTCATTATAAAACTAGGTTGCTTATACGCCAGCGTGGTGCAATGACTTTAATCAAGGACCGGTCATGCCAATTATTATTGGTTTTTTGGGAATTGCACTTTGGATGCGGATTGCAACGATAATGGAACCAGTATTTGGAAGAAAAAAGTGGATTAATCTTCTTGCAGACAACACATTTTCGATTATGGAAAATCAGTTTTTGGGTTTTTTACTTGTAAAAGTTGCTTTCGGAACAATTGCGAATGGCACAAAGCTGTTTTTGAAGTTTGACTGGTCAAGATGTAAAAGTGATATTTGGTGGTATTATATGCCGAAGGACGTAGAACAGACAAAAATTCTGTATTTATTAGCAGCGATTTTTGTTGCCTTACTGATCCAGTGGATCCTTACACAGGTGAAAAAAATGGGAAAAAACATATTTTTGTACGTAAGACAATAGTTAAGCGTATACTGCTTTAAATATTTTGCAAAATAAAAATCCCGCAGAAAAAGAAATGAAAACTTTTTCTGCGGGATTTTATTTTATATTGCATAGATCTGAATCGTTATCAAATTTTTATTGATAATCGATAGGAGACAGGTCGTGAGGATCATCTTCCGCAGAAGAGCCTAGATGTCTGATGGTTTTGGAATTATCCTCATTTTCAGAGAAATCGTCCTCATCTATTCCAGAAGAAGAACTTTCGACTGTGGAATCCAAATCGTTTTCTGTAAAAGAAGAAGCGGAGGAAATGTCACTTACCGAAGTGGAGTCGGGTGTTTCCTCTTCCAATTCAGGATTTGTATCGCAAGGACCCTCGATGAGATGGTAATCCGACTCGGAAAAATGATACCATTTCCCATCCTCAAGCTTTTGCCAGCCGGAAACCGCGTGGCCGTCCTTATCAATAAAATAAGACTGCTTACCGTCAGCCCAGAGCTGATGTGGATTGTAAGTTACCCATTCGTTATTGGCAAATCGATCTTCTTCCTTAATATAAAATTTCTGATATTCGCCATCGCCGACCCAGACGGGGGTAAGATCAGCATCAAGTTCATCGAAGAATCGGGAGCCATAGAGAGCTGGCGATTCAGTTCATCGAAGCCAAGTTCTTCGGCAAGTGTAGGCTTGTCTGAAAAAAGATTCGTACCAAGTCCAAGACGGTCACCGTCAATGACAGCTCCAAGGCTTGCGAGAGTAGTTGGGAACATATCCATCGTGGTGAAAATCCGATTTTTTCATGAACCGGAAGAATGGGTGAATTTAAAATAGCGTTATAAGTAGAACGTTGATAATCTTCATCGATGTTTTCACAAAAATCAGAGTCCATGGTCAGATGATCACCGGAAAGAATTATAGTCGTGTTTTCATAAAAAGGCTGTTCCTTGATCCAGTCTATAAACTCACTGACACGGGAACTGGAGCAGTCAATCACCATACCGTAGTGGTCATCTCCGTACTGCTTTTCATCACACTCGTCACATTTGTAGCCGTCCTCGAAGTGGGTGGCAACAGTCAGCATACTGAAGTTGAACGGTTCGTCATTCTTGGAAATCTCCGTCAGTTTATCTTTTGCATACTCAAACAGTTTGGCATCTTCATAGCCCCACCACTGGTAGTAGCCTTCCGGGATCAGTCCCTCGCTGATCGCCCAGTAGTAATCGTCAATTTCATAATCACCGTGCGAAGTGAAGTAATTCTTCCGTCCGCCGAATGCGGCATCGGAACCCATCATAAAGTACTGTTTGTAGCCGGCTTCATTGAGAACGTCGCCAAGTGTTGAAAGCTGCGGAAAAAAGCTGTCCTGATAAGCCATCTCATTGCCTTGAATCGAAAGCTTCAGCGGAAGACCGGAAGTCTGTGCAAAGAGACCGCCCATGGTCCAGGTGGTTCCGGTTGTCGGATAAGCGCCGCCCAGCTTGTCGGAGTTGGAAAAATTGATATTGTCCAGGGCAAGATTAGTCAGGGCGGGAATAAAATTGTGGTCGTAAGCACCGCCGTCTTTTTTATCAGAATAGGTGCTTTCCATTGATTCCAGATAAATATAGATCAGATTCCGTTTCTTTTCCGGGAATGTAATCGTTGTCTGGGACGGATTGACGTAATTATCTTCGATCAAAGTGCTGTAGCTGTTCTGAATGTGCAGGTAAGTATCGATATCCAGCGTCGTCCAGACATTATAAAGAGAATAGGAAGAAAGAGCGATTCCCAGGGCAATGCAGATGCAACCGAGAATGATTTCCACTTTCTTCCGATGGCGCAGGATAATAAAAAGCGCGATCAGAATAGCAAGAACGGCAAAAGAGATCATGCCGCAGGACCAGACGTAACTCCAGAGCACATCCTTGCTGGTACCCTCAAGGGGTGCCTTTAAGTGATAAACAAGTTCTTCCATATCAAGATGCGCCCAGGTCGCGAGCATCCAGCGGGAAGACGTAAAAAGAAGGATCCCAAGGAATCCTAACAGAACGGAAAGAATGGAAAAAAGTAATCTTTCCAACATGCTGTACTTTTTTGCGAGACACAGTAAATAACCTCCAGTTTTCTTTAGTGTTTATAATAGGTAACAAACAGGTAGCGTTAGGTATAAAATATAACTGGGAACTTACGATATTATAACAGAAACTTACGAAAAAATAGTATTTTCTTAAAAAATACGAGTGGAAAATGAAAATCCGGGAATTTACATAAAAAGCGGCGGGGCGGGCGTGAAAATGGGTTCTTGAGTTTCTCAGAAAAGAATGGTATAATAGCAAAGATTGTAGACACAAAAGAGGTCAAAAAAGATCTGTTCACATTTTTGTGGAGAAGAGAAAGGAAAGAAAAATGGGAAAAATTAAAGTAGAATCTTGTGAAATTGAAGGATTAAAAGTAATTACCCCGACCGTATTCGGCGATGAGCGCGGATATTTTATGGAGACATACAATTACAATGATTTTAAAGAAGCCGGCATTGATGTCCAGTTCGTACAGGACAACCAGTCTGCATCCAAAAAAGGTGTCCTGCGTGGACTTCACTTCCAGATCAATTACCCGCAGGACAAACTGGTACGCGTGGTAAACGGAGAAGTATTCGATGTTGCGGTTGACCTTCGCGAGGGATCCAAAACCTACGGAAAATGGTTCGGCGTCCTGCTTTCGGCAGAAAATAAGAAACAGTTCTTTATTCCGAAGAACTTTGCACATGGATTTATCGTACTCTCTGATTATGCAGAGTTTGCTTATAAATGTACCGATTTCTATCATCCAAACGATGAGGGCGGTCTGTACTTTGACGATCCGGAGATCGGCGTGGAGTGGCCGATGCCGGAAGGAATGACAAAAGAAGATCTGATTATTTCGGAAAAAGATCATAAATGGGGCGGAATTAAGGATTTAAAGAAATAAGGAGTAAAAAACATTTATGAACGTATTCAAAGAACTTTATCAGAACCGGAAACTGATCTGGAAACTGTCGAAAAATGATTTCCGCAACAAATTTGCCGGAGCGTATTTTGGCATCGTATGGGCATTCATTCAGCCGATGGTGACGGTTGCTGTTTATTTTGTCGTGTTTCAGCTCGGACTGCGTGTACAGCCAGCTGCCACTGGATATCCGTATATCTGCTGGCTGGTTTCCGGTATTATTCCGTGGTTCTTCTTTTCTGATGCACTGCCAAGTGCGTCAAATTGTCTGCTGGAATACAGTTACCTGGTAAAGAAGGTTGTATTTAAGATCAGTGTGCTTCCAATTGTGAAGGTGATTTCTTCCCTGTTTGTACATCTGTTCTTTATTGTGTTTGCTATTTTGATTTTTGCACTGATGGGAAAACTTCCGCCGGTTCAGATTATCCAGATCGGGTACTATACCTTTGCGGTGATCTGTCTCGTCGTTGTACTTTCCTATCTGACCTGTTCCATCACACCGTTTTTCCGCGATTTCGGCCAGATTATCAATGTAATTCTGAATGTCGGCATGTGGGCAACCCCGATTCTGTGGGATACCACAACAATTCCGAATATTCCGAACTGGCTGAACAGCCTTCTGAAGCTGAATCCTCTGTACTATATTGTCCAGGGATATCGTGACAGCTTTATGAATGGACTCTGGTTCTTCGAGCATCCATGGCACACCCTTTACTTCTGGGCTTTTGTGCTTATGGCAGGACTAATCAGTTCCAAAGTGTTCAAGCGCCTCCGGGTTCATTTCTCAGATGTATTATAGGAGGATGGAATGAGCACAGAAAATACAGAAACAGTAATTTCAATTAACCATGTCAGCAAGGTCTACAAGCTGTTTGAAAAGCCGATGGACCGTCTGAAAGAATCGCTTTCACTGACACATAAAAACTATCACACCGATCATTTTGCGCTGGAGGATATCTCACTTGAGGTGCATAAGGGCGAGTGTGTCGGTATCATTGGAACGAACGGTTCCGGAAAATCCACACTGCTGAAAATCGTCACAGGTGTCTTAAACCCGACGAGCGGAAACGTGGAGTTAAAGGGAAGAGTCAGTGCCATTCTGGAACTGGGTGCAGGCTTTAACATGGAGTATACCGGTATTGAGAACATTTTCCTGAACGGAACGATGCTTGGCTATACCGAGGAGGAGATGAAGGCAAAGCTCGACGATATCATTGCGTTTGCAGAGATCGGTGACTTTATCAATCAGCCGGTTAAGACGTATTCCAGCGGTATGTTTGCCCGCCTTGCCTTCGCGGTTGCGATCAATGTGGATCCGGATATTCTGATTGTCGATGAGGCCTTAAGCGTCGGAGACATTTTCTTCCAGTCCAAGTGTTACCGGAAATTTAACGATCTGAAAGAAGCAGGAAAAACGATCCTTTTCGTTTCCCACGATATGGGCAGCGTCATCAAGTACTGTGAGAGATGTCTTCTGATTAACAAAGGAAAACAGGTGATGGTTGGAAAATCGTCGGAGGCAGTCGATGTCTACAAGAAGATTCTTGCCAACCAGTACGATGACGAGACAAAAGAAGAGGAAGAGACCGAAGAGAGTGCAGAACAGACCGAAGAGAGAACCGAAGCAGATGCATCCGGTGCCGTATCGGCAGAAAAGCCGAAAAAAGGCCTCTGGAGAGAACGCCTGATTGCGAATGCGCAGCTGGTAGAGTATGGAGACAAGGCTGCGGAGATCGTGGACTTTGCGATTATCGACCACAAAGGTATGATTACATCTTCTGTGGATAAAAACCAGAGATTCCGCATCAAGATGAAAATCAAGTTCCATGAAACGATGGAGCATCCGATTTTTGCCTTTTCGATCAAAGACCGGAAGGGAACGGAGATTACCGGAACGAATACGGCGCTGGAGGATTACACAAAAGACGTGGTGGAAGCAGGAAAGACCGTCACGGTATGCTTTGACCAGATCATGCCGCTGCAGAGCGGACAGTATCTGATGTCGTTTGGATGTACCAGCTACCATCTGGAAGAGCTGGTGATCCACCACAGACTGTACGATGCTTGCTTCCTGGAAGTCTTCTCCATGAAAGACACCGTAGGATTTTTTGATATGAACTCTACCGTGACCTACGAGTAGGATGCGGAAGATAAACGACGGGGGTTATATGAAAGAAACAATAGGAAATGTTCTTTTGAACCTGGATTATTATGACGGCGAAGATGCTTACAGCGACGGCAGCATTGAGGACCGGCTGCTGGAGATCGTCAAGACGACGCCGAAAGAGGATTACCAGAAGGTAATCCTCACAGAAAAAAGCTGGCCGATTTTTTATCACCTTTCTCCAGAACGGGAAAATATTCTGGACTGGTATGAGTGGAAAGACGATGCTTCCGTATTTGAAGTCGGAGCCGGCTGCGGAGCCATTTCCGGCGTGCTCTGCAGAAATGCAAAGCGGGTAGTGGCAAACGATCTGTCGAAGCGGCGCAGTACGATCAATGCCTACAAAAATCAGGATGCGTCCAACCTGGAGATTATGGTTGGAAACTTTAATGTTGTTGCAGAAAAAATGGAAGAACGCTTCGATTACGTGACACTGATCGGTGTTCTGGAGTATGCAAAAAGCTATATTGGAAAGGATAATCCGTATCCGGAATATCTGGAAAAGATCAATCGTCTCTTAAAACCGGGCGGAAAAATCCTGATTGCGATTGAGAACCGTCTGGGACTGAAGTATTTTGCCGGCTGCAGGGAAGACCATGTGGGCCGGGAATTTGTCGGAATTGAAGGATATCCGGGGATCGATTTTGTCGAGACATTCAGCAAACCGGAGCTGGAGCAGATGCTGCAGGAAAACGGTTTTTCGAAGTTCAAGTTTTATTATCCCTATCCGGATTACAAATTTCCGGCGGTCATTTATTCGGATGAATATCTGCCGAAGCCGGGTGAATTGAGAAAAAATCAGCGGAATTTTGATGCTGACAGGATCACACTTTTTGACGAAGGCAAAGCATTTGACGGAATCCTGAAGTCCGGTCTGTTTCCGGTTTTTTCCAATTCCTTTCTGATTGAAGTGGAGAAAAGGAGTAAACGTATGAGGAAAGTTCTGTATACGAAATTTTCGAGAGAACGTCGGAACGAATTTCAGATTATGACCCGGATTACAGAAGAGGATGGGATCCGGCGTGTGTGGAAGCTTCCGCTGCAGAAAGAGGGAGAACTCCACATCCGGCATATGTATGAAAACTATAGAAAGCTGGAGCATCTGTACACCTATGCGGGCGTACAGATCTGCCCATGCGAATTGGATGAAGAAAAATGCGCGCTTGCATTTCCTTTTGTAGAAGGGGAAAGTCTGGAAACGCGCATTTCCCGTCATGGAAAAGAAAAAGATTTTGCATCGCTGAAAAAGGATTATGAACTGCTGTATCAGATCATTGCATCGGCAAAAGGGCAGAAATCCTTTGTGGAAACCGATGCGTTCTGTGAGGTGTTCGGCCATCCGGCATTGAAAGAAGGGCTTGCCGCAGCGGAGATTTCCAATATTGACATGATTCCAGGCAACCTTCTTCTGGATGGAGAAAAGGTCTGGGTGGCAGACTACGAGTGGGTATTCCCGTTTGCCGTACCGATTGCATTTATCTATGCGCGGAGCGTCTTTTTACAGGAGGCGGCGAGTGCACTGACGAAGGAAGAGCAGGAAGAACTGTACGCCATTGGCGGTATTTCCATGGAAGAGATTCCGGTATACTACCATATGGAAGAGTGCTTCCAGGAATTCGCGGCCGGAAAGGGTGAGCCAAATGCGCTCGCCACGTTCTATGGAAAACTGCACCGGCACAATTATCCGCTTTCTATCTGGGAAAAAGAAAAAATGATGTACCCGGTTGTGCTCACCGAAACAGCACCGGAGGAGAGAGAACTCTATTATGAGGACTGCTTCGGCTTGGATGAGCAGAAGGTGATGATGCTTGAAAAGGCAGACGCGGACGGAGAGCTTTCCCTTCAGCTGATGCAAGAGGGGGCTGTCATTAAAATCCGTTCTCTCGCGGGCGTATGCAGCGATGGAAAGACGGAACGTATCGCTTTTTCGCACAACGCCGAGCTTGAGATTATCGACGACTATTATTTCCTTGGAACGCCGGTTCTGAAATTCCGGAATGCCGGTTATGAACAGATCCGGATTGATTACCGGATTTACTACAAAGGCGATGGCGTTACGTCCCAGTTTATTCAATATATCCGTCAGAATAAAGATCTGAGGGATGAACTGAACGGGGAGATTTATCGGAAAGGCCAGCTGCAGGCAGAAATCGAAGCAGAAAAAGCGGCACTTGCACACAGGAAGAAGAACTCCAGGAAACGAGAAAACAGAAGCAGTTTCTGGAGGAAGAGCTGGAGCGGATGCGCCAGCGTAAGGTTGTGCGTATGGCAGATAAAGTGCAGCATGTGATAAAAAGGAGTAAATAACTATGGATGTATCCATTGTCATTCCTACCAAAAATGGTGGGCATCTGTTTGAAAAAGTGCTGGATGCCGTTTTCAAACAGAAGACAGAGTATGAATATGAAGTAATTTGCGTGGATTCCGGGTCAAAGGACGGAACTCTCGATGTGATCCGCAAATATCCATGCCGTTTGTTTCAGATTGAGCCGTCCGAATTTGGACATGGAAAAACGAGAAACTATGGTGCTTCCAAAGGAAACGGAACGTATATCATCTTTATTACGCAGGATGCGCTTCCAGCGACCGATACCTGGCTGCAGAATTTCATTGATGCCATGAAGATGGACCCGGAAATCGTGGGAGGATTCGGGATTCATTATCCGTATCCGGACTGCAATCTGCTTGACAAGCGTGATCTGGATGGCCATTTTAAAGGATTTGGAGAAACTAATACGATTTTCCACCTTGATGATCCGGAACGCTACGAAAGAGAAGAAGGATATCGTCATTATCTGGCGTTTTTCTCCGACAATAACTCCTGTATCCGAAGAGATATTTTTGAAAAATATCCGTATGAGGATGTCAACTTTGCCGAGGATCAGATCTGGGCGAGAAAGATGATTGAACTCGGATTCAAAAAAGTATACTGCCCGTATGCGCCAGTATATCATTCCCACAATTTCAAACTCAGAACGTATTTCAAACGGTATTATGATGAGCAGAAGGGATTATATGAAGTTCATCAGTATATGATTGCACAGAAATGGACGCAGCTTCCGGGCATGCTGTACCGTCAGGTGAGAGGGGACTGCGTGTATATCCGTCAGCAGCCGCTCAGTAAAAAAGAGAAAATCCACTGGGCATTTTATTCCCTGTTTCGCAATTTTGACCGCTTTGTGGGCGGCTATCTCGGCGGAAAATACCATCTGTATTCCAAACGGAAACAACAGTTCCTGGATCGTCACATTTCGCAGCAGTACGATCAGAGACATGCATAGAAGAAAGGAAAAAGAAACGTGAAAAAACCAAATGTAGCATACCGTGCGTTACGGTATCTGAAGAATCATGGATTAAAAGAAACGATTGAGCGCGCAAAACAGGGCAATGAGCCGGCTGTACCGCCGAAGAACAACGTCATCGGATTTTACAGATTTGTCGTAGACAACGATCCGATCCCGTTCAATCAAAAAGAGTATGAGAAACATAAAAACGACAAGAAAAAGATCCTGAATTGGGTTGTACCGGAAATGGGACCTGGTTCCGGCGGTCATACCACCATTTTCCGTTTTATTTCCAACCTGGAGCGCCTCGGTTTCCACAGTAGAGTTTATCTCTACATGTCCCCGAATTTTCAGGATAATGCGTCCATCCGCAAATTCCTAAAAGAGTACTTCCCGCTTCTTGTGCCGGAAGTAGAAGTTTACTGCGATGTATCCCAGATGAAATTTGCACATGCAACCGTAGCAACCTCCTGGACCACCGCTTACTACGTAAGAAAATTCCAGAATACGATTTCGAAGTTTTACTTCGTACAGGATTTCGAGCCGCATTTCTATGCACACGGTTCGGAGTATGAGTTTGCAGAGAACACGTACAAGATGGGATTCCGAGGAATCACAGCAGGAGACTGGCTGCGGGATATCATGAGAAATGAATACGGCATGCAGGCAGACAGCTTCCATTTCTCCTACGATGACAAGGTATATCAGCCGAAGGAAAAGCAGGACAACGAGAAGAGAGTTTTCTTCTATGCCCGCCCGGTTACCCCGAGACGTGATTTTGAGCTCGGTATGCTGGCACTCAATGAGCTGTGCCGCAGAATGCCGGAGATCGAGGTTGTTTTCGCGGGATGGGATGTCAGCGGCTATGAGATTCCGTTCAAACACAGAAATTTAGGTATCGTAACACCGCAGGTGCTGGCAGATTCCTATGCGATCTGTGATATGTGCCTTGTTATTTCGAATACCAACCTTTCCCTCGTACCGTTCGAGGTTATGGCCTGCAACTCGGTCGCTGTCTGCTCCAAGGGTGCAAACAGCAGTTGGATGGTAAATGAGGAAAACTCCATTCTGGTTGACTATGATCCGATCCAGATCGCAGATAGAATGGAATATTACTTCAACCACCCGGATGAGCTGGCTACAATCCGCAAAAAGGGAATGGATTTCGTAAAGGGAACCTCCTGGTACAAAGAAGCCGAAAAAGTTTACGCAAGTATGCTAAAAGGAATTGAGGAAGATGAGAAAAAACTGCAGTAAGGATGTGAGCAGAGAACGCAGAATCGAGATTCTGTTTGTATTCGGCGTATTCCTGTTTTACTTTTTGTGGTCCTGTACGCAGCGATACAATTTCTCGTCGGATGAATCAATGCGGTATCAGATTCCACAGTTCATTTATGAATATGGGAAGCTTCCGCGGGGTGACGAACCGCTGATTCGGAATGAGGATTGGGGGATTTCCTATGCATTCAATCCGATTCTCTCCTATATGGCATCTGCAGTTTTGATGAAGGGGATGAGCCTGTTTTCCACGGATGAGTGGATGCTGCTCATTTCCGCCCGTTTTGTAAATGTTCTGCTGGGAGCGCTTACTGCCTGGGTGGTCTTAAAGACGGCAAAGCTGTTGTTTCCAAGACGCTACGCATGGATGTTTACGACTCTGGTGGTTTTCCTGCCGGGCAATGTGATTTTATATTCCTATGTCAACTGCGACGCGCTTGCAATGTGTTCGACGGCCATTATCTTTTATTCCTGGGTAAAGGCGTACAAAGAGGGATGGAGCTGGACCACGTGTGCGGTATCGGCCGTTGGAATGGGAATCTGTTTCTTGTCGTATTACAATGCGTATGGATTTATTCTGATGACGTTTTTCTACTTTGTGGGAACGATGCTGACGGACCAGTCGAAACCGGTCAAAGAACGATGGAAAGAAATGATCCAAAAAGGTCTTTTTATTTTGGTGATCGTCTGTGTCATTGCTCTGTGGTGGTTTATTCGAAATGCTATTCTCTATGGAGGAGATTTTCTGGGACGCCAGGCATCGAGCGCAAGCGCGGAACTGTATGCAAGATACCAGTACAAGCCGTCGCACAGCAAGACCTTCCAGAAAAAAGGAGGCTCCATGTTGCATATGATCTTCTATAAGCCGAGTTTTCTGGAACATGACTGGCTGGTAACAGTGCTGTACAGCTTTGTCGGCGCGTTTGGCTACAATAAGATTTATCTTTCCACGATGATTATTGTTCCGTACCTCTGCTGTCTTCTTGTCGGTCTCATTCTGATGCGGAACTGTTGCCAGAGAGACTTTTTCTTCTGGAATGCAGACGGCACGCAGACGGCTCTTACCGGAAAAACGAAGAGAAAATGGAGTAAACTGGGATGGTTTACCTGGGCTAATGTGTTTGCCCTGCTGATCCCGAATTATCTGAATGCGTATTACTCCTACAGTTCTGATTTTCAGCCGCAGGACGATACAGCATGCCGATGCTGATTCCGCTGATGTATTTCGTGACGAAGGGTGTGCAGGCGTTCCTGAAACGGGAGAAAAAACTACAGAAGTATGAAAAATTGTTCTGTATTCTGGTCTGTGTGGCGGCAGCGGCATTAGCGGCATTTACTTGGGCGAGAATCATCTATCCGATGTACTTGCAGAACTACTACGGATTGCGGTAAGCGGAACAGAGAAAGAAAGCGGTGAAACGTTTGGAAAAAATTTCAGTGCTGACAGCAAAATTAAAAAAAGCTGTTGCAGAAGAAGGAATCGGCGGTCTGGCTGGGCGTACGAAAGGGTACCTTGCGCGGGCAAAAAAAGAAAAAGAGTTTCAGAGAGAAAAATCCCGGGTCTACCGGGATATTCTCTTTATCAGTGGCTGCAATGAACAGCTGCCGCATCCACACCGGTACCGCGTGGTGCATCAGATGGAGCAGCTGGAGGCAGGCGGATATACGTGTGATACGGTTTATTTTCAGGAGCTGAAGCCCTGGATGGTACGCTGCTACGGCGCGTTCGTGATTTTCCGCTGCCCGATGACGGACACCTGCGGGAATTGCCACAATGGCAAAGCAGATGAACAAGCCTCTGTGGTACGATGTGGATGATCTTGTGATCGATACGAAATACACCGATCAGATTCCGTTTCTCGACCGGATGCAGCCGGAAGAACGGCAGGCATACGATCAGAATGTCCGAAACATGGGCGAGCTGCTTTCCCTCTGTGATGCGGCGGTTACGACGACAGCGGCGCTGGCAGAAGAACTGAAGCAGTACGTACCGGAGGTGCTGATCAACCGCAACTGTGCGTCAGATGAGATGCTGCTACTGTCCGAGGCGGTGTTAAAAGAAAAACAGAAAAAGAACGAAGCAGATGGAACGGCGAAAAAGTACGCCTTGGCTATTTCAGCGGCAGTGCGACGCATCTGGACGACATCGAGATGATCGTTCCGGTGCTGAAACAGCTGCTTGGCAAAAATCCGAACCTGGAACTCCTCATCGTGGGAATTCTGGAACTCCCGGTGGAGCTGAAACTGTTTGCTTCCCAGATCCAGATGGAGGGATTTGTCGATTACCAAAAACTGCCGGAGCGGATTGCGTCGGTGGATATCAACTTGGCTCCGCTTACCGATACGATTTTTAACCGTGCGAAATCGGAAAATAAATGGGTGGAAGCGGCTCTGGTGCAGACCGTGACAGCAGCCAGCAATCTCGGCGCTTTTGCTGAGATGGTACAGGATGGAGAAGACGGCGTACTCTGCCGAGACGAAGCGGAGTGGTTGGAAAAACTGCAGTGGCTGATCGACGACGAACCGGCACGAAAAGCCATTGCCGGACGGGCATATGGCCGGTGCAGCCGCGAGTGTGTCACAATCTTTCATGCCACCGGGATTTGCGAGTGGGTGGAGCGCCACTGGAATCTACGCTGTGCCTTTGTGCTTCCAGCGATGGAGATCAGCGGAGGCATCCGCGTTGCACTTCTTCATGCGGAAATGCTGGTAAAAGCAGGAGCGCAGGTCAGCCTCTTTACTCTGGAAGGGGAGGCGGAGTGGTATCATGAGGGTGATTTCCATTTTCCGGTGCTGTCGGCCGAGCGAGAGAAACTGCAGGGAACGCTGGATCTTGCGGTAGCACGATGTGGAATACCGCAGAGTTCGTCGAACAGTCCAGTAAGATCCGAAGAAAAAATATCTGGTGCAGAATTTTGAAGTTGGATTTTATCCGCCGGGAAGCCCGTACCGGATCGCAACTTCGGCGACTTACCGGATGAGGAGCCCGATGGAGTACGTAACCATTTCCAAATGGTGTCAGAACTGGCTGCGGGAGGAATACCATACCGAAGCAGTCTATCTTCCGAACGGCATCGATCCGTCCTTCTATCCGAAACGGGGGCGGGATCTGCAGGGAAAAATTCGGATTCTGATCGAGGGAGACTGCAGCGCGGAGCATAAAAACGTGGACGAGAGCTTCCGTATCGTGGAACAGCTGGATCTGGAAAAATTCGAGATCTGGTACATGTCCTACAATGGAAATCCGAAATCCTGGTACCGTGTGGACCGCTTTTTACACCGGGTTCCGTATGAAAAAACACCGGAAGTCTATGCGGCGTGTGATATCCTGCTGAAAACAAGCCTGCTGGAGAGCTTTTCCTATCCGCCGCTTGAGATGATGGCGTCCGGCGGCTACGTCGTTGCTGTGCCGAACGGTGGCAATCTGGAATACCTGAAAGATGGGGAAAACTGTATTCTCTATCCGCAGGGAAATCTCGCGGAGGCAAAAGCGGCGATTGAGCGTATTCTGACAGATGCGGAACTGAGGAAAAAACTGGATACGGGAGCAGAAGAGACGGTAAAGGAAAGAAACTGGAAAAGAATCGAACCACAGATTTTAGAACAGTATCTTGGAAAATAAATAAGCAACAAAAAGGGCTGTCGCACTAGCAAATATTTCTGGCGGTAGCTCTGCTTTATACCCAAATGGCATCGAAATCGGTTGCGTTTTCGATGCCATTCTTTACTTCTTATAGGAAAGTTCGACTTCCGTCGAACTCTTGAATCAGGATCACCCGTTGGACGGGAGGTCCTGATTGCTTATAAATTAGAAGATCAGTGCCGTTTGTTTCGGTTATTGCGGCGTCTGTTTCTGCGTTTCCGTCTCTTTCTCGCGTTGTTGATCACGACAATGATCAGAATCAGAAAAGCGACACCGTTCAGGCCAAGCAGAATATAGAGCAGTGTGGAGAGAAAAGAAATTTTCTTGGTTTCTTCCGGTGTTGGAATATCTGTGCTGTCGGTTTCTTCTGATGAATCGGAGGAAACGAAGAACTGTCGGAAACAGTACATGGAGCGGAAACCTCGGCTGTTCCGATGAAGTGATCATCGAAAAAATACTGGCGGGTGTACGGTTCCTCAACGGAAGCGCCGTCCGGATCGGTGTAGGTTGCAGTTTCAATTTTCGCATTCTTTGGAAGCGTTACCACACCGGAAAGACTTTCCTTTTTTGCGTTCTTCAGGGTATAATGTGTAAAATTATCATAACCGAAATCAAGTACGGTACGGGTATCGTTGATATAATCGAGGTTATCACAGGTTAAAACAACGCAGACCAGCGTCATATTGCCTCGCTTGGCAGCGGTAACGAGTGTGTTGTGTGCCTCATCGGTATAACCGGTCTTTCCGGCGAAAGCACCCTTGTATCCCCACTGACCGTCCTGGAACAGCAATGCGTGGTGGTTCTGAAGATCACGCGGTGTCGAGGTCATATTGGTCGGCTGAATTGTGTAGGTCAGATCGGACTCGATGCGGCAGAAGGTCTCGTTTTTGATGCACTCCTGCATAATGAGTGCCATATCGTGTGCACTGGTGTAGTGGTTCGGATCTGGCAGACCGTTTGCATTGACAAAATGGGTATTCGTGCAACCAAGTGCAGCGGCGCGTTCGTTCATCATGGCGGCGAAACCTTCCTCGCTTCCGGCAATGTCGATGGCAAGCTGTGTGCAGACCTCATTTGCCGAGGCAAGAAGAATCGCGTGAAGAGCATCCTCACTGTGATCGTTTCGCCAAGCTGAACGTTGATGCGGGCATTTCCCGGAATGGATTCGCTGACAGCATGTTCGCCGAAGGTAACGGTGTCGGTCATCTGCTTGTTTTCAATGATCAGCAGAGCCGTCAGAATCTTGGTGATGCTGGCAGGATAGCGCTGCTCGTCCATGTTTTTATCGTATAAAACAGCACCAGTATCGGCATCGAGTAAACAGACAGCGCCGGAATTGTTTTCCGGTCCTTCGGGCCAGGTGGTGACTGTTTTTTATCGGTTGTGGCAAAAATCGTCTGCGGGAGGCAGGACGCGGCAAAAACAAAAGCAAGCAACAGGCATAAAAATGTGCGGGCTGCAGAATTCTTTCTAATCATAACTCACTCCTTCTGATCCAGCGGGTACAGCTGCATAAGACTGTCCGGGCAGCGGATCTCTCTAAAATGTATTAGACACACTTTTATTATTATAACATAAAGCGAGCAGGGAAGAAACACATAATTTCTTAATATTTTCAGTCGGGATTTGCAAAATGCAGTAAAATAGAGTATAATGCGAACGAGTTCATACGGAAAAAACAAAAAACCTGAAAAACAAAAACCCCAAGGAGTTAAAAAAAGTGTCAGATATGAAATGGCTCCGTTTTATACGGAAATTGAAACCTTACAACATACAGAAGGGACTGCGTTACCTGAAACATTATGGCCCAAAGGAATTCCTGATCCGTCTTTCGGAGAGGATGGAGCCGGAGGAGGTTCCGTACGGACCGTGGCGGGAGCAGTACTGCGCAAAAGAGGAGGACCTGGCGTGTCAGAAAAATCATAAATTTTCTTATTGTCCGAAGATCAGCGTTGTTGTTCCGGCTTACCGTACGCCGGAAATTTTCTGCGTCAGATGATCGAATCCCTGGAAAAACAGAGTTATGAAAACTGGGAACTGGTGATCGGAAATGCCAGCCCGGAGGATGAGACTATGGCGCGCATCCTGAAAGAGTATACCGGAAAAGATCCGCGCGTAAAGAACGTTCCGATTCCGGAAAATATCGGCATTGCAGAGAATACAAATGCAGCGCTTGCCGCAGCAGCGGGAAATTTCGTCGGTTTTATGGATCACGACGATCTGCTTGCGCCGGATGCACTCTTTGAAATTGCCATCCGTCTGGAAAAAGATCCGTCCATCGATGCTTTTTATACCGATGAGGACAAGGTACGGACCGATCTGTCCGAGTATTTCCAGCCGCATTTCAAACCGGATTTCAATCTGGATCTGCTGCGGTCAAACAATTATATCTGCCATTTCTTCGTTGTACGGCGGGAGATTGCGGAGAAAACCGGCGGCCTTCGTCCGGAATACAATGGGGCGCAGGATTATGATTATATCTTCCGCTGCACGGAAATGGCGGGAAAAATTGTACACATTCCGAGAGTTTTATATCACTGGAGGGTCCACAGCGCTTCCACCGCAGACAATCCGGCAAGCAAGCTGTACGCGTATGAGGCCGGAAAAAAGGCAATTGAGGGAAACCTTGCGCGCTGCGGCGAAGAGGGAACCGTCACACTGCGTTCGGATTATGGCTTCTACGATGTAGATTATAAACTGCAGGGAACGCCTCTGGTTTCGATTCTGATCCCGAACAAGGATCAGGCCGATACGTTACGCACCTGTCTGGAATCCATTAAGAAGAAGTGCATGTATCCATCCTATGAGATTCTGATTATTGAGAACAACAGCACTGAGGAAGCAACGTTTTCCTATTACAAAGAACTCGAAGCACAGGCATCCGTGTCCTGAAGTATCCAAAACAGGGCTTTAACTATTCTGCGATCAATAATTTCGGCGTCAAAGAGGCAAAGGGAGAGTATCTCCTGTTTCTCAATAACGATATGGAAATCATCACACCCGATTTTATGGAAAAGATGGTGTCCAATCTGCAGAGACCGCAGATCGGGGCGGTCGGCGCGAAGCTGTATTATCCGGACAACACGGTGCAGCATGCCGGCATTATCATCGGGATAGGCGGCATTGCGGGCCACGCCTTTTTAGGACTGGCGCGCGGAAGAAGCGGCTATCTGCATAAGGCATCGCTCCAGATGAATGTGAGTGCGGTGACAGCAGCGTGCATGATGATGAAAAAAGAGGTCTTTGAGGAGGTCGGCGGCTTTGAAGAAGAACTGTCCGTCGCTTTCAATGATGTTGATCTGTGCCTGCGCATTGGAAAAGCAGGTTATAAAATCGTATACAATCCGCACGTGGAGTTGTACCATTATGAATCGAAATCCAGGGGAGCAGAGGATGACGAGAAGAAGGTGCGCCGCTTCCAGTCGGAAATCGAATTTATGCGCAGCCGCTGGATTGGGCTGTTAAAGGCAGGAGATCCCTGCTACAATCCAAATTTAACGCTGGCATCGTGGAACTATGGACTGCGTGCCGACGGCAGGGGAGTAAAACCATGGATAAAGTAGCAGTTGTAATACCAAATTATAATGGATACCGGTATCTGGAGACGTGCTTTGCAGCGCTTGCAAAGCAGACCTTTACGGAATTTACCACATATTTCGTGGACAATGGTTCACAGGATGAGAGCTGTGCGTTTCTGCGGGAACACTACCCGGAGACGAAAATCATCCAGCTCGATGATAACTATGGCTTCAGCCGTGCGGTCAACGAAGCATCCGCCGGTCGAAGGAGCCGTATGTGATCCTTTTAAACAACGACACCGAAGTGTTCCCGGACTTTGTCGAGCGCCTTTATGAGGGAATCTGTAAAAGAAAGAATGCGTTTGCATGCAGCGCAAAGCTGATTTCCTATCAGGAGCGTGATAAAATCGACGATGCGGGAAATTACTATAATATGCTGGGATGGGCATTCGCAAGAGGAAAAGGAAAACCGGTCAGTGAATTTGAAACGTCCGACCGGATTTTTGCGGCCTGCGCCGGAGCAGCGATCTACCGCCGGGAATTTCTGGAAAAGACCGGACTTTTTGACGAAGAACATTTCGCTTATCTGGAAGATACCGACATCGGCTATCGTGCGCGGCTTTTGGGCTACGAGAACTGGTATGAGCCGTCCGCGAAGGTTTACCACGTCGGAAGCGGAACGAGCGGCTCCCGGTATAACCTCTTTAAAATCCGTTATTCTTCCAGGAACAATATTTATCTGATCTATAAAAATATGCCGGTTTTACAGATTTTGCTTAACCTGCCGGTCTTTATCCTCGGTTTTTCGGCAAAACTGGTCTTTTTTGCATCGAAGGGATACGGAAAAGAATATCTGGCAGGAATCAAGAATGGTTTTTTCATCTGCCGGAAGCCGGAAAACAGAGCAAAAAAGATCCGTTTCGAGTGGAAGCGCCTCGGCACGTATTTTGTCATCGAATGGGAGCTTTTTATCAATGTGTTCCGGAGATTTCTGGAGAGGGCATAAGGATTCTTTCAAAAGATTACGAAAAAGTTAAAAAGTTTACGGAAATAAGAAGAATGTTAGAAAAATATGATTGCTCTTTTTTGGAACTTATTGTATAGTTAGGGGTAGGGAATTTTTAAATCCCGAAAAAACAGATAAGGTGAACGAATTTGATCAACGATAATCAGAAATATTTTGACCGGATGCACGTTCTGATCGATGCCTGGTGCTCGCACTTTCCTATGTACTGTCCTGGTACTGCTATGTGCGGCTGGGCGTTATGAATAATCATCCGGAGAGGGGAATTCTGCCGCCGGCGACGTATATGATGGCACTGCTCTATATCGTGCCCGGCTATCTGCTGCTTTACTATGCATTCAATCTCTATGCATCCAAGCGTTTTCAGGGAAGACGTCTGGAATTTGCCAATATCTTAAAAGCGAATACGGTTGGATTTCTGGTCTGGCTGGCCAGCCTTTACATGGTGCGCCAGGTTCACTTTTCCCGTGGTATGCTCTGCATCTTCTTTGTGCTGAATGTGACACTGGAAACGATCGTAAGAAATCTGATCCACTATATCTTAAGCAATATGTGGAAACACGGCCGCAACCAGAAGCAGATTCTGATGGTCGGCTACAGCCGTGCGACCGAGGAATACATTGACCGGATCATTGCAAACCCGGAGTGGGGCTATCTCGTCCGCGGAATCCTCGATGACCATGTCAAAGCGGGAACGATGTACCGCGGTATCAAGGTTCTTGGAAGAATCAACAATCTTTCAGTCATTCTGCCGGAAAACAAACTGGATGAAATTGCCATTACCCTTGGACTGAACGAATACTTCCGCCTGGAGGAGATCGTTGCCATGTGTGAAAAATCCGGCGTACATACCCAGTTTGTGCCGGATTACCACAACATCATTCCGACAAAGCCGTACACAGAAGACCTGCAGGGACTTCCTGTCGTCAATATCCGCTATGTGCCGCTTTCCAACACGTTCAACGCGATGCTGAAACGGATTGTGGATATTTTCGGCGCGCTCGTGGCGATCATTCTGTTCTCACCGGTGATGCTGTTTTCCTGCATCATGATCAAGCTGACCTCACCGGGTCCGCTGATCTACGTCAGACACGCGTCGGACTGCACAACAAACCGTTTGAAATGTACAAGTTCCGTTCGATGGAAGTTCAGACGGAGGAGAAAGAAAAGAAGGCATGGACCGTGAAGAATGACCCGCGTGTGACGGGATTTGGAAAATTCATGCGCCATACCAGCATTGATGAGCTTCCACAGCTCTTTAACATCTTAAAAGGAGATATGAGCCTGGTCGGACCGCGGCCGGAGCGACTTTCTTTGTGGAAAAATTCCGGGAGGAGATCCCGCGTTATATGGTAAAACATCAGGTGCGTCCCGGTCTTACGGGATGGGCGCAGGTGAATGGATACCGGGGGGATACTTCTATCCGCAAGCGTATTGACTGTGATCTGTATTATATTGAAAACTGGACGCTGGGACTTGATTTTAAAATTCTGTTCCTGACCTTTTTCAAAGGATTTGTGAATAAAAACGCTTACTAAAAGATAAGGGGAAAAGAGATGTCGAAGAAGAATTACAAAAAGAGCAGAAAATACAAAAAAATGCGCCGCAGAAAAATAATTTTCGGAATTGAAATCACCGTTCTGCTGATTCTTTCCGGAATTCTGTTCGTCTACGCATGGATCAACCGTTCGATGGATAAGATGAATCAGGATACGCTGGACAGCTCCCAGATTCAGATCAACAGTGAAGTAAAGGCAAATACCGATCTCTCACAGATGTCCGGTACACAGGTCATCGCGCTGGTCGGCGTGGATGCCAGAGGTGTGGAAGGCTCCGAGCTGGCAGAAAGCATGAACAGTGACACGATTATTCTCTGTTGTATTGATCATGACAAGCAGGAAATCCGTATGGTGTCGATTATGCGTGACACCTGGATGAATATGGCGAAATATACCGATGAATATTATGAGTTTGACAAAGCCAATTCCGCATACAACCGCGGCGGCCCGGAGAGTATGCTCTCCATGCTGAATACAAACCTTGACTTTGCACTGACCGATTACGTTACCGTAAACTTCAAGGCACTCGCCGATGCGATTGATGTCCTGGGCGGTCTCGACATCGAGATGACAAATGCAGAGTGTGTTCATGCAAACAACTACAACAGAGAGGTATCGGAAGCACAGGGCGTAGAGTATGAAGCTATTCCGTATGATGAGGACCTTGGGGATGATTACAGCGAAGTACGTCATGTCAGCGGTGCGCTTGCTACCTCCTATGCGCGGATCCGTTATGGCGGCGGTGATGATGCAAAACGTACCAGCCGTCAGCGAATTGTTATCAATCTTATGGTACAGAAGCTGAAACAGAATCCGACCAAGATTCCGGAAATTCTGGACAAGGTGATGGGAAATGTCAGCACCAGTCTTACCAAGAATGAAATCCTGGAACTTGGTATGCATGCGGTAACGTATACGATGGGAACCTCCTATGCCTATCCGTTCCAGCTCTGCTATGGTGAAAATGTAGTGAATGCCCTTGGTGAGGATGTTGTAATTCCGGTTACGCTGGAGTTCAATGTAAGAGAGCTGCATGAATATCTGTATCCGGGTCTTTCGTATGAACCGTCTGCGGCTGTTACAGAGTACAGCGACTACATTGCAAGAAAGAGCGGTTACGATGAAGATATGATCGGCTATGTGCTGAACCAGGGGCCTGGTGCAGAGGCAGATTCGGTGATCGCAGGCGACTAAATACGAGGGAGAAAACCAGACATGAAATTCTATACCGTTGATGTTATGATACCAACGTATAAACCAGGGCAGGAGTTCGCAGAACTTCTGCCCCGCCTTTTGGAACAGACTTACCCGATCCGGTCGATCCGGGTTGTAAACACAGGGAAAAAGTTCTGGAACCCGGCGTGGGAGCAGTTATCGGATAAAATTATGGTAGAGCATATCCGGCCAAGCGAATTTGACCACGGCGGAACGAGAAGGGCGATGGCAGAAAGTTCGGATGCGGATCTTCTGCTTTTTATGACCCAGGATGCCATGCCGTACGACAATGCGTGCGTGGAACATCTGGTGGAAAAATTTTCACTGCCGCATGTGAAGGCGGCCTATGCGCGGCAGCTTCCGCGGGATGACTGCCGTACACTGGAACGGTTTACGAGAGGCTTTAACTATCCGGAGGAGAGTGATATCAAGGATGCCGGTGATCTGCCAAAACTTGGTGTTAAGACTTTTTTCTGCTCCAATGTCTGTGCAATGTATGACCGCAGGACATATGAAGAGCTGGGTGGATTTGTAGAAAGCACCTTGTTTAACGAAGATATGATCTATGCCGGGCATCTTGTGCAGGCGGGCTATGCGATTGCCTATGCGGCAGATGCGAAGGTGGTACATTCCCACAATTACGGCTGCATGGCACAGCTTCACCGCAATTTCGACCTCGGTGTATCCCAGGCACAGCATCCGGAGATCTTTGATGCGTATCCGTCTGAGGGTGAGGGAATCCGTATGGTGAAAAAATCGGCATCCTACGTCTGCAAAATTCATAAGCCGTGGCTGCTCGTCACGTTATTTTTTCAAAGCGGATTCAAATATGTGGGATACTTCCTCGGAAAACGATACAAAAGCCTTCCGGACGGTGTGATCCGCTGGTGTACCTCAAACAAAACGTGGTGGGAATATCACGGAAAGATAAGAAAAAAACGAAATAGAAGATAAGTGAAAGTAAAAAACAAAAAATAAAAAGATTTTGTAAGTAAATACGAAATGCTCCATAAGGTTGACAGAGAACGGAGCAGCGTGGTAAAAAAGTAAAGAACAAGAAATTAGAAGGCGGCATAACCTGAAAACAGAACAAGGGTGCCGCCTTTTGCTGTTAGGAGGAAAAAATCTATGTGTGGAATTGTTGGATATATTGGAACCTGCCAGGCTGCCCCGGTGCTGCTGGACGGATTGTCAAAGCTGGAGTACCGCGGATACGATTCGGCCGGAATTGCTGTATACGATGGAAACAAAATTCAGATGCAGAAAGCAATGGGCCGTCTGAAGGTGCTTGAGGAAATGACACAAAATGGAGCGACACTTCCGGGTACCGTAGGAATCGGACATACGAGATGGGCAACGCATGGGGCACCTTCCGATCTGAATGCACATCCGCATTTCAATAAAGACCACTCGATTGTCGTTGTACACAATGGAATTATTGAGAATTATCTGAAATTAAAGAAAAAACTGATGTCCAAAGGATATGAGTTCCTTTCGGAGACAGATACCGAGGTAATTGCCCATATGCTGGATTACTATTATAACGGCGATCCGCTTGCAACGATCACAAAGGTTATGCACCGCATGGAGGGATCGTATGCACTGGGTATCCTGTTCCGCGACCATCCGGATGAGGTGTATGCGGTCCGTAAAGACAGCCCGCTGATCGTTGGTACAAGTAAGAGCGGAAACCTGATTGCATCCGATGTTCCGGCTGTCCTGAAATATACAAGAGATGTCTATTTTCTGGAAAATGAGGAGATCGTGAAACTGACCCGCGATGGCCTTCACTTCTACAATATTGACGAGGAGGAGCTGGAGAAAGAGGCAACCCACATCGACTGGGATATGAATGCGGCAGAAAAAGGCGGCTATGAGCATTTCATGCTGAAAGAGATGCATGAGCAGCCAAAAGCCGTAAAAGATACCCTGACGCCGCGTATTAAGAACGGTGATGTTGTGATCGAAGAACTCGGCATGACCGATGAGGAGATCCGCGCGATCCGCAAAATCTTTATCGTTGCCTGCGGTTCTGCATACCACACCGGTGTAACCGCAAAATACGTCTTCGAAAAGCTGGCAAGAATCCCGGTTGAGGTAGATCTGGCAAGCGAATTCCGCTACCGTGATCCGATTCTGCAGGAAAATACGCTCGTGGTCATCGTCAGCCAGTCGGGTGAGACGGCCGATACCCTCGCGGCTCTCCGCCTTGCAAAAGAAAAGGGCGTGCGTACCTTGGCATCGTAAACGTAGTTGGAAGTTCGATTGCAAGAGAGGCAGACAATGTCATGTACACCTGGCCGGTCCGGAGATCGCTGTTGCGACAACGAAAGCGTACAGCACACAGCTTATCGCGCAGTACCTTCTGGCGATGAAGTTTGCCAAAGTACGCGGAACCGTTTCGCAGAATGACTTCGATGCGATGATCCAGAGCCTTGAGCGCCTGCCGGAGCAGATTTCCCTGCTGCTGTCCCACAAGGAGAACGTACAGCGTTTTGCCAACCGTTATCTTGCGGCAGAACACGTCTTTTTCATCGGACGCGGCATCGACTATGCAATCTCGATGGAGGGCTCCCTGAAGCTGAAAGAGATTTCCTACATCCACTCCGAGGCGTATGCAGCCGGTGAGCTGAAACACGGAACCATTTCCCTGATTGAGGACGGACGCCTTGTCGTAGCTGTGCTGACTCAGCCGGAGCTCTACAAGAAAACGATCAGCAATATTCAGGAAGTGAAGACACGAGGCGCGTTTGTCATGGCGGTAACGACCGTTGGCAATACAGAAGTGGAAAAAGTAGCCGACTACGTAGTTTACCTGCCGGAGACAAATCCGATTTTTGCAAACTCCCTGGCGATCATTCCGCTGCAGCTCTTTGGCTACTACGTATCGATCGGCAGAGGCCTCGATGTGGATAAACCGAGAAACTTGGCGAAATCGGTTACGGTAGAATAAAAACCGCAGCATAAAATTCCTCTTTTTTCAAAATTATCACAGTTTCAACACAATTCTAACGTACAATAGGCAGTAGAAAATAAAGAAAGAAATAAGAGCACTGTGTATTGGTGCCTGAGATAGAAAAGAGAAAGAGGGATCAGCCATGAGTGAAGAATTCAAAAAAGAAGAAATAAATGGTGAGGCAGCAGAGGAAACCAAAGCTGCAGAGCATACAGAAGAAGTAAAAGCAGAAACGACAGCAGAGCAGAGCGCGGCAGAGACGGAAAAACCGCAGGAAACCGCAGAAGCGCCGAAGGCGGAAGAAAAGAAAACGACAACCTACAGCTGGGTGAATCCGAAAATCAGCGGAAAGACCGGCGAGGAGAATAACAGCGCTTCCTACACCGGAAAACCGGACCCGTCGGAGGCAAAGGCAGAGCAGACATCTTCTGCAAAGACAGAACATTATCAGTACCAGTCACAGACACAGAGTGCTCCGAAGCAGGAAAAACCACAGTTTTCTGCCGTTACGCAGCCGCAGGATCACAAAAAGAAAGCGAAAAAACCAATGTCAGCCGCAAAAAAATGGGGCATGACACTTGCCATGGCAGCGTGCTTCGGACTCGTGGCAGGCGGTGTTTTCATTGGGACTGCAGCAGTCGGTACGAAAGTGATCGGTACAGCAACAGAGCAGAAGCAGGAAGTTACAATTCCGACGACCACCACAACAACGGCAGCAGACAGCAGTGATACCTCCGATACCGTAAAAGCAACCGGCGAGATGTCCGTGAAAGATGTTGCATCGAGTGCGATGCCGTCTCTGGTAGCAATTTCTACGACAACGGTGGAAGAAGTTGAGACATTCTTCGGAACCACAAGCCAGGAAGTTCCTGCAAGCGGAACCGGAGTTATTGTCGGACAGAACGACGATGAGCTCCTGATTGCGACAAACAACCACGTTGTCAGCGGTGCGACGTCTCTTTCCGTCAGCTTTATCGACGATGAGACGGTAGAAGGCCAGATCAAAGGTACCGATGCGGACAATGACCTTGCTGTTGTTGCAGTAAAACTTTCCGACATCAAGGACGAGACAAAGAGCCAGATCAAAATTGCCGTGATGGGAAATTCCGATGACCTTGAGGTCGGTGATCAGGTTGTGGCAATCGGAAATGCACTGGGAACCGGCCAGTCCCTGACGAGCGGATATATCAGTGCAAAAGACCGTACGATCTCCAGTCAGGATGAGAGTACCGGCGAGACGATTACTTCTGAGGGACTGATCCAGACCGATGCAGCCATCAACCTGGAAACAGCGGCGGCGCCCTTCTGAACATGAACGGTGAACTGATCGGCATTAACGAAGCAAAATACAGCTCCACACAGGTCGAGGGCATGGGCTTTGCGATCCCGATTTCGAAAGCGGAGCCGATTCTGCAGAACCTGATGAACCTGACAACAAGATACAAAGTCAGCGATGATAAGGCCGCTTATATCGGAATCAACATGGCGGATGTCAGCGCAGATGTTTCCCAGAACTACGGTATTCCGACCGGTGTCTGCATCATGAGCGTTGTGGACGGCAGCCCGGCAGCCGATGCGGGCTTCAAGAAAGGCGATGTTATCACCACGTTTGATGGAAGAAGCATCTCGAACGCCAAAGGCTTAAAAGAGACACTGACCTATTATGCGGCAGGCGAGACCGTAGATGTCACCGTACAGCGTGCGGACAACGGTGAGTACAAAGAAGTAACACTGACGTTGACCCTTGGCTCTGCAGCAGATATGCCGCAGACGAGCGGAAGCAGCAACGGAACCACAAACGATGGAACCGGAAGCTCCGATCAGAATGACCAGGGTATTCAGAATCCGTTTGGCAACAGATAAAAACTCGAAATAACTATTTCCTAAGAGAAAAAAGACGGACAGCACAGGAATATGAACGCCTGGCTGTCCGCCTTTTTCTGCATTTTTTGATATAATTTTTTGAATTTGTAAAATTCTTAAAAAAGTTGGTAATTTTTAAGAAAGTTTTTACTTGTGACCCTATGGCTTTTGGGCTATAATCAAGCTAGACCAAGCGATCTATTACAGAAAGGAATTTGAAAAATCATGTCAGAAGAGAAAGACAGAGTGGACGGTACCGCGGACGAAACGAAGGCGGAAACAAAAAGCTCTGACCATCATACAGAAGATACCTATGAAAAAGTCTGCTTCATGTGCCGCAGACCGGAGAGCAAAGCCGGAAAGATGATTACCCTTCCGGGAAACATCAATATCTGCCCGGACTGCATGCAGAAGAGCTTTGATGCCATGAACCAGAACCCGGGCCAGATCAATGAGATGATGAATAATATGAACAACATGCCGAATATCGGCATGCTCGATCTCTCCGGGCTTTCCAACCAGATCCCGAACCGGCAGCGGGTAAAGAAAAAAGAAGAAAAGAAGAAAACAAAAGAATTTTCCATCAAGGACATTCCGCCGCCGCACCGGATCAAGGCGATGCTTGACGAATACGTCATCGGCCAGGACCGTGCAAAGAAAGTCATGTCGGTTGCCGTTTACAACCATTACAAACGTGTCTTTGCACCGCAGGACGGAAATATCGAGATCGAAAAATCCAACATGCTGATGATCGGACCGACCGGTTCCGGAAAAACGTATCTGGTGCAGACACTGGCACGCCTCTTAGATGTGCCGCTTGCCATCACGGACGCCACATCCCTTACCGAAGCGGGTTATATCGGTGATGATATTGAAAGCGTGGTATCTAAGCTTTTAGCGGCCGCAGACAACGATGTGGAGCGCGCGGAGCACGGTATCATCTTCATTGACGAGATCGACAAGATTGCGAAAAAGAAAAATACAAACCAGAGAGACGTCAGCGGAGAAGCCGTACAGCAGGGAATGCTGAAGCTCCTCGAGGGCAGCGATATCGAAGTTCCGGTGGGAGCCAACAGCAAAAATGCGATGGTTCCGCTCGAGACCGTCAATACCAGAAACATTCTCTTTATCTGCGGCGGTGCCTTCCCGGATCTGACGGACATCATCAAGGAGCGTCTGAACAAGACAGCTTCCATTGGCTTCCAGGCGGATCTGAAGGACAAGTATGATGGGGATAAGAACCTGCTGTCACAGGTGACCTTAGAAGACCTTCGGACTTTCGGTATGGTGCCGGAGTTCCTTGGCCGTCTGCCGATCGTATTTACGCTGGAGAGTCTCAATGAGGATATGCTGGTCGAGATCTTAAAAGAACCGAAAAATGCGATCCTGAAGCAGTATAAGAGACTGCTCGAACTCGACGAGGTGAAACTGGAATTTGATGATGATGCACTTCGCTCTATTGCAAGAAAAGCGCTGGAAAAAGATACCGGTGCGAGAGCACTCCGTTCGATCATCGAGGATTTCATGCTGGATATCATGTATGAGATTCCAAAGGACAGCAGCATCGGAGAGGTTATCATCACAAAAGACTATATTGAAAAGACCGGCGGGCCGACGATTCTCCTGCGCGGTCAGGAAGTTCCAAAGTTAGAGCAGAAATAAGGTAACTGGAAAACACAGCGGAGCAGACGTGAAACTGGCGTTTTCTTGAAATAAGAGATAAGAAAGAGAGGGTTTTAACTATGGCAGAGGATTTTTTTGGAAATTTAAGTAAAACACTGAAAAAAACAGTGGATACTGTGGGAAAGAAAACAGATGAATTCGTAGAAATTCAGAAGATCCGCACCCGTCAGCATGCGCTTGAGGATCAGATTGAGAAGAATTACCAGGATATCGGACAGATCATCTACAACCGCTATCTGAACGGCGAAGCATTCGACGAGAATCTTGCCGGCATCTGCAAAGATATCACCGATCTGGAAAAAGAGATTGCAGACTGCAGGGAAGACGTGGCAAACAAGAGAGGCCGCATCGTATGCCCGCCTGCGGCGCAAGTGTTCCGAAAGATGCAGCTTTCTGCATGCGCTGCGGTGCTGCTATGCCGGAGAAGGAAGAAGAGCCGGAGGATGCCGAGTTTGTACACGTAGAACCGGAAGAAAAAGCAGAAGAAACCGAAGCGGCAGCGCCGGAAGAAGAGCCGGAAGAAGAGCCTGAAAAAGAAGCAGAGGTACCGGAAGAGGAATGATCTGGACCCTGCTGCCGGGAGCGGTTTTCCTTGCAGACGGATGCCTGAAAAAGAAGGCAGAAGAGGAGTTAAAGGAAAATGAGCAGATCCCGGTCTGTAAAGGACATATTGTCCTGCGGAAATGTCATAACCGCGGCGTAGCGGGCGGCGGCTTCGCGGACAGCACGAAGAAGGTGGAAATTCTCACCTTCTTTTTGCTGTCCGGACTGTGGGCGCGTCTCGGAGCGCTGGCGGGCAGACGTAAGTGTAAGGTGAAGAAGCTTGGGCTTGCGCTTACGATTGGCGGCGGCATGTCGAACTGGTATGACCGGCATAAGAGAGGTTACGTGACCGACTATGTCAGCTTCCGGTTTGGACCGGAGAAGTTCCGCAGACTTGTGTTCAATGTTTCTGATTTCTGTATTTTCTTCGGAATTGCGCTGCTGACGGCAATTTCCTGCCGGGAGTCCAGGTGATGCAGGATCTCCCGAAAAGCCCTGCAGATGGCGGGCTTTTCGGGGCAAAAAAGAAAATTTGAAATTTTTGAAAAAATTTGAAAAAAGCTGTTGACAGATTCGGAATCATCTGGTAATATATGTTTTGTTGAACGGCACATGAGAGCCGCAAGACAAGAAATGCAGGAGTGGCGGAATTGGCAGACGCGCAGGCTTCAGGTGCCTGTGGTCGCAAGATCGTGTGGGTTCAAGTCCCATCTCCTGCATTATTTTTTCGCTTTGCGTATCAAGAATTGGTCCGGTGGACCAATTCGGATTGCCCTGATGGGAAGTGTGAAAACTTTCCGTCAGGGTATTTTTATTTTTCCAGAAAAGAAAATAATTCCGACAGGACATTTTATGCCCAATACACACTTCAAAAGTATTCCAGAAAAGAAATTTCCGTAATTCGACAAAAATAGTTGAAATGTTTCCCTGGTTGTGATAGAATCTGAAAGATTAAAGTATGAGATGCATATTTCATACAAACTCAAAACCGAACGAAAAAGAAAGGAAAACGGTGGAATGATGAAAGCTTTTCTAATCTTAGAAGACGGGCATGTCTTTACCGGAACCAGCATTGGTTCACAAAAAGAAGTGATCAGTGAAATCGTATTTAATACATCCATGACTGGATATCTCGAAGTGCTGACTGACCCATCCTATGCGGGACAGGCAGTATGTATGACGTATCCTCTTATTGGAAACTATGGAATTTGTTATGATGATCAGGAGTCCTTAAGACCCTGGCCGGATGGCTATATTGTAAGAGAATTATCCCGTCTCCCCAGCAACTTCCGTTGCCAGGACACCCATTCAGAATTTCCTGAAAAAGTTCGATATTCCCGGAATCGCCGGAATCGATACTCGTGCTCTCACCAAAATTCTTCGTGAAAAAGGTACCATGAACGGTATGATCACGACCAACGAAAATTATCACCTCGATGAAATTATTCCAAAATTAAAAGCGTATAATACCGGAAAAGTTGTAGAAAAGGTAACCTGCTCTGAAAAATCAGTTTTAAAAGGAGAAGGCTTTAAAGTTGCACTTCTGGATCTTGGCGCAAAGAACAACATCGCACGTTCCTTAAATGAGCGCGGATGCGAAGTGACCATTTATCCGGCGCTTACTACAGCAGAAGAGATCCTCGCCGCAAATCCGGACGGAATCATGCTGTCCAACGGCCCTGGAGATCCGAAAGAGTGCGTATCCATTATCAAAGAGATTAAAAAACTGTACGATTCCAATGTACCGATCTTTGCAATCTGTCTTGGACATCAGCTGATGGCACTGGCTACCGGCGCAGATACCCACAAGATGAAATACGGCCACCGCGGCGGAAACCACCCGGTCAAGGATCTGGCAACCGGAAGAGTTTATATTTCTTCCCAGAACCACGGCTACGTTGTAGATACCGATACCCTGGATCCGAATGTGGCAGTTCCGGCCTTTGTGAACGTCAACGACGGCACCAACGAGGGACTCAAATACGTCGGCAAAAACATCTTTACCGTACAGTTCCATCCGGAGGCATGCCCTGGCCCGCAGGATTCCGGATACCTGTTTGATCGATTCCTTGAGATGATGGGAGGTAACAAATAATGCCAAAGAATCCGAATATTAAAAAAGTTCTGGTTATCGGTTCCGGTCCGATCGTCATCGGACAGGCAGCAGAGTTCGACTACGCAGGAACACAGGCGTGCCGTTCCCTGAAAGAAGAGGGAATGGAAGTTGTTCTTCTGAACTCCAACCCGGCAACCATCATGACCGATAAAGATATCGCAGACCGCGTTTACATCGAGCCGCTGACCGTAGAAGTGGTAGAGCAGCTCATCCAGAAGGAAAAACCGGACAGCGTTCTTCCGACTCTGGGAGGCCAGGCAGGACTGAACCTTGCGATGGAACTCGAAGAAAAAGGCTTCTTAAAAGAAAACAACGTACGCCTGATCGGTACCACAGCACAGACCATCAAAAAAGCAGAGGACCGTCAGGAATTCAAAGATACCATGGAAAAAATCGGCGAGCCGGTAGCGGCATCCCTGGTTGTCCATGATGTACAGGCTGGTATCGATTTCACCAACAAGATCGGTTATCCGGTTGTACTGCGTCCGGCTTACACCCTCGGCGGAAGCGGCGGCGGTATCGCTTACAACGAAGAAGAGCTGATCGAGATCCTCTCGAACGGACTCCGTCTTTCCCGTGTCGGCGAAGTACTCGTTGAAAGATGTATCGCCGGATGGAAAGAGATCGAGTACGAGGTAATGCGGGACAGCGTAGGAAACTGCATCACCGTCTGCAACATGGAGAACATCGACCCGGTCGGCGTTCACACCGGAGACAGTATTGTCGTAGCACCGTCCAGACCCTGGGAGATAAAGAGTATCAGATGCTGCGTACTTCCGCACTCAACATCATCACGAGCTCGGTATCACCGGCGGATGCAACGTACAGTATGCGTTGAATCCGGACAGCTTCGAGTACTGTGTTATCGAGGTAAATCCGCGTGTCAGCCGTTCTTCCGCACTGGCTTCCAAAGCGACCGGTTATCCGATTGCAAAGGTTGCTGCAAAGATCGCACTTGGCTACACTCTGGATGAGATCCCGAACGCCATTACCGGAAAAACCTACGCAAGCTTCGAGCCGATGCTGGATTACTGTGTTGTAAAAATCCCGCGTCTGCCGTTCGATAAGTTTATCAGTGCAAAACGTACCCTGACCACACAGATGAAGGCAACCGGTGAGGTTATGAGTATCTGCAACAACTTCGAGGGTGCGCTGATGAAAGCCATCCGTTCCCTGGAACAGCACGTAGATTCCCTGATGTCCTATGACTTCAGCCACCTGTCAAAAGACGAGCTGATCGAAGAGCTTCACATCGTAGACGATATGAGAATCTGGAGAATCGCAGAGGCGATCCGTCAGGGCATCTCCTACGACGAGATCCACGAGATCACCAAAATCGATGTATGGTTCATCGATAAGCTGGCTATCCTCGTTGAGATGGAGCAGGCATTACAGGCCAAAGAGCTGGATGAGGATCTGCTGCGCGAAGCAAAACGCCTTGAGTTCCCGGATTATCTGGTGGCAAAACTGGCAGGAAAGACCGAAGAAGAAGTAAAAGCGTTAAGAAAACAGTATGATATCACCGCAGCTTACAAGATGGTAGATACCTGTGCCGCTGAGTTCGCAGCAACCACACCGTATACTATTCCGTATACGGCGGCGAAAACGAAGCTGTCGAGACAAACGACAGAAAGAAAGTCCTCGTCCTTGGTTCCGGCCCGATCCGTATCGGACAGGGTATCGAGTTTGACTTCTGCTCCGTACATTGTACCTGGGCATTCAAGAAAGAGGGCTATGAGACCATCATCATCAACAACAACCCGGAGACCGTCAGCACCGACTTCGATATCGCAGATAAACTGTATTTCGAGCCGCTGACACCGGAAGATGTAGAAAATATCGTCAACATCGAGCATCCGGACGGAGCCGTTGTACAGTTCGGCGGCCAGACCGCGATTAAGCTGACCGAAGCACTCCTGAAAATGGGTGTGCCGATCCTTGGAACATCTGCAGAGAACGTAGATGCCGCAGAGGACCGTGAGCTGTTCGATGAGATCCTGGAGCAGTGTGAAATCCCGCGTCCGAAGGGACACACCGTATTCACCGCAGAAGAGGCGAAAAAAGCAGCCAATGAGCTCGGCTATCCGGTACTCGTCCGCCCGTCCTACGTCCTTGGAGGACAGGGTATGCAGATCGCCATCAGCGATGAGGACGTCGATGAATTTATCGGCATCATCAACCGGATCGCACAGGAGCATCCGATCCTGGTTGATAAATATCTGCAGGGCAAGGAGATCGAGGTTGATGCAGTCTGCGACGGCACCGATATCCTGATTCCTGGTATCATGGAGCACATCGAGCGCGCCGGCGTTCACTCCGGAGACAGTATCTCCGTTTATCCGGCACAGAGCATCAGCCAGCATGCAAAAGACACCATCGTAGAGTATACGAAACGTCTGGCAAGATCCCTGCATGTCATCGGTATGATCAACATCCAGTTCATCGTATGCGGTGAGGATGTTTACGTCATCGAGGTCAACCCGCGTTCTTCTCGTACCGTGCCGTACATCAGCAAGGTAACCGGAATCCCGATCGTGCCGCTGGCAACGAAAGTCATCCTCGGCCACACGATCCGCGAGCTTGGCTACGAGCCGGGTCTGCAGAGAGAGGCAGATTACATTGCCATCAAGATGCCGGTATTCTCCTTCGAGAAGATCCGCGGCGCAGATATCGCCCTTGGACCGGAGATGAAATCCACCGGTGAGTGCCTTGGTATTGCAAAGACCTTCAACGAGGCTCTTTACAAAGCATTCCTCGGCGCCGGAATCAACCTGCCGAAATACAAAAACATGATCATCACCGTAAAGGATGAGGATAAAGAGGATATCGTTCCGATCGCACAGAGATTCCAGGCTCTCGGCTACAAGATCTATGCGACGAGAAATACCGCGAAAGCCCTGAACGAGAACGGCGTCAATGCGATCCGCACCAACAAGATCGAGCAGCCGTCCCCGAACCTGATGGACCTGATCCTCGGCCACAAGATCGACCTCGTCATCGATACTCCGTCCCAGGGTGTTGAGCACTCCAAAGACGGATTCGTCATCCGCCGGAACGCGATCGAGACAGGTGTCAACGTACTGACCTCTCTGGATACCGCAACCGCACTCGTAACCAGTCTGGAAAATACAGATGTGAAGAAGCTGACCCTGATCGATATCGCAACGATCGACAAGAGATAAGCATGATAGAAGCATAAAGCAAAGAAAAGCTCTCTGCTGCAGAAACAAAGCGGCAGAGAGCTTTTTTGGCCGAATGTGGGTTTGAATGGATTTTACAAAAAAGAAAACGTGACGCGCTTGTGTTTTTAGCATAAGTATGATAGATTTTTAATAGAATGCCAGAAAAGGGCATCCAATTCAAAAAGAGAAAGGTACATATCGTATGAACATCATTGAGTGGTTAAAGGTTATCCTGCTGGGTATCGTAGAGGGCATTACCGAGTGGCTTCCGATCAGCAGCACCGGCCACATGATTCTGGTAGATGAGTTTATTAAGCTGAATGTGACAGCTGATTTCAAGAATGTTTTTGAAGTTGTTATCCAGCTCGGTGCAATCCTTGCGGTTGTCGTCATCTATTTCTGGGATCTCTGGCCGTTTCATGGCAAAAGCAAAGCGAAAAGCAAGAGCTATTTTGCCAATCCAAGCGACAACAAGGTCTTTGCAGGTATGCAGAACTTTGTAGACAATTACTGTTATCTGGACAAAATTATCATGTGGTTCAAGATCGTCGTATCGTGTCTGCCGGCAGCCGTGATCGGACTGGCATTCAACGACTGGATCGAGGCCCATCTGATGAATTACGTGATCGTAGCACTGATGCTGATCATCTATGGTGTCCTCTTCATCATCATTGAGAATTACAACAAGACGAGAACACTGTCTGCAACAAAAATCAAAGAGATTACCTGGAAAAATGCGCTGTATATCGGTGTTTTCCAGCTCCTTTCCATCGTACCGGGAACTTCCCGTTCGGGAGCAACCATCATCGGCGGTATCCTGCTGGGATGCTCGAGAGAGCTGGCATCGGAGTACACGTTTTTCCTTGCCGTTCCGGTTATGTTCGGCGCGAGCTTTTAAAACTGGTAAAACACGGCTTTGCCTTTACCGGTGTTGAGGTGGCGATCATGATCGTCGGCATGCTGGTGGCATTTGCGGTATCGATTTTTGCCATCAAATTCCTGATGCAGTACATCAAGAAGCACGATTTCAAAGCCTTCGGCTGGTACCGTATCGTACTCGGTGTGATTGTGCTGCTGTATTTCGTAATCAAAACCGTAATTCTGAAATCATAAAATCGAACAATTCCGAAAATTTACCAGGAAAAATAGAAGAAGAAGTATCGTAAAATGAAAAAAATTGTGCGATACTTCTTTTTTACGCAAAAATTACAAAAAACCCTGTAAAAAGTAACCAAAAGCTGATATAATAGGACACAAGAGGGACGCAGAACCAGAAATTAAAAAAAATACCGAAAATTTGCCATATTTTTATTGACTAAAGATATTCTTATGGTAAAATAAATGTGTGCGCCCCGAGGATATCTTTATTTTCGGTGCAATCAGTATAGGGTGAACGTATCATCCAGGGCAATCTGGAAATACTTTACTATAACCTATCAAAATTACAAGTAGGAGGAAAAGTAACAATGGCAAAATGGGTTTACATGTTCACTGAAGGTAATGCAGACATGCGTAACCTTCTCGGTGGAAAAGGCGCAAACCTGGCTGAGATGACAAACCTGGGACTTCCTGTACCACAGGGATTCACGGTAACAACCGAGGCTTGTACACAGTACTATGAGGATGGCAGACAGATCAACGACGAGATCATGGGTCAGATCATGGAAGCAATCGATAAAATGGAAGGAATCACAGGAAAGAAATTCGGAGACGCTAAGAATCCGCTGCTCGTTTCTGTACGTTCCGGAGCAAGAGCTTCCATGCCAGGTATGATGGATACCATCCTGAACCTTGGTCTGAACGAAGAGGTTGTTGAAACTCTGTCACAGGCTTCCGGCAACCCACGTTGGGCTTGGGACTGCTACAGAAGATTCATTCAGATGTTCTCTGACGTAGTTATGGAAGTTGGTAAAAAATACTTCGAAGAGCTGATCGACAAGATGAAAGAGGAGAAAGGCGTAAAACAGGACGTAGATCTTGACGCAGATGACCTCAAAAAACTGGCTGAGCAGTTCAAAGCTGAGTACAAAGCTAAAATCGGTGAGGATTTCCCGACCGATCCTAAGGTACAGCTGATGGAGCTGTAAAAGCCGTATTCCGTTCCTGGGACAACCCGAGAGCAAACGTTTATCGTCGTGACAACGACATCCCGTATTCCTGGGGTACCGCTGTTAACGTACAGATGATGGCATTCGGAAACATGGGAGATGACTGTGGTACAGGTGTTGCCTTCACCCGTGACCCTGCTACAGGAGAGAACGGACTGTTCGGTGAGTTCCTTACCAACGCACAGGCGAGGACGTAGTTGCCGGTGTTCGTACACCTATGCACATTTCTGAGATGGAAGAGAAATTCCCGGAAGCTTTCAAACAGTTCAAAGAAGTTTGCAAAACTCTGGAAACACACTACAGAGATATGCAGGACATGGAGTTCACTGTAGAGCACGGTAAACTGTACATGCTGCAGACACGTAACGGTAAGAGAACAGCAAAAGCTGCTCTGAAAATCGCCTGCGACCTTGTAGATGAGGGAATGAGAACAGAGGAAGAGGCAGTTGCAATGATCGATCCTCGTAACCTTGACTCTCTGCTTCATCCGCAGTTCGATGCAAAAGCACTGAAAGAGGCTACTCCAATGGCAAAAGCACTGGGAGCATCTCCGGGAGCTGCTTGCGGTAAAATCGTCTTCACAGCTGATGACGCTGTTGCATGGGCTGAAAGAGGAGAAAAAGTTGTTCTGGTTCGTCTTGAGACATCCCCAGAAGATATCACAGGTATGAAATCTGCACAGGGTATCCTGACTGTTCGTGGTGGTATGACTTCCCACGCAGCCGTAGTTGCCCGTGGTATGGGAACCTGCTGTGTATCCGGTTGCGGTGATATCGTAATGGACGAGGCAAACAAGAAATTCACACTGGCTGGCAAAGAGTTCCACGAGGGAGACTGCATCTCTCTGGATGGTTCTACAGGATGCATCTATGACGGACTGATCCCGACCGTAGACGCTACCATCGCTGGCGAGTTCGGAAGAATCATGGGCTGGGCAGATAAATACAGAACCATGAAAGTTCGTACAAACGCTGATACTCCGGCAGACGCTAAAAAAGCTCGTGAGCTTGGCGCAGAAGGTATTGGTCTTTGCCGTACAGAGCATATGTCTTCGAAGGCAACAGAATCGATGCATTCCGTGAGATGATCTGCGCTGAAACCGTAGAAGAGAGAGAAGCAGCACTTGCTAAGATCCTTCCGGAGCAGCAGGGAGACTTCGAGAAGCTGTATGAAGCTCTGGAAGGCAACCCGGTTACCATCCGTTTCCTGGATCCGCCGCTTCATGAGTTCGTTCCGACTGAGGAAGAGGACATCAAGAAACTGGCTGACGCACAGGGCAAATCTGTTGAGCAGATCAAAGCAATCATCGCTGGTCTGCATGAGTTCAACCGATGATGGGTCATCGTGGATGCCGTCTTGCTGTAACTTATCCGGAAATCGCTAAGATGCAGACAAGCGCAGTAATCCGCGCAGCCATCAACGTGAAGAAAGCTCATCCGGATTGGAATGTTAAACCGGAAATCATGATCCCGCTTGTTGGCGATATCAAAGAGCTGAAATACGTTAAGAAATTCGTAGTAGAGACCGCTGACGCTGAAATCGCAGCTGCAGGCAGCGACCTTGAATACGAAGTTGGTACCATGATCGAGATCCCGAGAGCAGCTCTGACTGCAGATGAGATCGCAAAAGAGGCAGACTTCTTCTGCTTTGGAACCAACGACCTTACTCAGATGACTTACGGATTCTCCCGTGACGATGCTGGTAAATTCCTGAACGCTTACTATGACGCTAAGATCTTCGAGAACGATCCATTCGCAAAACTCGATCAGGACGGCGTTGGCAAGCTGATGAAGATGGCTATCGATCTTGGAAGACCGGTTAACTCTTCTCTGCACGTAGGTATCTGCGGTGAGCACGGTGGAGATCCGAGCTCCGTAGAGTTCTGCAACAAACTGGGTCTGGACTATGTTTCCTGCTCACCGTTCCGTGTGCCGATCGCCCGTCTGGCAGCAGCTCAGGCAGCTATCGCTCAGAAGAACGCTTAATTTAAGCAGAATCTGTCCGAATCAGGATTTTCATGCAATAGCATGATTTGTGTTCAAACGTAAGGAGACCCCGGCGGTCTGTAGAAATACAGGCGCCGGGGTCTTTTTTATCAATCGTTTAAAATCAAAGTGGGAGGGAAAACGGATGCAGAATGAAACAGCCAAAGAAAACCTGCTGCGGCAGATCCGGGAATACCGTCCGTACAATGAGCAGGAAGAGCGGGATCGGGCGATTCTGCTGAAATGGATGGAGAGCGGATGCGATATTTTGACGCGGGAAAATGAGACCGCACATCTGACTGCCTCCGCCTGGGTCGTAAGCCCGGATCGGAAGCAGGTGCTGATGGCGTATCACAATATTTACCATTCCTGGGCATGGCTCGGCGGCCACGCGGACGGAGATGCGGATCTTTGCAGCGTGGCGGTAAGAGAAGTGAAGGAGGAATCCGGGATTGAAGAGGTGAAGCTCTTATCGGATCAGCCATTCTCGCTCGAAATCCTGTCGGTGGACGGCCATGTGAAGCGCGGAAAGTACGTGACGACACATCTCCATCTGAATGTGACATATCTCATGGAAGCAGACCCGGTACAGGAAATCCGCTGCAAGCCGGATGAAAACAGCGCAGTCGGCTGGATTCCGGTGGAGCAGATCGCAGAAAAATCGACAGAGCCATGGTTTGTGGAGCGTGTGTATGGCAAGCTGTGTGAGAAAGTGAAAAGAGATTTCTGTGAAGTGTAATATGCAATCCGCGTATGAACTGCCATTTAGAATAAGCATTAGACAAATGAGCTGTTAGATGTCTAAAATAGAGACAGAAAGAAAAATGGCAGGAGGGGTTTTATGTTTACAAATCAGGATTTGAAAAAGCTGATTATTCCGCTTTTCCTAGAGCAGCTTCTGGTGGCTCTGGTCGGAATTGCGGACGTGTTTGTTATCGGATTTGTCGGAGAGGCGGCGGTTTCCGGTGTGTCACTGGTCAATGCGTTTAATATGATCTTTATCAATCTGTTCACAGCGCTGGCATCCGGCGGTGCGGTGGTCATCAGCCAGTATATCGGAAAGAAGGACAAGGAGCAGGCGGGAGCGGCAGCTTCCCAGCTTCTGACGGCATCGGTATTGCTGTCGGTTGTTATTTCTGTAGTGGTACTGGTTGCCAACGAACAGCTGATGCGTTTGATGTTCGGCAAGGTTGAGGATGATGTCATGGCGGCATGCGTGACGTATCTGCGTATCTCGGCATATTCCTATCCGGCAATGGCGATTTACAATGCGGGAGCGGCTTTGTACCGCAGTTTTGGAAAAACCAGCACGACGATGTACCTTTCGATTGCATCGAATGTGATCAACGTAGTCGGAAACTGTATCGGCGTCTTTGCTTTGCATACAGGTGTGCCTGGCGTTGCGGTTCCGTCGCTGATTGCGCGTATCTTTTCCGCAGCTGTTATCACGGTTCTCTGCTTCTCAAAGCGAAATCCGGTGCAGTATCTGAAAGAGTGGATTTTTAAAGTAGACTTGAGCTTCCAGAAAATGATCCTCAGTATCGCAGTTCCGAACGGTATCGAGAGCGGTATTTTCCAGCTCGTCAAAGTAGCACTTTCCAGTGTGGTAGCACTGTTTGGTACCTACCAGATTGCCGCAAACGGCATTGCCCAGAGTATATGGTCCATGGCGGCACTCACAAGCAGTGCACTTTCCCCAGTATTCATCACCGTCATCGGACAGTGCATGGGCGCGGGAGATACTGATCAGGCGGAGTATTATTTCCGCAAGCTGATAAAAATCACACTGATCATTGGAGTGGCATGGAATGCGCTTGTCTTTGCAGTCACACCGTTTGTCCTTTCCTTCTATGCGGTGTCCGAGGAGACGAAGCGGCTGACACTCTGGCTGGTACTGCTGCATAATATTTTCAACGGTATTGCACTCTGCTACGCCGGACCGCTTGGAAGCGGCCTTCGTGCGACAGGAGATGTAAAATTCACAATGGGAATTTCCCTCTTCACGACCATCGGCGTCCGCCTGATTTTCTCTGTGATTTTTGCAATCTGGATGAACATGGGCGTTATGGGAATCGCTCTTGCGATGTGCCTCGACTGGTCCGTGCGCGGCATCATCTTCTGGTGGAGATTCAAACAGGGCAAGTGGAAAACGTTTCAGGTTATCCGTGAGTGAAAAAACGATCCTCTTTTCTGACGACAGAAAAGTTGTTGGGAAAAGGGGATTTTTGGGGTAAAAGGGATTATTTCGGCGCGTTGAAAATCATGCCGGGGTATGGTAAAATGGACTCCGAAAAACAGCAAAAGGAGGAAAATATAAGTAACTAAATATATTGTCAAATGTGATATAATGTGTTTAAACATACAAAAGGAGAATCATATTATGAACACATCAAATATCACAAACTACAAGCCGAAGGATTTTGCTGAATTGTTAGGGATATCTGTTAAAACGCTACAGCGTTGGGACAGAGAAGGGATTTTAAAAGCAAATCGAACTCCAACTGACAGGCGTTATTATACGTATGACCAATATCTTCAATTCAAAGGCATAAATATCGAAAATGATAAACGTCAGGCAGTTATTTATGCCAGAGTATCTACAAAAAATCAAAAAGACGATTTGCAAAACCAGGTCGCATTTTTACGACAGTTTTGTAATGCCAGGGGAATCATTGTAGACCAATGTATCGAAGAGTATGGAAGTGGTCTTAATTACAACCGCAAAAAGTGGAATAAATTATTAGATGAAGTAATGGAACAGAAAGTAAAAACGATCATCATAACCCACAAAGACAGATTTATCCGATTCGGTTATGATTGGTTTGAAAAATTCTGTATGAAATGCAACACAACGATCGTGGTGGTAAACAACGAAGAATTATCACCACAGGAAGAACTTGTACAGGATATTGTTTCCATACTTCATGTGTTCTCCTGCAGGCTGTATGGACTTCGTAAGTATAAAAAACAAATAGAGAGGGACGAGGAAATTGCTAAAGAGCTTCAGGACGGAAATTCATCCGACAGAAGAGCAGAAAGTCAGGATTCATAAAACAATAGGAACTTGTAGATTTATTTATAATTTCTATCTGGCCCATAACAAAGAACTTTATCAAAATGGCGAAAAATTCATGAGCAGCAGTAAATTCAGAGTCTGGCTGAATCATGAATACCTTCCACAACATCCAGAATATTTATGGATTAAGGAAGCATACTCAAAAGCGGTGACCCAGGCAGTAAATCATGGACAGACTGCATTTAAAAAATTCTTTAATCATGAAAGTGCTTTTCCGAAGTTCAAAAAGAAAGGCAGATCAGATGTGAAGATGTATTTCGTAAAGAATAATCCGAAAGATTGTCGCTGCGAGAGACACCGAGTTAACATTCCATCACTTGGATGGGTTCGTATCAAAGAAAAAGGATACATTCCTACGACGAAAGAAGGATATATCATAAAAAGCGGCCATGTTTCCATGAAAGCGGGCAGATATTATGTTTCGGCTCTTATAGAAATTCCTGATAATAAAACTGCTGATCTTTCTAACGAAGGAATCGGCATCGACCTGGGGTTAAAGGATTTTGCCATTGTTTCAAATGGTAAGACATATAAGAATATCAACAAATCAGCAAGATTAAAGAAATTAGAAAAACGACTCGTTCGGGAACAGAGATGTCTCTCCCGAAAGTATGAAAATCTAAAGAAAGGAGAGTCCACTCAAAGAGCGAATATACAAAAACAAAAACTTAAGGTACAAAAACTTCATCATAAAATAGACAATATCCGTACGGATTACATCAATAAGACAATCGCAGAGATCGTAAAAACCAAACCATCTTATATAACGATTGAAGACTTAAACGTATCGGGAATGATGAAGAACAAACATCTTTCAAGAGCAGTTGCTTCGCAGAAGTTTTACGAATTCAGAATAAAGCTTAAGGCGAAAAGCAGGGAAAATGGTATTGAGCTTCGGGTTGCAGACAGATGGTATCCATCATCAAAAATCTGCCATTGTTGTGGAATGATCAAGAAAGATTTAAAACTTTCAGATAGAATATTTCGATGTCATTGTGGCTATGTCGAAGACAGGGATTTCAATGCGGCACTGAATCTGAGAGGTGTAAAAACTTACAAGATTGCATAAGGACGCAAATGTAAGTATGTACGAAGGCTATTTCGGGAATTAACGACTGTGGAGTGTACATGGATCTACGAGTAGATATGATTTCGGTCAATCAAAAGTATACACAAGGAAGCAGTAAGTAAGATTCGTGAGAACTTACATTATCTCGATGTGATAAGTATATTTAATCACATTTTGAGTGGCAGGACATGACAGAAGATGAATGATATGAAGCGTCTGCTCTCGTATGCAGGTCCCTACAAGCGGGATATGATTTTCGGAGCAGTGCTGGTATTGGTAGAAACGTGTTTTGAACTTTTTATTCCGATTCTGATTTCCAATCTGATTGACATCGGCGTTGCGAACGGCGATATCCCTTACATTTACCGCAAGGGAATCCAGATGGGAGTCTGCGCGCTCTGTGCGCTTGTGACCGGAATTTTATACGCGCACTTTGCGGCGCGGGCGACGTACGGCTGGGGAGCTGAGATCCGGAAGGCGGAGTATGAGAAAATGCAGCAGTATGCATTTTCCAACCTCGACCACTTTGCGGTATCATCCCTGATCACCCGTATGACGACGGATGTTACCGTCATCCAGAATATGGTAAGCGCCGGCTTCCGCCCGATCACGCGCGGACCGTCGCTTCTGATTATGGGAATCGGCCTTTCATTCTATATGATCCGCGGCTGGCATTTGTATTCCTTGTATGTACCCCGCTTCTTGGCTTTATTCTCTCCCTGATTGTGCGGAGAGTTGCCCGATGTACACAAAACTGCAGTCCATGGTGGACCGCCTGAACAACGTTGTCCAGGAGGGGCTGACCGCGATCCGTGCCGTCAAAGCTTTCGTGCGGGATGAGTACGAGGAAGACAAATTCAACGAGGTCAACACCGACCTGACCGCAGCGAGCGAGCAGACGTTCCACTACGCCGTGCTGAATCTGCCGGCATTTCAGGGCGTCATGTATACCGCGATCGTGCTGATTCTGTGGTTCGGCGGAAATATGATTCTGAAAAACAGCTTGCCGTCGGAAACCTGACCGGATTTCTAAGCTACGTCATGCAGGTCATGAACTCGATGATGATGATTGCAAACGTCTTCCTGCTTCTGACCCGTTCCATGGCGAGCGCACACCGGATTGTCGAGGTGCTCGATGAGAAAATCGTGCTCACCTCGCCGGAAAATGGTGTAACAGAAGTGACAGAGGGCAGCGTGGAGTTTGACAACGTATCGTTTAAATACAAAGAAGAAGCAAAAGAGTACGCACTCTCCGATGTTACGCTGAAGATCAAAGCTGGTCAGACGGTAGGAATCCTCGGAGGAACAGGTTCTTCGAAAACGACGCTGGTGCAGCTCATTCCGCGTCTGTATGATACCAGCCGCGGCACCGTCCGCGTCGGCGGAAAGGATGTGCGCGCGTACGATCTTGCCGCTCTCCGCGATGCAGTCAATATCATTCTGCAGAAAAACGTGCTGTTCTCCGGAACCGTGCGTGAAAACCTGAAATGGGGCAATGTGGATGCATCCGATGAGGAGATCTGGGAAGCATGCCGCGCGGCGTGTGCGGATGAATTTTTGAACCGCATGCCGGACGGCCTCGGCACCGTGCTCGAGCAGGCGCAAGCAACCTCTCCGGAGGCCAGAAGCAGCGTCTCTGCATCGCGCGTGCGCTGATCGGAAAGGCAAAAATCCTGATCTTCGATGATTCGACAAGTGCGGTCGACACGGCAACGGAGAAAAAGATCCGCGAGGCACTGGCGGCGCGGAAGAATGTCACAAAAATTATCATTGCGCAGAGAGTAACATCCGTCATGAATACGGATCAGATCATCATTCTTGATGACGGAAAAGTACACCGGATCGGCACGCACGCTGAACTGCTGGCGGATGACCCGATTTATCAGGAAATTTACGCCTCACAGATGAAAGGAGGAGACGAAAATGGCAGCGAGAGCTTATAGCGGAAAGAAACCAAAGAACCTGAAACACACGCTGCGCGTCTTCCTGTCTTATCTGGGACGGCACAAAAAAATGCTCGCAGTCGTAGCGGTACTGGTAACAATCAGCGCGGGAGCCAACCTCTTTGGAACGTATATGATCCGCCCGGTTGTCAACGGACTGGCGGACGGAGATGTGCACACACTGCTGCGCGGCGTGCTGATTACGGCACTCATTTTCGGGTGCGGCGCACTCGCAGCATACGGCTACACGCAGACCATGGTAAAAGCAGCACAGCAGGTTGTATTTGATATCCGCCGCGATCTGTTCGAACACGTCCAGACACTGCCGCTGCAGTTCTTCGACAGCAGACGCCACGGCGATATCATGAGTCTTTTCACGAACGATATCGACACGATGGCAGATGCCCTGAACAACAGTTTTGCGATGGTTATCCAGAGCTTCATCCAGATTGTGGGAACACTGACCTTGCTGTATATCCTAAACTGGCGGCTCTCGCTGATTGTAACGGTGTGCTACGGTATCATGTTCTGGTATATCAAGTTCAGCGGAAAGCGCAGCAAGGGTTATTATACGAAGCAGCAGAACAGCCTCGGAGAACTGAACGGCTATATTGAGGAGCTGATCACCGGACAGAAAGTCGTCAAGGTGTTCCACCACGAAGAAGAGAGCTTTACGGAATTCTGCAAAAAGAATGAGGAGCTCCGGAAAGCGGGAACCGGCGCGCAGGGGTATGCGGCGACGATGGTTCCTGTCGTTGTCAGCATTTCGTATGTCAATTATGCGATTGTGGCAGTGCTCGGCGGCCTTCTCGCCCTGCACGGAAAAGCCGATATCGGAAGCCTGGCAAGCTACCTTGTCTTTGTCCGCCAGGCGGCGCTTCCGATCAACCAGTTCACCCAGCAGAGCAACTTCCTTCTCTCAGCGCTCGCCGGTGCGGAGCGTGTCTTCGACGTGATGAGCCTGGAGCCGGAAATCGATGAGGGAAAAGTGGAACTGGTCAACGTAAAAGAAGAGAACGGCGCACTTGCCGTCTGCGAAGAGACAACAGGCCGCTGGGCATGGAAGCGCCCGGACGGAACGATGACGGAATTAAAGGGCGATGTGCGTTTTGAAAACGTGGATTTCGGCTACACGGCAGACCGTCTGATCTTAAAGAACATCAGCTGTATGCCAAACCAGGCCAGAAAATTGCTTTTGTCGGTTCCACAGGAGCCGGAAAAACGACGATCACGAACCTGATCAACCGTTTCTACGACGTCCAGGGCGGCGCGGTTGTCTACGACGGCATTGACGTAAAAGATATCGAAAAAGACGCTCTGCGCCACTCCCTCGGTATCGTTCTGCAGGATACCCATCTGTTCACGGGAACCGTAGCAGAAAACATCCGTTTTGGAAAACTCGATGCCACGCAGGAAGAAATTGAACATGCGGCCAAAATTGCGAATGCGGATTCCTTCATCCGCCGTCTGCCGAACGGCTACGACACGATGCTGACCTCCGACGGAGCCAACCTCTCCCAGGGCCAGCGCCAGCTTCTCGCGATTGCCCGTGCCGCCGTTGCCGATCCGCCGGTGCTGATTCTTGACGAGGCAACATCTTCCGTTGACACCAGAACCGAGGCGCTGATCGAAAAAGGAATGGACCAGCTCATGGAGGGCAGAACCGTATTTGTCATCGCCCACCGCTTAAGCACCGTGCGAAACGCCAATGCGATCATGGTGCTGGAGCAGGGAAATATCGTAGAGCGCGGCGACCACGACGCACTTCTGGCACAGAAAGGAAAATATTATCAGCTCTATCATGGAATGTTTGAGCTGAGTTAAAAAGAAAGGAGTAAAGAGTATGAGAAAATATAACCGTATTTTTCTGATCGTCCTGGATTCTCTCGGAATCGGGGCGATGGCGGATTCGGAGAAGTTTGGGGATGTCGGTGTCAATACCTTCGGCCACATCTGGGAGAGTCAGGGAGGCCTTGAAATCCCGAACCTGCGCCGCCTCGGCATGGGAAATCTCTGCGGTGTGACAGAGGATGAGGCAAAGAGTTACGCCAGAAGACTGAACGAGGCGAGCAACGGAAAAGACACCATGACCGGCCACTGGGAGATGATGGGAATTTACACGACAAAGCCGTTCGTTACGTTCACCGACCACGGATTTCCGAAAGAACTGATCGACGAGCTGGAAAAACGAACCGGCAGAAAGATCATCGGCAATAAGGCGGCGAGCGGAACGGAGATCCTCGATGAGCTGGCAGAGCGCGAGATCGAAAACGGAGAACTGATTGTCTATACCTCGGCGGATTCCGTACTGCAGATCTGCGGCAACGAGGAGACGATGGGACTGGAGACGCTGTATCATTACTGCGAGATTGCCCGTGAGCTGACCATGAAAGACGAGTGGAAAGTCGGCCGTGTCATTGCAAGACCGTACGTCGGAAAGAAAAAAGGAGAGTTCGTCCGCACCGCAAACCGTCACGACTACGCTGTCAAACCGACGGGAAAAACCGTGCTCAACGCGATGCAGGAGGCAGGATATGATGTCATCAGCATCGGAAAAATCAACGATATTTTCTGCGGCGAGGGCATCACGGAGAGTCTGAAATCCAAGAGCAGCGTCCACGGCATGGAGCAGACGATTGAGACGGCAGGAAAAGATTTTACCGGACTGTGCTTTGTCAACCTCGTCGATTTCGATGCACTCTGGGGCCACAGAAGAAACCCGGAAGGCTACGGAAAAGAGATTGAAAAATTCGATGTGAACCTTGGAAAGCTGCTGGAGCAGTTAAAAGACGACGATCTGCTCCTGATCACGGCAGACCACGGCAACGACCCGACTTATACCGGAACGGACCACACCAGAGAACAGGTACCGCTCCTTGCGTACTCACCGTCTATGAAGGAGAGCGGCCTTCAGGAGACGAAGGACACCTTCGCTGTGATCGGCGCATCCGTTGCAGAGAACTTCGGCGTAAAAATGCCGGAGGGAACGATCGGAACATCGATCCTGGAATCGTGGAAATAAGGAAGCGATGGTGTTTTCAGCTGAGGCGGTAAGAACCTTTCGAAAGTTTCACAAGCGTCCTTCTTCGAGCAGCTTCTTTAAGACCCGCTGGAGCTGGCGGCGGCTGCAGTGGAGCTGCATGGCCATCTTTTCCACGCCGGAAAACGTCTGATCCGGACAGCGCTCTGAGAGATAAGAGAGGAAGGATTCCTCGAGTGTGGAAAAATTCGACTGGGAGCTGGAATAAAGCATCAGCTTTTCGGTGACAGAGTTTAAAAGATATCGTAAAAAGCGGTTGTCGTTCAGCAGAAGCTCTTTCGTGGAAGCGAGCGGCAGAACAATACAAAGCGCGGTGGTGCGTGCCTCGATCTGGTGCGTATCATCGCGTTTTCCGCAGAATTCCATATCGCCGATGCAGGTAAAGCCGTCGAGATAGCCGATCGGGTAGCTCGTGCCGTCGGCGCGGTTGGCGCTGATCTCGATGGAACCGTCCACGAGGAACGAGAGGTATTCCTCCGGATTCAGCGTGTCGAGCCGTTCGCCCTTTTCAAACTGATACAGAGAAAATGCGAGATCCGGGGTATCGAAAAGAGATGGGATCTCATGTTTCTGAAGATAAAAGTCCAGCAGAGCCGGATCAAAAATTCGTTTCATTGGAAAATCCTTTCACAGAAAAATTTTTGGAAAACTTTTTCTTTATTGTGACATATGACACAAGAAAAAGCAAGAAAGTCTGCTAAGATAAACCAGAATGAAAAATGTTACAGTTCGCTGGGTACCAGTGAACTGTAACCGAAAAAGAGGAAAGGGGAGTTTTCAAAATGGAAAACGAATTATTTGAGAAAACAAAAGTGTCCAAAGCATATATGACGCTCGCACTTCCGGTCGTGCTCGGCATGGTCGTGTCGCTGATCTATAATATGGTAGATACTTTTTTCATCGCGCGGACCGGAAACACGGCACTGATTGCCGGCGTATCGCTCGGCACACCGATTTTCACGCTGATGATTGCACTCGGTGACATCTTCGGCGTCGGCGGCAGTTCCGTCATTTCGCGCCTCTTCGGTAAAAAAGAGTACGAGGACGGAAGACGGATCAGCGTATTCTGCTTTTACGCGGCGATTGCTGTCGGCATTGCGGTCAGCATCATCCTGCTTGCCGCCAAACAGCCGATCCTTGGCCTGCTTGGCTGTGATGAGACGACGTGGCAGTATGCGGGGGACTATTACCAGTGGATTGCACTCGGCGCACCGTTTATCATCCTGCAGCTGACGCCGAACAATCTTCTTCGGACCGAGGGCTTCGCAAAGCTCGATGATCGGAACAATGCTGGGAGCCGTTGTCAACATCATTCTTGACCCGATCTTTATTTACACGCTCGGCATGGGAGCAGCCGGAGCAGCGATTGCAACGGTGATCGGCAACATCTGCGGTGATATTTTCTATGTTATCTTTATGATAAAGAAATGCCGCTATCTCTCCGTCGATTTCCGAAAACTGAAAATGACCGGAGCAGAGGTGCTCGCCGTTCTTGCCATCGGCATTCCGGCATCCGTCACAAACTTCATGCAGAGCATCGGCGTGACGCTGACGAACCGATTTTTGCAGCCGTATGGAACGGACAAAGTTGCAGCGATGGGAATTGCTTTGAAAATTATTATGATTTCTGTTCTTGTGATGGTCGGTTTCGCTTTTGGCGGACAGCCGCTGGTCGGATACAATTATGGAGCGAAAAATAAAAAACGTCTCAGTGAGACGATCCGCTTTGCCTTCCTCCTGGAAGTGCTGACCGGTGCCGGAATGGCGGTTGTGCTCGGTGCGGCGGCTCCGCTTCTCGTGGGACTGTTCTTAAAAGAGGCGGATGTCATTGCAGTGGCCCAGCAGATCCTTCGCGTCCAGCTCATTGGTATGCCGTTTGTTGGTATCGTACTCGCATCGACCTGTATTTTCCAGGCGATCGGAAACGGGGCAGGAGCAATGATTCTTTCAGCAGGACGTCAGGGCGTGATTTTTGCCATTGTAATTTTCTGCGCTTCAAAACTTGCCGGTTTTTCCGGTGTTATTGCCTCCCAGCCGGTTTCTGATTTTCTGACCGCATTGGTGGCTGTGATGATTCTGCTTCAGTGGAAAAAGAAAGAATTTGCAAAATAAGAAAGAACAGCAAAGCGGCTGCGGCACAGCGTTCCGGAACGGGAACCTGCCGCAGCCGCTTTTGGCGTGCGCAAAAAAACAGAATTCCTGCACAGGCGGCCGCCATGTCAAAAACACGTAAAAGTGATGAAAAAACGTCTCTTAATTCGGCAGTATTACGGGATTGCATTCTGAGAAAACAAGATATAAAATGGCATGAGATTCGACAAAAAGGGGAAGCAAAAACATACGACAATAGGGAGGACATCACATGGCAACAAAGAAAAGTGCAGTAAAAGATCTGACAAACGGCAGCCCGGTAAAACTGATTCTGGGGTTTGCACTGCCGCTGCTGCTCGGCATGCTGTTCCAGCAGTTTTACAGCATGGTCGATACGATTATTGTAGGAAAATTCTTAGGCGCGAAAGCGCTCGCGGCTGTTGGAAGCACAGGTTCGATCAACTTTATGATCGTGGGATTCTGTATGGGAGTCTGTAGCGGATTTGCGATTCCGGTTGCGCAGATGTTCGGTGCAGGAGATCGGAAAGCACTGTGCCGGTATGTAGGAAATGGAGCCGTCCTGGCCGGTATTCTTTCCGTGGTGATGACCGTTCTTGTCTGCATCTGGTGCCGCGACATTCTGATTCTGATGAAAACCCCGTCCGATATTCTGGACGTGCATACGCTTACATCTTTGTTATTTTCCTCGGAATTCCGCTTATGGTGCTCTATAACCAGACATCAGCAATCATGCGGAGCCTCGGCGACAGCCGCTCCCCACTGATTTTCCTCGGTATCTCTTCAATACTGAATATCGTGCTAGATCTTGCTCTGGTCCGCCCGATGGGAGTAGCGGGAACCGCGTGGGCGACGATTATCGCGCAGGGAGTCTCTGGATTCCTGTGTCTCTTTTATATGAAGAAAAAATTCACCATCCTTGCTTTTACGAGAGAGGACTGGAAGCTGCACAAGCATTATGTGCTTAATCTGTGCAATATGGGAATCCCGATGGGCCTGCAGTATTCAATCACCGCGATCGGAAGTGTTATTTTGCAGACCGCTGTCAACGGCCTTGGTTCCACTGCGGTTGCATCTGTTACGGCTGCCGGTAAAATTTCCATGTTCTGCTGCTGCCCGTTCGACGCGCTCGGCTCCACTATGGCGACGTATGCCGGACAGAACGTCGGTGCGAAGAAGATGGATCGTGTCAACACCGGTATTTTGACAAGTTCCATTATTGGAAGCGTGTATTCCGTGGTCATTTTAGGAGTTATGTTTCTGTGGTCCCGCCAGATTTCGCTTCTCTTTGTAGATGCATCCGAGACGGTCATCCTCGACCAGGCGCGTCAGATGCTGCTGATCAACATGGTATTTTACATTCCGCTGACCCTTGTCAATGTCGTACGCTTTACCGTGCAGGGCATGGGCTTCAGCAAATTTGCAATCCTTGCCGGCGTCTGCGAGATGATCGGCCGTTCGGTGGTAGCCTTTTTCCTGGTTCCGTATTTTGGTTACACCGCAGTCTGCTTCGCAAGCCCGGTGGCATGGATTCTCGCCGATCTGTTTCTCGTTCCGGCGTACCTGTACTGCGCAAAAACGCTTCGTTCTCTTTTTGAGAAAAATGCGCAGATGATGTAAGCGTGCCGCAAGATGGACAAGCTGTTTCAATTCTGGTATAATGGAGCCTGGATTTTAGGAAAGCTGAAAAAGAATCCCATAGAAGAGAGGAAGATATCCTATGAAACAGTCGGTATTAGAATATAAGAAACTTCTGGAGCAGAAAGGCCTTCTGGTGGAATTTGCAGAGCCGGAAGGAAAAGAAGGAGAGGACAGACCCGTTACCCTCGTAACGTATTTTTCGGGCGGAGCGGATCAGGGAACGCTGTTTCTCTGCAAAGGAGCTGCATTCAAAGAGGCATACTTAAAAGACGCCGTAAACCGCGGTGCTGTTGCCTATGTAAGTGAAAAAGAATACGAAGCGGGAAAAGAAATTCCGGCGCTCATCGTCAACGATGCCAGAAAAGCACAGTTTGTGCTGGGTGAGGCGTTTTACGATTATCCGGCAAAGTCGCTGCATGTCACGGCGCTGACCGGAACAAAAGGAAAGACAACGACAGCCTACTACCTGCAGTCGATGCTCGATGCCTGCCTGAAAAAACAGGGCGGAAACGGATGTGCACTATTAAGTTCGATTGAATATTACGACGGAAAGACGAGAGAAGCATCAACGCTCACCACGCCGGAATCCCTGGAGCTGTGCCGCCATATGCGCAATGCCGTAGATGCAGGCCTTTCCCATATGGTGATGGAAGTATCCTCCAGGCGCTCAAATACGAGAGAGTCGGAAACACGCATTTTGATACCGCCATTTTCCTGAACATCTCCAAGGACCACATCAGCCCGACGGAGCACAAGGATTTTGATGATTATTTCCAGTCGAAATTAAAGATCTTCGACCGCTGCACCTGCGCCTGCGTGAACCTGGACAGCGACCATATCGGGGAAATCCTGAAAGCTGCGGCAAAATGTGAGCGCGTCGTTACGTTTGGATCAAAAGAAAATGCTGTAATCCGCGTGAGTGATATCAAGCCGGGCAGAGGAAAATTCTATTTCCATGTGGCAGGACCGGATTTCTCGGAAGATTTTACCCTGCCGGTGCACGGAGCCTTCAATGTGGAGAATGCCGTAGCTGCCATTGCGGCTGCCTGGTCGATGGGAATCCCGGTTTCGCTGATCAAGGAAAGCCTCCTTGGCGTCACCGTTCCGGGAAGGATGGAGACGTATGAGAGCAGCGCGGGCGAGGTCACGGCGATCGTGGATTTCGCGCACAATGGCCTGAGTTTTGAAAAAATGTTTGATACCGTAGCACTCGAATACCCGGGGAGCCGCGTAAGCGTTGTGTTCGGAACCCCGGGCGGAAAAGCATTCAACCGCAGAAAAGATATGGGTGAGATTTCCGGAAAACGGGCGGACCGGATTTTCCTCGTACCGGATGATCCGGGAAACGAAGATCCGCAGGCGATCTGTGAGGAGATCGGCGGGTACATAGCAAAGGAAGGTGCATCCTTCCAGATCCGCATGGACCGCGGAGCAGCAATCCGGGAGGCGATTCTTGGCGCCGTACCGGGAGAGGTTGTTCTGATCCTTGGAAAAGGCGCGGACGTGACGATGCACGTCGGAAACAGAAATGTGCCGTACCGGTCAGATGCCGTCTATGCAAAAGAGGCGCTTGCCGAATATGGAAATGCATTTGCCGAAGCGGCAACGGCTCGTGAAACAGAAGAATAGAAGCAAAAACAGAAAAAACAGAGCAAAAAAGACACGGAACAGAAAAATCCGTGTCTTTTTTGCGTCTGGCGGCAGCAGAAATGAAAATCAGACAGGAAATTTGGCGGATACATCCTACAAAATGTAGAAAAGAAGGACAGAAACTAGCCCGTATGACGAAAAGTTGTTAAAAATATAACGAACGAAAGTTAGACGTGTGAAACTAAACACAGAAAGCAAAAACCCGGGAACCATGCGGAAAAAGACGAATTCTGCGGGATGAAGGACAAAGCTGTAAGTTTTTGGAAAGAATTCTTGTGAAAAAGAACAAAAAATGGTATAATTGTATTGAAATATATCCAGAACACCCCTTCTGGAAGCGTACGGGCTCAGTGAGAAAAAAGATTTCACGAAAATGCTCGAAAAAAACACTTGTTAAATTCTTGTCATAGTGCTATGATAAGGAAAGTGAAAAATTTATCAATCACAAAAACCAACTAGGGGTATTTTAGAAAGGAGTATTTATGAGCAGCAAGATTACCATCATTGGAGCTGGAAGCGTTGGATCTACGATCGCCTATACACTGTCGAACGAAGACATCGCGTCTGAGATTGTTCTCATCGATATTAACAAGAAAAAAGTAGAGGGAGAGGTTATGGATATCGCGCAGGGTACCTGCTTCCGCGATCCGGTCTCCATCATCGCAGGTGAGTATGAGGATGCCAAGGACTCTGATATCGTAATTATTACTTCCGGTATTGCAAGAAAGCCTGGCCAGACCCGTATTGAGCTGACCCAGACCAATGTAAACATCTTAAAATCCATCACACCGGAAATCGTAAAAGCGGCTCCGAATGCCATCTACATCATTGTAAGCAACCCGGTTGATATCATGACCTACGTGTTTACAAAGATCTCCGGACTTCCGGAAAACCAGATCCTTGGTTCTGGTACCATGCTGGATTCCGCGAGACTTCGCTGCGGACTGTCTGAACACCTCAACATTGCCCAGAAAAACATCCACGCTTACGTATTCGGTGAGCACGGCGATACTTCCTTCATTCCGTGGAGCGGCGCTTACGTTTCCGGTGTCAGTCTGGACGAGTACTACGAGACCGTAGAAAAAATGGGCAGGAACGTAACCAAGATCGACAAAGATGCTATGCTGGAGTACGTAAGAACTTCCGGCGGACAGGTTATTGCAAACAAAGGAGCTACTTTCTATGCAGTATCTGTTGCAGTATGCAAACTGGTAGCAACCATTCTTTCTTCTTCCGATTCTGTAGCAACCGTATCTTCCATGATGCACGGTGAGTACGGCATCGAGGATGTAGCTTAAGCACACTGACCCTCGTTGGACCGAAAGGCGTACAGGGCAAGATTCCGATGCGTATGACAAAAGAGGAAGTAGAAAAACTCAAAGCAAGTGCCGACGCATTAAAAGCAGTTATCGCACAGATCGAGCACTAAGAGCGGGCAATAAGCTCAAAACATAAAATTTATGGCAGTGGCAGAAAGTGCGAAAGAGCGGTATCTCCCACTGCCTTAACGTGCGCCTGAAGAAATTTTCCGCCGGGTGTACATAAAAAGAGTACCGGAAACTTTTCCGGTGCCGGACAGAAGATACCGCAGGAAAAATGGAAACCAACAGGAGCAAGTAAGAAAGGAGCAATTCCATGACCTACAGTTATTTTCCGGGCTGTACGCTGAAGAACAAAGCAAAAGATCTGGATCACTATGCCAGAGAGTGCGCAAAAGTTCTGGGATTTGAACTGGAAGAAATTGAAAACTGGCAGTGCTGCGGAGCTGTGTATCCACAGGCATCCGATGAAATCGCCACAAAACTTCTTCGGTTCGCGCCTTAGCAGACGCCAAAGAAAAAGGACAGGATCTGATCACAGTCTGTTCCGCCTGTCATCACGTGATCAAACGCGTAAACGATGACATGGCGAATGTAGAAGACATTCAGACAAAAGTAAACAACTACATGGCTCTTTCCGAGCCATATCTTGGCGAAACGAAAGTACTTCATTATCTGGAAGTGCTGCGTGACGTCGTTGGATTTGACAAGATCAAAGAGAAAGTGGTAAATCCATTAAAAGGAAGAAAAATCGGCGCATATTACGGCTGTATGCTGCTTCGCCCGAGCACCACAATGCAGTTCGATGATCCGGAGAACCCGACAATCATTGAAGATTTTATCAAAGCCCTTGGTGCAACACCGGTCGTATATCCGATGAGAAACGAGTGTTGTGGTGGCTACATATCCCTGAAAGAAAAGAAAATGGCATCCAACATGGTAGACCAGATCATGCGTCCGCATCCTACAAAGGAGCAGAAGAACTGATCACTGCATGTCCGCTTTGCATGTACAACCTGCGCAATAACGGAACAAAAGAAGGTCTTCCGGTTACCTACTTTACCGAGCTTCTTGCAGAAGCACTCGGCATCAAAGAGGAGGTGCAGGCATGAAAATTGTAACATCCGATGAAATCCGTGCCATCGCCGGCGTGGATACCAGAAAATGTATGAGATGCGGTAAATGCTCTGCATCCTGCCCTGCTTACAATGAGATGGACATCCGTCCGCATCAGTTCGTATCCTATGTACAGAACGGCGATGTGGAAGCACTGATGAACTCCAAGTCCATCTGGAAATGCCTCTCCTGCTTCGCATGCGTAGAGCGCTGTCCAAGAGACGTAAAACCTGCCAAACTGATCGAGCAGTCCGTCTTTCTGTCATCCGCCAGAAAGGTGAGAATTATCTCTCCCCGGATGAAATTCCGGCACTTCTGGACGATGAGACTCCGCAGCAGCTGCTGATGAGTGCATTCCGTAAATATAGAAAGTAAAAAACAACCCATCCACAGAAAGGTGAGAGAAAAGTGCAAAGAATAGGAGTATTTGTCTGCCACTGCGGTACAAATATTGCGGCTACCGTTGATGTTAAAAAAGTTGTTGATGTCATCAGCAAAGAGCCGGGTGTTGTACATGCAGAGGATTATCAGTATATGTGTTCCGAAACAGGTCAGCAGAAAGTGATCGATGCCATTCAGAACGAGCATCTGACCGGCGTTGTGATCTGTTCCTGCTCTCCGCGTATGCATGAAGGAACGTTCCGCAAAGCAGCAGAAAAAGCGGGTCTGAACCCGTATCAGCTGGAGATTGCAAACATTCGTGAGCAGTGTTCCTGGATTCATAAAGATATGGAAGAGGCTACCGAGAAGGCCGTGATCCTGGCCCGTGCAGCCGTTGCAAAAGTTATGCTGGACACCCCGCTTACCCCGGGCGAGAGCCGCGTTGTAAAACGTGCGCTGGTGATCGGAGGCGGTATCGCAGGTATCAGACAGCACTGGATATCGCAGATGCAGGCTATGAAGTAGATATCGTAGAGAAGACCCCGAGTATCGGCGGAAGAATGTCACAGCTTGACAAGACATTCCCGACCCTCGACTGTTCTTCCTGTATCCTGACTCCTCGTATGGGAGAGGTAAACGCGCATGAGAAGATCAACATCTATACCTACAGCGAGGTAGAGAGCGTTGGCGGATTCGTCGGTGATTTCAAAGTAGACATCCGTAAGAAAGCAAGATACGTAGATATGGACAAATGTACCGGATGCGGACTCTGTCAGGAGAAATGTCCTTCCAAGAAGAACCTGAGCGAGTTCAACAGAGGCCTGTCCAACCGTACTGCAATCTACACACCGTTCGCACAGGCAGTTCCGAACGTACCGGTTATTGATACTGCAAACTGTATCCACTTCAAAACCGGAAAATGCGGTATCTGCTCCAAAGTCTGTGCAGCAGGTGCAGTAAACTACGACCAGAAAGATGAAGTAATCACCAGAGAGTACGGCGCAATTGTTGTGGCAACTGGTTTCGATACCATCAGTCTGGACAAGTTTGACGAATATTATTACAACCAGAGCAAAGACGTAATTACCTCCCTTGAGATGGAGCGTCTGATGAATGCTGCCGGCCCGACAGGCGGTAAAGTAGTACGTCTTTCCAACGGCGAGCATCCGAAGGATATCGTATTTATCCAGTGTGTCGGTTCCCGTGACGTGACCTGCAGAGGAAAGAGCTACTGCTCCAAGATCTGCTGTATGTACACCGCAAAACAGGCTATGCTGGTGCGTGACCATTATCCGGATGTCAACGTACATGTCTTCTACATTGATGTTCGTACCCCGGGTAAAAACTTCGATGAGTTCTATCGCCGTGCGGTAGAAGAGTTCAATGTAGACTACATCAAAGGCCAGGTAGGAAAAGTATCCGAGGCTCCGAACGGACGTCTTCTGGTACAGGGTTCCGACCTGCTTGACAACCGTCAGATCAAAATGGAAGCAGACCTTGTTGTCCTTGCAACTGCTATCGAGCCGAGCAAAGATGCAAGAAAACTGGCTACCATGCTGACTGCAAGTATGGATACCAACGATTTCTTTACTGAGGCACACGCAAAACTGCGTCCGGTAGAGTCCCCGACCGCAGGTGTCTTCCTCTCCGGCGTATGCAGGGACCGAAAGATATCCCGGAGACCGTTGCACAGGCAGGAGCTGCTGCTGTCAAAGTAGTCGGACTGCTGGCAAAAGACAAACTGACCACCAACCCGTGTACAGCAGAATCCAATCCGCTGTTCTGTAATGGATGTGCATCCTGTGAAAAAGTCTGCCCATACGGCGCAATTTCCTACGAAGACCGTCAGGTCAACGACCATGGAATCCGTGAAACCAGACATGTGGCAGTCGTTAACGGCGCACTTTGCCATGGATGCGGTGCATGTACCGTTGCATGTCCGTCCGGCGCTATGGACCTGAAAGGATTCTCCAATAGACAAATTCTCGCGGAGGTAGATGCAATATGCCGATAGATAACAACGAAAACAAAGAATTTAAGCCAGTCATCGTGGCATTCTGCTGCAACTGGTGCTCCTACGCAGGAGCAGACCTAGCAGGTTCCAGCCGTCTTTCCTATCCGGCAGACGTAAAGATCATCCGTGTTCCATGTTCCTGCCGTGTCAATCCGCTCTTCATCTTAAGAGCATTCCAGAAGGGCGCTGACGGAGTCATCCTCTGCGGATGCCATCCGGGAGACTGCCATTACAGCACAGGAAACTATTATGCAAGAAGACGTATGACCCTGCTGTTCTCCATGCTGGATTACATGGGCGTTGAGAACGGACGTACCGTGTGGAATGGGTATCCGCCGCAGAAGGTGTGAAATTCTCCCAGACCATGAACGAGTTCATCGAGCAGGTTACAAGCCTTGGTAAGAATGTCAGATTGGAGGATTTACGATGCAAGAAAAATTAGTATCCCGCGCAAAAGAGCTTCTGTCTGACGGTACCGTAGTCCGTGTTCTTGGCTGGAGAAAAGGTGACACTGATTTCAGTGCAGAGCCTGCATTCTTCGAGACTGCGAGAGCCTTTCCGAGTTTACCTACGACGGATTCTGCGGCGCAAACCTTAGCAAATACATGATTAAAGCATCGAAAGAAGAAGGAAAAACACTCGTTTTCTTAAAACCGTGTGATACTTACAGCTTTAATCAGTTAATCAAAGAGCATCGTGTGGATCGCGAGAAAACCTATATCGTCGGCATCGGCTGCGATGGAAAACTCGATATCGAAAAGATCCGTGAAGCAGGATGCAAGGGTATTACCGCTGTAACAGAAGACGGCGATACCATCAAAGTGGCAACTGTTTACGGCGACAAAGAGCTCGCAAGAGAGGATGTTATCCTGGAAAGATGCAAAGCCTGCAAGGGCGGAAAACACGTTGCCTACGACGAGCTGGCAGAGAACTGCGACGAAGAGAAACCGGCAAAAGAAGGCCGTTTTGAACTGGTTGAGAAGCTCGAGGCAATGGCTCCGGAAGAGCGTTTCGCATTCTGGCAGAACGAACTGTCCCGCTGTATCCGCTGTAATGCATGCCGTAACGTATGTCCGGCCTGCAGCTGTATCAAATGTGTCTTCGATAATGACCGTTACGATACCGCACAGAAAGCAAATACGACTACATTTGAAGAGCAGATGTTCCACATTATCCGTGCATTCCACGTTGCCGGACGCTGCACCGACTGTGGCGAGTGTTCCCGTGTATGTCCGCAGCACATTCCGCTGCACCTGCTGAACCGTAAATTCATCAAAGATATCGACGAGTTCTACGGAGAGTATCAGGCAGGCGCCGATACCGACAGCCGTGCACCGCTCACCAACTTCACACAGGAAGATGTAGAGCCAAGTATCGTTAAGGAAAGGGGTTAAGGGATGTATCAGATTAGCAGAGAAAAAATGCCGGAGCTCCTTGCCGCTGTTGCAAAGGAGATGGATCTTTTCCTTCCGGTACAAAACAATGGAATTACCAATTCGGTTTCTGGACCGAGGACGCAGACGTGGATCTCGATACCTTAAAAACCGTAAAATCCCCGAAAGATGCCTTTTTCCCGCAGAGTGAAATTCTTTACTCCTGCTATCAGAAGGCAAATAAAACCAGCATTGAACCGGCTGCATTAAAAGACGCACCGTTTGCTATCTTCGGCGTTCGTCCGTGCGATGTCAGAGCGTTCGATGTTCTGGACCGCGTTTTCTTAAGCGAGCCTGCAGACGTTTACTATGCAGCAAGAAGAGAGCACGGCATCGTTGTTTCCCTGGCTTGTCATGAGCCGGAAGACAGCTGCTTCTGTAAAACCTTCGGCATCGATGCTGCAGAACCGGCAGCAGATGTTGCTATGTGGCAGGTAGCTGACGGTTATGCATGGGAAGCAAAAACCGAAAAAGGCCAGAAACTGACCGAGCTTGTAAAAGCTTACCTGACCGAGCAGGATCTTACCAAAGAAGTAGAGGCTGAGAAAGAAGCAATCCGTACTCTGATCGACAAGATGCCAAACAGCAACCTTTCCCTCGAGATGGGGCGTTGGCAAGACAAAAGAACGTTTTGACGATCCGAAGTGGAAAGAACTTTCCGATGCCTGCTTAGGCTGCGGAACCTGTACGTTCTCCTGCCCGACCTGCCAGTGCTACGATATCAAAGACTTTAACACCGGAAACGGTGTACAGCGTTACCGCTGCTGGGATTCCTGCATGTACTCTGATTTCACCATGATGGCAGCAGGAAACAACCGTACCACACAGCTGCAGCGTTTCCGTCAGCGTTTCATGCACAAACTGGTATACTTCCCGGACAACAACGACGGAATGTATTCCTGCGTCGGATGTGGACGCTGCGTAGAGAAATGCCCGCAGTCGCTGAACATTGTCAAAGTAATCAAACGCATGGGAGGTACCAAGTAAATGTGCAATTGTAGTTGTGGAAGCGAAGAAAAGAAAAACGCTTTGCTGCCGCAGGTCGGTATCATCACAGATATCCGCCGCGAAACACCGGACGTAAAAACATTCCGTATCGTTCGTCCGGACGGCACCAAGCTGTTTGAACATATGCCTGGCCAGTGCGCAATGCTCTGTGTACCGGGTGTCGGAGAGGCACTGTTTTCCATTACCTCTTCCCCGACAAACAAAGAGTACCAGGAGTTCTCCATCAAGGAGTGCGGTACTTTAACGAATTATCTTCACAACATGTCCGTAGGAGATGAAATCCTGGTTCGTGGACCGTATGGAAATCATTTCCCGGTAGAAACCGTATTAAAAGGACAGGATCTGCTGTTCATCGCCGGAGGTATCGGACTTGCTCCACTGCGTTCTGTTATTAATTACGTACTGGACAATCGTGATAACTACGGTACCGTAGATATCGTTTACGGTTCCCGTTCCAAAGACGATCTGGTACAGTTAAAAGAGATCCAGGAAGTATGGGCGAAAGCAAAAGATGTCAACGTGCATCTGACGATTGACCGTGAACAGGAAGGCTGGGACGGCCATGTAGGATTCGTTCCGAATTATGTGAAAGAACTGAACATGTCCGTTGACAAAACAGCTCTGATCTGCGGACCGCCGATCATGATCAAATTTGTCCTTCAGGGACTTCAGGAGCTGGGCTATGAGAAAACACAGGTTTACACTACTTTGGAGCTTCGTATGAAATGCGGTATCGGAAAATGCGGCCGCTGCAACATCGGAGATAAATATGTCTGCAAAGACGGCCCGGTTTTCCGCTGCGACGAGATTGACGAATTACCGAACGAATATTAAACGGAGGTTGAAGAAAATGCAGGAAATGGTAAATATTTACGTTTACGGCAAGAAGTATTCCGTACCTGGCGATCTGACCATTATGACCGCTATGGAGTATGCCGGATATCAGTTAAAACGCGGATGCGGATGCCGTCACGGATTCTGCGGTGCATGTGCGACCATCTACAGAATCAAAGGAAAGAATGAGCTGAAAACCTGTCTGGCATGTCAGACACAGGTAGAAGACGGTATGTATATCGCAAGCCTTCCGTTCTATCCGATCGACAAGAGAACATACGATATCGAAGAGATCAGCGCAGAGCAGAGAGTCATGATGGATCTGTATCCGGAAATCTACAGCTGCGTTGGATGTAATGCATGTACCAAAGGATGTCCGCAGAGCCTGAACGTTATGCAGTATATTGCATACGCACAGAGAGGCGACTTCAAGAAATGTGCAGAAGAGTCCTTCGACTGCATCGGCTGCGGAATCTGTGCATCCCGCTGTCCGGCTGGTATCTCCCATCCGATGGTAGGAGAGCTGGCAAGACGTCTGAACGGAAAATACATTGCTCCGAAGTCTGAACATGTAAAGAACCGTGTAGCAGAGATCAAAGAAGGAAAATTTGATGATCTGATCGAGCAGGTTATGCAGAAACCGATCGAAGAAATGCAGGAACTTTACAACAACCGTGAGATCGAGAAATAAGGAGGGAATTTCGAATGTATACACTGGCCAATATGCAGGACTCTATTAAAAAGGTAGAAGCTACCAGAGCCCAGAGAATGGCAACAGAGCCAAGAAGAATGACAGCGGATGAGAAAGATGCCCTTCTTGCAGCATATCATCCGGACTATAAAGAGGAAGGCTTCATCACCCTGAAAGTCGGCCCGAACAAAGGTGAGAAGTTCCGACAGAGCTCGGCTATCTGCTGGAGTCCAACAGCCGTATCCTCGGTGTTGACATCGACCTTGACAAAGTAGATTATGACGTAGATGTACTGGTTATCGGTGCCGGTGGAGCAGGTTCTTCTGCAGCTATCGAGGCTCACGAGGCTGGCGCAAACGTTATGATTACCACCAAACTGAGAATTGGTGATGCAAACACCATGATGGCAGAAGGTGGAATCCAGGCAGCGGACAAAGAAAACGATTCCCCGGCACAGCATTATCTGGATGCGTTCGGCGGCGGACACTTTGCTGCAAGACCGGAACTGCTCCGCAAACTGGTTATGGAAGCTCCGGATGCAATCTCCTGGCTGGAAAACTTGGGCGTTATGTTTGATAAAGATGAGAATGGCCGTATGGTAACTACGCACGGCGGCGGAACTTCCAGAAAACGTATGCATGCATGCCGTGACTACTCTGGAGCAGAGATCATGAGAACACTGCGTGATGAAGTCATCAACCGCGGTATTCCGGTGATCGAGTTCTCTTCCGCAGTAGAGCTGATCAAAGACGATAAGGGACAGGTTGCAGGTGCTGTTCTCCAGAACATGGAGACTGGCGAGTACCAGGTAGCAAAGGCAAAAACCGTTATCATCGCAACAGGTGGTGCGGGACGTCTTCACTACAACAACTTCCCGACATCCAACCATTACGGTGCAACCGCTGATGGTCTGATCCTTGGATACCGTGCAGGCGCTCCGCTTCTGTATCAGGATACCATTCAGTACCATCCGACCGGAGCTGCTTACCCGGCTCAGATCTTCGGTGCTCTGGTAACCGAGAAAGTACGTTCTCTGGGCGCAATGCTCGTAAACGTAGACGGCGAAGCATTCATGCATCCGCTGGAAACCCGTGATGTATCTGCAGCAAGCATCATCCGCGAGTGCTCCGACGACCGCAACGAGGGCGTTGAGACTCCACAGGGCAAGGCTGTATGGCTGGATACTCCAATGATCGAGCTGATCCACGGAGAAGGCACCATTGAGAAGAGAATCCCGGCTATGTTCCGTATGTTCATGCAGTATGGCATCGATATGAGAAAAGAGCGATCCTGGTTTACCCGACGCTGCATTATCAGAACGGTGGACTGGAAATCAACGGCGAAGGCTTTACCAACACCGTAAGCAACCTGCTCGTAGCAGGTGAGGCAGTTGGAGGAATCCACGGAAGAAACCGTCTGATGGGTAACTCTCTGCTGGATGTTATCGTATTTGGCCGTGATGCAGGAAAAGCTGCAGCAGCAAAAGCAAAAGACGTAACACTTGGAAAGATGAATCTGGATCATGTGGAGAAATATGCTGAGACCTTAAAAGAGGCAGGCATTGACACCGGTATGGTATCTCCGCAGCTTCTGCCGGATTATGCAGGAAAGAGACACCTGTAAAATGCAGTAACCGCGAAAAAGCGTGGCCCGGGGCAGAAATACTGTCCCTGGACACGCTTTCCGTGCTGAAAATCCATTGGATGATCGGTATGATAAAATAGCAAGGAAAGAAAGGTGGAGAATCCCATGCGTGAAATTCAGGCTAGTACCATTACGGATGTGGTAGAGAAACTTTGTATCGAAGCAAACTACCATCTTCCGGAAGACGTAAAATGTGCCATCACAGGCTGCCGTGCCTGCGAGGATGGCGAGATTGCAAAAGGTGTTCTGGACAAAATCGTAGAAAATTATGAGATCGCAGACGCACAGAACGTGCCGATCTGCCAGGATACCGGAATGGCATGTGTTTTCCTGGAAATCGGACAGGATGTGCACATCGCAGGAGGAGATCTTGCAGAGGCAGTCAACGAAGGTGTCAGAAGAGGATATGACAAAGGATACTTAAGAAAATCCGTTGTCAAAGATCCGGTCAGAAGAGGAAACACCGGCGACAATACACCGGCTATGCTCTACACCGAGATCGTTCCTGGCGATCAGATCAAAGTAACCGTAGGCCCGAAAGGCTTCGGAAGCGAAAATATGAGTATGATCCGTATGTTCAAACCGTCCGCAGGTCTTCAGGGAATCAAGGATTTCATCCTGGAAGTTGTTGAGACAGCAGGCCCGAACCATGCCCGCCTATGGTAGTCGGCGTTGGTATCGGCGGAACCTTCGATAAATGTGCACTGCTTGCGAAAAAAGCACTGATGCGCCCGATCGATTCCGAGAACCCGGATCCGTTCTACGCAGATCTGGAAAAAGAAATGCTGGAGAAAGTCAACAAACTCGGCATCGGACCGCAGGGCTTTGGCGGAAAAACCACAGCCATCGGCCTCAATATCGAGACAATGCCGACTCATATTGCGGGAATGCCGTGTGCAGTCAACATCAACTGCCATGTTACCCGTCATAAAACGGAGGTGATCTGATCATGGAAAAACATATTCAGCTGCCTTTAACAGAAGAACTGGCAAAAACACTGCATGCCGGAGATACCGTATATCTGACCGGAACTATCTATACTTCCCGTGACGCCGGACATAAGAGAATGTGTGAAGCGCTCGCAAGAGGAGAAAAAATCCCGTTTGATCCGACAGACGCTACGATTTACTACGTAGGACCGACCCCTGCAAAACCAGGCCAGGTCATCGGATCTGCAGGTCCTACCACCAGCGGCCGTATGGATGCGTATGCTCCGACCATGATGTCCGTAGGCGCAAGAGGAATGATCGGTAAAGGCGCACGTCTTCCGGAAGTTGTAGAAGCCATGAAGAAATATCATGGCGTATACTTCGGAGCCATCGGCGGAGCCGGCGCACTGCTTGCAAAATGCATCAAAAAAGCAGAGCTGATCGCATACGAAGATCTTGGCGCAGAAGCACTTCGCCGTCTGGAAGTAGAAGACATGCCGCTTTTTGTTATCATCGACTGCGACGGAAATAATCTGTATGAGATGGGAAGAAAAGAATACTTAGAAGCGCATAAAGAAGACTAAAGGTTACATTTGTAACGACGAAATACAAGAGAGACCATAGACCCGTCTGATTATTTCAGACAGGTCTCAAGCTGAAAAGACATCAGGGCATTAACACTTGCAAGCGACTTTCGGCAGAAAAAGAAATGAAAGAGGAAGAAAAACATGACTGTAGAAATGATAAGCCACTTACTGGAAGCACTGATGATCCTGTGCTTTGGCCTGTCCTGGCCGCTGTCCATTTATAAATCCTGGACTTCAAGAACAGCAAAAGGAAAGAGCCTTTACTTTGAGGTGTTCATCTGGATCGGATATATTTTCGGTATTGCCAACAAATTTATCAGCTATATGAACAACCCGGACAAAGACTGGATCTTTTTCCTTGCATGGGCTTTCTATTTCCTGAACATTGCAGAGATCACGGTAGATATGGTGCTGTACTTCCGCAATGTAAAACTGGATAAGAAAAGAGAAGCAGAGAAATAAGACAGCGGAATACAGTTAAACTTACAGAATCCCCGGCGGTGCGGCATTTGATGCGGCATCGGCGGGGATTCTTACGTTTGCTTACAATATCTTACAATTTCTGAGATTGCTTGCAGGGGGAAGGATTCTGTATAATGGAGTTATCAAGAGACGATCGGTGTAAGAGAAAGGAGGATTTTTATGAAACAATATGCATGGATCATGGCAGCATGCCTGACGGCAGCGATGGTAAGCGGATGCGGAGTAGCTCAGAAAGGTGAGGCGGGAAATGGATCAGAAAGTACAGCTGCGAGTTCAGAAAGATCAGAGGTTGTTGTGCCAGAGGGTACGGAAGCAGAGAACGAAAAAGGTGCCACGGCAGTGAAGCTCTCAGAAGGAGAAATTTACCGGGATGATTTCGACGGGGATGGGAAGGAAGAAGAATTTTCCTTTACCTTTGAGGGGGATGGAAAGGACAATCATAATCTGGAACTTTATGCTTATACGATGCAGATGAACTGTGACGGTCTGGTATATCAGAAAGAACTGTATGGCGGATATGAAGAGACATGGATGATTCGAAGTGCAGATGGTGATCATTATCTGTATCAGGAATCTTATGGCGAAGATCTCATGCATTCTGTGACGGTTTTTCGGGTAACATCTGATGAAATTGCAGAAGCGGGAAAAGCAGAGGGAAGAATCGGAGACGAAGGAATTCAGGATGTGAATGCATTCCAGTGGGCTGACAGGATCTATATGCTTGGGACATATGCAGGATATCGAACGGTTGGTGTTGGGGCAGATGGACTTCCAGAGGCAAAAGAAGATGCCTATACGATCGAATGGCTGACAGGACCGCTGGTTGTCAAGGAGGGAACGACCCTGACGGCAGAAATTTTTAACAGCAATGGAAACCCGGAAAACATCGTGCTTACGACCGGAACAGAGCTGACTCCGAAAAAGACAGATGGAACAACGTATGTGGATGCAGAACTTTCCGATGGAACGATGTGCCGAATCCATATAGAAACTGCGGAAGGTTTTCCACATACGATTGACGGTGTCGATGAACATGAATATTTTGAGTCAATTCCATACGCGGGATGACTCACACCGCCAAAAGAAGGGATTGCGGGAACGCAGAAAGCAGGGTATACTTGTGTATAGAATCTGCTTGACTTAAAGTGCACTTCATAGTTTAAAATAAAGAAAGCTGGAGATTTGCCGTGTCAGAAAAGAGAAGGTTCTGGCAGAGCAGAGGTTTCAGCTTTCTTTTTATGTTGCATCGTATGTGGGTGTGAAAGAAAAGGGAAAAAAGAAAAACGAGGTGAATGTTTTGGAGGCAAGAGAAGTATTAGAAAAAGTAAAAAACAACGAAATCTCGATCGAGGAGGCAGAGAAATATTTCAAAAAAGAGCCGTTCGAGGAGATGGGATATGCGAAGCTGGATACGCACCGTGAAATCCGGAGCGGATTTGCGGAGGTCATTTTCTGTGCGCGGAAGGCGGATGAACATCTGCTGAAGATTTTTACGCGTCTGTACGAGCAGGATGGGGAGGTCTTCGGAACGAGAGCCAGTGAGCATCAGTATGAGCTGATCCGGGAAAAGTTTCCGGAAGTGGTGTATGATCCGCTGTCCCATATTTTAAAAATAGAAAAGAAAGACAAGAAGCGGATCGGAAAAATTGCGGTCTGTACGGCTGGAACTGCGGATATTTCCGTTGCCGAGGAGGCGGCGCAGACCGCAGAATACTTCGGTGCAAACGTTGAGCGTATCTACGATGTCGGTGTGAGCGGTATCCACCGCCTGCTGTCGCGTCTCGATACGATTCAGAGCGCCAACTGCGTTGTAGCCGTTGCCGGAATGGAGGGGGCGCTGGCGAGCGTGCTCGGCGGCTTGGTGGACAAGCCGGTGATTGCTGTTCCGACATCCGTTGGCTACGGGGCCAGCATGAACGGTCTTTCGGCGCTGCTTACGATGATCAATTCCTGCGCGAACGGAATTGCCGTCGTGAATATCGACAACGGCTATGGAGCCGGATATATTGCAACACAGATTAACAGAATGGGAGTACATCAAGATGAGTAAAAGTTTATATCTGGAGTGCGGGAGCGGAATCAGTGGGGATATGACCGTTGCAGCGCTGCTCGACCTGGGAGCAGACCGGGAAGTGCTGGAGAAATCACTGGAAAGCCTGAAACTGCCGGGATACGAAATTGCGATTACAAGAGTGAAAAAGTCGGGGCTGGATGCCTGCGATTTCAATGTGATTCTGGATGCAGAGCATGAGAACCATGATCACGATATGGCGTATCTGCACGGGGATGGGGCGGAAGTGCATGACCATCCACATGATCACGAGCATCATCATGACCACGATCACACAGGGGAGCATCATCACCATCATGAGCACCGCGGCTGCCGGAGATTCTTGCGATTATCCGCAGCGGCGGTCTGACACCGGGAGCAAGAGCGCTGGCGGAGCGGATTTTCCAGATTCTTGCCGAAGCGGAAGCAAAAGCCCATGGCGTGCCGCTTGATCAGGTGCATTTCCATGAGGTGGGAGCTGTCGATTCCATCGTGGATATTGTGTCTGCCGCTGTCTGCCTGGATAACCTGGCGCCGGATGAAGTCATCGTGACGGGTCTCAGCGAGGGAAGCGGCTTTGTCAGATGCCAGCACGGCATGATCCCGGTTCCGGTACCGGCTGTTTTAAATATCGTACAGGCACATGGCCTGACCCTCGTTCCGACCGGAATCCAGGGTGAACTGGTCACACCGACCGGAGCAGCCATTGTTGCGGCAATCCGCACCAAAGAGACACTGCCGGCATCCTTCAAATGTACCAGAACAGGTCTTGGCGCCGGAAAACGGACGTATGAGCGCCCGTCACTGCTGCGTGCGATGATGCTCGAAACAGAAGAAAACGACGAGAAAGATACGATCTGGAAGCTGGAGTGCAACATTGATGACTGCACCGGCGAGGCGCTCGGCTACTGCATGGGAAAACTGCTGCGATCAGGCGCAAGAGATGTCCATTACATCCCGGTCTATATGAAGAAAAACCGCCCGGCTTACCAGCTGGATGTAATCTGTGATGACACAACGCGGGAGACGTTGGAAAATATCATATTCGCCGAGACCACCACAATCGGCATCCGCCGCTGCCGGATGGAGCGCACCGTGATGAAACGCGAGTTTGCGACAATCGCAACCGAGTACGGCCATGCGACAGTCAAGATCTGCCGCCACGGCGAGATCGAAAAAATTTACCCAGAGTACGAGAGTGCCGCAGTAATTGCAGAAAAAAGCGGCATGCCGGTCGGCGAGGCTGGTGCGTGGATCGTACAGAAATATAAAGAAGGAAACAAAAAAGCATGAGATATTTAAAACCACATTTTTACGACCAGTTTGTATGCACCGCCGGAGACTGCCCGGATACGTGCTGTGCCGGCTGGCAGATCGTGATCGACGAGGATTCCCTGGAGCGGTATGGAAATGAGAAGAGTGAGTTTGGAAAGCGCCTGCGCAATTCGATCGACTGGGAGGAAGAGTGTTTTTACCAGAACAACCGCCGCTGTGCCTTTCTGAATGATGAAAATCTCTGCGATCTTTACAAGGAACTGGGGCCGGATTCCTTATGCGACACCTGCCGCCTTTACCCGCGCCATACGGAGGAGTATGAGGGTCTGCGTGAATTATCCCTGTCCCTTTCCTGCCCGGAAGCTGCACGGATTATCCTGTCCTGCAAAGAGCCGGTGCGCTTTCTGGAGGAGGAGACCGACGAGGAGGATGATTTTGAAGAGTTTGACTTCATGATGTTCTCCCAGCTGGAAGACACGAGAGATGTTTTGTTCCGGATTCTGCAGAACCGCGAACTGCCGCTGCAGGAGCGCATGACGGCGGCAGAGCAGCTCGCAGAACAGTATCAGATCTGTATGGAGGAGCAGCGGGAGTATGATATCGATGACCTGCTTCGGAAGTATGAAAAGCATCTGGAAGAGGGAACCTTAAGCGAGTGCGTGGCGGAGAGCCTTGCGGAAAAAGGTGTGGATGCTGCATCCTTTCATGCATATGACCGTCAGGTGAAGGAACTTGCCGTTCTCCGCGGTCTCGAGCGTCTTCGTCCGGAATGGGATACTGTGCTTGACGGCACAGAAAAAGCGCTGTATCAGAACGGAGAAACCGCTTATCAGGCCATCTGTGAAGAATTCCATCGCACCTGGGGCGCTGCGGGTGAACGCCGTGCAGAGTGGGAAAACATCGGTGAGCAGCTTCTGATGTTTTTCGTCTACACCTATTTTTGCGGCGCCGTCTACGACGATATGGTCTGTTCCAAAATGGAACTCGCGCTGTTCTCTGTCCGTTGGATTCAGGAAATCCTGGTTGCACGGTGGCTGGAAAATGGAAAAACGCTTTCCATGCACGACATCGAGGAGATTTCCTGGAGATACGCGCGCGAGGTCGAGCATTCCGACGATAATCTGAATGCTCTTGAGGACTGGCTCTTTGAAACCTATGCGCCGGAAGGATGCGTACTGGAAGAGGAATAGCCCTGATATCCGAGGAGTTCCCTGTACATATTCCCCGATCTGTGCTAGGATAAAGATGTTGTACAGAAAGAGAAGAGGGAAAATTATGCAGGAAAAACAAAAGAAATGGATTCTGCGCATTGCGCTTTATCTGATTGGAATTATGGTGCTGGCACTCGGCATCACACTGAATACGAAGACAAACCTCGGCGTATCGCCCATCATCTCCATGCCGTACGCGTGGCACAGATCTTCGGCTATGAAACAGGAACCGCCGTTTTCGTGGCGTATTTGATCTTCATCGTACTGCAGATCGTACTGCTGAAAGGAAAATTCCCGCCGTTCCAGTTCTTACAGGTTGCCGCAAGTTATCTGACGAGCGCCTTTATTACCATCTTCGACCGGATCATCCGACCCCTGATCAGATGGGAATGCGGCTTCTCGTCCTTGCCCTTGCCATCATCCTGACCGGAATTGGCGCCGCCGTCACCGTAGACGTCAACATCATCCCAAACCCGGCCGACGGCCTGGCAAGAGTTCTCGGCGAGCGCTGCGGAAAGAACATGGGTTTCGGAAAAAATCTTTTTGATTTCTCCGCCATCGTCATTTCCCTTGCGATCGGCTTCGTCGGAACCGGCCGCCCGGTAGGAATCGGAATCGGCACTGTTATAGCCATGGTCTGCACAGGAAGAGTTATCGCGGCATTCAATCATTTCACAAAAAAGAAAATAGAAGAAATCACCATCGCCTGAGTGATCCATGCCCTGTCGAAAAAACTTGAGTTTTCGGTGGGGGTTTGTTATAATGAAAGACAGCGAAAGAAAAATTTTTTGATTTGTCATAAGGCGTTTGTTTGCGTTATGAGAAGTGCGAAGGAGGAAGTGGCAAATGAACTTAGTTATTACGATGAGCCGCCGGTTTGGTACTGGGGCGAGTATTATTGCGAAAGAACTTTCCGAGAGACTGCATATCCCGGTATATGATAAGGACGATGTAGAGCACGGCATGCGTGAAAATGCCTTTGAATCTGAGGCGGATGCGATCCGCGAGCTGGCGAAACAGCCGTGTATTATCATTGGACGGTGTGCTTCGGAGTTTCTGAAAGATAAAAGCAACGTCATCAATATTTATGTCTGCGCGGACAAAGAGGATCGGATCAAACGTATCATGAAGCTGTTTTCCCTGACAAGAGAGGCGGCTGAGGTGATGCTGGAAGAGACAGACAAGCAGCGTGCCGAGTATTATTACAAAAATACCGGAAAGACATGGGGAGATGTCAATAACTACCATATGATCCTGAATACCTCGGATCTTGGCATCGAGAACTGTGCCGATATTCTGATGCGGTATTTTGAAATGAAAGATTATATCTAAGAGATATTTAAAAAGAAATACATAAAAATCAGGTGCTTCCCGAAAAAGAGAAGCACCTGATTTTTTGTGCGGTTTAGTAAGCCTGATACGTATTGCCATAACTCCGGCTGGAGAAGTAATTCTGTTTCAGAACCAGGAACAGTTCGGCATCGGTTGCATATTTGTACGGATACAGATAGAAAATACCGACAAGATTGCAGGTGATTCCGGAAAGAATATACCATCCGATAAAGGAGAGATCAAGAATAAATGTATTCATCTTTTCACCGTTCATCATTTCACGGCTGATGCGGAATGCTTCTTCGGTCGAAGTTCCGGGTAGTCGGCGAGAAGATAAGGAACCATGCGGTATTCATAAGCTTTCACAATTCCAGGAATCAGAAGAAGCAGCGACCAGAGGAATATATAAAGATTTTTTAAAAACAGAGTCCACACAGTTTTTCCATAGTAGCCGTTCTGGAATCCGAACAGTATGTTGCCAAGTCCCGCTTTTTCCATTGAGTTTTCAATGAAAAACCTCGAGCCTCCTACCTCAATGGTGCAAGAACAAAAATACGGATCAGAATAAAGGCAAGACCAATGACAAGAAGTACAATGCCGCTGAAGACAGTAAAAACAAATTTAACCGGTCCAAGCGGGGTGAATCTTTCTGCAAAGGATTCCACATTGAAGTTATCGGAAGAAATCGTAAATCCAGATATACCGACCGAGTTAGTCTGATGGCTGTCATTGTTGGAATTTCCAGAATTAGAAGTACCGCTTCCGACCAGCAGAGTCAGAATCAGGGCGGCTACCACACAGATCCAGTAATTGCGTAAAAATGCGGCTTTTCCGCGGGTTTTCAGTTCCTCTCGAGTCCACATAAAAAAGACCTCCCTCTTAATGTAAGTGTAAACAGCAGATAATTCTGCCAAGTCACGATTATCTTACCATGGGCAGGTGAAACATCAAGACAGCTTAAGGAAAGTTTAAGAAATTGGCAGAAAGATTAAAGTGGAAATGTGCATTCTTAAATAAAGATTTTACTTGTGAAGCGGGGATGAATGTGCTATAATCTCTCCGGTGCGTCAGAACGCAGCGGGGCCGGGTTTCTCCGGGGTGCGTTCTGAAAAAAAGAAACCTGTACGTTGAATTGACAAAGAGAGCGAGGAATCTACGTGTATCTGACAAAGGGCGAGTTTCTGCAGAAATTTGGGATTCTGCCGCAGGAATTTGAAGAGGCAGATATTTCCTGGGAAGAACTGCTGGAAATTGCGGATGATTATGAACGGCGCCGGCCGACGCTGGAAAAGATCCGAAAAGAATTCGTAGCAGAATTTCTGCAGGACAAGGAAAAAGAGATCGGACTGCAGTCGTACCACAGCCGCCTGAAGGACACCGAACATCTGGTGGAAAAGCTGGTGCGCAAGCGTCTGGAAAATTATGCAAAATACCGGAAAATGGATGCGACAAACTACATGCGTTATGTGACAGACCTGATCGGAATCCGGGGACTCTTGCTGTATCGGGAGGACTGGGTAAACTTCCATAAATACATTATCCACTGGTTTAAAAACGATCCGGAAAAATACATCCGTGATTACGGCCGTGACTACGACCAGAACGCATCGGGCTATATGGCAGAGCCGCCGAAAGTCCATACAAGACTTGGCGATTACGCGACATCTATGTGAACTGGATTCCGGAGGAGAACATTCTGGACCGGAAACATTACCGTGCGGTGCATTACATTGTCGTTTACCGCGGCGTCTACATTGAAATTCAGATTAAGACGCTGTTCGAGGAGGGCTGGGGAGAGATTGACCACAGCATTCTTTATCCGCGGCGCAAGGGAAACGCCATGCTGACAGAGTTTTCCGAGCTGCTGAACCGTCTGGCGGGCATGGGAGATGAGATGGGATCGTTCTACCGCCGTCTCCAGGTTGTGCCGGATGAGAAGTTCCAGAGCAAGGAAACGATTGTGCGCAAGCGTGAATTAAAACCGCAGGTCAAGGCAGCGGTGGAAAAACGCGATCTGAACGAAATTCATACGATGGATGATGCCGTCTGGAGCATACTGAAAGAATAAAACTGCTTTTCAGACATGGGAAAGGATAAAAAATGGATGGAAGAAACACGGGCCGCATGGGCTTCTCTCATGCAGCAGAGGACTCTGCGGAGAATATGATGGCGGCAGTCAAAGCCGGAAAAATCCGAAAACATCTGATGGGAAATACCTCGCCGATCCGCTACGGAACAATGGAAAAACGCGAGATGACCGAATATACCGACTTTATCCGGACGAAACTCTGCTATGAAATCCTGAATCTGCCCGGGGAGGAAAAATGAATACAATAGAAAAAATATACACAAACTACGACGGACTTCTGGAAGAATTTTCCGAGGAAGTAATCCAGAGCCGTTACGCTGTTTTTTACGAAGAAATCGAGGAATTTGCCAAGAGTCTCGGCATCCGCGAGAAAATCCAGATCAGCGAGTCGCTGTTGAGCCATGCAGTGCTGGACTATTTCACGGATATTTCCCGCCTGAAACATTTTCATCAGGCAAAGCATATCAATTCATTGAAAGTGATCTCCTATGAGACCTACTGGCTGCTGCGGAGAAAACCGATCCAGATCCTGGTGGAGGATGAGACATCGGATGCGATGGCATTTCTGAACGAAAAGTTCGTCTTTTCCCGGATTGCCAAATATCTGATGGGCGACGGAAAACGGGTGATTTTAAGTCCGGAGACGAAAAAAGGCTTTCTGAATTATCTCGATTCGCTGTTTTATTACCTGAAATACCGCAATTACGATGCAGAAATGCTCGAGATGATGCTGATGGGCTTCAAAGCGGGTGTTCTCGTGGCGGATGATTTAAAGGAGCAGGAGTCCTGAAAAACGGGCGGAAGCGGAATACAACAAAATAAGATGAAGATCGAAAGAACCGGACGGGCCGTAAGGCTGCTGTCGGGTTCTTTTTTTGTGCGGTGCTGCATAAAGTGCAGAGAAAACATTGCGATGCATGGACAGAAAACCGTTTAACAATGGAGGGACGGGAACTGCTTTCCTTTGGAACTTTGTACAGGGAGGAATGGATATGGCCACGCTCGAAAAAATCAATGCATTTCTAAAAGCGGTGAATGCAGCCGCCTGGGGACCGCCGCTTCTTTTTCTGCTGCTTGGGACAGGCATTTTTCTGACCATCCAGCTTCGCGCGCTACCCATTCGACGGTTGTTCTTTGCGCTTCGTACAGCATTCGGCCGTGAGGCGAGGTACAGCGGGGAGAAAACAGAAGCGGGAGTTTCGCCGTTCGCATCGCTGATGACGGAACTTGCGGCGGAGATCGGGACGGGCAATATCGTGGGGGTTGCCTCCGCAATGGCGCTTGGAGGACCGGGAGCACTGGATGGATGATGCTGGCGGCGGTTGTGGACTTGCTTTGAAATTTTCTGAGAGTTTTCTCTCGGTGCAGTACCGGATGCAAAGAAAAGACGGAACATACTGCGGCGGTCCGATGGTGACGCTGACCAGAGCATTTCCGGGGGAGCGGCTGGCGAAGATGCTGGCTGTGTTTTTTGCCGGAAGCACCGTGCTGGTATCTCTCGGAATGGGCAATATGACGCAGGCAAACTCGATTGCGCTGGCGATGCAGGATACGTTTGGCGTGGCAAGAGAAAAAAGCGCGTTGGTGCTGACGATTCTTCTTCTGCTCGTGGTGACAGGCGGACTGCGTTCCATTGCAAAAGCGGCGGAGGTGCTGGTACCGGGAATGGCACTCTTTTATCTGGGCGGGGCAGGAATGGTAATCGGTCTGCACGCCGGAGAGCTTCCGCGGACACTGCTTGCGATAGTACGGGACGCGTTTTCTTTCCGGGCGGTATCGGGAGGAGCGGTGGGTGCGGGAATTTCCTTGCTGCCGCCGGCCTTGCGGTATGGAATTTCCCGCGGTGTGTTTTCGAATGAAGCAGGGCTTGGAGCAGGAGGAATCAGTGCTGCGGCGGCACAGACCGACGATCCCGTGCGGCAGGGGTACATCAGCATGACAGGTGTGTTCGTTGATACCATGGTGATCTGTCTTGTGACCGGCCTTGCCGTTGGAGTGACCGGGGCGGCAGAGGGATACTGGAGGCGGAAAAAGCGGATGGAGCGGCGATGGTAATTCAGGCCTTTGAAAGTGTGTTCGGACCGGCGGGAGGCTATGTTGTCGCGGTCGGGATTCTGCTGTTCGCATTTGCAACGATGGCCGGCTGGGCATACCAGGGGGAGCAGGCGTTTCTCTGGCTGGTGAAAAAGGATAGCTTCGGAATGGTTTACCGTGTTTTCTTCTGCTTTGCAGCGTTTGCCGGGTGCGTCTGCATGGCGGAAACGGTCTGGAATTTTGCGGAGCTTGCCAATGCCTGCATGGCGGTGCCGAATCTGCTCTGTGTGCTGCGGCTCTGGAAGGAAGTAAAAGAGGAGGCATTCCGGTTTGAAAGCAGGATAAAAAAAGCAGAACAAAAGAAAGATAGAAATACATGAGAAACCGTATTTCCGGTCCTCAGGCAGATTTCGATGCGAGCTGATCGAGAGAGCCGAAAGAATATCCCATTTCTTCCCATTTCGTCAGCAGCTCATCGAGAATCTCCGCGTTGGTGGATGAGGTATTATGAAGCAGGACGATGGCACCGGGATGAATGCGTCCGGTCAACTTTTTGAAAGCCTCCTCGTGGGTCGCTGCTGATCCTGGTACCAGTCTACATAGGCGAGACTCCAGAAAAACGTCTGGTATCCGAGGTCCTTTGCCATCTGCAGGTTCTGTGTGCTGTATTTTCCCTGCGGCGGCCGGTAAAATTTCACCATTTCCTGGCCGGTGGTTTCCTGATAAAGTGTGGAGACTCGGTTCAGTTCTTCTGAGAAGGCTTCCTGCGTGGAGATTTTGGACATATCCGGGTGCGACCAGGTGTGGTTTCCGACGATATGGCCTTCTGCCGCCATGCGTTTGACAAGATCCGGCTGGTCGGAGAGAAAATTGCCGACAACAAAGAAAGCCGCGGGTGCTGATGCTTCTGGAGTGCGTCAAGGATCGCCGGGGTGTTGCCGTTTTCATAGCCGCAGTCAAACGTCAGATAGATGATGTTTTCTTCCGGTGAAGCGGCAAACCAGGCGTTGTAGGCGGCAAGCTCTTCGGATGTAGCATTGCCGACGGGAGTCTTCCCTTTTTCCGGGAAGGAGAGCCCCCAGTTTTCGGCAGCAGAGGAGAGGACGGGCATCGAAACGGAAGAAACAGGTGTCTCCGGCGCAGCAGAGAGAAAAACTGGGGCTGCCTTTCGGAGCGCACGGCAGGTAAAGTGGGACAGAACAGAGCCAAAAAGGAAAGCGGAGCAGAAAAAAGCGGCGGCGATACCGGCTTTTTTCAGAATCCGGCGGGAAAGGGGTGAAAGAGAACGCATAAAATCCCCCTCCAGGACTTTTTGAGACAATATATGTATGGATGAAAGAAAACATGCGGCACACATCTGTTTGACTTTACCTGCAATCTATGTCACAATGGAGGTAGAGTGGATGGAAAGGGCAGAGAAAAACAAGATGACAAAATATGAGGTTTTAAAAAAGTACTTCGGTTACGATTCCTTCCGGGAGGGGCAGGAGATGCTGGTGGATGCGCTTCTGAACGGACAGGACGTGCTCGGCATCATGCCGACCGGAGCAGGAAAATCGCTGTGTTATCAGATTCCGGCGCTTCTGCTGCAGGAATTACCCTGGTGGTATCACCGTTGATTTCTCTGATGAAGGATCAGGTATCGACCCTGAACCAGGCGGGGATTCACGCTGCGTTTCTGAACAGCTCCTTAAGTGCGGCGCAGTACCGGAAGGCACTCGGCTTTGCATGGAGGCCGGTACAAGATTATTTATGTCGCCCCGGAACGCCTTCTGACACCGGAATTTTTGTGCGCGGTGCAGTCGATGGAAATTTCGATGCTTAGTGTTGATGAGGCACACTGTATTTCCCAGTGGGGTCAGGATTTCCGCCCAAGCTACCTGAAAATCACAGAGTTTGTCGAGCAGCTTCCCGCACGGCCGGTGATCGGTGCCTTTACGGCAACGGCAACAAAAGAGGTACGGGATGATATCGAAGCACTGCTGTCTTTGCGTGATCCGGTACGTCTGGTCACAGGCTTTGACCGGAAAAATCTGAAATTTACGGTACAGCAGCCGAAAGATAAATTCGCAGCCGTGGAATCATTCCTTGCAGAGCACGAGGCGGACTGCGGAATTATTTACTGTCTGACCAGAAAAAATGTGGAGGAGGTCTGTGAGAAACTCGAGCAGAAAGGATATTCTGTCACAAGATACCATGCGGGTCTCTCTGACCTGGAACGGAAGGAAAACCAGGAAGATTTTATTTATGACCGGAAGCAGATCATGGTAGCGACAAACGCTTTTGGTATGGGAATCGATAAATCGAATGTGCGGTACGTCATCCATTATAATATGCCGAAAAATATGGAAAGCTATTACCAGGAGACCGGCCGTGCGGGACGGGATGGCCTTCCGGCGGAATGCATTCTGCTGTACGCGGGACAGGATGTGATCACAAACCAGTTTTTTATCGAAAACATGGCGCAGGAGAGTGAGGATCCCGAGACGACAGCGCTGATCCGTCAGCGGGAGGAGGAACGGCTGAAGAAAATGACGTTTTACTGTTTCACCCATGAGTGCCTCAGAGATTATATCCTGCGGTATTTCGGGGAATACGGTTCCAATTACTGTGGAAACTGTTCCAACTGCCTCTCGGAATTTGAAACGGTGGATGTGACAGCGGCGGCAAAGGCAATCCTTGGCTGTGTGCGGGAATGCCGTCAGCGCTACGGCACGACGGTGATTCTCGATACCCTGCACGGTGCGAATACCGCGAAAATCCGCCAGTACCGCATGGATGAAAACTCCCATTACGGGGAACTGGCAAAAGAGCCGGTCTACCGGCTGCGGCAGATCTTAAATGAACTGCAGGTCCGGGAATATCTCTATGTAACGGCCGACACATACAGCATTGTGCGCCTGTTGCCAAAAGCGGCGGAGCTGCTGGATGAGGACGGCACGATGCTGATGAAGATGGCAAAAGAAGAAAAACGGATTCCGAAAGCCGCAAAAGAGAAGACAAAGACAAAAACCTCGGCAGCGGCAAAGGATCTTTCCAACGAGGAGGCCGCGGTATTCGAAAAACTGCGGGCACTCCGGATGGAGCTTGCAAAGGAGCATAAAGTGCCTCCGTATATTATCTTCTCGGATAAAACACTGATCCAGATGGCGATGGAGAAACCGTCCAACAAAGAGGAAATGCTGGCGGTCTCTGGTGTCGGCGAGAGCAAATTTGAAAAGTACGGGGAACCGTTTCTTGCATGTCTTGCAGAAAGATAAAACAAGTCGTGTAAAAAAAACGGGAAAACAACAGGAAAGGAAGAATACGCTTATGAAAAAAGAAAACGCAGTTATTTTTGGAGTGACCGGTGTTGTAGTTGCCGCCGTGCTGATTGGAGGCGGAATCTATATGAAAACGGAACGGGACCGAAATCTGAATGCAGATACAGCAAGTACTGCAGCGGACAGCAATAGGGCAGAAGAAGTACAGAAAGCCGTATTTCTTGCAGAAGATTCCGGGTTATGGTACCTGGGAGATCTGGAACACGGAAACATCTATGTGACACATACACCGTCCGACACACTTTACGATGAAAATGGAAATGCTATTGATCCGTCCGAGATCAAAAAAGGAGATTTTCTTCAAGTGGAGGGCGACGGTATTATGCTGAACTCCTATCCGGGACAATATCCGGGTATCAGCCGTATTATGAGAATCAGCGGCGGTACGGAGGCGGATGCAGAAAAATTCGATGAGGAACTTTCCCAGATTCTGCCGGAAAAGGATCCATCGGAAATTCCGTTTCTGAATCTGTGCTACACACAGCCAAATGCCCAGGTGACAGCTATGGCAACACAGGGAGGTTATACCTGGTCTTATGTTGATGAGGACGGCAATGGTCAGAACGTCGTTGCGGACAGTGCGTTCATTCTGGAATGGACGGAACTGAGTGATCTGCATACAGCAAATGACGAAGGAAAAACCGATCTGGAGCTTGTCTTCTCGGAGGAGCCGGATTCTGTCACAGCAGAAAGATGGCCGGCCGAAGACCGGGGGCAGAACTTTGGCAATGGTTACCCGGAGGGAGAAAGCGTTTCTGTGGAGCATGCGGAGAGCTGGAGCATTCCGGGAGCCGAGGCCGGCTACATCTACGAAGTGGACGCGGTATTCGAAAATGGAACCGTGTCATACGGATTTGAAGTGAAAAAGTAAAAAAAGACTTTCTTTTTCCGTGACATTATGCTATTTTTACTGTGAAAACAGAAAAATGCAATGTGCCATACGGCATAAGCAGCTGACTTTTCAAAAATCAGAATCCGTTTGACCGGAGGATGCGAGGAGGAATTTGTATGAAGTTAATTGTTGCTGTATTACGGAAAGAGGACGAGGCAGACACCATTGCCGAGTTGAACAAAAAAGGCTTTTTTGTGACGGAGCTTGCCACGACCGGCGGTTTCCTGAAGGAGAAGAACACAACACTGCTGATCGGAACCGATGATCATAAGCTCGACGCTGTGCTTGCGATCTTAAAACAGGAAGCAGGGCTTCGGAAAACAGTTACCTATGCGGCCACCCCGATGGAAAGCGGAAACTTCTGCCCGGGCGGAAATTACTCTGTTCCGATTGATACCCAGACAGGAGGCTGTACTGTGTTTGTGCTGAACATGGAACAGCTGGAAAAATTCTAAGACTCTAAAAATTTTTAAATTCCGGCATATGATCCCGGTAGTGGAGCGGCAGATGCGTACGCTGACAGTCGGGATTGGAACGCTCTTTGATGGCAATTGCGGTGAAAAATCCTTTCCAGAGTTCTTCGTAAGGGTCCGAAGTGGATTCCGTGAGGGAAAGGCGTTCTATTTCATCCGGAGAAAGACGGGTCAGATAAAAGGGCCGGTCAGCGGGATGCACGACGGCAAGCTGCCGGTTATCATCGAGAATCATCCAGTTTTCTGAGGGGAGCCGGTCAGAAAATGGGGAGCGACCAGGGTCAGCACATTGGATTTCGGGGAAATATGCGAGACCAGGATCGGAAAACCGGAGGAAATATTTGCAAAACGGATAAATTCCCGGAACGAATGCGCTTCATTTGTGACCTGACGGGAAACTTCAAAAGCGTGGAATACCGCCGGTTCCTGCAGCATATGCAGGGTATCCTTTCCATAGGAAAAGCCGTAGAGCAGAAAACGATAAATGATGTCGGGAGCGTCGCTTCTCTCGGACATTGCACAGAGATAGACGAGCCGCCAGGCTGCTGCGCCGATCTTCTTTTGAATGGATCGCGTGACGCTGGCGGCTTTTTCTTTGTCCGGCTCAACATGGCAGTAATCGCAGAACAGCTCCAGATTGCCGACTGGTTCCGTCATCAGCGTACATTGCGGTAGCCGAGACGGGAATTCCAGGCTTCATAGATGCAGGTCAGGATCGACGCAAGATCCGGACTGCAGGTGTAAACAGTCATAATAAAATCCTTTCTGAAATCAATTGATACAGACAACAGCCTTCTGCAAAAAAGCGCAGATACAGCAAAAAGCTTTTCCGTGAGAAGAACGCCCGGGATTATATATGCCCAGGTACGGCAGCATCAAACAGAGAAAGCTGCTGATACTGTTCCGGATGGGAAACCTCCCAGTTGGAGGCGGCTTCCTCTCCCGTGAGCTGCCGGGTCAGAAACTGCTGTTCCAGCCGCATGTGATACATCATTTTTCCCTCGCAGGTGATAAAATATTTGGCGCGTTTCAGCACCACACCGATCTTTTTCAGGTGCTCAAAGGAAAGATGGGAGCTTCTGCGGCTCTTTACAATCCGCATGGCCGATTTCGGCCGATGCCGGGAACGCGCAGAAGGTCGCATACTCAGCCGTGTTGATCTCCACTGGAAACAGCTCCATATGGCGCAGTGCCCAGTCGCATTTCGGGTCGAGCTGTGCATGGAAGTTCGGGTGGGCTTCATCGAGCAGTTCATCCGCCTGAAAACCGTAGAAGCGGAGCAGCCAGTCTGCCTGATAAAGGCGGTGTTCCCGAAGAAGCGGCGGCTTGGTTTCACGTGAGGGCAGGGCGGAATCCTCGTTGACCGGAATGTAGGCGGAGTAAAAGACGCGCTTCAGGTCATACTGCTGGTAGAGAAGCTGTGAGGTGGAGAGAAGCTGGTAATCGTTTTCCTTTGTCGCACCGATGATCATCTGCGTGCTCTGGCCGGCAGGAACGAAGGGAGAAGAGCGTTCCTTTTCCGGCAGCGACCGCGCGGAGGAAGAAGAGATCCAGCCAGATCGGCAGCGGAGGCGGAAATCTGCTTTCGTGTATCGAAAATGGAGTGGGAGAGATAGCGGTTTCCCGAGGAACGCTCTAAAAAAGCACTTTTCCCTGCGGTCAGCCGGTAATCTACAATACCGGACTGGATCTGGCGCATGGGTTTTAAAATCGCTTTCTGTGTCTTCTGCGGGGCCAGTTTCTGCAGCCCTTCTCCGGTCGGGAGTTCCAGATTGACGCTCATGCGGTCGGCGAGATAGCCGGTCTTTTCGATCAGCTCGGCGGGTGCGCCCGGGATAGCTTTGACGTGGATGTAACCGTTAAAGCGGTAACGATTACGTAAAAGATGCAGAGTACGGTACATGAGCTCCATCGTATGGGCAGGATTTTTGCAGACGGCGGAACTTAAAAAGAGTCCCTCAATATAGTTTCGGCGATAAAATTCTGTGACGAGTGTACAGACCTCCTCCGGTGTAAACGTGGCGCGCTGCCGGTCATTCCCGGCGCGGTTGACGCAGTATTTACAGTCGTAGATACAGTCGTTGCTCTGCAGAATTTTCAACAGAGAGATACAGCGTCCGTCGGAAGAAAAGCTGTGGCAGATACCGCAGGAGACCGAATTGCCGAGATGTCCCTGTTTTCCGGCACGGTTCACACCGCTGGAAGTGCACGCAACGTCGTATTTGGCCGCGTCAGCGAGAAGATTCAGCTTCTCGGAGAGAGAAAGTGTTTGTGATGATAACTGCATGGCAGAAAAATTCCTTTCTATGTCCAAATGAATACGAATAAAAGTAAAACAATAAGATAACAGGTATTTTATAAAAAGAACAACTGTTCGATAAAAGAAGTGTAACACAAATCGAACGAATGTTCAAGAGGAAAAATGAAAATAGTACAAGAAAATACTGGAAGAAAAGAAACAGAATTCGATCCGGAAAAACGTGAACAGGAAACAGCAGGGAAAATTTCTGTTAGAAAAAAGTTATACAAAAACAGCCGCACAGATCGGAAAAACAAATCTGTGCGGCTGTAAGCCAAATTTTATGGAATTGAAACGGAAGCAGAGCCGTTTACGCCAAAAGCGCCCCAATTGCCCCGAATACGCCGGAACTTGCAAGCAGCATGATGACGCTTGCAAGGAGAACACCGCCCATGATGGCGAGAACGCTGGTCTTAAAGTCCATATCGAGGATACTTGCGGCCAGTGTGCCGGTCCATGCGCCGGTTCCCGGGAGCGGGATGCCGACGAAGAGCAGCAGGCGAGCGGAAGTCCGCGGCCGGCTTTTGCTTTCAGTTTTTCCCCGCCTTTTTCGCCTTTTTCCAGACACCAGGTGAAGAACTTTCCGATATACTTTTTATCACATCCCCAGACAAGAACCTTTCGAGCGAACAGGAAAATAACCGGAACCGGAAGCATATTTCCGATGACGGCGATCAGATAGGCCGGAAGCGTCGGAATATGGAAAGCTACCGCGTACGGAATCGCACCACGCAGCTCGATGAGCGGAACCATGGAAATCAAAAATACAATCAGATATTTGGTAATCATATACACCTCTCGTTTTTTACAAAATGTTATCGTTTCTTAGTGCAACGCTCTTATTGTAGCGTGATGCCCGCCATTTGTCCAGTATAAAAAGAAAGAAAGGAGCGGGAGTAAAAGAAATCTTAAGAATTTCTGCATTTTTGTATAATTTTATAACTTTCAAAATTTGAATTTTAGAAAACGGTATGTTAGAATGAAGTGTACTGTTTGCAAAAGAACAGCAGAGATGCCCCCAATGACAGGGGGCGTGGACTGAAATAACAAACGAGGAGGACCCACCTATGATTGCACTGATCGATTATGATGCCGGAAATATAAAAAGCGTGGAAAAAGCCTTTCAAAGCCTTGGAAAAGAGGTTGTACTGACCAGGGATCCAGACGTGTTAAAACGCGCAGATCACGTCGTTCTGCCGGGTGTCGGCAGCTTTGGAGATGCGATGGAAAATCTGAACCGCTATCATCTGGTACCGGTTATTCATGAAATCGTAGAAAAAGGGACTCCGTTTCTTGGAATCTGCCTCGGACTTCAGATCCTGTTTGAACGCAGCGAAGAGAGCCCGGGCGTTGCAGGCCTTGGCCTGTTAAAAGGAGAAATTCTCCGGATTCCGGACAAAGAGGGCTTAAAGATTCCGCACATGGGCTGGAATTCCATCCATCTGCAGAACGGTGGACGCTTATTCAAAGGCATCCTGCAGGAATCGTATGTTTACTTTGTCCACTCCTACTATCTGAAAGCAGAAGAGGAGGAAATTGTAAAAGCAACGACAGAGTACAGTACACACATCCATGCATCCGTGGAAAAAGAAAATCTGTTCGCCTGCCAGTTCCACCCGGAAAAGAGCTCAGATCTTGGGCTTGCCATTCTGAAAAATTTTGCGGAAATTGGAGAGGAGGACTGACGGATGTTTACAAAACGAATTATCCCATGCCTGGATGTAAAAAACGGAAGAGTCGTAAAAGGCGTTAATTTCGTCGATTTAAAAGATGCCGGCGACCCGGTGGAGATCGCAAAAGCGTACGACAAGGCAGGAGCCGATGAAGTTGTTTTTCTTGATATCACTGCTTCCTCCGATCAGAGAGGAACCGTCGTTGATATGGTACGCAAAGTAGCAGCAAACGTTTTTATCCCATTCACCGTTGGCGGCGGAATCCGTACCGTGGATGATTTCAAGATGCTGCTCCGCGAAGGAGCCGATAAAATCTCGATCAACTCCTCTGCCATCAACAATCCGCAGCTCATCCACGACGCGGCACAGAAATTCGGCAGCCAGTGCGTGGTCGTTGCGATCGACGCCAAGAAAAGAGCGGACGGAAGCGGCTGGAATATCTATAAAAACGGCGGCCGCATCGATGTCGGCATCGATGCCGTTGCGTGGGCAAAAAAAGCAGAAAGCTTGGCGCCGGAGAAATCCTGCTCACCAGCATGGACTGCGACGGAACAAAGGCGGGATACGATATTGAGCTGACAAGAACCATCGCAGAAAGCGTCGGTATCCCGGTCATTGCATCCGGCGGCGCAGGAACGCTGGAGCATTTCTATGACGCTTTAACCGAAGGAAAAGCCGATGCTGCACTTGCCGCATCCCTGTTCCACTACAAAGAACTGGAAATTCGTGAAGTCAAAGAATATCTGGCAGGCCGCAATGTGCCGGTCCGCCTGTAAAAGGAAGGGAGAAAACGATATGCCGCCTCTTAGCGGAAGCTGGGCCAATGCCCTGAAAGGAGAATTCTCCAAAGATTATTATAAAAAACTGTTTCAGACGGTGGGAGCGGAGTACAAAACCCACACGATTTACCCGCCGGCTGATGATATTTTCAATGCGTTCCACTTTACCCCGCTCGAGCAGGTCAAAGTGGTCATCTTAGGCCAGGATCCGTACCACGAGCCGGGACAGGCGCACGGACTCTGCTTTTCCGTAAAACCGGAAGTAGACATTCCGCCGTCTCTGGTCAATATTTACAAGGAACTCGAAGACGATCTGGGATGCTACATCCCGAACAACGGTTATCTCGAAAAATGGGCACGGCAGGGTGTTCTGATGCTGAACACGGTGCTGACTGTGCGTGCGCATCAGGCAAATTCCCACAAGGAAATCGGCTGGGAGCAGTTCACGGACGCGGCAATCAAAGTGCTCGCCGGGCAGGACCGCCCGATGGTATTCATCCTCTGGGGCCGTCCGGCGCAGCGGAAAAAAGAGATGATCCACAATCCAAAGCATCTGGTGCTGATGTCCGCTCATCCGAGTCCGCTCTCTGCATACCGTGGATTTTTCGGCAGCCATCCGTTTTCCAGAACAAACGAATATCTGGAAGAAAACGGTCTTGCGCCGATTGACTGGCAGATCGAAAATGTAATACGGGAGCAAAAGCATGAGTAAAAAGAAAAATACATTATTGAGAAATACTTCTATTTTAATGGCGGCAACGATTATCTCACGTGTGATCGGTCTTTTATACCGGTCACCGCTCGGCGAAACGATTGGAAATGAGGGACTTGGCTATTACAGTACGGCGAGTAATCTGTATACGATTCTGCTTCTGATCTCCTCCTATAGTATTCCGATGGCAGTGTCAAAAATCGTATCCGAACGTCTGGCATTAAAAGAGTACCGAAATGCACATCGCGTGTTCCACGGTGCCCTTCTTTACGCCGTGATCGTAGGTGGAGTTGCTGCACTGGTGGCATTCTTTGGCGGGAAATTCCTTCTGCCGTATAACCAGCAGAATGCACTCCTCGCCCTGCGTGTATTGGCGCCGACGATCTTTTTCTCGGCTGTTCTCGGCGTTCTGCGTGGCTATTTCCAGGCCCACAGCACGATGATGCCGACCTCAATTTCACAGATCATCGAGCAGGTATTCAACGCCGCATTCAGTATTGGCGCCGCCTGGTTCTTCATCCAGCAGTTCGCGACAAACGATACCGAACATGCCAAATTCGGTGCCGCCGGCGGAACCCTCGGAACAGGAGCCGGTGTCCTGGCAGGCCTCTGCTTCATGGTGATTGTCTATGGCGTAAATCGGAAAACCATTCTACGGAAAGTGGCAAAGGACACGCGCCACCGCGAAGAATCCTACCGCGAAATTTTTCAGGTTCTTTTTCTGATGGTAACACCGGTTATCTTTACGACCTTTATTTATAACTGCAACGCTTACCTGGACAATTACCTGTTCTTCACCATCCTCGGATGGCACGGAGAGAATCAGAAAGCACTGAATGCCGCATATGGAGAGTTTTCCAACTATTATGTTACCCTGATCAACGTCCCGCTTGCTATGGCAAGTGCATCCGCATCCGCATGATGCCGGAGGTATCCTCGTGTTATGCGACCGGTGATCTCGATGAGGCAAACGACAAGATTCTTGAGACGATCCGTCTGACGATGTTCATCTCCATCCCGGCAGCTGTCGGTCTTGGCGTCCTGGCATTCCCGATCACAGGAGTTCTGTTCCCGTCAAGCTCGAGCCTTTCCGGCAAACTGTTGATGATGGGTGCAGTCTCAGTTGTGTTTTCGGCACTGTCCACCATTACCAACAGCGTCCTGCAGTCCATCGGCCAGCAGAAAAAAGCCCTGCACAACGCTGCCATTTCCCTTGGAATGGATCTTGCCATCCTGGCTTTGATTCTCACAGTCTTCCCGAAGACAAATATCTATGCTGTTGTCTTTGCGGGAATCTTGTTTTCCTTAAGCATGTGCATACTAAATAATCTATCAATCCGCAAACACTTGAATTTCCGCAACGAATTCAAAAACACCTACGTAAAACCATTGATTGCAGCTGCAATCATGGGCGTCGTAACCTGGGTTGTTTACTATGGGCTCTTTGCCATCACCAAACGCCCATCCATCAGCATGCTGATCGCAATCCTGATTGCAATTGTTGTATATTTGATTGCTTTTGTGGTTGTAACCGGGACAACCGAGGCCGAAATGCGCCGCATGCCAATGGGAACAAAACTGGTAAAGGTTCTCCGTATCCTGCGGATTTACCGCTAAAACCAATAGAAAAGGCGGTCAGAGTTTTTCGACTCTGACCGCCTTTTCGGTTAACTGAATCAAGCAAATAGCAAAGCGGATTGCGAATATCCGCTTTGCTTGAAACTATGTAAATTTACACGTCTTTTTCTTCACGCAATTCCTGCTTCAGATTCTTATTTGCAGTAGAAAGCATCAGTTAATACGGTTCAGCTGATTCACCTCCGAAGCACCGGGATCGTAGTCGACAGCCACGATATTTGCCTTCGGATACTCCTTACGGATTGCCTTAATCACACCCTTACCAACAATGTGGTTCGGCAGGCATGCAAACGGCTGGATACAGACGATGTTGTAAACATCACTGTGAATCAGCTCCATCATCTCGCCCGTCAGGAACCATCCCTCACCGGTCTGGTTACCACAGGATACAATCGGGGAAGCATATTTTGCCAGATCCCGCACATCGGCCGGTGGATCAAAATGCTCACTCTTCTTGAACTCCGCAACCGCCGCACTGCGCAGCCAATTGATCAGTTTAATACCGGTATTTCCCAACATCGAAGAACTTTTTTTGAATCCCAGGTGCTCTACCTTGAAGTTCGTATTGTAGAAGCAGTAACAGAAGAAGTCGATCAGATCCGGGACAACCGGTTCCGCGCCTTCACTCTCAAGCAGCTCCGCCAGATGGTTGTTAGCCGCCGGAAGGAACTTAACAAGAATCTCGCCGACAATACCGACACGCGGTTTCTTTTCATCGGTGATCGGAATGTGGTCGAAATCGCGAATCATCGTGCGGCAGATCTGTTTGAAGCGGGTATGGCTTAAGCGTTTTGCTGAAATAAAATCAATACAGATCTTTTCCCATTTCTGATGAATCCGGTCTGTTGTACCCTTCTTCTGCTCATAAGGACGCATCCGGTAAATACATTTCATCATGATATCGCCGAATTCTGCTGCATAGCAGAGACGAATCGCAAGATCCGGCGTGATCTTGAAGCCGGATTTTCCTCCAGACCGCTCAAGTTAATCGAGATGACCGGAATCTGCGTCATATCGGCCTTCTCCAGCGCACGGCGGATAAATCCGATGTAGTTCGAAGCACGGCAGCCGCCGCCGGTCTGGCTCATGATGACAGCCACTTTGTTCAGGTCATACTTGCCGGAGAGCAGCGCCTGCATAATCTGTCCGACTACCATCAGAGACGGATAGCAGGCATCGTTGTTGACGTATTTCAGTCCGACATCGACCGCCTCTTTGTTGTCGTTCGGAAGCACTTCCAGATTGTATCCGGCTGCGTTGAACGCCGGCTGCAGAAGCGAGAAGTGGATCGGTGACATCTGCGGGCAGAGGATGGTGTAGTCTTTCCGCATTTCTTTCGTGAAGACCGGTTTCTGGATCGAGGACGGAAGAATCTCGCGTACCGCCTGTTTCCGGTCATGTGCACGGAGGGCAGCGAGCAGAGAGCGGACACGGATTCTGGCAGCGCCGAGGTTGTTGACCTCATCGATCTTCAGGCAGGTATAAATCTTGCCGCTTCTGGTCAGAATCTCATAAACCTCATCGGTGGTAACGGCGTCGAGACCGCAGCCGAACGAGTTCAGCTGAATCAGGTCAAGATCGTCGCGTGTCTTTACATAGTTTGCAGCTGCATACAGACGGGTGTGGTACATCCACTGGTCATTGACACGGAGCGGACGCTCGAGCGGTGCCAGATGGGAAACAGAGTCCTCCGTCAGCACGCACAGTCCGTAGGAGTTGATCATATCCGGGATACCGTGATGGATTTCCGGATCGATGTGGTATGGACGGCCGGCAAGCACGATGCCTCTGCGTCCGGTTTCTTTCATATACTGAAGCGTTTCCTCGCCTTTTTTCTGCATATCGCGTCTTGCAGCACCAAGCTCTTCCCATCCGGCATGAACAGCAGCACGGACTTCATCCTCCGGCAGACCGGAGAACTCTTTGACAAGACCATCGGCAAGCACCTTTTCACTCGTAAACGCAAGGAACGGATTGCGGAACGTAATGGAATCGTCCTGCAGCTCGTCCACGTTGTTTTTGATATTTTCCGCATACGAGGTAACGATCGGGCAGTTGTAGTGGTTGATGGCTTCCGGGAACTCGGTGCGCTCGTACGGGATACACGGGTAGAAGATGAACTTCACACCGTGGCGTAAGAGCCAGGTCACATGGCCGTGCGCCAGTTTGGCCGGATAGCACTCGGATTCACTTGGAATCGACTCAATACCGAGCTCGTAGATCTTGCGGCTCGAGGTCGGAGAGAGTACCACGCGGTATTTCAGCTGCGTAAAGAAGGTGTACCAGAACGGATAATTCTCAAACATATTGAGGACTCTCGGAATGCCGACCTCTCCGCGGATCGCTTCATCCTGCGGCAGCGGCTGGTAGCCGAAGATCCGTTTGTATTTGTATTCGAACAGGTTCGGAATATGATCTTTGTTTTTCTCTTTTCCGATACCGCGCTCGCAGCGGTTTCCGCTGATGTACTGACGGCCGCCGGAGAATTTGTTGATGGTCAGACGGCAGCTGTTCGTACATCCCTTACAGTTTGCCATCGTGGTCGAATATTTCAGCTCGTTGATCTTTTCAATGGAGAGCATCGTGGTCTCCTGATCGGCGGAGTAGCGCTCTCTTGCGATCAGCGCCGCACCGAACGCACCCATGATGCCGGCGATGTCCGGGCGGATGGCTTCGCAGTTGGCGATCCGTTCAAAGCTTCGGAGAACAGCGTCGTTGTAGAACGTACCGCCCTGTACGACGATGTGGCGTCCCAGCTCGGTGGCATCCGAAACTTTAATTACCTTATATAATGCGTTTTTAATAACGGAGCAGGCAAGTCCGGCAGAAATATCGGCGACGGATGCGCCCTCTTTCTGCGCCTGTTTTACCTTGGAATTCATAAATACGGTACAGCGGGTACCAAGATCGATCGGGTGTTTTGCAAACAGCGCCTCATGCGCGAAATCCTGCACGCTGTAGTTCAGGGACTGCGCGAACGTCTCGATGAAGGAACCGCAGCCGGAGGAACATGCCTCGTTCAGCTGTACGCTGTCTACAGTGCCGTTTTTGATCTTGATGCACTTCATATCCTGGCCGCCGATGTCGAGAATACAGTCGACTTCCGGATCGAAGAACGCGGCAGCGTAATAATGGGAAATCGTCTCTACCTCACCCTCGTCCAGCATCAGTGCAGCTTTGATGAGCGCCTCGCCGTAACCGGTCGAACAGGACCAGGCGATCTGTGCGGAATCCGGCAGTTTGGAGTAGATCTCCTGGATCGCGCGGATCGATGTGCCGAGCGGATTTCCGTGGTTGTTGCTGTAGAAGGAATAGAGAAGAGCACCGTCTTCGCCGACGAGTGCAGCTTTGGTCGTCGTGGAACCGGCATCAATACCGAGATAGCAGTTTCCCTCGTAGGTGGAAAGATCGGCGGTCACGACGTTGTTGACACTCTGGCGCGCCAGAAATTCGTCATACTCGGCCTGATCTTTAAACAGCGGCTCAAGACGGGCAACCTCAAAATCGATAGCAACTTTCTCTTCGAGCCGTTTTTTCAGTGCGAGAAGGGAAATCTCGGTTTTTCCGTCTGCATTCATCGCAGAACCGATGGCTGCAAACAGGTGGGAGTTGTCCGGTACGATTGTATGCTCGTCATCCAGTTTTAAGGTACGGACGAATGCTGTCTTTAATTCCGAGAGGAAGTGCAGCGGGCCGCCGAGAAAGGCAACGTGGCCGCGGATCGGTTTACCGCAGGCAAGACCAGAAATGGTCTGGTTGACAACTGCCTGGAAAATGGAAGCGGAAAGATCCTCTTTTGTTGCACCGTCGTTGATGAGCGGCTGGATATCGGTTTTTGCGAATACACCGCAGCGTGCTGCGATCGGATAAATCGCCTGGTAATGCTTCGCGTATTCGTTGAGTCCGGTTGCATCGGTCTGCAGAAGAGAAGCCATCTGGTCGATGAAAGAACCGGTGCCGCCGGCGCAGATACCGTTCATACGCTGCTCCACATTGCCGCCCTCAAAATAGATGATCTTGGCATCCTCACCGCCGAGCTCGATGGCAACGTCGGTCTGCGGAGCGAGTGCTTTTAACGAAGTGGAAACCGCGATAACTTCCTGCGTGAACGGGATGCGAGGTGGTTGGCAAGCGCAAGTCCGCCGGAACCGGTGATGACCGGCTGCAGGGTCAGTTCGCCCAGTTTTTCGTGTGCTTCCCCGAGCAGGTGGGCAAGGGTTTCCTGAATGTTTGCAAAATGGCGCTCGTAATCGGCAAAGAGAAGCTGGTTCTCTTCGTCGAGGATCGCAATTTTAACAGTGGTGGAACCGATGTCGATTCCGAGAGTATATTTTTTATCAGTCATGAATCAAACTCCTTTTATAATAAGAAACAATCTCAACACATTATACGACAAAAAATAAGGAAATACAATTGGAAAAAGGGCGATGTCTTACGAAAAAAGTATAAAGTCCTTGTGAAAAATGGAGAAACCAGGAGGGAAAAAGGCAGAAAAAAGAAAATTCAGGCATTGTCAAAAACGGGTTTTGCCTGTATACTAAAAATAGTATACCCTGCATGAAAAACAGGCGGCAGGGATCATGAGAAAGGATGAAAAGCGTTATGTATAAAATTCTGAAAATGGAAGGAAGAGCGAAGCGCGCCCACATGGAAACCGTGCACGGCAATATCGAGACGCCGGTATTCATGAATGTCGGAACCGCGGCAGCGATCAAGGGAGCCGTTTCCACTGAGGATCTCCAGCAGATCGGCACGCAGGTAGAGCTCTCCAACACGTATCACCTCCACGTGCGTCCGGGCGACGAGGTCGTAAAGAAGATGGGCGGACTCCACAAGTTTATGGTCTGGGATAAACCGATCCTGACCGACTCCGGCGGATTCCAGGTATTCTCTCTTGCAGGCCTTCGGAAAATCAAGGAGGAGGGAGTTTATTTCCACTCCCACGTAGACGGAAGAAAGATCTTTATGGGACCGGAGGAGAGTATGCAGATTCAGTCCAACCTGGCATCCACGATTGCGATGGCCTTCGACGAGTGCCCATCGAGTGTGGCAGACCGCCGTTATGTGCAGAATTCCGTGGACCGTACGGCAAGATGGCTGCAGCGATGCAAGGATAAAATGCAGGAACTGAACCAGAGAGAGGATACCATCAACAAGCACCAGCTGCTGTTTGGTATCAATCAGGGAGCAATCTATGAAGATATCCGTATCGATCATGCAAAACGGATTTCCGAGATGGATCTTGACGGATATGCCGTCGGCGGTCTTGCGGTAGGAGAGACACACGAGGAGATGTATCATATTCTCGATGAAGTGGTTCCGTATCTGCCAAAAGAAAAACCGACATATCTGATGGGTGTCGGAACACCGGCCAATATTCTCGAGGGTGTAGAGCGCGGCGTTGATTTCTTCGACTGTGTATATCCGAGCCGGAACGGACGTCACGGTCACGTTTATACAAATCATGGAAAAATGAATTTGTTCAACCAGAAATACGAATTGGATCCGCGTCCGATCGAGGAAGGCTGCCAGTGCCCGGCGTGCCGCCATTACAGCAGAGCTATATCCGTCATCTGCTGAAAGCAAAAGAGATGCTCGGCATGCGTCTCTGTGTTCTGCACAATCTGTATTTCTACAACAATATGATGACAGAAATCCGAAACGCACTCGATGAGGCAATTTGCCTCCTACAAACGTGCGAAGCTTGCCGGATTTGAGGAATACGACAAAAAGTAAGCTCTGTTCAAAGCCATGCGAAATGCGAGAAGCCATATTGAGATGTGGCGCAGTGCAATCGAGACGGGGGTCGGAATTGTAATATATGAAATCTTTGGAAAATAGGGAAAATATCCAAAAAAGACTTGCCCATCGGTTCCAGATTGTGTATTATGATAGGTGTGTCTAAAGAACGGGATGTACTCTCGAATAACAGGAGGAAAGAAAATGTTTTTAGCAACAACAACAGCAGCAAACAGCGGTGTGATGAGCACTGGTATGTTAATTATGTGGCTGGTCATCATGTTCGGTATGATGTATTTCTTAATGATCCGTCCGCAGAAGAAAGAACAGAAGAAACTGCAGGCAATGCTGAATGACCTTGCAGTCGGAGATGCAGTCGTAACGACAAGCGGTTTCTACGGCGTAGTCATCGATATCACAGATGATGATGTCATCGTAGAGTTCGGAAACAACAAAAACTGCCGTATCCCGATGCGCAAAACAGCGATCACAGAGGTTGAAAAACCGGAAACAGCAGTCATTGAAGAGAAAACAGAGAAGAAAAAATAAACATGATCTAGGTATGTAAAAAGCGCAGGTATTCAAAAAAAGGATGAGTACCTGCGTTTTTTTTGCCCATTAGAGATTTTATGAAATTTTCCTGTAGAGTAAAAAGCCTTCCGGACCGGATTGCCCCTGCGGCGGGACCGGGGGAAAAGAGGGAAAAATGCCGCGTAATTTTCTTTTAAACAGCAAAAAAGCAAAAAGATTATTGTGTTTCGTTAGGGATAAAGAAATTTCGTGTTGAAATTACGGCGATAATAGCGTATAATTTAGAAATGCTATAGACACAGAGAAAATAGAACGGTTTTTCAGCCGGAAGAAAAGAGGGAGAAAGATATGGAATACCGTATTGGATTAATTCACGGTGACGGAATCGGACCGGAAATTGTAGATGAGGCAAAAAAGGTTCTGGACGCCGTCTGCGAGAAATATGGACATAAGTTTGAATATACCAACCTTCTGCTGGGCGGAGCTCCATCGATGTGCACGGCGTGCCGCTGACAGATGAAACCATAGAAGAAGCAAAAAAATGTGACGCTGTTCTGATGGGCTCCATCGGAGGAGATGCCAAGACCTCCCCATGGTACAAATTAAGCCCGGATAAGCGCCCGGAGGCCGGACTTTTAAAAATCCGGAAATCGTTAGGCCTGTTTGCAAACCTGCGCCCGGCGTACCTGTATCAGGAATTAAAGGATGCCTGCCCGTTAAAAGAAGAAATTATCGGTGAGGGCTTTGACATGCTGATCATGCGTGAGCTGACCGGCGGCCTGTATTTCGGAGAGCGCAGCACCGTAGAAGAGAACGGCATCAAAAAAGCAACGGATACCCTGACTTACAGCGAGCCTGAAATCCGCCGTATTGCAATCCGTGCCTTCGACATCGCCAGAAAGAGAAAGAAAAAAGTAACAAGTGTAGATAAAGCAAATGTTCTCGACTCCTCCCGTCTGTGGAGAGCTGTTGTGGAGGATGTTGCAAAAGATTATCCGGACGTTATGTTAGAGCATATGCTGGTTGATAACTGTGCAATGCAGATTGTTCACAATCCGTGCCAGTTTGACGTGGTTCTGACGGAAAACATGTTCGGAGATATCCTTTCCGATGAGGCAAGTATGGTGGCAGGTTCCATCGGAATGCTTTCTTCCGCCAGCCTGAATGAGACAAAATTCGGCCTGTACGAGCCAAGTCACGGCTCTGCACCGGATATCGCAGGAAAAAACATTGCAAACCCGATTGCAACAGTTCTGTCCGCGGCCATGATGCTCCGCTACTCTCTGGATCTCGATAAAGAGGCAGAGGCAGTAGAAAATGCTGTACAGAAAATCTTAAAAGACGGATACCGCACCGTAGATATCATGTCCGAGGGATGCAAAAAAGTATCCACCTCCGAAATGGGAGATCTGCTGGTAAAAGCACTGGAGTGAGGCTTGCAGATTGCGGAAATGGTTTTTCAGACACACTCTAGCATAAAACTGTAAGATAAGAAAAGAGGAAAAGATCATGAGAAGTGATGCTGTAAAAAAAGGAATCGCACAGGCACCGCAGCGTTCTCTGATGCGTGCGCTGGGTCTGACCGAAGAAGAGATGAAAAAACCGCTCGTAGGAATCGTAAGCTCCTACAATGAGATTGTACCGGGCCACATGAACCTGGATAAAATTACAGAGGCTGTAAAAATGGGCGTTGCCATGGCAGGCGGAACACCAATCGTATTCCCGGCCATTGCAGTCTGTGACGGTATCGCCATGGGACACATCGGAATGAAATATTCCCTCGTTACCCGTGACCTGATCGCCGATTCCACCGAGTGTATGGCAATGGCACATCAGTTTGATGCCCTGGTATGTATCCCGAACTGTGATAAAAACGTACCTGGTCTTCTGATGGCAGCAGCAAGAGTCAATGTTCCGACCGTATTTGTCAGCGGCGGCCCGATGCTTGCCGGCCACGTAAAAGGCGAGAAGAGAAGTCTTTCGAGCATGTTCGAGGCAGTCGCTCCTACGCTGCCGGAACCATGACAGAGGAAGACGTCTATGATTTCGAGTGCAATGCGTGCCCGACCTGCGGTTCCTGCTCCGGTATGTACACCGCAAACAGCATGAACTGCCTGACCGAGGTTCTCGGTATGGGCTTAAAAGGCAACGGAACGATTCCGGCCGTATACTCCGAGCGTCTGCGCCTGGCAAAGAGAGCCGGTATGCAGGTTATGGAGCTGTTAAAACAGGATATCCGTCCAAGAGACATCATGACAAAAGAAGCATTCTTAAACGCTCTGACCGTCGATATGGCACTGGGATGTTCCACCAACAGTATGCTGCATCTGCCGGCCATTGCGCATGAGGCAGGCGTAGAGCTGAATCCGGAGATGGCAAACGCCATCAGCGAGAAGACCCCGAACCTCTGTCATCTGGCTCCGGCAGGATACCACTACATCGAGGAGCTGAACGAGGCAGGCGGTGTTTATGCCGTTATGAATGAGCTGAACAAGCTGAATCTGCTGCACACAGAGTGTATGACAGTAACCGGAAAGACCGTAGGAGAGAACATCAAAGGATGTGTCAATAAAAATCCTGAGATCATCCGCCCGGTTGAGAATCCATACAGCAAGACCGGCGGTATCGCCGTTCTGAAAGGAAACCTGGCACCGGATACCGCAGTTGTCAAACGTTCTGCCGTTGTTCCGGAGATGCAGGTTCATGAAGGCCCGGCCAGAGTCTTTGACTGCGAGGAGGATGCCATCGAGGCAATCCGCGGCGGCAAGATCGTGGCAGGCGATGTTGTTGTGATCCGCTATGAGGGACCAAAGGGCGGTCCTGGTATGCGTGAAATGCTGAATCCGACTTCTGCCATTGCAGGTATGGGACTTGGTTCTTCCGTAGCCCTGATCACAGACGGCCGTTTTTCCGGCGCATCCCGCGGTGCGTCCATCGGTCATGTAAGCCCGGAGGCAGCAGAGGGAGGTCCGATTGCACTCGTTGAGGAAGGCGATCTCATCCGTATCAATATTCCGGAGCATAAGCTGGAAGTTGTCGTATCGGACGAAGAGCTGGCACGCAGAAAAGCTGCATGGACTCCGAGAGAACCAAAGGTAACGACAGGCTATCTGAAACGCTACGCAAAGATGGTTTCCAGTGCAAATAAGGGAGCTATTCTGGAGTTCTAATTCAGAAAAACTATGAGAAACACGCTCTGCGAGTTTCTCATAGTTATCGCGGCAGTCGCCAAGGTCTCGTGCAAGCACGGACTTTGGCTCGTTGCCCGCGTAAATCATAAAATCATATCAGCCGTCCGAACGCGCTTTTTCTCGGATGGCTGATTTCATAAACAGATTTCATACACAAAGCGAAAAACATAAGGAAGGAATCATACAGACATGGAATTAACTGGATCACAGATTGTTATCGAGTGCCTGAAGGAGCAGGGTGTGGATACCGTGTTCGGCTATCCGGGCGGAACCATTTTAAATATCTATGATGAACTTTACCGTCATCCGGAAATCCACCATATCCTGACCTCACACGAGCAGGGTGCTGCGCATGCAGCGGACGGATATGCGCGTGCTACCGGAAAAACAGGCGTCTGCATGGCTACAAGCGGCCCGGGCGCAACGAATCTTGTCACCGGAATTGCAACCGCCTACATGGATTCTACACCGATGGTAGCGATTACCTGCAACGTAGGAAAGGCACTGCTTGGAAAAGACAGCTTTCAGGAGATTGACATTGCGGGTGTCGCAATGCCGATCACAAAATACAGTGTGATTGTAAAAGATATCACCGTTCTTGCAGATACGCTGCGCCGTGCGTTTACGATCGCAAAGAGCGGAAGACCGGGCCCTGTACTGGTGGATATTACCAAGGATGTAACGGCGGCAACCTGCGAATACGAGCCGAAAACACCGGAAAAAATTGAACCATTTACCGAAAGAATCACAGAAGAAGGACTGGATCACGTTGTATCCATGATTCAGGAGTCGAAATGTCCCTACATTTTTGTGGGCGGCGGCAGTGTTATCTCGGGTGCATCCGAAGAAGTACGCGAACTGGCACACCGGATCCAGTCGCCGGTCTGCGACACTTTGATGGGAAAAGGAGCATTTCCGGGAACAGATGAGCTGTACACCGGCATGCTTGGCATGCATGGAACAAAAACCTCAAACTACGGTGTGACAAAGTGCGATCTTCTGATTGTACTCGGGGCAAGATTTTCCGATCGCGTCACCGGAAATGCCGCAAAATTTGCCAACCATGCGAAAATTGTTCAGATCGATGTAGATGCCGCAGAAATCAATAAGAACGTTGCGGTTGAGTACAGCATCATCGGAGACGTCAAAGAGGTCTTAAAACGGCTGAATGCGAAGCTGGAGCCGATGCACCATGATGAGTGGATTGCAAAGATCAGGGAAATGAAAGAAAAATACCCGTTAAAGCATGAAGAGGGGCTTACCGGACCGTATGTGATCGAGGAGATCTATAAGGCAACGGACGGACAGGCAATTATCACAACGGATGTCGGCCAGCACCAGATGTGGGCGGCACAGTATTACCGCTATACGAAGCCGAGAACGCTTCTGACATCAGGCGGTCTTGGAACGATGGGCTTTGGTCTTGGAGCAGCGATGGGTGCAAAAATGGGACGCCCGGACAAGGTTGTCATCAACATCGCAGGAGACGGCTGCTTCCGTATGAACATGAACGAGCTGGCAACCCTTTCCAGACATAACATTCCGGTCATTGAGGTTGTTGTCAATAACCACGTGCTCGGTATGGTGCGCCAGTGGCAGACTCTGTTCTACGGAAAGCGGTATTCCAACACGGTTCTGCAGGATCAGGCAGACTTTGTAAAGGTTGCGAGGCGCTCGGTGTAAAGGGAATCCGTGTGACAAAAAAAGAGGAGATGGGTCCGGCGATCCGTGCAGCAATCGAGAGCGGAAAACCGGCGCTGATCGATGTGTGGATTGACTGTGATGAGAAGGTATTCCCGATGGTTCCGGCCGGAGCACCGATCGAGGATGTTTTCGATGCGGAGGATCTGGCAAAAAAGGAGCAAGAAAAGGATTGACAGATTTCTGACAAAGGGGTATCATAGTTTCAACGTGGTAAAGCAATACCGTATTACCATATGAATTACATACTTGTAAGAAAAGATACAAAGAAAATACATAAGATTACAATGAAACCACCGGTATAGAAACGGTGGTTTCCAAGTAATATAAAGCAGTAAGAGAAACAGGAGGACAAAAAAATGAGCAGAGTCTATAATTTTTCCGCAGGACCGGCGGTTCTGCCAGAGGAAGTGTTGAAAGAAGCCCAGGAGGAAATGCTGGATTACCGCGGATGCGGCATGTCCGTCATGGAGATGAGCCACCGTTCCAAAGTATTCCAGAATATCATCGATGAGGCAGAAGCAGACCTTCGTGACTGATGGGAATTCCGTCAAATTACAAAGTTCTGTTTCTTCAGGGCGGTGCTCCCTGCAGTTTTCCATGATTCCGATGAACCTGATGAAAAACGGTGTCGCTGATTACATCGTAACGGGACAGTGGGCAAAGAAAGCATATGCAGAGGCGCAGAAATACGGAAAGGCAAACAAAATTGCCTCCTCTGAGGACAAAACATTTTCCTACATCCCGGACTGCAGCGATCTTGCCATCAGCCCGGATGCCGACTATGTTTATATCTGCGAAAACAACACCATTTACGGCACCAAATACAAAAAACTGCCGAATACCAAGGGCAAAACCCTGGTGGCAGACGTCTCCTCCTGTTTCCTCTCCGAACCTGTCAATGTCTCTGATTACGGCATCATCTACGGCGGTGTCCAGAAAAACATCGGACCTGCCGGAATGGTCATCTCCATTGTCCGTGACGATCTGATTACCGACGATGTCCTGCCGGGAACACCGACCATGATGAAATTCAAAACGCATGCAGACGCAGGCTCTCTGTATAACACGCCGAACTGCTACTGCATCTACATGTGCGGCAAAGTGTTCAAATGGCTGAAGAAAATGGGCGGACTGGAAGTCATGAAACAGCGCAACGAAGAAAAAGCAAAACTGCTGTATGATTTCCTGGATCAGAGCAAGCTCTTCAAAGGAACCGTTGTACCGGAAGACCGTTCTCTAATGAACGTTCCGTTTATCACCGGAAATGCAGATCTGGATGCCAAATTCGTCAAAGAGTCCAAGGAAGCCGGACTTGAAAACCTGAAAGGCCATCGTACCGTCGGTGGTATGCGTGCAAGCATCTACAATGCAATGCCAAAAGAAGGCGTTGAGACACTTGTTGCCTTCATGAAAAAGTTCGAGGAGGAAAATCTCTAATGTTTCAGTATCATTGCTTAAATCCGATTGCAGGCGTAGGCCTTGCAAACTTTAATGAAAACTATCAGCAGACCGAGAGCCTGGAGGGAGCCGATGCGGTTCTCGTCAGAAGTGCAGCCATGCACGGCATGGAGTTGCCGAAGAGCCTCCTTGCCGTAGCAAGAGCAGGAGCCGGTGTCAACAACATTCCGCTTGCCGACTGCGCAGAGCAGGGTATCGTGGTCTTCAATACACCGGGAGCCAATGCAAATGGTGTCAAAGAGCTTGTACTTGCCGGTATGCTGCTGGCATCCCGTGATATCGCAGGTGGTATTGAATGGGTGAAGAGCGACAAAGAAGACGGCGACATCGCAAAGACAGCAGAAAAACAGAAAAAGAAATTTGCCGGCTGTGAGATCAGCGGAAAGAAACTCGGTATCATCGGCCTTGGTGCCATCGGCCAGCTTGTGGCAAATGCAGCCACCCATCTTGGTATGGAAGTATATGGATATGATCCATACATCTCTGTCGATGCAGCATGGAACCTGTCCCGCGACATCCATCACATCCAGAATGTAGAAGATATCTATCGCACCTGCGATTATATCACCATCCACGTGCCGCTTTTGGACAGCACCAAGGGCATGATCAACAAAGCGGCGATCGAAGAGATGAAAGACGGCGTGGTTCTTCTGAACTATGCAAGAGATCTTCTCGTTGACGAGGATGCTGTTCTCGCGGCTTTAAAGGCCGGAAAAATGAAGAAATATGTGACCGACTTTGCAAATCCGAAGGTAGTCGGTGCAGAGGGAACGATCGTTACCCCGCACCTTGGAGCATCCACCAAAGAATCCGAGGACAATTGTGCTGTGATGGCAGTCAAGGAAATCCGTGATTTCCTTGAGAACGGAAACATCAGAAACTCCGTCAACTTCCCGAACTGCAGCATGGGCGTATGCACAGGCGCAGGCCGTGTGACGATCTGCCACAAGAATATCCCAGGTATGCTGGGAGCCTTCACAACCGTTATGGGTAATGCGGATGTCAACATCAGCGATATGACAAACAAAGGTAAAGGCGATTACGCTTACACGATGATGGATCTGGAAAGCGAAGCAACCGAGGAGATAGTAAAAGCCCTCGAAGCAGTTGATGGTGTATTAAAGGTTCGTATCATTAAATAAAGAGAATCAAAGAAAATCAAAAAGTGACAGGAAAAGGCGGTGCCCGAAAACAGGGGTACCGCCTTTTCTTGTCAAGAACGGCAGAAGTTACTGCTGTTTGACTTCCTTTGGGTAAAGAATAGCACAAAAAAGAGAACTGCCTGGGACAGTTCTCTTTGCCTGTAATGTATGGTTACGAAAAGATTTTCAGATCCGTTTCCAGACGGCTCCGCCGCGTACATCGGTAACTTCAATGCCCTGTGCTTTCAGACCGTCACGGATCTTATCTGCTTCCGCAAAGTTTTTGGCTTTCTTTGCTTCATATCGTTTTAAAACGAGCGCATCAATCTCCGGATCTCCCTCGCCGGTAATCTGATAACCGGATGCAGTGGAAGCGGAAGTTGTCTTTGCGGCCTCTTTTCTCTTTGCTTCTGCATGAGCGAGAAGGGAAAGACCGAGTACCTGATCGAAACTGTCGAGAAGCGCCAGCTTTGCAGCATCATGCATGTCTGCTTTTAACACATCGTACAGCGTTGTGATGGCAAGCGAGGTGTTGAGGTCGGCATCGAGCGCTTTCTGGAATTTCTCTTTTAAAGCAGTCATAGAAGCTTCCTCGGCCGGTCCGTCTTTCGGGTCTAAAGCGGCGATGCGGGCGATCAGCTTGTCGTAGGCAATTTTGGCGTTGTCCAGGTTTTCCCAGGTGAAGACAAGCGCCTTACGGTAATGAGACTGGAGGCAGAAGAAACGGTAGACGAGAGGATCATAACCTTTTTCCTCAAGAGAGAAACGGTTAAAAACTCACCTTTCGATTTCGACATCTTTCCAGTCGATGTATTCAGGTGATGCACATGGAACCACTGCGGGCACCAGGCGTGGCCAAGGTAGCTTTCGGACTGTGCAATCTCGTTTGTGTGGTGCGGGAATGCATTGTCTACGCCGCCGCAGTGCAGGTCAAGGTATTCGCCATTGTATTTCATGGAGATACCGGAGCACTCGATGTGCCATCCCGGATAACCGACGCCCCACGGGGAATCCCATTTCAAGGCCTGGTTCTCAAATTTGGATTTCGTAAACCAGAGAACGAAATCATTTTTGTTGCGTTTGTTTGTATCTTCCTCTACGCCCTCACGCACACCGACCGCGAGGTCATCCTCGTCGTGATCGTTGAATACGTAGTAGTGGTCGAGACGGCTGGTGTCAAAGTAAACATTTCCGCCGGCAAAGTAAGCGTAGCCGGTGTCCATCAGTTTTTCAATGATTCTGATATATTCGTCAATGCATCCCGTTGCCGGCTGTACGACATCCGGGCGCTTGATGTTCAGCTTTTTGCAATCCGCAAAGAATGCATCGGTGTAATACTGTGCGATTTCCATGACTGTTTTGTGCTCGCGCTTTGCACCTTTGACCATCTTGTCCTCGCCGGTGTCCGCATCGGAGCTTAAATGGCCGACATCGGTGATGTTCATGACACGGTTGACGTCGTAGCCTTCATAGCGGAGTGCCTTTTCCAGGACATCCTCCATAATATAACTGCGCAGGTTTCCGATGTGCGCAAAATGATAAACGGTAGGTCCGCAGGTGTACATTTCTACACGGCCCGGTGTGTGTGTCAGGAATTCAGCTTTTTTATGGGTTGCAGAATTATAAAGATACATAAAAGAAGTCTCCTTTTTTCTTTTCGTGCGGATACGGATGCAGAAGTGATGATACACAAGAAAGCAAAAAAGCGTCTGCTGTATCCGACAAGGATATCAGAGACGCCGCGTGCGGTGCCTGTTTTCCGTGTACTGCACTGGTTCCTTATTAAAATTAATATTAGCAGGATTTTTTTTGCTGTCAATAGTCCGGAGACTGTCGAAGACAAAAAGTAAGAAAGTGTTACTGTTCACACGCTACTATCCCGCGAGGCGTTTTGGCATGAATATGCCAAATCCCGAGACATACAGCGCGAATTTATGCGGTTAGCATAATTCTGTGCATCGCGAAGCGTGTTACTGAGAACGGAGTGAACAGTAACAAGAAGTGATTTCGGTGTGAGCGGTCTTCATGGAAGGCTTTGCTTTGTAAAAGAAGGAAACGAAAGTAAAAAACAGTATGACGCTCTTAAATAAGAAGAAATGTGATTTTCAGAAGTCTGTTTTTGCGTCCGGCAGGATTCTTTCCCGGAGCAAAATCTGAAACAAATACAAAAAGACAGTGCTGCAGAACGCAAATGGAAAGAAACAATTATTTGTGTAATCTTTTTTATTCTAAAACCGAAGAATACAGGAAAATAGAAAAACGGCATCAGAACAATACCCAAAAAGAGGAAAATAGAGGATTTTGATTACTTTAAATGCAGTTTATACACTTTTCTCCTGCATCGGATATTGACAAACAGAGAGAGTTCGGGTTATAATGAACCAGTTGTTTTTGGACAAACGGACAAATGTACGGGCATGAGGGATGAAGAAAACAAATCTTGTTGGACGCATCTCCTTTTTGTGCTATTCGTTTTGATGTGGTAAAGTGCCAAAATGAAAAACGGTGGAATGGCGAAGCCGTTCCGGCAAATGTCCGGATGATGCAAAAACAACGCGAATCCATGAAAGGAGTTAGGAAGAAATTATGAAAAGAAAAATTGTAAGCGCATTACTTGTTATGAGTATGACTGCAAGCCTGGTTGCCTGTGGAAATTCCGGCAGCGGAAGTTCTGATCCGGCGGATGAGAGTGTAAGCGTAAGCAGCAGCGCATCTTCCGAAAGCGATGCAAGCGCATCTGCAAGCAGTGAGAGCGAAGCCGAGGCAGAGGAGTCCGAAATGCCGGAAGGATACGACGAGACCAGCACAGAGCTCTATAACGAGGCACTGGGCGATTTCAACGATGCACTTGCTACTGCAAAGGAAGCAGAAACGGTGGATGAGAGATATGCCTGATGGCAGTTGCCGAGGGAAAACTGATGGAGTCCGCCATGATGTACCCGCTCACCTCAAGAGGTGGTACGTACGCGATGTACAGAATGGCTCCGCGCACCAAGGACTATACTTGGGAAGCTGG
>ENA-OQDE01000006-OQDE01000006.1-human-gut-metagenome-genome-assembly--contig:-NODE-6-length-118272-cov-6.910212_pt1 | contig 118272 bp, 155 predicted proteins | sample MGYA00242768_ERZ504595 | MGnify/ENA primary metagenome ERZ504595 (study PRJEB26092, sample SAMD00036307) | human gut metagenome | host: Homo sapiens | study: EMG produced TPA metagenomics assembly of...
AGTTAGCAGTTTCTTCAATGCTAATTTTTCATTCAGGACACCTTCTTTCGTATGTTTTGTTCCATAACATAATTATACAATAAAAGGTGTCCTTTTTGAGTGATTATACAGAAAAAAACAGTAATTTAATACCCCAAATTGATATCCCCTGCTTTGCCTGGAATTCACAGGCAGAACAGGGGTTTTTATTTTTTAAAGCGAAATCTCTGGCTTTTTCTTTTATTCGAAATATGCTACCGGATCCACGGGTGTGCCATCTTTATCAAGTTCAAAATACAGATTGCTTCCCTCTACCGTGAAGTATTTCGTCGGCTCTCCAACATATCCTAATACATGTCCGGCCTCCACATAATCTCCCTTTGCAAAATTCAGCTCCTTTAACTGTCCGTAAACTGCCTCATAGCCATCACCCAGATCGACCGTAACTGTACAGCCTGTCACCTCATCATTTTCAATACTCTTAATCTGGCCTTTGGCAACTGCATAGACTTTATCATTGACCTCACCTGCAATGATCACTGCCGGATTATATTTATACTGGTCAAGCGTCGGGAAATAAACCGTGGAATCCATGCTGTAATTGATGATCACGTTTCCCTCCATCGGCCAGAGCAGCTCCTCCGAAAAATGAAGTGTCTGTGCTTTGCCTGTCGTCTGAATGCTCTGTGCTGCTTCTGTTTCTTCCGTTTCCGCTGCATTATTTTCTTCTGCAAGTTCCGCCGTTACGGCAGGATCATCCAGTTCATTCTCCATTTCATTTAAAGACTGTTTTGGAGGAACCAGTGCAGATGCCTCGGCAGACTGCTCCGAACTCTCCTCTGCTGCAATATCATCTGCCTGTTTCTGCATTTCTTCTGCAAGTTCGGCTTCCATCTGCTCCCGTTCCTTTTCCTGTCGGCTGCTGTATAACGCAGTCGTTCCAACTGCCGCTAAAGCGATCAGCAGCCCCGCAATCACATATTGTCTGTACCCCAAAAAACCTTTCTTTTTCATTATTTCTCACCATCCATTATTTATTTTTAACCATAGTGTTTCCACATCCCGGATGGTTTATACGATTATTTTTTTATTTCTTTCCTATAAATTACCAGCCTGCCCGATCACTGCTCCCTTATAAAAATAAGCAAGAATCTCCCGATAACCATATCCCTCTTTTGCAAGTTTCTCTGCTGTATTCTGGCTTAATCCAAAACCATGTCCCATGCCCCTTGCCACGATACGCACATGATCGTCTATTTCCGTGATCGTAAAGCAGGCAGATGGAAGCTCTAATGCATGGCGGAACTGCTCTCCATCGTATGTTTCCCCCGCAACTTTGATTTTTGTCACATACTCTGCCGCATCGCGGCTTACGATCTCAATCTGTGTCAGTTCCGTCAGCCCTGCATCAGGATATGCCGCACGGCATTTTTCCAGGAACTCCTCTTTTTCATAATAAAACACGGAAAGATAACCTTCCGCCGTGGTGTCCGCATGACATTCTGCCGTAACAAGATATGGCATGTCTGCATCTTCATATAACTCTGACATGCTGCGTGTCCGCCCACTGCTGATCGCATGATATGCCGCATATATGTAAGTTCTGTTATATAAGAGTGTCTCCCCCGCCGTCGCTTCCACACAGGATTTCAGTTTCTGATAATTTTTATCAAAATTTTCTCCCCAAAGCTCCTGCTGCTGATCCGGCGGCATGCTCTCCGGTTCCTTCGTCCCCGCCTGCATGGCATCATACAGATTCGTTCTGGCGATCACACATTGTGCTTTGATCGTTTCCGCTGATTTATCAATCCCGATCTCCTGCGCCACGATCTGCAGGACCTTCATCTCAGTTTCTTCATCCTCATCCTTACTGTCTCCACTTTGTGTCTCTGCCTGTCCTGATAAGATATCTTTTTTATTTTCCTGATGCTCCCGGACTTCCCTCTCCATACCCTCTACACTGTCTATTGTGTTCAGTACTTCCTGCGCCCCTTCCTTTCCATAAATGAGGTTTTCCAGGCGCATTCGCTGCATCAGTGTTGTGATAAAAACCGGCACCAGTAATATCAGACATATTCCTTTCAGCCAGAAACCTGCACGTTTTCTTCGTCTTTTTCCCATAAAAAATCTCCCTGTCCATTTAATATATGAAACAGAGAGACTTCTCATTCAGATTTTTTACATCACATTCATTACCAGACTAAATGCCTGCATCATTACAAATCCGATCTCTGCCATGATCAGCAGTGCATAAAGTACGGTATACACGATTGGAAACGCCATTTTGCGTTTTAAAAGATGTGCCCGCCATACATAATAACCAGGCTTTAAAAAGATTGCAAACAGGATCAGTCCAAGTATTTTATAATTCTGCTTGTTGATCTTTACAATGTCGATGACAACAAAAATAATGAATGCCGCAAGCAATGCATAATTAAGCAGAGAAAATATCACATAACTTCCATTGTACATCACATTCATATAGCTGCCATCCATAATGCTGTCATAAGTCATTGCCTGAAATACAGATGATGTCGCAACCATGCTGATGATCTCACGCAGCGGCATTACGATCAGTAACAGATAGCAGAAAATATCTGAAACCGGACCATGCTGCTCCTGTGGTGTCCAGTTATTCTGGCTGTACTGCGGATTGCCATAGGTCTGCTGTCCTCCATTATACTGCTGATCCCCGTAAGTCTGCTGTCCATTGTTATACTGCTGATTGCCATAGGTCTGCTGTCCGTTGTTATACTGCTGATCCCCGTAAGTCTGTTGTCCATTGTTCATGTTCTGATTTTCGTCCATAATCTCCTCCTTAATTTTGCTTTATTTTTTCTGTCTGTTTCCAATAATATTGGAAAGAGCTGCAAACTGCTCTAACGTGAGCGCCTCCCCCCGGATGGTAAGCGGTTCTCCAAGTTCTGCGATACACTCCTGTATCTCTTCCTTGGAAAGATGTACCTGCGGCGCATTCGACAATCCGTTCGCCAGTGTTTTTCTTCTCTGGTTAAACGATGCCCGGATAATGTGAAACATCAGTTTTCATCATCCACCTGTACCGGCACCTCCTCGTGTCTGGTCAGCCGGATCACTGCGCTGCCGACATTCGGGCGCGGCATAAAGCAGTTTGGCGGAACATTGGCAACGATCTCCGGTTTTGCATAAAACTGTACTGCTAACGACAGTGCACCGTAATCTTTCGTTCCCGGTCCTACCTGCATGCGGTCTGCAACTTCCTTCTGCACCATGACCGTAATGCTGTCGATCGGAACATGGCTCTCAAAAAGTCCCATGATGATCGGTGTGGTAATATAATAAGGAAGATTTGCAACGACCTTGATCGGCTTTCCACCATTTCTTTCCATCGCAAGTTTTGCGATATCCAGTTTTAAAATATCCTGGTTGATCACAGTCACATTGTCATAAGCGCTTAATGTATCCTCTAAGATCGGGATCAGATTGGTATCGATCTCTACCGCAACCACTTCCCTGGCATTTTCACACAGATACTGTGTCATCGTACCGATACCCGGACCGATCTCAAGAACAAAATCATCCTTTGTCACTCCCGCGGCCTCGACGATCTTCTCAAGTACATGCGGATCGATCAGAAAGTTTTGCCCGAATTTTTTCTGAAAATTAAAATGATATTTCTGCAAAACCGCAATCGTATTCTGCGGAATCCCTAATGTAGCCATAAAACTCCTCTCAATCCTTCCGGTTACTTAACATTTCCTCAAACAGCGTATCTAAAAACTCTGTATACAACCCGTTAAATGTCTCATGAAAAGTCTGTGCCACACTTGCATCTCCCTGACCTGTCATCTGTGCCTCCTCAAAAAGTGCAAATGCCGTTTCATAAAGCTCCGGATTTTTATCATAAAATACTTCCGTCAGTCCATCCTGAAAAGCAAACTGCGCCTCCTGGGAAAGATTGTCCTTGAAATCTTCCTTGGAAATACAGCCTTTCTCCTCATAATCAGAAAGATAAATATGTCCCTCTGCAGATTTTACAAAATCGCGAAATACCGTTGCCACATCCTCGTATGTAACAGGAACATAATTCTCATTCCAGTATCTGTCAAATGTTTCCCTGTCCGGAAAGTGTGAAAAAATATCGTTATCCATGTTATTCTCCATTTCTGCGTGTGAAAATTCTTATGTTTCACACTATTCTCCATTTCTGCGTATAAAATATTGTATACAATAAACAGACTGCGCATTCCATGGGCAGACCTATCGCCATAAATATACAAACAGGATGCCATCACGGTCTGTCCGTCTCTGACACCCTGTCTTTCATTATATACAAAAATCATATATAAGGCAAAGATTTATTTTTCATCGTGGAACATTTCGATAACACTGTTCAGCCGTACAATATTCTCACGGTTATTGTCCACAAGTGTTTCATTTCCCTGGACGATTCCGGAAACCTCAAGTGTTTTCTGTGCAATATCCGTCACACCATCAGCCGCCTCGGAAACCGTCGAACTGACACCCTGCATGGCATCTGCAATCTCAACGATGGAACTTAACAGTGTATTGATCTGTCCGCTGATGGCAGACATATCATCATCAAATACGGTTGCATCTTTCGTATACTGGTCTGCAACCCCCATAAAGTCCTCATAATCTTTTAGTACTGTCTGCTCTAAGAAATCCGTACTTTCTTTTAAGCATCCTGTCATATTTGCCACAGCCTGGTTTACCTCGGCAATGATTTCATTGATACTGCCGACCGTCGTGGATGTCTGGGCTGCCAGCGTACCGATCTCTCCGGCAACGACTGCGAATCCCTTTCCTGCCTCTCCGGCTCTTGCCGCCTCGATTGAGGCATTTAATGCCAGCAGATTCGTCTGACTTGAAATTTCAAGGATTGCCTGTGTAAACTGGTTGATCTTTTCTACTGCTTTTGCCTGCTCCATGGCAGCTTCTGTTTTCTGCTGTACATTTTCGTACATCTGAACCGTTTTTTCGCTTGCAGCCTGCGTCTTTAACTTAAGCTGACCTGCGCGTTCCTTTACCTCAACAGAAGACTCCCGTCCCTCCTTTGAATACCGCTCAATATCCGTCGCGCGCTCTTTGATATCACTGACCGTGGTGTTGACCGTCTCCATCGTCGCCGCTGTCTCTTCCATAGCAGCCGCAAGCTCCTGCGTCGTGTCTGTGTTGACGCTGCTCATTTCACGCACACGCTTCGTCGTGTCAGAAAGCTGTTCTGTGGTATTTTTCAGATCTGTGTATACATGACGGATATTTGCTACCATTTGACGCAGATTCTTGCGCATGTTGTGAAGTGATATCGCCATTCTTCCGGTTTCATCTTTTCTTTTATAAAGGTGCTGGTTTGCCGAATTGCTCGCAAACTCAAATTCAGCCGTCTGTTTTACGATACCGTCGATCTGGGTGATCGGCTTTGTGATTGTAAATCCGAGTACTGTACCGATAATTATGGTAAGTATCATTGCAAAAGCAGCTCCTCCGAATATCTGTTTTGCAAGCTGTCTGGATTTTTCCTGCAGTTCAGTTTTTGGTGCCGTAAGGACAAATTTCATGCCATTTTCCAATGTCTTATAATACATGACCTTATCTTTTCCCTGATAAGTATAGGAAACGGCAGTCTCCTCCGTCTGCTCATTTCCAAGCGCATCCACTACAGCCTGCAAACCACTGTCTGCATCTGCAAGGTTACTTCCAATCTCAAGATCTTTGTGATACATTACCTCACCGGAATCATTGGCAAGGAAACCATAACCACTATCAAATATACTTAAAGAATCAATCGTATTTGTAAATTCACTGAAATCAATATCCATTCCAATGATACCAATTGACTCTCCATCCACCTCAATCGGAATAACATAAGAAATCATATACACACCTATGTTAGAATTCAGATATGGTTCCATCCAGGTTTCTTTTCCATTCTGTACCGGAATATAATACCATCCGACATGCTCCACATCACTCGGATCATACATGGAAAAGTCCGTTGGCGTCACACTCTCAAACTCACTGTCACTGTTATCTCTTGTTAGAAAAAGTCCGCTTGTTGGTTCCGTAAATTCAGGATTATAACGGATATACGCCGTGAGTGCTCCCTTTGTGTTCTGTGCAGACTGCATCAGGATAGGAAGCATCTGCTTTGTATAAGTATCCACATAGTCCTTACTCGTCCGGAAGGATGCTGCATGTTCCAGTTTGGCAACTGCAATGCTGTATACCATTTCCACTGACTGTGAAACATTCTGCATCATGGTATCAAGTTCATCGCTCTGACTCACACACTTAAGCTGCATTTCCTGCTGTGAATCTTCATAAGAAGTGCTGACTGAGTTTACAATACTGATCGCTCCGCAGATAAATGTAGATACCAGCGAACATAGTATTACAGTTACAATAATTTTTGTTTTTATTGATTTCATACCAATTTCCCCCTCTGTCCAGATTCCTCCTGTTGTTTCAATTTTACCATATTCGACTTTATTTTCAATAAAATATATACTGTTTCGTTATGTTTTCGTAGATTTTAAAAATTATATGCTATTTTTTTATTCATTTTATCGAACATATTTTCGTTTTTCTATTGCATGTGTTTTGATTTTGTGTTATATTGATTTTATCGAACACTCGTTCTGTTTTTAGTAATATGCGACCGATAATCCAACCCCGTTTATATGTAACTATGAAGAATATGAAAAGACCATGAGAAATGGAGATCAACATGAACATCCAGCAAAATATGTCCCTGATGGAAAAACTTTCTATACTTACCGCCGCTGCAAAATACGATGTTGCCTGTACTTCCAGCGGTGTGGACCGCCGTGGCAATGGCACCGGCATGGGGAACTCTCTCGCCTGCGGAATCTGTCACTCATTCTCTGCGGATGGGCGCTGTATTTCTCTGCTCAAGATCCTCTTTACCAATGAATGTATTTTTAACTGCGCCTACTGCCAGAACAACTGTAACTCCGATGTAAAACGGGCTTCCTTTACCCCGGATGAAGTCTGTGAGCTGACGATAGAATTTTACCGGCGCAACTATATTGAGGGACTTTTCCTAAGTTCCGGCATCATGATCAGTCCCAATTACACGATGGATCTGATCTATCAGACCCTCTACCGGCTGCGCAATGTCTACCATTTCAACGGCTATATCCATGTCAAAGCGATTCCCGGCGCAGATCCTGTCCTTGTGGAAAAAGCCGGTTTTCTTGCCGACCGTATGAGTGTCAATTTAGAACTTCCGACCGCCGACAGCTTAAAGAAACTGGCTCCCTATAAGTCCAGAACTACTATTCTAAAACCAATGCGCCAGATCCAGAACCGCATTACGGAAAATAAGGATGAACTTGCCATTTACCGCAAAGCACCGCGTTTTGTCCCTGCCGGTCAGAGCACACAGATGATCATTGGTGCCACTCCGGAACACGATTATGAAATCATGCGCGTTGCTGAGACACTTTATCAGAAGTTTGACTTAAAGAGAGTTTTTTACTCGGCTTTTGTCAATGTAAACCACGACTCAAACCTGCCGGTTCTGCCGGGTGGTCCGCCTCTTTTACGTGAGCACCGCCTCTATCAGGCAGACTGGCTGCTGCGCTATTATGATTTTAAAGTAGATGAATTACTGACCAAAGACCGCCCGGATTTCAATATCTATCTGGATCCAAAATGTGACTGGGCACTCCGTCACCTGGAGTATTTTCCGGTTGAGATCAACCGCGCCGATTATCACACCCTTTTGCGGGTTCCCGGCATCGGTGCAAAATCTGCCTCCCGCATCGTAAAGGCAAGACGTATGAATAAACTCGATTTTTCCGATCTGAAAAAGATCGGTGTCGTACTAAAACGTGCCCTGTACTTCATCACCTGTTCCGGTCACATGATGTATCCCACCAAACTGGACGAAGACTATATCTGCCGCAATCTGATTGCTGACCGTACCCAGATTCCACGCGAAATACGGGAGGCAGGGTATCAGCAGCTCAGTTTGTTTTCCTGATGATGCTGAATGGAGATTAGTATGAAAAATAAGATTTTTCACACGCAGGATTTGTGCTTACGCACAAACTTGAGATGCAAATGAAAACGTTGTTTTCATTGAAAAACAGCGCAAGAATGGGGATTAATATGTACACATTTATCTGCGAAGATTCTCCCAACGGAATTTTTTCCGGCATTTATGATGCGTGGGATTTTAAAGTAAATCAAAATAAAAAATATCCAGCCGGCAGCACAGCGACTGACACTTCTTCCCGCATATACCCGCATGCCTGCTCGCACGAAGATATCCACGTTGTCTGCCATGAGCCGGACAATTATCAACTGTTTTATGAGTATATCCATGTGGAAACTTCCACAGAAAAATCAGATAAAGTCGCCCGTACCATCAGTGCAGGCTTGGCAGTGAATTTTACGATGCCATTTTAAATGCGATCCTCTCCATTGTTCCCGCGAAAAAGAATGACTTAGACAAAGCCGACGCTATTTACCACACTCTTGTACTTGGTCTGAATACAGCCGCCGGAGCACGCGCCATCCATGATCTCTCCAATCCTTATGTCCACCGCCTGTTTACATTGTCGCGCACTACCGCAAACGAAGCGCATCACCTGCTCGGCTTTCTTCGTTTTTCGGAACTGGAAAATGGTGTTTTATTCTCCACGATCCATCCAAAAAATAATGCCCTGCCGATATTAGCAGAGCACTTTACCGATCGTCTCCCACAGGAGAATTTTATGATATATGATGAGAACCGGCAGCTTGCCGCAGTCCATGCCGCCGGCAAGAACTTCATGCTGGTGGATGCCTCCGGCATAGATCAGGACCTTTTAAAACGTACCTCCGAAAAAGAGTCTGCGTATCGGAAACTGTGGCTGGCCTTTTTTGACCAGATTGCGATCCAGGCACGGATCAATCCAAAACTTCAGGCACAGAACATTCCGAAGCGCTTCTGGAGTGATACACCGGAACTTGCAAAAAAATAAAGCCCTGTTCCAATTGAACAGAGCATCTCTTTACTATCTTATATATATTATAACCAAACTATTCTTTTTTGTAAATAATATCCTTATTACGAAACAGCCTTTCCGCATTTGCCCTCGTCGCCTGTTCTACTTCCTCCGGCGTGATCCCTCTTAATTCTGCGATCTTTTTAATCACAAACGGGATGTATGAAGAATCGTTTCGCTCCCCGCGGTACGGCTCCGGCGCCATATACGGACAGTCCGTCTCAAGAAGGATCCGATCAAGCGGGATCTCCTGTACGGTCTCCTTTAACTTTTTCGCATTTTTAAAAGTCACAACACCGCCGACACCGATATAATATCCCATTTTTATAAATTCCTGTGCCATCTCTTTCGAATAAGAATAACAGTGGATCACTCCCGGTATCTCCTCCGCATGTACTGATTTCATCACTTCCATAGTATCCGCTGCCGCATCTCTGGAATGGATGATGACAGGAAGTGACGCTTCTCTTGCCATTTTCATCTGTTCCGCAAACCAGTATCTCTGCTGTTTTTGTACTTCCGGTTCTTTATCCCAGTAATAATCCAGCCCGATCTCTCCGACCGCAGCTACTTTTTCTTTTTTGGTCTGCTCTTTCAGCCATGCAAATGTTTCCTCATTCAGGCCACTGATATCGCTCGGATGTACACCGACTGCTGCATAGACAAACGGATACTTCTCCGACAGTGCAAGCGTTGTTTTGGTAGATTCGATTGAGGCACCGACATTGATAATCGTTCCTACACCACGCCCTGGCATAGATGTGATCAGCGCATCCCTGTCCTCCTCAAACCGTTCATCATCATAGTGTGCATGTGTTTCAAATATCATAATTATATTTCTCCTTTATTTACCTGCATGAGTACCGGGATTTTTCCAATGATCTCACCGCCAGGTACACTCTGTCCACCATATACAGCCTCGATTACCGGTGCAATCCCTTCAACTGAAATCCTGCTTTAAATATATACCCTTTTACGCCAAGTTCCAATACTTTTACAATATATTTTAGATCTGTCTTTTTAATTTAACCGGAAAGTTTCAATGGCATTTTCTAACTGTTTCATGCTGTCCATCATCTTTACGACTTCGGATTTTAAAGCCTCTGAATCCTCCATCTGCTGTCCAAGGAAGCGATTTATTTCCTCCGTGGTTCTTACGGTATGTTCAGAAGAATCCCCGATTGCACGTATTTTATCTAACACTGCATGTCTTCTACCGTTCATCTCATCCACTTTTCCCGATATCTCATCCAGTTCCTGTATCATACTCTCCATGACGCTGCTCATGTTTCCAAATGCCTCCATGGTATATCCGGCACTCTCTACCATTCATTGACTTTACCGCTTGTCTCCATGACACATTCCCCGGACTGCAGGACTTCATTTTTCATTTCCGCTACGGTCATGATCAGGGATCTCATTCTTGTAATGGTATGAAATAATGCCTCGGAAAGTTTTCCAAACTCTCCACCCTTTTTCCGTTTCTCTTTTTCCTGTACCGTAAGATCTCCGTTTGCCACACGATCAAGTCTTCCGATACTTTTTCTGATATTGCGCGTATTGCCTGCCGTGATCACGGTTGCAATAAGCATGGCTGCAATGCATGCCTCAACGATCATAGCGATCGTGATATCCCGGATATCTTTCGTTCCTGCGGTAATGTACTCAATCGGCACCATCACAACAATTTTTCCACCTGTCACGGAACTCTCTGCACTCATATAATAATAACGTCTGCCATCCACTTTTACATAACTGCTGCTTTCTGCTGTATCTATCAGACCACTGTCAACCGGATTATTTACGCTGATCATCCTGCCATCTGCAGTCATATCTATGGCTGTAAGCGCTGATTTTTCATAGTTCTGGATAAGTCCCTCATAAGATTTCTGATACGAAACAACACCTATTATGATAATAAAAATAATGGGTACTAAAAATCCCGTTATTAACTGCAGTCGGATCGAGCTGTGCGGTACAACGATTTTTATCTGATGCAGTTTTCTTTTTTTCGACATAAAAAAACCTCCCATCTTTTTATCTTTATCATAAAAGGACGAAAGGTTTTATAAAATGTCTTATTTTTTAATTGAGTATCGTTTTTTTTATTAAATGGAAATATTAATATTCTCTACCGGACTCTGTCCTGCTGCAGGTGCAGTTTGCGCCGAAGCACCTGTATAAGCAGCGGATGTGCCCTGCGACAATGTATCGGTATCACCGCTCATTGTCTGATCTGTCTCTAGCTCTGCATCCTGCTGCGCCTGCATCTTAATCTGTGCCTCCGTCAGCTGTAAATTTGTGGATTCGGCAGACAGACTCACGATCACACCGGAATCCGGCGATATATCAGACGTATTGCGGTTTCCCATCTGGTCTTTGATGTATTTCATATCCGCTTCACTGATCTTGCTTTGCTCCTGACGTCTGTGACTGTTGCGCTTCTGCCGTATCTCGATCCTTTTTGCCTTTTCTTTCTGTACGTTCTGGATCTCTTCGATTGCAATTTTTTCCTTTAACTCGCGTTCTTTATTTGCTGCACGGCGCTTGATCTCACCTTTCTTCTGCGTCACCTCAGACTTGTTTTCGCTTTTATATTTTCTATTTTCTATCTCTTCCTGTTTCAAATGACGCACTTTAAGCTGCGCACACTCTACCATCCGTCTTGCATGTGCAACTGCTGCAGATATTTCCTTGCTGTCGTATTCTCCCGTTGCGGCATACCGCTGCAAAGTGGCAAGCCTGCTTTTTGCCTTCGTCAGCGCATTTGCTGCCCCCTGCGGTTTCTTTGCACGCAAAAGCTGATTGGAAACTTCCTTATAGTTATAATTCAGTTTTTTCTTTGTGCCGCTGCTTTTGCTCTTTCCACAGACGTACTCAATACGCGCACGCGAATCCTTATTTGCATTTTTAATAGTCAATGTTCCAGCCATTGCCACTGCCCCCGTGGTGCTCCCGGCACTGTTCACCGAAACTCCCATAACTCATATTCCTCCCTGACGTCATGACAGGGATCACATAATATTTTTTACCCGCTTTGCGCGTGCCTGTCATGAAAAATGAATCCATTCATATATCTTTAACATCGGCAAAACTGCACAAAATAATTACCTTCAATTTACATGATATGACACATCCAGAGCGTTTCCGCAATGTTAACCATACAAAACAATCCCAATATTACTGCAGACATATTTAAGACCAGTACCGGCACTTCTTTTCTGATCTGCCCGCGCATCTGTCTGATACAGAAAAGACAGACCGCCATCAGAATAAAATACAGGTAAATATACGGCCGGTCCGCCGATGCATAGATCGTCGGCGAAAAACCCATGACAATACCGGATGCAAGCCCGACACCAAGTATGGCAATCGTATAGAAATACGTTTCCAGCTTTTCTTTCATCAGGCAAAACAGTGCATAGGACATTCCTGCCACCGTCACGATCAAAAATATCACCGGGAACCAGTTCGCAGGATCTTTAAAATTCCATTCCGCTGTCTGCTTTGGTATGATAAATATTTTTTCATACCACGGATGCCCGGTGCGGATCAGTGCATATCCAAGGATACAAAATACCGGAACAGATGACAGCAGCGTTTTTATCAAATTTTTTGTTTTCAGTCCGACCAATACGGCAAGCACGGCCGAGACGATCAGGAAAATACTGTTGACCTGCGCAACAAAAATGCGTTCTATATTTGCAGCCCCCATATATATTTTTTCCCAAACGGAAAAGTATGCAAATTCCGGCATACGTCCTTCCACTTCCTGCATACTGCGGATACTATTTCCCGGACAGCACAAAATCATAAAAAGTGAGATCAGATCAACGGCAAAATATCCGTAAATCCACAGACTCCCCGCTTTTTTCTATGCCAGTTATAAAGTAACGCAAGAAAAAGCATAACCAGTAAAATTGCTGCCACCTGTTCCTGACTGCTGCAAAAAATACAACAGATCACACCTGCTGCGCCCTCATACCAGTGCAGAAACTTATTTTGTGCCAGTTTCTGTAAAAGCAGGGCAATGTATAATAACCCAAGAAGCGGCCACAGATAATTGACCGTTGTCGCGATCCAGCCTGCTGACACCATATCAGAAAATGGATAAAGCAGCATAAATGCACAGACAAGCCATTTACCTGCCGTTTTATTTATGTTACATTCCATATCCAGATATTTTTCCGGATTCAAGAATAATAAGCGGTATAATAATACAGGAATCAATGTAAAAACAATAATATCCAGTATCTTCCACAGCCATGGAACCTGTACCAACGGGATAAGTACAAATTCGATTGCCATTCTTGAAGACCATGTCGCATAGCGGTGTGCTAAGATTTCCCAGATACTTCTTCCATCCATCAGAGTCTGAAAATAGACAACATCATCCCCCGCAGAAATTTTAATGACCAGATGCCAGATGAGTGCCGCCACAAACACCACCACAAATGGAATATTTTGCCTGAATACCTTTTGTATTTTTTCTTTCACTCTTTTGTTCCCCGATGTACTAGCAGATCTCAGCTCCGCTCGGCATTGCTTTTTCCGGTGTCATCAGTGCAAGATTACCCTCTGCATCTTCTGCACATAAGAGCATTCCCTCAGATAAAACTCCGGCAAGTTTTGCAGGTTTTAAGTTCACAAGTACCATTACTTTTTTGCCGACCATCTCTTCCGGTGTGTAGTATTTGCGGATACCGGAAACGATCTGTTTTACCTGACTTCCGATTTTTACCTGGGAACATAATAATTTCTTTGACTTCGGCACTGCTTCACAGGAAATGATCTCTCCGACCTGGAACTGCATTTTCATAAAATCATCATATTCGATCTCCGGTTTTGCCTCGATATCGATTGCTTCGCCTGATTCCTCTGTAGTCTCCGGCAGCTCGCCAAGCGCTTCTGCTCTGCCTCAAACTCTGCTTTCTGTGCTTCACGGATCGCATCGATCTTTGGCATGATCTCTTTTGCATCCAGACGTGCAAAAGGATCTCCGGTTTGTCTGTCACTTTATTTCCATTCTCATAAAGTCCGAATTTGTCCAGATCATCATATTCACGCATACCTGCATTCAGCTGCGCTAAGATACGGTCTGCTGTCTCCGGTAAGAAGCTCTTTAACAGACATGCTCCGATCGTGATGGACTCTACCAGATTATAAAGTACTTCTGCCAGCCGGTCTTTTGCTGCCTCGTCCTTTGCAAGTACCCACGGTGCAGTCTCATCAATGTATTTGTTGCAGCGGCGGAATAAGTTAAATACCTCTGTGATTGCATCTGCAACACGCAGATTTTTCATCTTCTCTGCAACTTTATCTCTCGCAGATGTCACAACTGCCTTTAAGTCTGCATCAACTTCCTCTGTCACACCTGTGCTCTTTACCACACCGTCAAAATATTTATTGCTCATGGAAATGGTACGGTTTACAAGGTTTCCAAGGATATTAGCAAGGTCAGAGTTGTAACGCTCGATGACAAGATCCCAGGTAATGATTCCGTCATTTTCAAACGGCATCTCGTGTAATACAAAGTAACGTGTTGCATCCACGCCGAATAAATCAGCCATATCATCTGCGTAGATCACGTTTCCTTTAGACTTGCTCATCTTCTCGCCGCCCTGTAAAAGCCACGGATGACCAAACACCTGTTTTGGCAGCGGCAGATCCAGTGCCATCAAAAAGATCGGCCAGTAGATCGTATGGAAACGGATGATGTCTTTTCCGATCAGATGTAAGTCTGCAGGCCAGTTCTTGTTGAACAGATCACTGGAATTGCGTCTGCATCGTATCCAATCTTGGTGATATAGTTGGTCAGAGCGTCCAGCCACACATAAACGACATGTTTCGGATCGAAATCTACCGGAATGCCCCAGGAAAATGATGTTCTGGAAACGCACAGATCCTGTAATCCCGGAAGTAAGAAGTTGTTCATCATCTCATTTTTTCTGGAAACCGGCTGGATAAATTCCGGATGCTCATTGATGTAGTTGATGAGTTTGTCAGCATATTTGCTCATTTTAAAGAAATATGCCTCCTCTTTTGCCGGCTGGACCTCACGTCCGCAGTCCGGGCATTTTCCATCCACAAGCTGTGACTCTGTCCAGAAAGATTCACACGGAGTACAGTAAAGTCCCTCGTAGGAACCTTTGTAGATGTCACCTTTATCGTATAATTTTTTGAAGATCTTTTTTACCTGTTTCTCATGGTCTTCATCGGTTGTACGGACAAAATTATCATAGGAAGTGTTCATCAGATCCCAGATGCGTTTTACCTCTCCGGCTACATTGTCCACATACTCTTTCGGAGTGATCCCGGCCTTCTCGGCCTTCTCCTGGATCTTCTGACCATGTTCGTCCGTTCCGTCTGGAAGTAAACATCATAACCTTCCTGACGGCGGAATCTTGCGATCGCATCTGCAAGTACGATCTCGTAGGTATTTCCAATGTGCGGCTTGCCGGATGTGTAGGCAATCGCTGTTGTCATATAAAATTTTCCTTTGCTGCTCATGTGTATTTCCTTCTTTCTTAATGATTTGCTTGTTGATACTGTGGGTTATTTCATCTTATAAATAAAAAAAATCCCGTCCTCTAAAAAGAAGACGAGATGTTATCCCGTGGTACCACTCCCATTTACCGGCACAAAATGCCAGCCTCATTTCGATATCTCACGGACTGCCCGGATACATACTGTACCGATGCTCATCTGCTGTAATATCTCCCGCTGTAACAGGCGGACCTGTCGGGACTTATCTGTCAATTTTAAACAGTTCAGTCCTGCCACTCCAAAGCCATCTTCCATCTATATCCGCCCGTTTCCTCTCAGCCTTATTCCGATTCGGTATTTCAGTTTCTGTGATACAGGTTTTCTTATTAAAATACCTGACTCACAACACCTTTCCGGAAATATAGAAACTTCTCTGTAAAGTTCCAACAGATGTACTCTCTTTTCATGGTGTTTTATTTCTTACGATTATTTTCAATCTAGCATGGAATGTGTAAAAAGTCAAGCGGCTGATCCACTCTACTTTTTTTGCTTGCCATTCGAGAAGCGATCACTGCAAATTAATATATTTTTCTCCATTCCTTTCATCATCAAAATATGTTACACTAAAAAAGTTTAGTCCCTGTCTATCTGACAGGAGTATTTGCGCAGCGTGCGCAGGAATGGAGAGTTTATGAAAACAAAATCTTATGTAACAACCTTATTGAAGTTTGCACTGGCTTTTACTTTTGCATTTATTCTGCTTATTTTGGCAAATGTAAATGTCGAAGCAAAGACTGCAACTGTCACAAATTTAAAAGAAACAGATATTGAGCCTTACGAAAATCCAGATATTACCATTACCTGGGATGCGGTTTCGTCAGGTGACCAGACCATCTATTATCGTCTTGAAACAAGCGAGGACAAAATCACATGGAAGGATGAAGTTCCTATTACGAACCGACTGCGAAAATACATGCTCCGTCCGGCAAATCTGTTTTTTATGCGCGTGTCTGCGCCTACACAGCTCCTTACGACTATGCCTATATGGACGATAAAAATCTCTGTGATATTGGAAACTGGTCTGACACCTTAAAAGTTGTTGCACGGATCAGCGATAAAACATCAAAAATTATAGGAACCAAAGCAACCGCTGCATCCCTGTCCTTTAAATGGGCAGCCGTTTCCGGTGCATCCGGATATAAAGTTGTATATTATCCAAGTGGTCTTTCCGATCTTTCCAAGGAACTTACCACAAGTACAAATTCCTGTACGATTAAAAACTTAAAAGAAGATGGCTCTTATGCAATCTGCGTTTATGCCTTAAACAGCAATTCTGACTTTACGGCTGTTTCTAATACTTACACAGAAACCTACGCCACAACACTTCCAAAGAAAATACGTGATTTTAAAGTGACAACTGCTTATCCCGGAAATACCAGCTTTGAATGGAAAGGCATTAGTGGTGCTAAAGCATTTCAGTTGCAGATAACAAAAGTTTCTGATTCCAAAAAATTTAAAAAACCGATTGTAAACGAAACAAAATTTTACAGTTACCTTGGAACATATACCAATTCAAAAAAAATCAAAGCAGGCTGTAGCCGCTCAAAATTTTTGTCATACTTTCTCATTTTTTTTGTCAAAAATGTTCATATAATGCTTTTTCATTTCACTAAAAAAAGGAGCTACTTTTTGTCGTTAAACAGCGGTTTAGCAAATAAGTCGTATATAAAAATTATAAAAGGTGACTGGTCTGGACTTATGGGGACTCTTACACCATTATTCGATACTAGCGACAAAGTAATTAATCTGATCGCACATAATGAACTTAACGACACCTATCCTGCTGTACGTGTTGGTCGGGCTGATGCAGATCACGATGGTAATGATATTCCGACCACATATTTAAAGAAATCCGACGCCAAAACCATGTTCAATACCGGATACCGTCAGGTAAGCAGTAACGAATTTAATAAATACTTCTCCGATACATGGAGTTATGTAGGCGCGGACGGCTTATCTATTGATTCCGGAACATGGCTGGTAAATTATTACTGTTGGGTTTCTGAAAGTTCTGCCGTGGATGTTATATCATTAAAAAGTACCGTCGATCAGGCGATTGGAATCACCGCCCCAAACAACGGAAACGGTGGCACGTGGCTGACCATGCATGAAATAATATCTGGTAAGGCAATTACCAATTAAAATTTTTAATAAAAGTACCAAAAGCTGTGACATTTGGACAGATCAGTACAAAGATAACTGCTATAAAACTGTGTTAAATATTAAATATATAAAACGCAGACCTTAATCCTTATTGTCTGATAAGCTTGTGAAAAAACGTAAAATGAATATGGGACGTTATAATAAGTTGCTGAACCGACTATAACACCTATGTTATCTGAACCATTGCCAGCCATGGAGCATCGTTGTGTGGACCGCCGCAGTTAAAACCGCCAAGAATTGTGTGCCCCTGTGCTATTAAATTATCAATTTCAGTGGTTTTTCCGCCGACATATCCCCAATAGGTATATTTAGGGAAAAATGCTTTGCTTTCATTGGTAGTAACGCCTTCGAACTCTATAACAATGGATTTCACCTTGTTTTTTCAATAATATTATCAACCTCTGTCTGTGTATAATATTTCTTTAAACCGCTGTTTAACGTATTAATATTGGAAATTGCCTGATCCAATTCGGTTTGATTTGCCTTTTTCCCAATAGCTTCATTAAGCGCTGTTGCAACATCCTTATTTTTATCAATCAAATCAGCCAGTTCTCTCAAAGTATCCGCTGTTTCAGGTGCCCCATTTATCAAATCAGCAATTGCTTTATCAGTGTAATTCACTAATTGCCGATAATATGTATCAAACACTTTCTGATGCGGTTCATTCTCATTATTTAAATGGCTTTGAATAATTGTAAGTTGCTGTTCTGCCACTTTTTTATAAAAGCATCATTATTTATGAGTTGCTGAAAAATAGCGTTGAAAACATCAGCATGTCCCGGTGTTGTTGGCTCCAGTTTTTCAATTTCACTATTATAAGTCTCTAAAACTTCAAAATTTGCCATTTACTGTATCCTCCTATCTAATATAAATCCTGAATAGAAAATGTATCCTCCATAGTATCCTTCCCTTTTGCCATAAATGTAGCTATTGCGACAATGTCATTTTCTTCATCTACCAAGGCTATCTCTGATATGTACTCTCCTACAAGTTCATTTGCCTCAATTAATAATGAATATTCATAGCAACTATCAGATACTTTCCTAGATGCTGTGTACTCTTTTCTGAGAAGCTCATGTTTTAGAGATGTGCTTTCTTTACTAGGTGAAATAACTTCACCGTTCTGATCCACGCCGCCAGAACCAACTGCAATATATTTTACCTTTGGCATTTGTCCTGTCGTATGGGTTGCCTCCGCAAGTTTTTTTCTCTTTAAATCTGTAATTATCTGTTTCATAAAATCTCCTCCTCATATCTATAAGCATCCAGATTTCTATTTCCATCCAGTAGAACCTGTCCATTTAATGTCCAGTAATTATGCTCTACAATGTGCTTTAAATTTGTAAGTTTCTCATCTACTCCCAACATTTGTATATTACTTCTACAGATACCTTAAAATTTCTTATCACTCCACTTAAAATCTGCGCTCCATCCAAATTCCAACTGCCATCCAACATCAGATAATTATAATTAACAATTACAAGTACTGTATGATATCTTGCAAACAACTGCTCGGTCAATTCGTTAATCGTTATATAATACCTGAATAAATAATTGTCTTTCGCACCGGAATACTTTATCTGCCTCACAGTGTTCCTCAATACCTCAAAAGCTACTGGCTCTATAAAATCAATGTCGTTTTCTAAAAGAACATAAAACTCAGCCCATCTGTTTTCGTCTCCAAGCAAATCCACTGCTCTTACCAAAAGTGGATTTGCATACAAGTGCTTTTATTGCCCTCTCAACCCCAATATTGGTTCCACCAAGACGTTTTATTTCAATATACCAGGCTATCCGTTTTCTATAACTTGCATTACTTTCACCCGGATTTCTACTCATTCTACGGTCTGCAGCATGAATTGGAAGCATAATATCATCACAGGTAACAACCATGCTTTCTTCTCTCGCCCGATAAATATCATTCATACATTCGTCAAACCAGGATCCCAACACTTCACACAGAATATACCAGTTGTTAATCGATTTTTTTACCCGTTTAAATGGAGATGTAAGAAGATAGTACATATAATCTTTAAAATTATCATAAGTCACTCTCACCACCTCCCACATTAGTAACTTGAACATTCAAATTTCCTAATAAAATCACATTACCTTTGTTAAGCTCAATGTCATTATTAGGTTTTGATATCACTGATTTTCTATAATCACTAATACCGCCTGCCAATGCAACCCTAATACTGTCAAGATATAAGCAATTCATATCTTCCCGGTCTGTCAATTTCAATGTGTTTTCTATTATGTACTCCGCCTGCTCCTTCACGCCGCTAGTAGATACATCTTTTGACAAATATATTGTCAAATCAATGTCCTGTCTCACTATCGTAGCAGAGCGGCATAAAAAATCATCATAATTCCCTTTTAAATATTCGATTGCCTGCTCCACTTTTCGAAGTAATGTTTCTGTAGCCTCACCAGCAGAACTTGTCACTATGATATCAACAGTACCCTGACCTCTTGGATGTTGTGAATCAATCTCAACATTTAATACTCCAGGAACTGTCTTAGCCGCATTTTTTATCTTTGCATCTGTTGTCCGTTCTGCCGCTTCCTCAAAAGCATCCATTGTCCGTTCTCTAAGGCTTTCTATACTTTCAACCTCTGCCCCTTCCTGATACAACCAGTTAGCTTCATTTGTTACACTGCTAACTCCTCCTAAATGTATCATAGAGACCGTTATTTTCCCGGCTGGCAAATTATAATCTGTTCCACTCTTCTCCGCTTCAACTAATACTTTTCCAACCTGTTCTCCAGCATCTATCACGGTATCCTCTACCGCATAAAACTTGTATTCCCTTCCATTTATGTCTGGTAATGTCTTAAACATATGACCTTTACTGATAAGTAACGTTCCATCAAACTCTTCCCGGTAAATTGTAATATAACCTGTTGCTTTTACTGCCTCTCTTAAAAACCTCCCATAATCAGCAGCCTTTACTATCATGCTTTCACCTTCCGCATGTCTAATAAAACATGAGTTTAATATACTTCTTGCAAGCTGTTTTATCTCAATGCCAATCCGTACACTGATACGGATCAAATGATAAAACACGCCACCTTTATTGAAATTATTTATAATAAATCCCTTTTCTACCAGTTCCTTCTGTATTTTTAATATCTCTTTTTCTTCTTCAGGTATAGGAATGATTTTGTCCATAACACTTTCATCTATCATAAAACAGTAATGTCCTCCGCTATAAATTCCATGTTGTATTGTTCATTAGAATCGTTCTTAGATATTGAAACAGAATCCCTAAATTTATCATTCAAAAATTCAATATTCTGCTTTGTTTTTCGAGAATCTAAAAAAGTTCTCTTATCTATCTTTGCCTTTACCCGCTGTCCGATTTCCATCTCAAGAAAGTCGTTTTTTTCTGCGTGAATAAAATCTGTCAATCCAAATCCATATCTCTCATTTCCTGTTGCATCCTCATAAAACAACTCTCCTTCTGCTGTTACAGTTTCTAACATTATGTCCTGTCTCCAACACTCATCATCCGATAATATTTTAAAATCTCCGTTCTCATCAGGAACAGGCTGTCCCTTTTCATCCAACAGTATATCTGTATTATGTTCTCCTGTTATTGTCATGCTGTTTGCCTCCCGATCACCCACACCTGACTTCCACCATACAATAATAAAATAACAGCAATATCACCCTTGTTTAACTCAAGTTCCGTCCTTACACCCGGTATTTCTGCAAAGGAGCTGTCTTCATTTAAATTTTTGTCAAGAATTCTGAGAACATATTCTAATGCATCATTCTTTTTTATGACCTGTACCACTTTAGCATACATCCCCGCCGTATTTAATATGGGAATATTTATTTTTTATCTGTTCTTCCAATTCTTTTTTCACAAAGCTTTTAAGCATATCAGACATTTATCTCACCGCCTCTAAAATAGATGTACATTCGCACTCTCCCATCCGCATCACTTTTAATAATCGTCTTCTCCACAAAGGACATTCCGTTATACTTCGAATGTTCTATCTTAATTAATTGACTATGATGTATCCAAGGAACACCTAATGTCTCTATCTCAAATAAATCTCCATATTTTTGCATGGAAAGAACGTTCTCATCTTCCCTTAAAACATAAATCACATCCTGCGCCGGTCTGCATCCCCAGTAAAATCTCCTGTTTCTAAAAAAGAAATTATTCTCAATTCCCCAAATATTATTAATTTCTTTTATTGCTTCTATCCCGTTCTGGCTATTTATTATAATCGTTTCCTTGCTACCGTAAGATTTATCAGACATTTCATAATCATCTATTCCTGCCTGTTTTAATATATATTTTAGAATATCCTGTGGCTCACAATACCGAAAAGTTGCCTTTACTTCCACCCGTTCCAACTTTATCATATCATCTCTTATTAAAATTTCTTTCCAGTAATCACTCCCTGTCCGTCTCGCATACCCCGAAATTAAAATATCATAATCACCATCATAACCAAGCTGTACTGACACAGGTTCAGAATCTTCATAAGATATTATTTTCTGAAGCTGCGATGTAAGTTCTACTTTGCACCAGTCACTCTTGGTTTCACTACTGCTAAAACAGCTAACCTCCATCCCACTTGTTAATATATAGTCTTTCAAACTTACTTTAAATTCTGGTGTTAATAACTTTTTTTTCATACTCGCACCTTAATAAATCATATCCCAATTGTTTCCCCTTTTAACTGCCCGGATATCATGTGCCGGACTTTTTGTTGTATCTTTTGTAGTTTTTGCCACTCTTGTTGTACCGCCCGTCTGCTGTCCGCTTCCTGCCGTCCCTGTTGTGCTTCCCGTCTGCTGTCCGCTTCCTGCCGTCCCTTCAGTTTCTGTTTCCACCGTCTGGGTCTGATAGATGCTATTGTAGGTGTTTCAAGAACCAGCGAAGCAGTTCTTCCAGAGGCAGCCGTAACACTTTTTGTTCCCAGACTTTTAAAATAAACTTCTGTAATTCCTCTGGCAGAACAATCTTCATTCACTATTGGCAGTAATCTGGCAGCGGTTTGACCATAGTCCTTAAATAACCGCTGCATATCTGCTATCTGCTCTAACGTGCTTTTACTGCCATCTTCTAAGATAAAATCTATCGTTATTTTGGCGGCTCCATAGCCCACAGGCTGACTTGCTTTTTTCTGTCCTTTATCATCCTCAATTTCATCAATCGTTGCCTCCTGCGTTATCTCAACACTTTTTACCTGCCCAGACAGAATCACTCCTCCAAGTTTTATTATCTCATCTTCGATAAACAGCATTTACATCCTCCTACGCTGGTTCTGGTTCACCGGAAGAATTCTGTGCATCTGTAAGTTCATTAATTAATTTTTCCAACATCTTCAGCTCTTTTATATTCTTCGGATCTACCTTGATTTCCAATTTCTGAATAACAATTTTCCCCTCTTTTTCTGTAATCTGTCTTTCCTTGATAGAACTTCCCGTCGTTTCTTTAAAAGAAGATACCGAGTGCATTTCTCTCTGAGTAATAGTGTTAAAATAAGACGCTTCAGACTTCTCTGCGCCTTCACTGTCATTCATTTCTTTATGTATAAACTGTCCCATCTTATCCCAAAGAGAAGATAATGGCAATATTGCTTCATCCCCTGCTTCACCACCACCCAAAAGTTGATTTCCATTTTCGCCAAAAATTGTTGGTGAAGTCATAATACCACCCTCTGCAAACCACTTTGTGGTTATTTTCGGAACACTTGGCGGTTTAAGACCAAAACTACCTGTAATAGAAAAATGTGGTGTTTTTAAATCCGGAAGTTTCCATGAAAAATGGAACAATCCTTTTATTTTTTCTATTCCATTTCTTATAGAATTTTCCGCACTCGTAATTTTTTCATTAAATTTCTCACTGATCCCGCTCATCACACTGTCAACTGTACTTCTTGCCGTCTCCAATCCGTCTGCAAACCATGTTTTTATTCCTGACAATTTTCCACCTGTCAAATTATCAATAAATGTAAGTCCTGTGGTAAACTGTCCTTTAATTCCCTCCATAGTCGCAGCGACAATTCCTTGCAAACCTCCTCCGTTTTCTTCATACGCAGACTTGATATTATCTAATTTTGACTTGACGGTATCTGCTGCTACACCCATGGCATTTTCAAAGAATCCCTTAACTGTCTCTAATCCATTGTGCATTATATCTTTGAATGCAGAGATTTTTTCAGATGCATTAATGCCAACTGCGCCAAGAGCACCGCTTATTGTACCTAAAAGTCCATCTGCAAATCCTCCAATAAATGATAGAATTGCATCGAATCCATTAATGAAAAAATTTTTGAGATCATCGACTGCATTCTTTGCAAAGTCAATTGCTCCCGTAAAATCCCCTCTAAATAATGCAACTATCATATTAATCACATTTGTGGCAAACGATGCAAGACTTGACAAGGCATTGGTAAGTGGTGTCAAGGCAGCAACAATTCCCTGAATAAACCCGACTATCATTCCAACCGCCAATGTAGCGATTGCTCCCGCAATGGCACCTATTACTTTCAAGATAGGCTTAGATGCTTCATACAGACCAATCAGATTTTCACCCAATGTTTGAAGTGCAGGCTTTAGAGATTCCCATGCAGTTAACACTGCTCCCTTGACCTGATTAAATAAACCAATCCAAAAATTTCGGAAACTTTCTGATTTATTCCATAAAATTGAAAATGCAGCCACAAGAGCTATAATAGATATAGCTATCCATCCAACCGGTGAGGCTGCAAAGGCTCCACTCAATACCATCCATGCAGACTTTAAAGTCAATACAGCTGATTTTGCTGTATTTATAGTTTTTCCGACAGTACCAATCGCACCAACTAATGAGCCTACAACAATTAAAATAACTCCCAGCTTCATTGCAACATTCATCATCGTTGAAATTGTATCCTGATTTTTACCAATCCAGTCTGATCCTTTTTGTATCAAACTATCTGCTTTTTCAAGTGTTTCATTAAATACCGGAAGGAGATTGTTTCCTAATTCCTCAACATTATTATGTATTTTCTGCTTAAGCACTTCCATTTTTTGAGCCGGAGTATCATTAATAGCCTGTGCCATCTCCTGCGTGACATCTATTCCCTTTTTCATGCTAACCGACAGGGAATCAATGCCATTTTGCAGCCCTCCAATATCATTGTATAGAAGATCAATCATTGCAACTGCTTCATCCGTTCCAAACGCTTCTTTTATTTGCTGTTTTTCCACTGCATCCAGAGTGTCTCCATATTTGCTCTGTAATTGTGATAATATCTCTGGTGTACTAAGCAACTGATTATTTGTATCTACAAATGATAACTTTAATTTATCTCCCGCAGATGCCGCAGCATTTAAAAATGCTTTATACTTCGTAGCTGCTTCAGAACCACTCATGGTGGTCTGCAACTGTCCTAAAATAGCAAGCTGCTCTTCCATTGATATCTTATTATTAGTTGCTGTAGCACCAAGTACAGAGATTGCACTAGCCATTTCAGAACCGGCAGTCTTATAATTTTTTACTGCTGTTGATATTCCTGCTGAAAACATTTCCCCAAAATCCATATCTGACATGTCTTCATATGCACCCTTATAAATGCCATAACCTGTAGCAAATAAAGAGCCCATTTCCTCTGTAGTCGACTTTGTAGCCTTACCAGTAAGAGCTGCCAATTCTGTAAACTGTGCCACTCCTTCATCCGTAAGCGATGCAATACCAGATTTGATATCATATGCCGCTGTAATGAAGTCACTTTTTGTTGTGCCTGCCCATGTATCAGAAAAACTCTTTGCCGCATTTTCCACAGCTTTCAGATCTGTTACTCCTAATGAAGAAAGCTCTCCAAGCGCATCCTGAGTCTCAAATGTGGATTTTACAGTCGCAATTCCTGCTCCCAGGATGCCCGCTCCTACTCCAGTGAGGGCTGCCCCTGCCTTCTGCACCGTTCCGAATGCTTCATTAATGGATTTTGTACTGGCAGTAACATTATTCGTCACGTTTGATAGACCATTAGACATATTATCCACAAGTCCTAATACAACAGAGAGACGATATACTGAATCCATTCCCATATGTACTCCCCCTCTCTATTCTGCATCTGGAAATATAGCTGCAACCCCATGATTAACAGCCTCTTCCAAATCCCTGATCATCATTTCCCGTGATATTTCCGCCATTGCAATCAGTTTAAAAAATTCATCAAATTCAAGTTCATCAAATTTTTCTGGAATAAGATGACCGGAAGATACTTACAAATAAATATCTTCCCCATTTCGATCTCATTTGCACTTATTTTTCGCTTGCATTCATCTACAGCTTTTTTACCTGTGTATCCTTGCTAAGACCAAGCATATTAAGAAGCTTTTCGCCGATACCAATTGACATAGCCGGATATTCTTCCAATGCTTCTTCCAGATCTTTCTCCTGCTCCAGACATATATTGTCTAACAGAAACATTTTTAATGCCTTACTTGTTGATGCTGCAGAAGTTTTCACATATCTGTCATACGAAGCTGTATTTGGTCTCTTAAAAATGAAGTCATACGTTTTTTCTTCATCGTCATCTTCATTAAAAGAAACCTTTACCTCATAAGCCTTGCCACCGGTTGTTTTGTATTTTTCTCTTAAGCTTTTAACCAAATCATCTCCTGTTTTCGGCTCCTGTGTCTTTGATTCTGTTTCTAAATTCTCATCCGCTGCTGATAAATTCATGTTCTCACCGAATGGTGTTTTAATATCCTTATTTAAATTCTCCATAATAATCCTCCAATTTCTATCATTAAATTTTACGCCCGAAGTCCGTTGTATTTAACACCACCATAAGCTGTTCCTTTTAACTCAACTTTCAATGTCTTATCACCCTGAGCCGCTTTAAATGAAGTCTCTGAAAACTTGACTTTATTTATAATATCCGTCGTCGTTTTCTCTTCTTCATTTGCAAAACTAACTGTAATCTTTGGAATAACATAATTGAACAGTCTTTTTACACCATTTTTCTTAAGCACCCGGCAATATTCATTGAAGTCTTCCCTTGACATGGATACCGTCACATCTGAACTGTGATTTCCTGTCCCATAACCTCTCGGATCTCCGCCTTTTCCATAAACAGCCTCTTCTTCCTGTTTACTGCCATAAGATATATCTGTAATCTCAATATTCTGCATTCCAGGAACAGCAATATCAATACTGTTCCAGTCGTATGCTCTTCCATTAATTAATTTGTTTTTTGCCATTTATTTTCCCCCTATTCTGCACTGGATGTTCCATAGGGATTTTTCACCGCAAAATTAATATTAAACACGCGTGACGTACCCATCGGAACCCACTCTGCATTTACAGTCAATGTCTCATCCACAAGAATATTGGTATTTTCCGTGTCAATCGTAACCTCACCAGAACTAATAATCTTATCATCATCACAGTCATCCATTGCGATATTCAATTCGCTCTCAATACCTTTTACACTGGTCTCAATCTCTTCCGGATCAATCTCCTGCTGAATGTTTTCAGTTGCCCTTTTTGTAACTTCCCTGACAATACGGTTTAGTACTCTGACATTTTCAACATATGGAAAATCACTGTTATCCGGGGCAAGTGTATTTGCATTTGAAACATAATAATTTTCCAGACCTGTATACTGCCGGAACACGGTATACCCCATCTCATCCAGTTTTTCTGTATACTCGCTTATACCTTCCGGAATCAATTTCAGCAATTTTGCAGAGCTTATCGGGAAATCTTTTACGCATCCAATTGAAAGGCTTTCCTTTGCCCGCCCAAATAACCCACATATGACTCCAGCCATATTGGTTATCCTTGTAGACATGTCATTTCCTATATAAATTCCATAGGATAAAGAAACACAGATATAAATGCTGCTGATCCCACGCCGTTCCTCTTTCATAGCTATCAGATATTCGTCTAAAGTTTCCTCTTCCCTTTTTTCTCTTCCTTCGACTACAAAAATTACCGGTTTTTTATAGATATTAAGAAATTCCACTGCTTCCTGCTGTAAAGCAGCCCACAATGCCTTTCCAGATGTCCCAACAATGTGTACAAGTTCAAACGAGATATTACTATTTTTTAAACTTTCCACTGCCTGTAGCACACTTTGATTATTCAATACCGGCTCTGTCGTTTCAAAGGAATACGCATCTCCCTCTTTAAATTCAACAGACTCCGAAAATTTAAGTACCAGACCCGTCTTTGACAATTCATATGTACCCGTCATTGGTATCATCTGTTCCATCGAAAAAGTATTTCCTCCATCAATGGAATATCGAAACATACCGTTGTTCAAATCCCCTGTTTCGGTAATCTCTACGATTACCTGATATACATTATTGGGATTTCCTTCCACTGAAATTGAACCTGCGCCATCCCCGGAGTGTGTGATTTTTCCCACTGTTCCCTGAACATTTGCGGTAACCGGAATGGCATAATTCTCTTTCAAACCGTTTTCTGCTGCATCCATACATGCATCTGCAAGAGGTGTATATCCTAATTTTTCTTTAATGACATCTGGTTTCATCGTATTTGTAATCAATAATGGAACTGTGCTTTTCACATTTGATACACCGATTGTTACCTGTACACCGCGTCCCTCCACTGTACTACGTCCAAGATTTCCATCTTCTACGTTGACATTTACTGAACTAAACATGTTTATCATCCTTTCCACTCATTGGAGCGTTTAAACCACTCATTGGAGCGTTTAAAAATGTTTTTTCCGCAGCATCATATTCCTGCTCCGTTACCATTTTTCCACTTCTCCATCCGGAAACTGCTTTTATTCCCTCAAATACTGTATCCGAGGTATTCTTTACTTCCTTCAGTTCCTCAATTGTAATGTATTTTTCATTCTCCACTTTAATCGCCTACCTTTTTAACTGTATAATCATAATTCGCGCTAATTTCTTTCATTGGAACGTCTACATATACGCCACCGGTCAATGTCATATCAAATTCCACTGCCATTTTACTTTTCAATATGGTATCTTCCCCCTGAACCCAATCTACCTCACCGATTTCCATTTCCACCCAGTTTCCATCCACCTCTACTCCTTTTGACATTATTTTTAAAAATTTCGTGAAAATATTTTCTACTTTTTCCTCGTTATACTCACCAATCACCACATGGAGAACCGTAATCCGTTCAAATAGCTTTTTTCTCGTAATCCTTTGCCCTGCTTGGTCTTCATATATTTTTTTTGACTTGGAACGAGAAACCCGCTCTCCTGATCGAAGTACCGCCCCCACATGGACTTCGTTGCAATTTTTTAAACTTTTAAGTGAATCGTGAATTTTTCCATGAACTCCCGCTTCCTGCAACTTTTCCACGATAAAATCTCTTTCCTTTTTCATCAGTTCTCCCTAACAACATCTTCCAAAATCTCTCTGATTTCTTCATCGTCCTTTTCACTAATTCCTAAAAATGGTCTTGCTGGGATGTTCACTCTGACAGACTGCTTACTCACAAATTTATTCCCAATTTTAAACTTTAAATATTTTCCATTTTTTGCCCGGATAGTTCTTTCATCTCCAAACTGATGGGTAGCCGCATAAATTAAATTTGTTCCTATTGCAAGTCCCGTACTATCGGCTTCTGTTTTAATAGATGTTCGGAGATCGGATGTACGGATTAATGTTTTTCCACCTTTTTCTCTTGCCCTGTGAGACTCCTTCCACTTAACTCCTTCCGGCGTCTCCTGTGATTGAAACCGTTCTTCTGTAGACGTTCTAAGTCCCTCTGCTATGGCATTCATAATTCCTGCCTTGTCCACATTTTGAATATTTTTTAGGCGTTCAAGCAATTGATCTGTATCTTCTTCCAGTCTTACTGATATAGAAGACATACTCTCACCAACCTCTCATGCTTTCTCTAGTGAACAGGCGTTTTGCGTTCTTCATGGAAAATCCATTCTTTGCAGCATCCTCTATGCTTTTTTCGGAAACCCCAATGTCTATCTTTCCCTCTGCGACCTTCGTCAAAAAGGTGATTGCTGAATTATATCTTGTCAGATATGTTTTCTCTCTTTCTGACTCATCAATGCCCTTCCTGGATACCAAATTATATAGGGCAATATCTTTCGCAAATTTATTGATGACCTGCGGAGTTTTTACAAATGGCACTTTGTACCGTTTTGCCAAGTATCCATCAATTTCAGCTTCAGCATCGCCAACAGCCTGTTCTGCTAATGGAGTAATTACCTTGATTCTCTCCTGTTCATCTTCGATATAATCATCTCCAATGATGACATTCATCATATCTGCTTTCAACATATCAAGCACTTCACCAACGGTACAATATGCCACCTATCTCACCATCTATCCCCGAGCAGTTCCATCCGATCCATATGCCATCTGCCAGAAACCATACCCTGCATTAGAACGTCCATCAGCTCCCCAGACAAACTCATCCCTCATGAACACGTTTTCATCATTATTCCTTGTTAAAGCCGTCAGTTCCACTGGTTTTCTCTTCTGGAAGATGAACGGCTTCAGGAATTTATTGGTACATAAGAGAAACCATGCATCCGGTTTGTCTGCAAGTTCAGTCGCAACCAATAATTCCGCTGTATCCTTATATACATTGGTTGTTCCTTCAATCTGGTCTGCTTTGAGGATCAATCTTGCCATTTTCTCATTTGCAGGCGCTACCACAAGAAGATCAGGAACCAGATTGAGACTCTTTCCCTTGTCTCCAGTTACACTCATGATTGCAGTACGTGCTGCCTCATAAGAATCTGTAGAAAGTTTCAAGTGTGACATATTGCTTGTTGGTGTCTTTCCACCTTCTCCTGACGGATGATCTGTTGCGAAGAATGGCTTTCCATCATAGCATTTTTCTGTGAATCCTTTCTTCATTGTCTCAAATACAAGGGTGTCCGGATGTTCTGCGGCTGCTTCTCCCATGTTAGAAAATAATGGAGTATATACTCCGTACTGATCATCCTCAATATCATCTCTCGGAACAGAAACAGTCATCTCAAACTTTTGTTCTTGATGCTGTATCCGTACGCAGCCATCTTCTGGATTTCCCTTTCTCCAACCCATTCTTTCATCTGTGGCAGCTGACCGAGCCATTTATAGTCGGTCTCTGCCGTTGTACTTGGAACAGTTGTTGCAATTTTCTCATAATTGGTCTTTACTCCGTCAAAGGCTTTATTGTAAGCGGTTGAAAACGTTACATTAAGCCCTCTCAAATTTGCCTGGTTTACAAACATTTCTTTTCCTCCTATAACATTTCTACTGTGACACCATCGTCCTCAACAGCAAGGATCACTCCTGCTTTGCTGGAACCTGCTGCGGTGATGGTTACTGTCTGTGCATCTGATACATAACAATCCTTCAAGATATCTGTGTTCTCGATTGATCCGTCATTGTTCCAGACGAAAGCCCCTCTTCTTACCGGAACCATTTCCTCTCCGTCTGCACCTGCGTTCTCTGTATATCTCATTGCGCATCCTGCCACCTTAATACCTTCGGTTTTTGAAGCCTCCACTGCGTATCCGTCGGAATTAATTGCTACCATACAAGCCTCTGTAATTGTTGTATTTGCTGCTACCGGGATCTGTAATCCCATTACATTAAGTTTTTCATTTCCCGCTCTGTCCATGAATTATGCCTCCCCTTTAAAATATTTTTTAACATCCTCTTCAGAGATACCACAATTCTTCAGGATGGCGGTATCATATTCCATCTGTTCACTCTTTGGTGCGTCTTTTAAATCAAGCCTGCCCTGCGGAACCACAACAGGAGCCTTATCCAAAAAGGACTTAAATCCCTCTTTATCACTAAGAGCATATGCCTTTGCCCATTCCTTCTGTGCAGCTGTGATCTTGCCATCTTTGAGTGCCATCTGAACGAGATCGTCTGCATTTCGCTCCTTTAATTCTCTTTTGAGTTCAAGTATTTCTGCATCAGCTCCTCCTGCCTTCAATGCCATAACAGCAGCTGCTACATCCTCAGTCCTGGCATTCGCCTCCAGACCAAGAAGGGAAAGCACAATCGAATTTGCTACCGGTTCACAACCAGGCTCGCCTTTATCTACATTTTGCCCCATCTTCTCTTCGGGTTTCTGCTGATCCGCTTTTCTTTTGTCCTCAACGGCTTTTCTTACAGCAGAGATTGCTTCCTTCACTTCATCCTCTGTTGCAGTTTCAGGAAGTCCAAGCATAACTGCTAACTCTTTTAAGTCCATTTTTATTTCCTCCTCGTTTTCATTAATATTATTTATATCAATGGAGTTCACCATAGGAAACATTCCATTAATAGCTGGTGTATTGGTCAGGGCAACGGAATGAATTGCCATTGCTTTTCTGTCCTTTTTTCTCACCATTACAACAGGTGATAGGTACTTATACTCTTTGTTTTTTAAATACTCTTCAGCTCTTGGTGTCCACTCAACCTTAGCTATAACAGCATCATCACCTTTATAGATATCTTTGATCCATCCACCGGCAGGAGCCTGAATGTCCTTCAGCGTCTGATGCTCATAATCAATTACTAAATCAAGCTTTCGATCTTTAAACTGCTGTCTTATCAGTTCCACACTCTCATCATCCACTCTGAAATCCCCTTTCTGCGAATGGACGAGACCAAGAGGAAGAATCTTAATTTCTTTTGGCACCCCGACAACACCAACTGTGTTGCCAGAACACACAATAATTTTGTTCATATCATCAACTCCTCTTTATTTGCCTTTCTGATAGCGTTATAACGCGTTATAACGGTGTTTTCTATTCCTTAATGGAAATTCCTACCATAGCAGATACCAATTTGCTCAAAACAGCTTATCCTGTTTTGGCATTATTTTTCTGTTGTCTCTCCCTGAATGCACTCTTCAAATTGGAATCTATTCCTGTCAGATCCGGTTTCCAGCTATCTTTTGCAGGATTATTTGAGAATCCTTTATCTGGAAACTGGTACAGGATTTCTCCTGTGGAATGATCCACATTATAAGGAAGACCCTTGCTGATATGTTCTTTCTCCCTTTCCGCCTGACTTTTTGTCAGACTTACTACTGTACATCTGCACCGGAACCCATTAGGTGGATACCAGATATCCCATATAGGATCATCTGCTGGATATATCCTTCCTTCCATCTGTGCATGTGATTCTCTGACCTCTCCATCTCCTGCTGTGATATATTTCCAAAAGGGTCTCAATTTTTTGGTTGTAGGATTGGTCATGCTTTTATAATGACCTGCATTATAAGCAGTCTGCATGTTGGTTCTGAAGATCACATCTGCATTGAAGGGATTCAATCCTTCGTATCCATTCCTTTCCAGAAAGTCATTCATGGTATCCATAAAGTCCTTCTTTGTCTTCCCCTGTTCACAAGCCTCTGTCAGCTCATCAAGAAATTTCTGAAGCACTTCAAGGCTTGTGTATCCTGATACTGTAAAAGCCTTTCCCTTACACTCATCACTGATTTCTCTATATTCCCCCAATTTCAGCGGTATCTTTTTCTTCAGGAACTCAACAGCCTCCTTGAATATGAAGTCACCTGTGAGTCCATATTCAGCTTTTTCATTCCATGCTCCTTCCCAACAGTTCTGACAGATAAATAGCCTGATGAAGAATATCTTCAAGTTCTGGTGAATCCATCTGCTCATAGAGCTTTTGATTTCATTTTTGTCCTTCAGCACTTCCTTGAGCGTTTCCAGATCATCCGTTTTGTCAAGCATATTAAGAATAGGCTTCAGCATTTCATGAAATGCATTTTCTGCCTGTTTCTGCGCTTCAACTGCCATTAAATCAATCTGTTCCTGCTCTGTCTGTCCGATTTCCTCCTTCAGACTCTTCTCATCACCTTCATCTTCTGGCAGATACGGCTCTCTTGTCTCTGTTACAAGTCTTGGGTTGAGAACCTCTTCCCCGTCTTCAGGTTTTGGTATGTTAAATTTTTTATATATATGGTTCTTTGGTATTTCAAGTCCCATATCACAAACCAATGTCTTATAAATTTCTACTGTTTCTTTCTGATCTTCTGCCTCCTGGCAGTCAAAAGTAAAAATGGAACATCCGCGTCATATCCAAAGTTATACTCTACCAGTGGCTGATAATGTCTCTCCTGACTGTCACAGCCAATGCCTTTGCATCTCCGACTGTAAGATCATGTCTGACCTCGTTATGGACTTTCCCCTGTGCATAAGATCCTCCCGAATCAGATGATAGTGTCTGTCCCAAAACAGCTTTGCTGATCTGTTCATCGCAGTATCTTGCAAGTTTCTCATAAATTTCAACACTTGTTGTTTTCTGACTTTCAATGAACTCAATTATGGTGGAATCCGGTATAATTCCGGCTGCATCAGTTCCCAGACTGTAAATTGCCTCCATTAAAGCCTTTTTATCATCATCCGAAGCAGCCGCATTGTATTTTCCAAGTCGGAGCGGCATCCCAAACACTTCACAAAATGCCACCCAATCCTTCACATCATAATTTTTAAACAAATACATCCATGAAACAACACGGAGGATTCCTGCCCTGCTCGTATGTCCCGACTTTGCCTTGTACTTATGTACCACAAATTTATTTTCCGGAAGTGACATTCCTGACGGGAACTCTTTTGTGCATATTTTCATTTCATCTGTCTGAAAATCCCAAATTAATTTCTTCGGGTACACATACTCAATATTTTCGATAATATTTGCCAAGTTTGAATCCAGTCCCCATTCAATCTCCATGACACTCACCCCCTTACCAATGGCATCGAGCATGTCAATGAATATGGCATCCAGATTCTCAATTCCCTTCAGCTGCTCATTAATAAACTCCGCAATCTCCTTGTCTCTCTCATCATCACTGAACGGTTGAACTTCCCAGTCAAGTCCAGTGACAGCAAGTTTTCTTGTCTGAAGCTGTGAAAACAGGTGTGTATCCTTCTCTTCCATTTCCTCGAAGAGTTCCATCTGCTCAAATACATCTCCCCCATCCGCAGCTCTAAAGATTCTTGCAAGCCTTCTTGGTGTCAGTCCATTAGATGGATAAGTGGAATATTTATCGTTTACATCTCCAACTGCCAGCATCCCCCTGACTGGTTTTTCAATCCCAGTGTCTACTTCTGGTTTGAACGGCTGTTCTTTCATGCTTTTCTTTTTCTTCTTTGCCAATTCCATTTACCTCCTAATAGGCACCTTTACCAATATGAAACTTTCTTTTAATAACACTCTTATATTTGGTATTTGTGACAATTCCTTTAATGCTTTGTGCAAGCTGTACAGCCATCTGAAGCGCATCAGGTCCATCATCATTCTTTCCCATTGGGAACTCCGTCAGCTGCTTAATCAGTGTTTTGTGCTCCCTGTTAAATTTGAGATACTTATTTTTGATAACCGGCTGAAGGGCTTCAATCCTAAGAACCTTGTTTGACAAGCTCTGTATCTCCTCAATTGGAAGATACTCTCCCTGTTCCACTGATCTCTGTGCCATGACATCCTTGAAAAATACTGGAACTGTACCGTCTCAATTCCAAATTTGTAGAATCCCTTTGAATAATCTCTCTTTAGTCTGCGGTTGATTTCAAACACATCCTCGATTATGATGTCCGGTTTCCGCTTCTCAATTGAAGCATCCACAACATACATGTATCCAGTCCTGGTTGACAATGCAAGATTGATAATGGCACTGGTATCTGATTTCTTGTTCTTTCCCAGTGAGGGGTCATTCGATCCGATGAAGATGTACTCCGAACTCTTCCAGTCCATCAGTTCCGGCTCATACCAGTCGAACCATTCCTCATTGAATGTTGCATTATCAGGATCAATGGGATCATTCTGAAGCTCACTGTTAAAGGAAGCCTCGCCCTCTGTCACTTTCATTTCAATCAGGTCATAATAAGATAATTTGTCTTCCCACAAAACTTCTGTTCCTTCAAGCATTTCCTCTTCATGTGCTTCAAAAAAAGTCTTTGCATCATTTTCATGATTCTCATTCAACAGATTCGTGTATATAGACTCCCATTCATCCCACAAACTTTGATTCTTCGCCCATGAAATAACTGCCCGATATTTCTTTGCATGATATCTTGGATTCCGCAGGACATTGCTAAGAAGAGAATCATAATGAAGAACCGTCCCGATATACATGATATCTGTATAAGTATCTCCTGCCTTTGACACAGCTTTTTCAAACCATGATTTCAGCTTCTTCCTCTGCTCCGGTGTATTTACATTTTCATCATTCTCGATATCATCAAGAACAATGAGATCCGGTCGCCAGTTCCTGTGTTTTCGACCACGGACTTTCTTTCCAGAACCAATAGCCTCCACTTTTATGTCATTTTTAGTGAGAATACCGTTACTTCTCCAAGTTTTCTCACCTTTCAGGCTTCCAAAATCCTCAATCAGATCTGCATTTTCTTCCAGTTCTGTCTTAATTTCATCCAAGAATCCCTCTGCCTGTTCAGAAGAATCGGATAACAGAAGGATATAATGCTTATATCCGTACACTACAGCATGGAGCGAATCCTTAAATGTCAAGTTCGTACTCTTAGCATGTCCTCGTGGTGCAGCTATGACATTTCTGGAACCTTTCATCCTTGATATTTCCTTTGCATATTTCAACGGATTCTTGGATTTCAAAACTCCGCTTTCCCATATAGCATCCAGTTCCTCATGAAAAGCAGGTGACTTTCTCACAAAATAGTGGGATAAATAAGCCCTTCCGAAATATCCCAGATCAAATGCAGCAAGTTCCTTTCGAAGTCCTTTTTCTCCGGAAAGTGTTTCCCCATTCTTAAACCTTTTTAGAAGTTCCTGGCGTTTTTCCTTGTTGTCATCATTCCGGATAACATATTCGCTGAATAGCTGTTTCTGATATGCAGCATGGTCAATGATTTCTCTGTCCGGCTGTTCATCCAGTTCTCTGATCCAATCGTCAAGATCAATCATCTTCCATCATCCTCTCCTTCGCTCTTGTCAGAATGTCCTTCAGTTGTTCCGCTGACTGTGGGTCATTCTTGATGACTTTCATCATTTCTGTTTCCATTTCTTTGAAAGCAATATCCGCTTTCTTTTTCATATCCTGCCTTACTCTGTCCTTATATACTTTTGTTCTGGACAGCGAAGCAATGAGCCGACCTGCTTTATCCAGAGGCATCTCCTGGAACTCTTCCTCTGCGGTTGCCACCTTATTGACCAATCCATTCATGGTCAGCATGATTGCGGCTTCTGTATAATCTGCATCCGGATTGTCCTTTACAACTCTGATGAGCTGTTCGGTCTGTACCTGTGCCTCAAGCAGTCTCTGTGTTGCGGTGTTAGACCGCATTGCATATCTTCCAACACTTGACTTGGATATCTCATAGCCTTCCTGTTTCAGGTACTGACTGATATATTCATAAGTATTGGATGTATCCGCAAGCATCACATCCACTTTCACTCTCAATGCCTCAGGGAGCTCATCGATCTTTGAAGATACTCTTGTCCGTGTCCTCTTTTTTGCCATTAAATATCAACTCCTGCATCTTCAATTGTTCCTTCGGCAAGGTCAACTCCTGCTTTGGTAAGCTTGATAACTGCATCATTTGCATAAGCTGTGTAGGCTGTGACCTTTTCAGCTGTAAACTCGATGTATCCTGCTCCCTGAAGATAGTCCAGATACTTGCTGATGTCTGGCGAAATGATGAGACCAGCCGCCATCATCGAATTAGAAATCTGTCTGGTCAGTGCTGTGTTATTGAATCCTTTTACCAGACATCTGATGATATATCCCCGGATTGCTTTGTTCTGTTTAATTTCTGCCTGTTCCATGTCTGTCAATTTTCCTCACCTCGCTCGCTTATTTTTCTTTTCCCATCAAGAGCAGTCTGTCAAGTTTATTGTCTATCTTACCGATCTTGTCCTCCACTCCGTTCATTGACCGAAAGAAATCCTCACGGAGCACGAAGGTTGTAGCAAAGTCACCCTTGATATCATTGATCTCCTGCTTGATATGCTGGATGTCCTTACCTGTATTTTCTTCCAGTTTGTTGATTCGCTCATTCACCTTTTCATCATTCTTCTGAATCTTCTCCTGAATGTCCCTGTTGCCCTGTTCGATTTTTTCGTTCAGCGAATCTGTTGTATTTTCTAGTGCCTGTTGCAGTGCCTTGTTCCCCTGTTCCACGTCGCTGATCCAACGCTTCATAAAGAATCCAATAACACCAAGTCCTAATGTGATAACAGTTGCCATCACATCCGAGAAGGTAATCATATAATCCATATGACCACCGCCTTACTTAACTCTGAATAGCCTGTTAAAGAGTTCATTCACATCATCCCATCCGCTCATACTGACTTTCGCCACTACGAACGAAGCCAGGAACGATCCAAAAACCATATACCACTCAATCGGCATTTTCATGAATGCATCATCGCACACATCACTGGTGTAGTAAGTGCGATTGCCACGATGTAGCACACAAGCTTGGTTGGAAGACTGTCAATTTTCTCAACACACTTCAGTCCTTCTGTGACCAGTGAAGTAAGAATGGCACATACACTGATAAAAATCAGTAAAGCAGTCACCGCTTTTGTCACATTCTCTATCCCGATCATTGTCAATAATTCTGTCATAGACATATCACTCTCCTTGTCAGGGCAACAAAAGAAGGTCATGACTTTTAAGTCATGACCTGATTATAGAGTGTTATATTCGGAGTGTTTAGGGGAAGCATTATAGGATAATATTTTCCGGGAAATTTCTCAAGAATCCGCATAAAATCGGCATTTTCTGTTGACAACCACGTAATTACGTGGTACTATATACTTGTAAGGAGGTGATACACTTGAGGGATAAAATCAAGGAGATGACGGAGATAATAAAAGAGCTCAACAAGTTGTTCGACCAACTCATCAAGCTCTCTTGGAAGATATCTTCACTTGCCGGTGTGATACTCTTCATCATCTACTCTTTAACAAAGTAGTGGTTGGGGCGAAAGCCCCTTCCCTTACTTAAAAATAACACAATTCCTTCAAGAATACAACATGAAAAAATTGTTAAGAGAGACTACTGGTCTCATCATCGTATCCTGTTGTTTATGCTCCCGGTCATTCTACTGGCTGCACTTTACCGCACTTTATTTTAGGAGGCACTTATGAACCTTAGAGAAATACGAAAGTCACAAAATCTGTCAGTTCCGGAGCTGTCACGCCTCTCTGGTGTTTCAGTCCGCACTATTGAAGATTTAGAAAAGCGTGGAGACGGAAGAGTCTCCACGCTCATCAAATTAGCGGATGCATTGAATGTATCACTAGACCAGTTATGCCGACAATCTACTTCCCATTAAACAGCTCATCAAGGGTCATCTGACCGACAGGCGGCTCATCCTTCAGGATGTTCCATATCTGCTTAACAGTCAAGTTGTATTTGTCCGCCAGTTCCTTGTCATTTGAACCATTAAACTCTTTCTTGATTCGCCTGTTCCTTGCAGGGCTGACTACGTTCTCAACCTTTGGAAAATATATTTCATCACCTCGTGCGTAATTGCTAAGTTCCACGAACTTCTGAACTCCAACGATTTTCGCAATCTCCTGATAACGTTCCGCTATGTCCTCCATCCTGGTCTCATCAATCAATTCCTTTAACAGTTCATCTTTCATTCAAACCAACCTCTCTATACCTTTTTCGTATATGCCAGTGAAATCCATCCGGCTCCGCTCTTTAACTTGCCCCATCCATTTGATACTTCTACAATGGTATATACATTTTTTTTAGATGCATTCTCGCAAATCTGCCCTTTCACTTTATATTTCGTTCCAGCACCTGCTCTGATATTCAGCACATCACAGGTTGTTTTAACTTTAAATGGAACTCCTGAAGAAGCTGCCGATCCATTAGAAGCTGAACTTTCTGAAGGACTTCCACTGGACGTGGAATTTGCTCTTTTTCCATAAGATGAAATAGCACTCTTGAAAGCACTCCACTCTTTATTGCCGGAACGAACATCAGGTTCTCCACATATCTTACCAGTAACATCATAATGACGAAGCACATGTTTTTCATCAATTCCATACTTGTCCATGAGGTAAGCAAACAGCTGAATGGCTGCTTTCTTTGTCTCCTCTGTATAATACCATTGCCCATTCGCATCTTTTTTGACACAAAGTTCAACACCGATTGAATTGGAGTTTCTACATTCCTTATGTTTATAGGTCTTTGCTCCACAATGCCATGCTGTATCATTCTCCTCTACACACTGCCATATCTCACCATTATGACCTACAAAGAAATGGGCAGATGCTCCTCTGTATGTATCATAAAAATATCTGCAATTTGCTTCAGCTCCACCAGTAGCTCCTACAAAATGCTTTACCAGATACTTGATCTGTCCGGCTGATCTGTTCGAATCACTAAAGTTAACCTTCGTAATCATTTTATTAATCTTTGGTTTACTTGCCATTTCCCGTCTCCTCCTCTTCATCTGCTCCTTCAGTCCCATCGAATCCCATCATATCCGGATCAAATGATGCTCTGAATCTTTTCAGTTCTTCCTCAGTCATTTCAGATACTGGTTTCTCAGGCTCCTGAAAACCTGCTTTTGTTGCCTCGCTTGAAAATTTGTCCATGACTGTTTCCTCCTATTCTTTGTCATAATCAATAGTGATGCTTGTTTTTGAATCTACAATCAGACACTTTTTAATAGCTTCTATCGTCTGATCCAGACCATCCTCCGGAAGAAATGCTTTAATAAGCTCTCCATTTTTAATTTTGTAAATATAGTAAAGCTCCACATCAAAATCCGGAGCAGCATCCTCATTCGGATATCCAAATACACTCACAAGCGTCTGCTTGTCCTTCACATAATCACCCTTCAGCTTTTTGATAAGCAGTTTTTTCTGTTTTGCATCCGGCTTTATAGACATTTCATCCAAAAACGATTCAAGAGTGTACTCAAATGTATAGTCACCGGTAAAAATTGCCTTCAGCATCTGTTCCAGTCTGGAATCATATTTATACTTAGTTTCTGTTGTTTCCTTTACCTTTGCCTCCCAGACTCCTTCTGAAAGAAGCTTTTTCAATTTGTCAGGATTCAAAACATCAATCTGCTGACTATCCATGACAGAAACATTTCCATCCGAAGAAAAAAACTTAATAAACTTTACATTACGGTCTTCAATGATTCGAAGACCTCTGCCCTGAAGTTCGGCTTTGACTGCATCCAGTTTACTTTTATATTCCTTCTGGCTCTGATCGAGCTTCACAGCTGTGGTAACCAACTGTGCATTATTCATTTCTGCATATATCCTCATTAGTTATTTTCTCCTTTCATAACTGCAAGAGTTTTCTCTACACACATTCGGCAAATTCCCTTGCCTTCAAACTTCTTTACTCCTTCCGTGGTTCCACAGAACACACATCTTGGCGTATATGGTCTGATAATAATATCCCCTCCAGATTGTGATACTTCCATAGGATCTCCGCCCTGAAGACCAATTTCTCTTCTCATTGCTACTGGAATGCTGATTGAGCCGTGGCTCGTTATTTTTTTATACGCTATACTCATATGAAGCTGATACTCCTTTCTAGGCATCTAAGATGTCCCTGATATAATCATACTGTTCACTTATTGTGTAGGAAGTCCTTTCCTCTGCTTCCAGCTTGTCATGGAACTCCTTGAGTCGAATTGCAAGCTTCAGCGTCTTCGCTACCCCTACCGCCTCAGAAGAAACACGCAGGTGCTGATCCGTACGCAAGAGCATATAAGAGATGGCTGCGTTCAACCATATATCCCACCCATAATATTCCACATCCTTACCGTTCCATTCCTCCCTGGCTTCCTCGATATACTTCTTCCTGTTCAGCCTTGGCTTGTCCGGTGGAACTAAACCTTTTTTCTGCATATCCTTTTTCACATCAGATCGAATTTTCCGCTCTGATTTGTTCATTTTTTTCTTAGCTGTCACTATTCTCCTCCTCTTCCCTGATAATCTGTTCAGATAAAGTCCGCATAGCTGCAAAATGAATATCAAGCATACTGTCCTTCACATCATCCAGGCTTTTTCCTCTGCGTATTGCTTCCACACCCATAAGCTGCTCCAATGCTCCGCACATGGTGGCAAGTTCTACCATATCAATGTTAGTAGCCTGAAATTCAACCTTCCCACCTTTCAGAACAATTAGAAGTCTACTCTCCTTTTTCTCCCTGAACATTCTTCACTTTTTCCCTTTCCACCATACTTTTCAATGCTTCAATCAATTTTGAACACTGCTGATAATTCAACCATTCCACACTGGACACCTGAAACATCTTCTTACAAAGTCCATTGACCTTGCCTTCTTGCTCCACCCAAGTTCCTCTGTCAGCTTATAGACCTTTTTCCGCTGATTTGCCGTTGCAACATTACCTGACCGCCTCTGTCTGTTTCTAGTTCCCTTGGATGAAGAGTCTTTCATATTCTGAAGTACACTGACCATTGTTCCAAGTTCCCTCTTATTCAGTGCCCTGATACTATCTTTTCCCGTGTGGGCAGACACTAAAAGATGCAATTCCTCATCCGTCATTGAAAGTTCCGGAGACTTCGCAAGTCCCCACAACATTTTGATTGTTGGACTAGCCATGAATCATCACTCCTCTCTCCTCTTTGCAAATGGCTTTTCCCATTTCCTTCCCCTGCTGACGCATACAACTATTCTGAAAAAATACAGGAATCTTTATTTCTTTTTCCTCGGAAATTTTTTCCGGAAGAATTTTCTGACTGATTCTAAACTCGCAGTTCATGTCCACCTTATCCCGCATCATTCCAATAATATCAGCAACAATATTCTCTGTTCCCTCTTCCTCAATCTCCAAAATAATCTGCCTTCTCATGGCTGCTCTCCTCTCTGCTCATGAAGCACTTCCAGTTCCCATGTTCTCTGAGATATCTTGGTCGCATATTCTGAATAGATACCGTTGTTATACAATTCTTCTGCCCTGTCATGTTTCCTGTTGTACTTCATCAGTACCAGGTAAAGGTCATCCCCTTCCTCTTCAAACAACTGTGCAAGGTAATCCGTTGCCACCAGTATATTGGAATAAGCATCCGTCAAATCAGTAACCCCGAGCTTTTCCATGCTGTCACGATGCCATTTTGCATTGACCTGCAAGAGTCCTGTATCTCCCGCTTCATTTATCACTTTAGCTTCGCCCGAACTTTCCTGCTCTATCATTGCCATGAGAAGCTCCGGACAGATATTATACTGTTGTCCAATCGTCTCACAATACTTCTGGTATTCCTTGGCAATCCATGTATCCTCTGCATCCACCCGCATTGATTCCGGCTCATACTCAGTATCCGGAGCAATTAACACAATATCTTCTATGGATGCATCTGTTTCAGCACAACACTCATATCTTGCATCCAGTTCTCCTTGCTCACACTCTGTTGATGCAGATGGAATAAGGATGGCTGATACAGTAACAAGTAAAAATATCCGTTTCTTCAATATGTCCACCACCTTTTACAACATCATCATATTGGATGCCTGATTGACAATCTTCATCGTAATCTGTGTTTGCCCATTCTCTTTCAGAATACGGATCACGTTGTTCAATGTTCTATCCAGTAGTCTGAAGCATCCCGTCTGTGCATTCGTTGCTCTGCTGATAAATTCCATCATGGCAGCATCGTCTACATCATAGCCTTCCATATAATCCTTGACTTCCTGCGGTGACAATCCTTTCAGCTTATAATAAAAATCCATGCGGTTCGCAAAACGTGCAAGGTTTCCTTTGATTTCTGCTTCCAGTCTTGGCTCCCCGGCAATTACAATACCAACGTCTGACTGGTCGAAAATTCCTCTGATAATCTCCATCTTCTTCTGTGTGTATTTATTGATAAGTTTATCCGCTTCATCAATAATAAGAAGGTATCCTTCATTTGCATTGAAGAAGTCTCTGATCCGGTTCACACGGCTCCATATTGTTCCACCAGATCCCTTTGGCATTCCAATCTGGATCTCAATAGCCTCGACCAGATCCCGGCAAGCCATTGTGTCATCACATTCGATATAGGCAACCCGTGGCATCTTTGCATATTTCTTCAGGGCATGTGTCTTTCCGTATCCTGATTTTGCAACAATGATTCCAAGTGCCATATTCTCCTGACAGGATTTACAGACACCAATCGTCTGTATATAATCTTTTGACTCAAAGTATGCAATCTTTGGTTTGACCCCTGACACTGTTCTGCCAATAGCCTTAACCTCTTCTGTTTCTGATTTGACATGTTCCTCATATTCTTTCACAAACTCTGTGAGTTTCTCTTCCAGTGCTTCCGGATTAGAATTGTACTTTCCATTCAGATACTGACTCACTGCTGATCTTGAGAAATTCATTCTAAGCGCAAGCTCTGCCTTATTCATTTTCAGTTCTTTTAAAATTTCGATCACACGCTCGCGGAGCGTTTTTTTCCATTGTATAAGTATTCTGTGCTAAAGCTTCCATAATTCAACCAACCTTCCTTTTTGTCAAAAATATTGATAATTACAATGCTCTTAACGCTTTAAGAGCTTCCTCTGCCTTGCGATTGATGTACTCATTTTCCTCTTCAGGCTCATCCTTCCTGGATGTTCCTCTGAATCCATTCTGGTAAGTCTTGTCCGTTGGTATTGCAATGACCTTTCCAGACTGCCTATCAGATTTTCCACTAATCATCAATTCAATTCCGCCTGTGGTCTCATTAAACCCAACATACTGTTCATTCATTTCTGTAAACGATACATTTGCCTCCTGAACGGTCTCTTTATCTTTCTTAAGCTGTCTCTTCTGTCTTCCTAAATGTTCCTTGAGAGCTTTTTGCTCCACTCCGTTCTCTGATGCAAATACCATAAGTTCCTGTGAATAAGCTTCACATACCTGCTTTCCATCCCTAAATACATAGATGGTTGCCATATCATGCGGATCATATTTCACATCCACATAGCTGTTGATGTAGTCGCATAAATCGTCTGATCTGTATGTAAAATCTCCAATTTTGATACCAACATTTCTTACAAATCTCCGCTCCGATTTCATCATCAGAATAGTTGCATAGCTCTTCGGCGGACATGCTTTGAAATATTTCTCAGAATTTTCGAAGCAGCTCTTCGGTGTCTTGAATTGTTCTCCCTGCTTCTTAAGTGCTCCATTCTCTTTGACTTCATATACTTCATGCAGCCATTGAGTCCATTTTTCAAAAAACTCTTCCATCGAGAGAAGTTCCCCACGTTCCAACATTCTTTTAATATCCTTATCAACCTTTGCAAATGTCTTTGAACCTGTGAGTGTTCCTGTGTAACTTGAAAACCATTTTGTGAACTTATTACATACAGTTCCAAAATCTCTCAATCTGTCCTTTTGTCCATGCATAATATGGAAGCGCCCGGTGATAATCTTCAATACCAATCGATTTGTAAAATCCCTTTGTGGTATCATCAAATTCCATTCTCTGTCTGTCATTTCTCGCATAACCGGTCATATTCCTGGCTGTATAATCCTTACCATTATCTATGTAGATATACTGTGGAACACTTCCCGCATCTTTATATAGAAGCTTCAGGAGCGATTGTTTTAAAATGTCACTATTGGCATCCTTACACATAACATCTCCAATAATCCTTCTACTTTTAATATCTACCCATGCCACCAGATGAGGCTTGATGGCTGTCACTTTTCCGTTTGGATGTGTATATGCAACCCAACAGTCAAATGTATGTTCATCTCCATTACCACCTGCATGACCTTGAGATCTTTGGTATTTCGTTCGCACTTTACCATGACCTTGTTTTTATATTCACGCTCACCCCGGCTTGCAAGATACCAGGCATTTCTCATTCCTTCATCATTCATCAAATGACTAATATAGCGAGCAACAGACTGATAGGATGGTATTTTCTCCCAATGATTGATATTTGCTATTGCCTGAAGTTTTTCATAAAGCATTTCTCTTGTGCCCTGATTTTGGGCAAATTCCTTATTGAACCAAATATTTTTTATTACCTGCTTTACTTCAGGAGTGAAGCTTGGAAATGTTCCCGCTTCTTTCGGTTTCCGGCATAAGCAGAGCACCTTGAAGAAATCATAATTACCACCATCCTGCTTGTGCATTTTATCCGCCCATGCTGATGCTTCCTGATATGCTTTTGTATATCTGTATAGAGTTCTTTTCCCTTTGCCAAGTCTTTCCTGTGCAAATGTTTCAGCGAATTCAGTCCTGCCCCTTTCGTCATACTCAAGGAACTCCCTGACAATATTTCCAAGCTCCATCGCCTTATACCAGTCTTCTTTTCGATTTTCAATGTACCAGTCAATGTCTTCCTCAACGTACCACGGAGTTTCCCCCGCCTGATCCGCTTCCTGAACCGGAGCTTCCGCAACCGCTTTCAGCTTTTCCCTCTCCTTCCAGGCTGTTCTTGCTTCTTAGATAAGGATGAAATTGCAACCATTATCATTTCTTTTCCACCAGTTTCCCTCTGTTCTTTATCAATAAGAAACTTCTCCGGATTTCGGTGAACCCTTCTCTGCATGGTTGCATAAGTTGTACCTTCCAGTTCTGCAGCCTCGTTGAGTGTCACATATGCATCCGCCATTATTCCACTCCTCTCATGCTGCTATATTTAATATTTCTCTAATCTTCTCAATGTACTTCTCGCCGCTTCGATCTCCATGAAGAATTTTATTCAGATACTGTGGCGTGGTACCAAGCGCATCCGCCAACTGTGCAGCCGTCATGTTATTATCAATCAGTTTCTTCTTGATCTGCTTTCCAAGCTTTGAGTAGTTTCTATTTCCTGACGCTTTCATGCCATCACCTACCTGTGTTATACTTTTCGTTCTACCGGAAACCTCTCTTTCTTTTTTCACACAACCAACCTTTCAATTTATACTTTATGGAGTTTTCTTGTTCTTAGCTTAGTGCCATACATTTCCCGTTTCTTCAGGTCTGATCTTGCGATCACTTCCATCATCTCTTGGGTATTTTTTACTACCAGATACTTTTCAGGATCAAGTCCGTGGGACTTCATTATATTTTTTTGATTCCGTGTCGGGAGCTTTCCATTTTTCATCGATATTTCACCTCCGCACATTCAATCATCTGTTCCAGTATGTCAGTTTCCCTTTGGAGTTCACTTTCTTTCTCCTGAAGTTCCATACTCTTTTCTCTGACATTTTCTAATTCATTGTCAATTCTTTCCTTCAGACAAACCAATGCTTCCATGCTGTTGTCTGTGATAATCAACTTTTATCGCCTCCCTGTTCATCACTGCACCAGTAATCTTTCATAAAAGACCCTATGCAGAAATTTTTATGAATACCGGATGCACACATGTGTGGAACTTTCATTTGTCGCATCCCTGTGTATGTGTTACAATGCTACTAGGTTTTTTAGATAAAAGCCTGAAAGGGGGTGATTCCTGTGGTTACTTCCTTTGATAACTTCAATATTAGATGGAAACAAATTTCCTCTAAAATCGAAGCGGATTGTGTTACTTCCGAATTTGAATGTTCCCTACCAAAGAATTATTCTGATTCTCGTAAGTACCACATGACTAAAGTGGTTTCGCCACAAAAGGAATCAATTTCCTATTGCATCATCTGATGATGTTGCAGCCATTGGAGGGGCTTTGCTCCTCTAATGGATTTTCAAGCTTTCGATTTGATTTTCCCCTATCGAACGATAGTTTTTGATTGAGAAAATCACTGGGATATGTTATTTTTGGATTGGTTTATTTTTAACCCTAAAACAAGTTTACTCTGATATACGAGTTTTGTCAATAATTTTATTCGTTTATTAGAGTTTTTCTTATTTTAGAGATTGGAGGACTTATGGATTTAATGATTGGAGAACGAATTAAAAACCGTAGAAAAGAGTTGCATTTAACTGGAAAACAAATAAAAGATGCTGTTGGCATATCCACTGGAAACCTCAGTGATATAGAAAATGGAAAAATTCTTCCATCGTCTTCTGCTCTTATTGGTCTATCAAAAGTATTAGAATGTTCTTGTGACTATATTCTTTTAGGAAAATCTCATATATCAGAGTCTTCAAGTAACTCTAATATACGAGACTCCGAACGTATTCTTCTGGAACAATTTAGAAACTTGCCAGACGATGATCAAGAGGAAATTTTAATGATGGTGCAACTGAAATACAATCGCACACAGAAATCAAAAGAAGCGGAAGTAACATCATCAATTTCCAGATCCGGAAATGACATAGATGAAATTGCTTAATTTTTTTATTTCTTATGGGTTATTTATAACCCATAAATCTAGATATTTTTGTCTTATTGGTTTTTAGGGAATCATTTTCCTTAAATATGCAAGAAATCCGCTAAAATAGGTCAATCAGACATACTCATTAGTAATGTGCAATTTTGTCTTATTGATTAAATCCGTTTTTTCTCTTGAATTAGCGGAACCAGTAACGCTCTGTAACGGCTTTTTTTGAATACGTTTTTACTTGTAACGCCCATTTTTCAAGCCTTTCCGAGAATCATTTCAAAATATACAGTAAAAATTTGTAACGCAGTAACGCCACGTTATAACGCTTAAACTATTTACACCATCACTTACACTTGATATAATCATCTTACAACCAACCAATCAAATATTTTAAAAAGGACAATCGCTCACAAATGGCTAAAAACCAATGCTTCCAGGCGGTTGTCCTTTTTATTTTCCACAGAACTGTGGATAACTCCATAAAAAAAGACATGACACTCGATTTTCTCAAAATCGTTGTCACATCTTCTCATTTTTTCTTTTATAAATTCGTTGAATCCCTTGAAGAATCGGGGTTTCCCGCAATATCTCACGTTGACTCCACTAATCTTGGTCTGGATGTCTTATTGTGTCAGATATTCTAATAAGTTACACAGGCACTTTTTATTCAGCAAGAGTCCGTTCCTATGTCACACTTGCAGGCACTAAGCAAAAAGTTTACAGTCCATGGAGTACCGTCATTACTTTTGGCACCTCGCCTAAAAAGATTACTGCAAAACAGTCCGGCTCAGGAATAAAGATCAACTGGTCAAAAGTTTCCGGTGCTTCCGCATATGAAATATACGTTTCCACAAGCTACGATACGAAAACTTTTACGAAAGTAGACACCGTTAAAAGTAAAAACACCAGCTACACCCTGAAAAAATTTAAAAAGAAAAAGTTGAAAAAAAATACCATGTATTACATCAGTGTCAAGCCGGTCTGCAAAGTCGGAAAGAAAAATTGTTCCACAACCGTTTATGTATCCAATCCTACATCAGTATTTTATAGCAAATAAAAAACTGACCATAAAATGATTGATTGTTAAAAATAAACCGATGTTTAAAAAAATGCAAATCTCTTATATACATTTTTTAAGCATCCGGTTTTATAGTGAATATACACAAACTTTTTTCTAACACTTGCCGTTTCAACTTTCCCATGTTACTCTACATTTATCGCAATTCAAATTTCATTTCTGTGAAATTCATTTTCTGAATATCAGTCTTTTATGTCCCGGCAATTCGCCAGCTATTTCAGAAAAGTATTGTGAAAACCATTTTATTTTTTTATAATCAAAGGAGAATATGATATGGGGAAAAACACACGAAAAATCCATCATACAAAACGGGTTTTTGTACAAAAGAAATACCGGGATGCGTTATTCCGTAAAATTTTCAGTGAGCGTTCTGTCCTGCTTGAATTATATAACGCGCTGAACAACACTGGTTACTCAGACGAAAAGGAACTTACTGTTTACACCATTGATGATGTAATTTATCTTGGCTACAAAAATGATGTATCTTTCATCGTTCGTGGAACACTAAATCTGTATGAGCATCAGAGTACCTTAAATCCAAATATGCCGCTTCGCGGGTTGATTTATTTTGGTAAACAATATGAAAGTTACATCAAACAGCAAAACTCCCTTGCCTGGAATGTACCGCAAAAGTCTATAATATTAATTACGGACACAATAAAGAACTGATGCTTCGGTGCAGAACGTTAGAGGAATACTCTATTTTGATCAGCAGAATCTATTCAAAGATTTTGGAAGGAATTTCTTTAGAACAGGCAATTGATTTCACGGTACAGGATTGTATTCATGATAATATTCTCCGTGATTTCCTCATAAAACACAGATCGGAGGTAGTTGGAATGTTACTGGAAGAATTTGATATGGAAGAGTATATTAAAATGGAACGCAGGGACAGCTATGAAGATGGAAAATGCCAATATCGTATACACGTCATTCACACGATGTACCAAAAAAATATTCCTGCTGAAAGCTGCATCAACATGCTGGATGAGGATGCTGATTTTGTAAATCATATCTACCAGTTATGCCAGCTTCACCCTGACTGGAACGACAGCAACCTTTTTGATGCTGTAGAAAGCAATTAGACACATCATATCATGAGTCGAATCTCACTTTTTGTATTTTATAATAACATGATGTTGGGGCAGAACAGATCATTTCAGGTATCTGTTTTGCCCCTCCAGTTTAAAATTCAATTCCTATCATGTATTTTTGGGCACTTACTCCACATTCTTTGTTGCGATCACATCCACACCTGTCCCTGCAACATTTTTCACAAGCACATCCCCGATGTGCACCGGGGCAGCAACCTCAACATTTTTCAATGCTTTGACACAGTCAAATATTTTTCCTTTCGGAATATCTTCTTTCGTCTTTACAGAAACCATCGCTTCGCTTCCTCCGGTGACTCTTACGGTGGAGGTCACGATCCTGGTCGGATTTGTTACTTCTTTTCTCGCATAGATATCACCGCGCTTACAGGTATTTCCCGTAACGCTTACGACTTCCCCATGTTCCATTTTTACAGTCAGCGGGCAGCCCATCGGACAGCCGATACAGATTAAATTTTTCTCTTCCATGATATACCTCCATTTTTGCGCTGCTTTTCAATGAAAACAACGTTTTCATTTGCATCTCAAGTTTGCGCGTAAGCATTTTATTCCCGCTCGATTTTCACTGTGATCGTCTTTAAATCCGGGTACTGCAAAAGCTGTTCTTTTGTCAGCTTGATCTCTTCCATCTCCCCGGTGCCACAACCGGACGTTTTCTGTGAATGACTCTCTCATCATCAAAATAAGCGCTGACGTAACAGTTCTTGTATACACCGCCCACACGGAAACGGACTGTGATCTGCTCATCCATATTAGCAACATTGATGGTTCCCGGCACCGTATACCGGACACCCTCGATCGGATTTAAAACAATGTCGTTATCTCTTGCTGCCTTCACGCCATCTGCTTTCACATAAGCTGCCGCATTTTTTCCGGCTGTCTTTGCTTCCTCGGACACGAAATCCACCAGATCATGCACATGCAGCACATTTCCACAGGCAAATACACCCGGAATATTTGTCTCAAGGCTCTCATTGACCTTCGGTCCGGAAGTAACCGGGTTCATGTCGACACCCATGCCTTTGGAAATCTCATTTTCCGGGATTAGTCCTACCGAAAGCAACAGCGTATCGCAGCTATATTCTTCTTCGGTCCCCAGAATCGGTTTTCCTTTACTGTCAACCTCAGCTAACGTGATTCCTTCTACACGCTCTTTTCCCTTAATGTCCACAACCGTGTGGCTTAACTTTAACGGGATTCCGTAATCATCCAGACACTGCACAATATTACGTTTCAGACCGCCGGAATATGGCATTAATTCTGCCACGACCTTAACCTTTGCACCCTCAAGTGTCATTCGCCTTGCCATGATCAGTCCGATATCACCGGAACCTAAAATGACGACTTCACGTCCCGGCATAAAGCCTTCGATGTTTACCAGACGCTGTGCCGTTCCTGCGGAGTAAATTCCCGCCGGGCGGTATCCCGGAATATTTAACGCGCCTCTCGGTCTCTCGCGGCATCCCATAGCAAGAATGACTGCTTTTGCCTGGATCTCAAACAGGCCATCCTCACGGTTCATCGCCGTAACGACTTTCTCATGGCTGATATCCATGACCATAGTATTTAATTTATATTCAATGCCCAGATCTTTTACCTGTGAAATAAATCTGCCCGCATACTCAGGTCCTGTCAGTTCTTCCTTAAATGTATGCAGTCCAAATCCATTGTGGATACACTGGTTTAAAATTCCGCCTAATTCTTTGTCTCTCTCTAAAATTAATATGTCATCGATTCCGTTATTTTTTGCAGAAACAGCAGCCGCAAGCCCTGCCGGTCCACCTCCGATGATTACGATATCATATGTTTTCATGCTCTGGCTCCTCCTTCTTACAGACTGTCCTTGTTGGTTCCGACAATAATCTTTGAATTTCCGCCTGATTTTGTAATCTCAGACTGGCTCACACCGCGCTCTCTTGCTAAAATCTCCATGGTTCTCGGTGAACAGAAACCCGCCTGACACCGTCCCATTCCGGCTCTCGTCCGCGTTTGACACCATCTAACGATTTTGCACCGAGCGGACGTCTGATGGCATCGATGATTTCTCCCTCTGTGATCATCTCACAGCGGCAGATAATGTTTCCATACTCCGGTTTTTCCTTAATTAATGCCGCTCTTTCCTCTTTACTTAATGTGTTTGGATTTAATACACCCTTGCGTGTTGCAATGAAATCTTTTTTCTCTTCCAAATGCATTTTCTCTTTTAACAGATCTGCAACCATCTCTCCGATCGCAGGACTGCTCGTAAGTCCCGGTGACTCGATTCCGGCGCAGTCGATAAATCCTTTTGCATCGGCAACCTCTTCAATAATAAACTCATGACCATCCTCATGTGCACGAAGTCCGGCAAAAGATGTGATGACCTGACGCATCGGAATATTTTTTACATTCAGGTTTGCACCGGCAATCACCTGATCCAGGCCTTCTCTTGTGGTGTTGGTTCCCTCTTTATCCTCAATGTCAATGGCGGTAGGCCTAACAGCAGGTTGCCATGCACCGTCGGCGAAATGAGGATTCCTTTTCCATATTTGCCCGGCAGCGCAAAGACCGTATGACTTACATGGCTTCCGGCACTCTTGTCAAGCAGGCAGTAATCACCGCGTCTTGGCGTAATATGGATTTTCTTTTCACTGACCATGTTGTGAAATTTGTCCGCATAGACACCAGCTGCATTGACCACATATTTTGTCTCGAACACACCCTGATTTGTGTGGACTTCCCAGATATCTCCCGACTTTTTCAAATCGGTTACTTCTGTGTCAAACTTAAATTCCACACCATTTACATTCGCATTCTCAGCCAATGCGATATTCAGGTTGAACGGACACACGATCCGGCGCTTGGCGCATACAATGCTGCGCAGATATCATCCTCAAGATTCGGCTCCATCTCATGCACTTCCTCTTTGGATAAAATACGCAGCCCCGGCACACCGTTTGCCACGCCACGGTCATACAGCGCTTTCAGATTCGGCATATCCGCTTCATCCCTGCAGACTACCAGTGAACCGATCCTCTGAAATGGAAAATCGAGTTCTTTGGAGAGCTGCTCCATCATGGCGTTGCCGCGCACATTCAATTTTGCCATCAGTGAACCTTCCTTTGCGTCATATCCGGCATGTACGATTGCGCTGTTTGCCTTGGATGTGCCACAGCAGACATCTTCTTCTTTTTCGATCACACATATTTTTGCATTGTAGCGCGACAATTCTCTTGCCGCTGCTGCGCCGGATACACCGGCTCCGATGATAATTACGTCATACATTTTCCATCTCTCCTTTTTTACTTTGTTCTTCTGGTATCTAACCCGGAGCTTTTTCATTCATAAGATGTAATCTCCTATGAATAAAAAAGCCTGACAAGTAAGCGCACCCATGCTGTTGCGATTATCCTGTCAGGCTCTCTTCTCTCTTGCCCCTCAACAATAGATTGCAGGTTCCACATGCACATCTACTGTCATAAATATAAAATTGTCATATAAAGTTACTTATCGCATGACAAACATACGGTCTACCATGGAATTGCTCCATATAGCAGTACTGCAACAATTGCTCCGATCACCGGTCCCACCAGCGGAACAACTGCATATCCCCAGTTGGATGTTCCTTTTCCCTTAATCGGAAGAACGGCATGTGCAAGACGCGGTCCGATATCTCTTGCCGGATTGATCGCATATCCGGTCAGTCCACCAAGTGACATACCGATCGATACAATGATTCCAAATACAAGAAACTTTCCAAGTCCATCGGTAAGTCCCGGCACATTTGCCATACCTTTGATCGCAAATACAAGGATAAACGTTCCAACTGCCTCACTGAAAATATTCTGTCCCATGTTCGGAATAGAAGGCGCTGTACAGAACACCCCAAGTTTTGTCGCCTGATCCTCTGTTGCATCAAACTGTCCTTTAAACAAAAGATATACGATCACCGCTCCAACAAACGCTCCTGCAAACTGTGCAATGATATATCCCGGAACCATTGCCCAGTCAAAACTTCCGTCAACTGCAAGTGCTAACGTCAGCGCCGGATTAAACGATGCTCCCGATGCTGCTCCGAAAATAAATGCCGGCAGCATAACCGCAAGTCCCCATGCAAATGTGATCTGGACAGTTCCTCCACCCTTCATGCCAGATTTGTTGAGATTTACGTTTGCAACAACTCCATCACCTAAGATGATCAGAATCATAGTTCCCAAAAATTCTGCTATATATGGTAACATACTATCCCCCCTTATTCAATTAACTTTACCAATACATTACAATCTTTACCTTCCCTATACAAAACCTTCTTTTTAATCTTCCTTTGCCCAGCCGTATGCATATTTGACTGCTTTGTTCCAGCCTTTGATCATTTCTTCTCTCTTTGCGGCATCGATCTGCGGCTCAAATGTCTTGTCGATTGCCCAGTTTTTAATAACATCCTCTTTACTTGACCAGTAACCGACTGCCAGACCAGCAAGATATGCAGCGCCCATCGCTGTTGTCTCTACACATTGCGGACGATTTACCGGCGCATCAATAATGTTCGCCTGTGTCTGCATCAGGAAATCATTAGCACTTGCTCCACCGTCAACTTTCAAAGCGGTAAGATCAATTCCGGAATCTGCTTTCATGGCAACCAGAACATCATTCACCTGATATGCCAGAGATTCCAATGTTGCACGGATAATGTGATATTTATTGACGCCACGGGTAATACCTACGATCGTACCTCTTGCATACTGATCCCAGTGAGGTGCACCAAGACCGGTAAATGCCGGAACTACATAACAGCCGTTCGTATCTTTTACTTTCTTTGCCATGTATTCAGAATCAGGTGCAGAATCAATGACTCTTAATTCATCTCTTAACCACTGGATCGCAGCCCCCGCCACGAAAATAGAGCCTTCCAGTGCGTAATTAACTTTTCCATCCAGTCCCCATGCAATCGTAGTTACCAGACCATTCTTGGAAAATACCGGTTTTTCGCCTGTGTTCATTAAAAGGAAACATCCGGTTCCATATGTATTCTTTGCCTCTCCTGCGTTAAAACAGGTCTGACCAAACAATGCTGACTGCTGGTCTCCGGCAGCACCTGCGATCGGGATCGGTCCACCAAGGTAAGAAGGATCTGCCTCCCCGTAAATACAGCTTGACGGTTTCGGCTCCGGCAGCATACATTTTGGAATATTTAACTCTGCTAAAATCTCATCATCCCACTGAAGAGTGTTGATATTAAATAACATTGTTCTGGATGCATTGGAATAATCGGTCACATGAACAGCGCCTTTTGTCAGTTTCCAGATCAGCCAGGTTTCTACCGTTCCGAATAATAATTCACCCTTTTCGGCTCTCTCTCTTGCACCCGGTACATTGTCAAGCAGCCATTTTACCTTCGTGCCTGAAAAATATGCATCAATGACAAGACCTGTTTTTTCCCTGAATTTATCGGTAAGTCCTTTTTCTTTTAAGGTATCGCAATATTCTGAAGTTCTGCGGCACTGCCATACGATCGCATGATGGATCGGCTCTCCTGTTTCCTTATCCCAGACGATCGTTGTCTCTCTCTGGTTGGTAATACCGATTGCTGCAATATCCTCTGCTGTCGCATTGATCATGTTCATCGCCTCAACTGCAACACCGAGCATACTTGCCCAGATTTCATCTGCATCATGTTCACCAGCCGGCTGTGGGAAGTACTGTGTAAATTCCTCTGTGCCACGCTGCACATCTCACCTTTCTCGTTGAACAGGATACATCTGTTGCTTGTGGTTCCAGCATCCAGTGCCATTACATATTTTGCCATACTTTTTCCTCCTCTTTCTTTTGGCTTTATTTAATATTTAAACTGCTCCCCCCAGAGCATTATAAATATTCGTAAAATTGATTGTTCTTTTTTTCTATTGAAATATATTATTTTTTACCTTACATATTCCAGACTTTATGGTTTGTGGATGATACCGCCATCGCACCCGCTGACAATGCTCCCATCACGTCTTCTTTATCTGTGATCAGCCTCCTGCAATGATGGGTACTTTTACCGAATGACTAATCTGTGCAATGATCTTAGGCATCACTCCCGGAAGTACCTCGATAAAATCCGGTTTTATCATGTGCTGCTGTTGTCTGATATTTTCAAATGCCATTGAATCCAGTAAGAAAACACGGAGTACTGTATACATAGACATTTCTTTTGCTTTTTTGATCAGTGACGGCTTCGTGGAAATGATTCCATCCGCTTCAGTCTGCTCCTTAATAAATTCAACTGCAATCTCCTTTGGACTTAAACCACTGATGAGATCCATATGCACCATCGCGATCTTACCTGCATCCCGTATCGTCTTTACAATTGAGCCAATAGAACAGACATCCCCGAATAAAATAAAAATGACTCTGATATCATCATGTTTACAGCATTCCTCCACATCTTCCATACTTTTTACTGCTGCAATAATTGGATTATCCTCAACTGCTTCATAAAAATTCTGATTCATGCTTTCCCCTTCCCAGATACCTTTTTCCTATTTCATATGTATACAACTGATGATCATCTCATGACGTTTTTGCATTGCAGTTTTAATATAACATAAAAAAGAGCGACAATACCAACGGCTTCATCGGCCGTTCTATTCGCTCTCCTGTCATTGCTCTCTTATTGAACTGTCTGCATCATATCATAATACACAATGCAATGCAATACTTTCTTGATGTTATTTATCATTTTTGTTTGTGTTTTACAGTTTTTTCTATATATTATTGTATATAATACACAATTTTGTTTCATTTTCTTATATATCTTTGTTATATTTTTATCAATGTATCATATTTCGTTTCATTCCACCTGAAAATCATCCAAAGCAGACTTCTTCCCTGTCATTTTCCCCCGTGTGTCAGGATGCCCCGCCCAGACTTTCTAACTTTTCCTCACATTCCTGCGCCGTGCGTGCTCCCATGCCTAAATCCATACCAAAGATTCCATATTCGTCTCCTGCTGAAAGTCCGGCGATCTTAATGTCTCCATCTTTATTATCCTGAAATAGCAACGTAATACAGGTAGAATTGCCCGGTATCACATTGTATCTCTGATAGATTCTGACCGTAACATCCATTCCCTTGGACGTCATGCTGTATTCATCCCGGAAATCTAATTTATGCTTTCCTTCTTTCAACAGCATATCTGTATTTTGGATCACATCCTTCAAATTACCATGAACTACCTTCTCAAATACAGCCATATGACACGCCTCCCCCACAATGTTTTTCCTGCGCAGCTACTATTTAAAACTGATTTATAACAATTTTACATCATTGATTTTGTAACGTCAATTACGCCGCCAGCACTTCAAGCACCGCCTCCGCCAGCTTTTTATGACCTTCCTCATTCAGATGTTCCCTGTCCTCCTTACTCGGCTCAGCCACATCGGATGCTGCAAGGAAATCACAGCCATATTTTTCTGCCACTTTCTGATAAACTGCTTTCAACCCCTTCGATACCTCCACGGACTTTTCATTAAACTCAGGATCATACCCCTGCTCCCAGACACCTTCCCCAAGCTGTATCGGAGAGATCAGTAAGATCCTGATATTCTTATCTGCCTTGCGGATCTGCTCCACCAGACGCTCCACGCCAAGACCGATCACCTCCGCAGAAGCATTGTAAAATGTCTTGCAGTCATTCGTTCCAAGCATTAAAACAACGCGGTCCACCGGCGCATGGCTCTCCAAAAGAGTCGGCAAAAACGCTGCACCTTTTCTGCCCTCGCGCAGCTCATCCTCAAAAACTGTCGTCCTGCCGCACAGTCCTTCCTCAATGATGCGGCAGCCTTTTCCATATAACTGCTGTTCGATCAGCCTGTCCATCTTGTATCTCTGCCGTAGCGGTTTTTCGTTCCCGGTATCAATCCATAAGTATTGGAATCTCCAAAGCATAATATTTCTTTCACACTAGTCTCCTTTTCTCCGCCGTTCTGCCGCGGATCCAGTTTTTATATTAAATATGTTTCATCTTTATCTTTTTATTTCATACTATATTAATATGAATACTATGTTTTGTCAACAAAAAAATATGGTAACAGAAAACCCTATCCTTAACAGTGACAGAAAACCCTATCCTTAACAGGATAGGGTTACAAATCCAATATTTATAAGGCAGATCAATGCAAGCAGTGTCACCGCCAGCTTTCCGCCTGTCTGCTTTAATTTTTCTTCCACAGCATCTGCCATACGGTAAATGCAAAACATTGTCACAAACAGCAATATAAAATACAGGGTAATATAAACACGCTCACCGGAAACATAGATCGTCGCCATAAATCCAAGGATCATGCCTGCACCAAATCCGCATCCCAACATAAGAAGCGCGTAAATATACTCTATCGGCTGCTCTCCTAAGATGATCCATAATGCATAAAGCATCGCCGCCACTGTGACTGCAAGATACACCATCGGAAGCCAGGTAGAAAGCGCACCCCAGCTCCACTCCGTGATCTGCTCTGGCATAACAAACAGACCGGACAAACCCGGATAGGCGGTGCGCAATGCTGTCTGTCCAAATAAGATCAGAACCGGCAGTTCAGAAATGAGTGTCTTTTTATAATCATCTGTTTTCACATAGACAAGCATTGCAAGTACAAGCGTCACTGTCAGAAATACAGCATCGCAGTTTGCAATAAATACACGCTCGATACTGAGCAGGCCAAGATACAGTTTATCTCCAAATCCGTATGTCTCAAAAATCGGGAGATCCGCAATACTGACGCATTGCGCCCGGCATTTCCAGGACAGAGCAGGATCGAGATCAGCGTCGCCACATTGACAAGCACCATCCCTGCCAGATAAAAGCGGTTTCCCCGGATCACTTTCCGATCCGCCAGATCACTCCCTGCAGAATCCTGCATCAAAGATTCCTTCCGGTGTTTTCCGATGACCATGTAGATGCCATACAGAACAAAAACCACAAACAGAATTACCGCCACCTGTTCATGACTGCTTGCGATCAGGCAGACCAGCACGCCCGCAATGCCTTCCATTATTCCGATTTTCTTATGTATCATCATTTTTTTGAGAAGGACTCCGACGAAGAACATCCCCCATACCGGCCAGAAATAATTCACGGTGGTGGTAATCCAGCCGGCGGTCCCCATATCATGAAACGGATATAAAAGAATTGCCGCTGCCGCGCACCAGTTCATCCACTTTCCACCGCCAAATATCTTTGAAAGCAATACCGGGAAAGAAATAAAGAGCGCCAGATCAATAAGCCGCCACAAAAGCGGATACTTTATGATCTCTACCAGTAAAAACTCGATCACGAACCTGGATGTCCACGTCTCATAACGCACGATCAGATAATTCCACAATCCAAGTTCAGATGTCGCCTGTGAAAAGAAAACATCATCTCCCGCCATCGGCCGGATTCGCAGGTGATAAATAATCCCCACAAACGCCACAATGAAAAAAGGAATTAACTGACGCAGATCTGCCCGGACTTTATTCTGATTTTCCACGCATCCGGCTCCTATTCCTCAAACATATCGTCCATCTTTGTTCCACAGTTGCTGCAGAACGCTGCTCCCTGCGGCATTTTGGCACCACATTTCGGACATTCTGTGGCTCCCTGAAGCTTAAATACTTCTGCACGCATACGCTCGATCTCTCCGAGTGCCTCCGTAATCAGGAAAAAGTGCTCCTGTTCCGGTGTCTTTTCTTCGGTTTCCGCATTTTCCTCATCTTTATGTTTCTCATAATATGCTTTTCCAAGTTCCGCATACTGTTTTTCCACGAAATCCTCTTTGGATCTGATATCCATCTTTAACTTTGCGATCTCAGACACATCCTTGGCCTTCTGCCCAACATCCTTACCCGCACTCACGATCGTCTCACTTAACTTATCAAAAAACTCCATACTGTGTTTACCTCCCTAAACTTTCATCTAGTTAATCTCCCAGGCAATTATATTTTTATTATACTCTTTTGCCCAGAACTCTTCAATAAACATATTTGTCAAAACTCTGCTTTTGAAGCCCACCTATCTCATACAGATATACACCAGATATGCTGCATATAATGCAAGCAGCACCACACCTTCTTTTTTCTCTATATGAAGCCTGCTCCATGCAAACACCCATACAAGAATGCTTACCATCACCAAAAGTATACTGTCCACCACATTTTCCATAATAAACGCTACCGGACTTATCGCTGCTGTCACTCCCAGAATAAACAGAATATTAAAAATATTTGATCCGATCACATTTCCAAATGCCATATCAACTTCATTTTTTCTTGCAGCTACCACAGAGGTGACAAATTCCGGCAGGCTGGTTCCCATTGCAACGATCGTAAGTCCAATCAGATTCTGGCTTAACCCGGCTTTTACGGCGATCGCTGACGCACCATCTACAACAAAATCCCCGCCAAATTTAATAGCCACTGCACCACCCACAATATATAATGCACATTTCCATGCAGGATAAATTTTATATTCACCGGAAGGATCTTCTGCTTCTGCCGATGCCGCATGCGCTTTTAATGCTGACCGTACCATCCATACCAAAAATCCAATAAAAAGAAGTAACAATATCACACCATCTGTTCTTCCTATCTCCATGCCGGAAATTCCCAGAACAAACAAAAGCACCGCGCACAGAACGGAAACTGGTATTTCTTTTTTAATGTATCTTTCTGTACGATCAACGGTGCAAATAATGCACATGCCCCGCATACAAGCATTAAATTAAATAGGTTAGAGCCAATCACATTGCTGACTGCCAATGCATTATTTCCGGCAACAGAAGCTGTTACACTAACAGCAAGTTCCGGCAGGCTCGTCCCCATTGCAACGATCGTGAGTCCGACAATCATAGACGGAATCCGCAGCGCCCTTGCAACGGAAGAACTTCCCTCAACAAAAAAATCTGCACCTTTGATCAATAAAACAAATCCCACCAGTAATAAAACTATTGACTGCATCATCGCCACCATACACATTTCCTCCTTCGTTTTTCCTGTTATTTATAAAATACCCAGATGTGTCAAAAGGATTCTGACACCGAGCAATACTAAGATCAGTCCGCCGGCAAACTCTGCTTTCTTTTCGTACTTGTTTCCAAAAAAGTTTCCGACATAAACGCCGCCAATGGAAATAAAAAACGTAGAAATTCCAATGATCGTGATAGCCTCCACGATCGGGTAATCTAAAAATGCAAATGTGATCCCAACTGCAAGTGCATCAATACTTGTTGCAACTGCAAGCACAAACATCTCTTTTAAATCGAGCTGTGCATCCATTTCTTTTACTTCGTCATCTTCCTTATCCGGTTTCACAGATTCCACAATCATTTTTCCACCAATAATTCCAAGTAATATAAATGCGATCCAGTGATCGATGCTTGTGATATACTTTTCAAACTGACTTCCTAAAAGCCATCCGACAAATGGCATCAATGCCTGAAATCCTCCGAAAAATAACCCGATCACAAGTGCCTGTTTTTTGTTGACCTTTCGCATCCCGAGTCCTTTGCAGATCGACACTGCAAATGCATCCATGGACAGCCCGACTCCCATCAGAAACAATTCAATAAAAATCGCCATCTTTTTTCACCGCTTTCTTTTTGTATCAGACATTTTCCGTGATATTTCCGCAGTTATTTTGTACTGTATGCGCCATTTCTGCAGTGATTTCCAATTTCCCTCATGTTTTTACTGATAATATTTATCTGTTAAATATGTCAAAAAAAGAGACTCCACGTATATTCCTGTACCGGATATCCTCGCAGATATCCCTACAAAAATATACATGAGTCTCATTCTTTAAGATTTGCCAGGTTCTTTTCGTGTGTGCCCACCAAAAGAAACCGGTATGTTGACAAACCACGCGATCACGCGAACTACTCCCTCACGGTTTCACAGACTGCTTCCCTTACAAACCAGCCTGTGCTTATCATAAGTTTTTCACTTATGCCAAACGCTGTTTTCACATCATATCTTATGCACCATGATTTGTCAATCAATGTTTTAATAAAAATACATTACCTTATGCAGCCCATGCTTTTTTAATCAGCCAAGCAATTCAAGAATCTCTTCTTTTGTGAAGCTTGCAGAATCCATTCCTTCGCCCTCGAGCACCTGCTCGGCAAGTTTCTTTTTCCGCTCCTGGATATCGATGATCTTCTCCTCGATCGTTCCCTCTGCCACAAGTTTGTATACCGTCACGACATGCTTCTGTCCGATACGGTGCGCACGGTCTGTCGCCTGGTTCTGCACGGCAACATTCCACCACGGATCGTAGTGGATGACGATGTCCGCGGAGGTAAGGTTTAATCCGGTTCCACCCGCCTTTAAGCTGATACAGAATACCGGAACATCATCGTTATTAAACTTCCACCATCTGCATACGTTTTTCCTTATTTACAGAACCGGTCAGAAGATAGTAGTCGATTCCTTCTTTTTTCAGGCGCTCTGTCAGACGGTCTAACATGGATGTAAACTGCGAGAACAGAAGGATCTTGTGTCCTGCTCCGACTGCGTTTACGATCAATTCCATACACATGTCGGTCTTTGCGGATTCTCCATGGTAATCTTCCAGTAAAAGTCCCGGATCACAGCAGAGCTGACGCAGTTTGGTAAGTTCGGAAAGGATCTGCATCCTGCCTTTATGGAACTCTTTCTCATTCTGCTGGCTAAGCATTTCCTTCATCCTGGTCGCATAAGCATCATATAACTGGATCTGTTCGCCATCGAGTCTTGCGAATACATTTTCTTCGATCTTCTCCGGAAGGTCTTTTAACACATCCCCTTTCAGACGTCTTAAAATAAACGGACGGATCATGCGCTGTAAACGCTCCATCTTGTTTGCATCCTGATTCACAGCGATCGGAAGCTCGATCTCCTCCCGGAACTTCTGATAGGTATACAAAAATCCCGGCATCAGATAATCAAAAATACTCCAGAGCTCACTGAGTCTGTTTTCGATCGGTGTTCCGGTCAGTGCCAGCTTGAATGCCGCAGTGATCTTTTTGACACCTTTTGCCGCCTGTGTGGACGGGTTCTTGATATACTGTGCCTCATCGATGACCTGAATCGCAAATACAAACTTCTGGTACACTTCGGCATCACGTTTTAACAGATCATACGAAGTAATAAGGATTTCTCCCTCTTTGCTGTGACGGATGATCGACGCACGATCCGGTACACTTCCGGCAACAATGACTGTTTTTAACTGTGGTGCAAAGCGTGTGATCTCTTTCTGCCAGTTGTAGACCAGAGATGCCGGACACACGATCAGGGAACGGCGCAGTTCCTTTTCCCCAGCCTGCATTTCTTGCTGTTCTGCCGTTAAAAGGCTGATGACCTGAAGCGTCTTTCCAAGTCCCATATCATCGGCTAAAATACCGCCGAATCCATTCTCACGCAGCGTCTTTAACCACAGGAATCCATTCTTCTGGTAACTTCTCATAATAGAATTCAGCGCTTCCGGCACTTCATAGTCACTGTCCTCGATCGTCTTCATGTTGCGGACCATGCCCTTGAACTCTTTATTTTTCTCGATCGAGAGAAGCTGATTGTTCTTTAATGCCGCGTCCAGATACATTGCGCGGTATTTTGGTACAATTAAAGTGCCTTTTTTGAGATTTGTCTCCGTCAGGCGCAGATCCTCGCTGACTTCCGCCAACGTACTTAAACCGTCCTCTTCAATATTTAAAAAGTCGCCGTTTTTCAAACGGATATACTTCTTTTTCCTGTCATATTTTGAGAGCAGGTAGCAAGTTCCTCCCGTGACATCTCATCGGAATGAATTTTTAATTCCAGAAGATCACTTTTTAACGAGATACCCACGGAAACGGCCGGGGAAGATACCACCTTTAAATTGCGGAAATTTTCCGTTGTATAAATGGTCATAAATTCACCCAGTCTTCTCAATCCACCTGAAACTAACTGATACAACATCTCCTCATTGTTCTTCAGCACAAAGACTGTCTGGGACAGCGCATATTCATTGAAATACGGTTCCACAAGATTTTTGATGCGGAGTTCCTCTGCGAGATCGCGCACTTCACCCGGTGCGATCTTCTCGAGGACATTATATTTATCATCCCCGTAAGCTGCCATCAGTTTTGCACCTACCGTATTCATATCCTGTCTGTCTAAATAAAGTTCAAACTCAGGTTTCGGCGGCACATAAAGGCTCTCATCAAATCCTGCCTCTTTTTCCACTTTAAAATATTTTTTCAGTAATGGAAGCAGGTCGCGGCAGAACATGGCAAGCTCATCTGCAGCGATATAAGTCTGTCCTCCGGTCTGGCGGTGCAGAAATTCAAAAAATTCTCCGACCGTTTCTTTCATTCCTGCCGGACTGCGGTAGATCATATCCGCGTCATAGAAATAAAAATATTTTTCACCGATGATCACAGAATCATCTTCCAGCATCAGAAAGATACCGGAACCGCCCTGACGGATAACCAGCTTCGGACGCTTTTCTTCCGGTGAAAATGTATAGGTATCCTCCGGTAAAAATCCTACCTCTGCCTCAAACGGCATATCCCCGACTGCCTCAAAAAAACGGTCGATCCCCACACTGTCTAACTCCATCGTGCGTTCATAACTGCCTGTATACGCATAATATGCATGGAACTGGCTCTGACGTCTTTTATCCATCTCCTGCTGTTCCATAAATGCGATCATACGTTTTGCAGATTCCGTAAATGCATCCAGATGATGATAAAACTCCAGTTTTTTACCGTAACGGACTTTTTCATTGATTTTAATCGAGTGTAAAAATGCAGAAATATTTTTGAGTACATATTTCTGCTCCATTCCAATCTTAAATTCCACCGTGGCATAACTGTATTCCATCTTGAAATAAGGCTCTAACTCCACCTTGCCGTAAATATTTTCCGGTAAAAGATAGGTGGAACCTGCGCGCATGGAATAACGGTTTAACAGATTTTTTAATGAAGTATCCGTTTTTAACTCTTTTTCCGTGCGGATGTCCTTCTGCTCTGTTTTCTGACTTACTCCAAGTTTTGCATTTAAGATATCTTTCGCCTGTCTGCGGTTCACATAGGCAAGCGCAACGGCTACACAATGTTTGCAGATGCCCTCATAGTTACAAAACGCCTCACAGTTGCAGCGGCTCTCTGAAACTTCCGCATATTCTTCATCTATCACAAGCCGGACATCGTAGTGATCCTCGACTGTTCCTTTTACTCTTCCAATTAATTCTGCCTTTGGAACGCCATCTTCCGTGTATACGTCATAGGAAAATTCCTGCACGAGTCCACGCTCATACAATTCCTTTCCCCGGCGGTATGCTGCCGGATATGCTTCCTGCTTAATGTCTGATATGGAAAACATGATTGCTGTGCTCCTCAATAGTATATTTTTTGCATCTTTCTATTGTAACATAAATTTGAGGATTCGGTTAGACTTTTTTCACTAAAATACAATCTTGATCTCCGTACCCACACCAACCTCACTTGTCAGCGTCATCTGCGCATCATGCTGCGCGACAATATGCTTTACAATGGCAAGTCCCAGACCTGTGCCGCCAGTGGATTTTGACCGGCTCTTATCGACACGGTAGAAACGCTCAAAGACGCGTTCCTGCTGTTCTTTCGGGATTCCGATACCGGTATCTTTTACGATCAGGACCGGTCTGGTATTTTCGATCGTAGTCACGATCGTGACACTGCCGCCTTTTTTATTATAACGGACCGCATTACTGCAAAGGTTAAAAAGCAGTTCCTCAAGCAGCGTCTTGTTTCCGTTCATTGGAACAGACGCCCCCTCTAAGTGCAGCGTCACCTCATTTTTATCTGCCTGCATCTGCATGGAATGAATGCACTGCTCCCCAAGATCATGCAGATCAACCGTCTCAAATTCAAGTTTTAAATCACTGTCATCTAATTCTGAAAGCTTTATAATATCGTTAATCAGTGACTGCAGACGCTCCGCACTCTTATGGATCTCATTTGCAAAATGCGCGGTATCCTCCCCGCCCGTCATTCCGCTTGCGATCAGTTCCGCATATCCGGAGATCGCAGTCAACGGCGTCTTTAATTCATGGGAAACGTTGGCCGTAAACTCCTGACGCATCTTTGCATGGTTTAAGATATCCATATGCTGTTTTTTGATCATGGAAATAAACGGGCGCATTTCCTCGTAAACTTCCGTTTCATCCACCAGGATAATATTGTCCGCCATTTTTTCGATCGGCGCCATGAGTCTTCGCGTCAGACGGTAAGAGTAAAATACACACATCAGAAATACCATCAGGCCGACCGCTAAGATCAGCCCTGACATCGTAGACACCAGATGATAAATACTTCCACTCTCTTTCGCAACACGCACAACGCTCCCATCTTCTTTTCTAAGTGCATAATAAAAGGTATGCTTTGACGACGTAGCTGAGACACGGATTGATTTTCCCTCGCCATTTTTTATGGCCTCCGCAATTTCCGGGCGTTCCTTATGGTTCTCCATGGAAGAAGCATCTTCCATACTGTCATACAGGACCGTGCCATCCGTATCCACGCAGGTGATGCGCAGCCCGTCATTTTCCAGTGAATATGTGATATCCTTCGAAAGTTCATTCGGACTGATCACCGAGACAACATGTGCACTTGCCTTTAAATCATCAAATATCTGTTCCTCCAGAATCTGATAAAAAAGAAACATAGAACAAACGGCAGTCACCACAATGGCGATTGCCGCAATCAACATAAAACCGGTATTAATTCTTTTTTTCATTCGATCATGTACCCACATTCCGCACGGTCTTGATACAGCTTCCTGCTGCCCCAAGTTTCTGTCGCAGTGTTTTGATATGCATATCAACGGTACGGCTCTCTCCTTCGTACTCAAATCCCCATACCTGATCCATAATCTTGTCTCTTGATAAAACAATTCCCTGATTGAGCATCAGGTACTTTAACAATTCAAATTCTTTAAATGTCAGCTCACACAGCTGCCCTGCAACCGTAACGGCATGTTTGTCCATATCCATAAGGATATCTTCATGTATCAGCTGTGAATCTTCATTCATGCGGCTTGTTCTTCGAAGCAGTGCTTTCACACGGGAGATCAGCTCCATGACTCCAAACGGCTTTGTGATATAATCATCTGCTCCAAGATCAAGTCCCTTTACCTTATCAAGCTCACTTGTCTTTGCCGTTACCATAATGACCGGGACATCCGCGGTCGCCTTGTCTGCCCGGATCCTTGTTAAAATATCCAGTCCGTCTTCCCCCGGAAGCATGATATCTAAAAGGATCAGGGATGGGATATTTTTTCCCAGACGCTTAAAAAATGATGCGCTGCCCTCAAATTCTTCCACTTCATAACCGCTGTTTTTGAGCGCATAACGTTCAATTTCACGAATATTAATATCGTCTTCCACTATATAGATCGTTGCCATATTTTTCCTCAATCCCCATTTTTGCGCCCTTAAATCTGATATATCTTCTCGAACTCGTTTAACTGTTTTGTAAACTCTGCGCTCTCCTCTGCATCCAGCTGCTCGGTAAAACTGTGTTCCTCTAACTGGGTATCCTCTAACTGCATCATATATACCGCGATATTCGAACAATGGTCTGCAACACGCTCATAGTTCATTGCAAGATCTGACAATACAAGACCAAGCTCAATGGTACATTTCCCTTTTCTAAGACGCTTCATATGGTTTTTCTTTACTGTCTTGTTTAACTCATCAATGACTTCTTCTAACGGTTCTACCGTACGCGCAAGTGCCTCATCACCATCCACAAATGCGTTCGTGGTACGCTCTAAGATATCACGGAGTGCTGTGCTGTATACCTTCATTTCTTCCTTTGCTTTCTTGGAAAATACAGCGCCCTCTTTATACATCTGCTGTGCATTTTCCACCACGTTGATGGAATGGTCGGAAATTCTCTCAAAATCTGTCAGGCAGTGAAGCAAGGATGTCACTTTCAGACTGTCTTTGTAAGATAAATTCTGGCTGCTTAACTTCGTTAAGTATGCACTGAGTTTATCATCATAGGTATCTACAATATTTTCTTTTGCAATGACATCCTCGATCTTTTCTTCGGAGTACTCATCCAATACGGTCATTGCCTCTAAAAATCCTTCGTGTGTGATCTTCGCCATCTGGTTTGCCAGAGAGTGACACTGCTCAATGGCAAATGCAGGACTGCTTAAGAAGCGATCGTCTAAGATCACAAATACATCCTCTTTCTGATTCTGCTCCTCTTCTGTTTTCGGGATCGTCAAGTAAGCCAGCTTCTCTAATCCCTTTGTAAACGGCAGTAAAACAAGAGTCGCGAACACATTAAATATGGTATGGATCATTGCGATTCCCGCTGCTCCAACGACCTCATTGGTAAACTCAAATCCGATCAGCGCATTGCCTGTATAAAACAATACCAAAAACAAAATCGTACCGATTACATTGAAATAAAGATGTACAAATGCCGTTCTCTTTGCACCTCTGTTTGCCCCGATTGCTGAAATCATTGCCGTCACACAGGTACCGATATTCTGTCCCATGATGATTGGGATCACAGAGCCATAGGTAAATGCTCCTGTTACAGACAGTGCCTGTAAAATTCCGACCGATGCAGAGGAACTCTGGATGATCGCAGTAAGTACAGCTCCTGCCAATACACCAAGGAACGGATTGTGGAACATCGTTAAGATATTCGTAAATTCCGGCACATCTGCAAGCGGTTCTACCGCCCCGCTCATGCTCTCCATACCGTACATCAATACTGCAAATCCAAGTAAGATCTCACCGATATCTTTTTTCTTGTCGCTCTTTTTCGACATACAAAGTATGATACCGATCATTGCAAGGATCGGTGAGAAGGAGGATGGTTTTAACATCTGGATAAAAAAGTTATCCCCCTGCAGTCCACTTAAGCTCAAAAGCCATGACGTTACCGTTGTTCCGATATTTGCACCCATAATGATGCCGACAGCCTGTGACAGCTTCATAATACCGGAGTTCACAAAACCAACCACCATAACCGTCGTCGCCGATGACGACTGGATCACTGCGGTTACACCTGCACCAAGCAACACTGCCTTGATCGGGTTTGATGTCAGAGTCTCTAATATCTTCTCTAATTTACCTCCTGACATCTTCTCCAGTCCGGCACCCATTACATTCATTCCGTACAGGAACAGTGCCAATCCGCCAATGAGGGTCAGTACTCCAAAAATATCCATCTCAATCTCCTTTTGTATGCCGCTTTTCTTATTCTTTACGTTTTTTTGACATATAATTTATTTATACAGCATTTTTCGTCATTTTGCAATTAGCATAAAAAGGAGTATGTAAATTCGACGTCAACTTTATGTAAAATCTATGTAAAATCTCAAAGAAACCATTTATTTTTGTCTATTTTTAATTTTCATGCTGTCCGGTAATGGAATAGATCACCCACTCCGCAATATTGGTCGCATGGTCTCCGATACGCTCAAAATATTTTGCAACCATCAGCATATCCGTTGCCTGCTCCCCATTTTTTACATTCTCATTGATCTTTTTAATGAGCTGCTGTTTGAACTGGTTGAACAGATCATCCACCACATCATCTTCTTTGATGACCCAGTGTGCCATATCCATGTCTTTCTGCACGAATGCATCCACACTCTTGATGACCATGTCAGTTGTTTCTTTTGCCATTTCCTTGATCAGGTCAAGATTGATCGGATCCCCGGTTTCATAAGCAGCGTCCGCCATCAGTATCGTCATTTCCGAAATATCGGATGCATGATCCCCGATACGCTCCATATCCGTGATCATTTTCAATGCTGCTGAGATCAGGCGGAGATCTTTTGCCACCGGCTGCTGCTGCAATAATAATTTCATGCAGAGGCTTTCAATATCGCGCTCCTGATGGTCGATCTCCTCATCAAAGCTGATCGCTTTCTGCGCTTTCTCCACATCCTGTCTGACCAGTGCCGAACATGCCATCTCGATCGCCTGCTCGATCAGGCTTCCCATCTCAATCAATTCATCGTTCAATACCTGAAGCTGTCTGTCAAATCTGTTTCTCATGATTTTCCACTTCCCTCTTTCTTTTCCTGTTATAGATTGCTCTACATTTCTACACTTTTTTCTGTATGTCATGGCTGACCCAGCCCGCAGTATCATCCAAAACGTCCGGTGATGTAATCCTCTGTCCGCTTATCCTGCGGCACGGAGAATAACCGCTCTGTCTCACCCGACTCGATCACTTCCCCTAACAGGAAAAATACGGTCTTATCAGAGACACGGACTGCCTGCTGCATATTATGTGTTACCATAATGATCGTGTACTGTTTTTTCAGTTCAATGACAAGATCCTCGATCTTTGATGTTGAGATCGGGTCAAGTGCTGAAGTCGGCTCATCCATTAAGATGACTTCCGGGTTCACAGCAAGTGCCCTGGCGATACAAAGTCTCTGCTGCTGTCCACCGGACATGCCGAGCGCACTTTTTTTCAGACGGTCCTTTACCTCATCCCAGATCGCTGCATCCCGCAGGGATTTCTCCACGATCTCATCCAACTTTGCCTTGGAGCGGATACCGTGTGTTCTTGGTCCATATGCGATATTGTCATAGATACTCATTGGAAACGGATTCGGTTTCTGGAATACCATTCCGACACGTTTTCTTAAAATGTTGACATCCATGCCGTTGTAAATATCCTCTCCATCCAAAAGAACACTGCCGGTGATCTTACATCCCTCGACCAGATCGTTCATTCTGTTTAAACTCTTCAAAAAGGTGGATTTTCCGCAGCCGCTCGGTCCGATAAATGCTGTAATCTCGTTCGATGCGATCGACATATTGATATTTTTTAATGCATGAAAATCACCATAATATAAATCCAGGTTTGAAATTTTAAATTTTTCTGCCATTTTTTTCTCCATTCTACTGTTTCGGCGCTTCAAATTTTTTTGCGATCAGGGAGGATACCCCATTGATGATCAGTACCACGATAAGAAGTACAACCGCCGTCGCATATGCCTCATTGGTATGCATACCCTCACGCGATAATGAATACATGTGGATCGCTAAGGTACGGCCGGAATCAAAAAATCCTGCAAGGTTTGCAACTGTACCTGATGTATAAATGAGTGCCGCCGTCTCTCCGACGATTCGCCCGATCGCTAAGATAATGCCGGATAAAATACCCGGGATCGCACTCGGAAGCACAATTTTAAATATGGTACGCAGTTTTCCTGCACCGAGTCCGAAACTTCCCTCACGGAATGAATCCGGCACACATAAAAGTGCTTCCTCCGTCGTTCTCATGATGACCGGGAGTACCATGATTGCAAGCGTCGCTGCACCTGCCATCATTGAGTAGCCCCATTTTAATGCTGTCACGAAAAACAACATACCAAAGAGTCCATAAATAATAGAAGGAATACCGGAAAGTGTCTCCGCCGTCACACGGATGATCCCGACTAACTTGTTTCCCTTTTTTGCGTATTCCACGAGGTAGATGCTGCGCCCACACCAAACGGTACGGATAACAAAAGCGCCAGCACCGTCATAAAAAGTGTATTGATCATTGCCGGAAGCATCGACACGTTATCCGAATTATAAGTCCATGCAAACAGCGATGGTTTTAAATATGGGATACCGCGGATTAAAATATAGCCCACCAGAAATACCAGGACACCCACGGTCAGCACTGCTGCGACAAGTACTAAAAGCAGCAATACGAATGAACCCGGATGTTTCGTATATGATTTGATCTTATTTTTCACACTACTTTCCCCTTTCTAATTGTCCTTTGTGCGTCTTTTTAAAATAGAGAAAGAGACATTGATGATGAGGATAAACACAAACAGTACCACACCGGTTGCGATCAGTGCTTCTCTGTGAAGATCCGTTGCGTATCCCATTTCCATTACAATATTTGCCGTTAAGGTACGGACACCTTTAAAAATACTCGATGGAACTCGCGCCTGGTTTCCGGCTACCATCATAACTGCCATCGTCTCACCGATTGCACGTCCGACACCGAGCACGACTGCTGCCATGATACCGGATTTTGCTGCCGGAACGATCACGGTAAAAACACTTCTCTCATGGGTTGCTCCAAGTGCAAGTGCCCCCTCGTAATAGCTGTTTTCCACCGCACGGATCGCAGACTCTGACACACCGATAATGGTCGGCAGGATCATGATTCCAAGCAGGATCGAAGCGGTTAAGATACTGTTTCCATTTCCTTTAAAATGTTCTCTGATAAACGGCACCAATACGACCAGACCGAAAAATCCATATACAATAGAAGGGATGCCTGCTAAGAGATCCACGATCGGTTTTAAAATGCGGTACAGTTTTTCCGGACAGAAGCGGGCCATAAAGATTGACATCAGTATTCCCACCGGGACTCCGATTAAAAGTGCTCCTCCGGTTACATAAATACTTCCTAAGATCATCGGAAAGATTCCGAATATATTATTGGTCGGTTTCCATACTTTTCCCGACAAAAACTGCCATACACCGATTTTCTGCATTGCCGGAAATCCGTTTGCAAACAAGAACACACAGATTAAGGCTACCGCGATAATGGATATGACTGCCGTAAAGAGGAAAACGCCTTCCATTACTTTTTCTTTGATATGATTCATTATTTTTCTCCAGACTGATAAAAAGTTGTGTACGTTATTTATGTAAAGACCGGCAGAGTAACTGTCTCTCCCGGTCTTTACCTGATGTTTTATAATAAGGAATTCTATGAAATATGTTGTTTGTATCTGTCTGTATTACTCTGTAACGCCATCCCAGGATGTAATTTCGCCTGTGTAGATGCCTTTGACTGTATCTTTGGAAAGATCTGCAGTCGGGTTGTCGTTGTTTACGATGACTGCGATACCATCCATTGCGATCACGGTTGCTGTTAAGCCGCCCTCTGTCTCAGAATCTTTTAATTCACGGGAAGCCATACCGATATCACAGGTTCCATCCATAGCTGCTGTCATACCTGTGGTGGAATCGCTTTCCTGGATCTCGATCTCTGCACTGCTGTTGACTGCGACATATGCCTCTTTTAATTTTTCCATAACAGGTGTTACGGAAGAAGATCCTGCTACAACAACTTTTCCGCTTGCGCCGTTTGACTCGAATGCTACTGCACCGTCATCTACCGGGATGTATTTATTATCAGAAATAACTGCCTGTCCGTCTGCACTCATGATAAAGTTGATAAAATCCTGTGCCACATCGCTTGGTGTTCCTTTGGTTGCAATATTAAATGGTCTTGCGATCGTGTAATCTCCGCTCTTGATATTATCTACGGTAGCTTCTGCTCCATCGATGGAAACTGCTTTTACACTGTCGTTTAGGGAACCAAGTGATACATATCCGATGGAGTATTCATCACCTGAAACTGTTGTTAACATAACGTCGGTACTGTTTGTGATGATTGCTTCATCGGTTGTATTATCAATTTTCTCACCGGCATCATTTTTCTCTTCCACACCGAACAGCTCGATGAATGCTCCTCTTGTACCGGAACCATCCTCACGGGATACAACGTTGATGTACTCGCTGTTGTCAAAATCTCCGGTTGCTGCTGATGCTGAATTTGCAGCTGTCGTATCTGGTGTAACATCTGCTGACTGATCTGCTGAACTGTCCGCTGCATCTGCACTTGCATCTGTATTTGTATCTGCTCCGGCATTTGCACTTGCATTTCCACTGTTGCCACAGCCTGCGATCATGCTGGCTGCCATCATACCTGTTAATAACATACACATTACTTTCTTTTTCATTTTCTTAATCCTCTCTTTTTTCAATTTGCAGGGCGTCCATCCTGCTGTTTTCTTTTCATTTTCTTTTGACAGTTTTTACTTTACGGCACTTATGTAAAATACATGAGAGAGGTTTGGTAAAATGTATGTAAAATAATGGTAAACGTTTCGCTTACTTTTTCTCGATCTGTCTGCGCAATTCCAACATCTGATTGTCTACTTTTGCGATCACATCGGAATAATCTTTGGTTGCACGCTCCACATTTTCAATCTGTCCGGCATTTTTCTTATAACACATCTGATTATCAAGCTCTGCCCAATAGTCCATGGCAAAAGAACGGATCTGTATCTCCACCCTTATTTCCTTTGTCTTTTCCAGATAAGTGACCGGAACACCCACGATCAGATGGATACTCTGGTAACCGCTCTTTTTGGGATTTTTCACATAATCCTTTTCTTTGAGCAGCGTGATGTCCTTCTGCTTTTTTACATAATCTGCCACACGGTAAATATCATCACAAAAAAAACAGACGACGCGGATCCCGGCAATATCGTTTAAAGTATCTACCGCAGCCTGAAACGTTACTTCCCTGCCCTTTCGCATCAGCTTTTTGGCAATACTGTCCGTCTGTTTGATCCGTCCCGTCATAGTACGAATAACCTGACGGCCAAATTGCTCCGTCAGGTCCGCATTGATCATTTTTAATTTTGCCTGCACCACATCCATCGCATATGCGTAAGAAAGTCTTACCATAGGTGCTTCGATCTGTTCTTTTAATTGTTTTTCCATGAGCAAGGTATCTGCTCCCGCTAAAGTCTCTTTTATTCCTATGCGTTTTTTCTGATTTTTAGAATCTTTCTTCTGCAAAATCCATATCTCCTGGTTCGTAATCATCCTCATATCCATAGTCATAGTCATAGTCATAGTCATCATAATCATTTTCCGTTTTCGCTTCGAACTCATCCCTAGTTCTGCTTACCGCCAAAGACCGCTTTTCCCTTCTCTGCATTGTCTGTGACCGGATCTTAAAAATAACAAACCCGGTCACAAACATTGACGCGATCACGATAACACCCGCTTTTGAAGTGTGGTCATTCCCTGCTATAAAGATCAAACCGGAATTTTAATCCGCTCCAGATTCTTTTTCCTCATCGGCGTTTCCTCTAACGTGGGTATCTGTGCATGTTCATACTCCGGATGTGTACGGTTAAAATTATGTTTGATCAGCTTCGCGTAGGTATAATCTTTTACCCAGCCGCTTCCATCACTCACTCGGTCGATCGTTTCATCGTGGATGACAACAAGTTCTCCGTCTTTTGTGAGCTGCACATCCAGTTCAATTCCATCTGCACCCATCTCTACCGCTTTCTCAAAAGCTGCCATTGTATTTTCCGGTGCATAACCGCTCGCACCGCGGTGCCCCCACACGAGTGTTCTTTCCATCTCTGCTCCATTCCTGCCGGTTTCTTCCATCTGCGCACTAAATCCGCCTGTCCGGCATCGATTCTTTTATTTCTCTCATCTTTACCCTATATCCTAAGCGGATATTGTAAAATGGGTGTGGGGGTTTATGTAAAAAATGGGTAAAAAAATACAGAACCACGTTTTTGTGATTCTGTAATATACCTTATAATGTTGTTGGCACAAATAGTGCGTTCAGGTTTATTGATTGACAAATTGCGCAAAGCCGTGCCTGTTTTGTTCCGTTGTCCGAAAATAAGAAAAGCTAAGCCTGCCTGTTTTACTTTTTCTCGGAGTGACGTGAACGGCGTTCAACGAGCCATCCTTGGCTCGAGAAGCCTTGTTCTGCCATCCGTGGCAGAACATCACTGTGGATAGACAGGCAGACTAAGATTTTCTAATTTTCTCCCAAAGTCACAAAAGCATTCTCGCTTTGCGCAATTTGTCAGCCGCCAGGTTGTGAAGCACTATTTGGTTTTAACATCATATATTTTGATGCCGGAATTCCTTTAATCCTTATGCGCCGCCTCATAAACGTTATAGCAGGCTGCCGCTCCGATCACAAGCACTGCGCCAATGACTGCCGTGCGCCCGATTGTCTCACCGCAGAAGATCGCAACTAAAATTGGATTTAAGATCGGCTCTAATGTAGAAGTTAAGGATGCCGTGACCGGCGAAACACGATCTAGGCCCCTCGATAAAAAGATGTAGATAATCCAAACTGGATCACACCGAGAAGGATAATACAGATCCATGCCTTCGCAGAATGATCGGTCTCCCCCAAAACGAAGGCAGTCCGATGCTAAGGCTGATCACATGGGATGCCAGCAATGACGATTCAAAATCAGCTCCCGGAAAACCTTTCATCATCATAACCAGCGCATAGGTAAATCCCGAAAATACCGCAAGCAGATTTCCCGCCATTCCCCCGGCGCTCAGGGAATCTAAAAAGAAGCATAAGATACCGGCAAACACGACCGCACATGCCACCACTGCCGCTTTTTTCGGTTTCTTCTTATATAATGCCCACATCAGCAGAATCACAAAGATTGGTTCTGTAAACTGAAGCACGATCGCATTTGCCGCCGTTGTCATCTTTGTTGCTGAAACAAACGTTAAAGCCATAGCCGTATTGCAGACGGCTCCAAACAACACCGTTTTGTTCCATACAAACTTTCGTTTTGTGATGACCATATATGATGCGATCAGCATAAATGAAAAAATACTGCGGATTCCCTGGATCGTGATGGAACTCCACGGAATCGACTTTATCAGAACACCTCCGGTGCTGAAACATACTGCAGAGAGCAGCACATAGATGGTTCCCTTCATACTTCTTTATCTAATTGTTTTTCCTGCATTTTATTCTCCCTCCCATTTTACCGCATTCCCAGCGCAAGCAGCACAAGTACCGCGAGAAAAATGATATTTGCCAGATGAAACCACAACAGATAATACCCCTTCGTGCGGTTATAATTATGCGCATATATTTTATAGGAGATCAGGCTCGCCATGGAGGCGATCAGTGTGCCAAGTCCCCCTAAATTTACACCAAGCAAAAGCTGCTTTAAATCACCCGAAAAACCGGACAATAACAGTGCCGCCGGAACATTGCTGATCACCTGGCTTGTGGCAATTCCCACCAGAAGTTCCCTTCCGTTAACCAGTGAATGCAGTACTTCCTGAAACGCCGGCAGCCGTCCGATATTTCCTGTAAAAATAAAGAAAGCGATAAACGTAAAGATCAGGCAGTAATCCACCTGCCCAGTACTTTTCTATCTGATAAAAACACAGACACAGCCACCGCCGCAAGCAAAATATATACGCAGGATCCTTGCCACGACCAAAAGCGCCATAAGGAATAAAACCGCATACATGCCGGTCAGTTTTTTGTTCATTTCCTTTTTTTCTTCCGAAAAATGACAGTCTGTCAATCTGATTTTTCTTTTTCTTGCACTTAAAACGAAAATCGTCAGGGCAAGCAGCACACCGGAAACAACCGTATACGGAAGCATCAAGACAAGAAACTCCCCAGCATTCATTTCTGAGAGATTATATAAATACAAATTCTGCGGATTTCCAATCGGAGTCAGCATACTTCCAAGGTTCGCCGCTATGGTCTGAAGCACGATGACCGGCACCATAAGGCGCTCCTGCCCGCATTTTTGCAGCGTGAGAAGTGCAAACGGAACAAACGTCAAAAGCGCAACATCATTGGTAATGACCATGCTTGAAAAGAAACACAGAAAAACAAGAACAAATGCCAGCTGCGCCGTATTTTCGTATGCGCAAGAAGCCGCCGCCCGATCCCATCAAAGATTCCATTATTCTGCACGCCCGCCATAATGATCATCAGCGAGAGCAGGATCCCAAGCACACGAAAATCAATATAATCGATATATGCCTGATCCGGATGCACAAAAAAAGCGGATATTACCGCTAAAATGGCTGCAACGACCAGCACTGTTTCTTTTTTTACAAATGCTATGATTTTCTCTTTCATATATATGACACCACCCATAAAACCTACCTGTCTATTCTAATCACTTTCCCCCCGGATGTAAACAAAAAAAAGCGCATGATTCGTCTGCTTCTGTACACACTATAAAATAACAGACACATAGCTATGTAAAATCACATTTGCTATGTAAAATCAAACTTTTGTATATGAGTGAATCAATAAAATGCGTGAATATAGCGCAAGAATGGAGCATATGATGTACACCCCAGTTACACTTCCGGTTACAAATGAATACGGTTATTTTGAAATACGGTTAGAGAGCATCGGCGGTCTCGGCGCAAATCTCTGCGGAAAAATGCTCGGCGAACTCGGTGCCTTATACCTTTCCTTAAACTCCTTAAGTTTTTCCAGCTACGGATCTGAAAAACGAGGTTCACCGGTAAAATCCTATATCCGCTGGAGTCCCGCTTCCCATCCACTGCGCATCAACAGCCCGGTATTACAACCGCATGTACTTGGCATTTTTCACGAAGGCTGATCGGGACTTACCCAGTATTAGACGGGATTTCCGCCGACACAAAAATTGTTTTAAATACACCTTTATCCTGTGATGAAACGGCAGAAAAATACAATATTCCAACTGGAACGCTGTATTGTCTGGACGCACTCTCCATCGCCATGGAATCCAGATCCCGCATTAACATGGTTATGCTCGGTGCGATTGCCAGAGCGTGTCCTTTTATCCCGATGGATTCCATTGAAACACTCTGCAAAAATACTATTGGGAAAAAATATCCGGCACTGATCGGGGCAAATCTGCAGGGTTTAAAAATGGGGTATGAAAAAACAGCTGAAAAAAAGATTCCTGACAGAACTGCTTCCCCTTCTCTCGCAAAAGAAACTTATATCTGGGGCTACAAAAACGCCCCGATAGGCGGGATCAATACACGCCCCGGCAGCACGGTATCAAATGACCTCTCCCCCTCCCGCGAAGGTTATATTCCCCTCTTTTTGCAGGATCGGTGCATCAACTGCGGACTCTGTGATTCTACCTGTCCGGATATGGTATTTCAGTTTGCACCAGGAACTTATAAGGGGAAAGAGGCAATGGTCAACCAGGGACTTGATTACAGACACTGCAAAGGCTGTCTCCGCTGCGTGGATGTCTGTCCGACTCACGCTCTGGTAAAAGCAGAAGAAAAAGATTACCCGGACAAGCCGCATTCCATGCCGGATCAGGATCTGCTGCCAGACTCTGTCCGGTACCAGAAGACCGGCGCAAATTCCTGGATCACCAGTGATTCTTATCTTGATGAAAAACGTATTGACGGAGGTATCGTATAATGTCAGATCAGCAACAATCAACAACACAGGCTTTTCCATCATCGGATCAGCAGCAATCATCAACACAGGCTTTCGTAAAGAAAACCGCTGCCCAGCGCAAACTTTACGAAAGTGGAAATGAGCTTGCCGCCTACGCAGCAAAGCAGATCAATTATCATATCATGGGATATTATCCGATCACCCCCTCCACACAGATTGCGGAAAATCTCGATCTTTCGGGTGCAAGAGGCGAGCACAACATCCGGCTGATCGCCGCCGAGGGAGAACACAGTGCCGCCGGTATCTGTTACGGTGCTTCGGCGGGCGGCGGACGCGTATTTAATGCCACCAGCGCCAACGGTCTGCTCTATGCCTTAGAGCAATTTCCGGTTCAGTCCGGCACACGCATGCCGATGGTCATGAATGTCGCCTGCCGTACCGTCTCCGGCCCTCTGTGCATCAAAGGTGATCACAGCGATATCATGTATCTTTTAAATACCGGCTGGATCATTCTGTTTGCGGATGACCCGCAGATGGTCTACGACTTCAATCTGATTGCCTTAAAACTTGCCGAAAAAGTGAATCTCCCGGTTGTCGTTGCCTTTGACGGTTTCTTTACCAGCCATCAGAAACAAAAATGCATGGTCTTTTCTGAAGATGAAACCGTACAGCACTTTATCGGGAAAAAACTCTCCTGTGACAATCCCGAAATCTCCGCTTTTGCCGGAAATGACTCCACCGGGGAGAATCGTTTTTACAGTGTACTCGACCTGAATCACCCGGTCTCTGTCGGCTCCTATATGAATGAACCGGATATCATCAACAACAAATATCAGCTTTTTCTCGCCATGGAAGAAACACGAAAAAAACTTCCCATACTGTTTGATGAATTCGCCTCCCTCTCCGGAAGAATGCACACTTTTTGCCGCGGATATATGTGTGAAGATGCAGATATTATCCTTTTTCTGCTCGGTTCCTCTTTTCACACAGCCACAGTTGCAGCAGATACGCTGCGCAAAGAGGGCATCCGCGCTGGCGTCGTCACATTAAATGTGCTTCGTCCATTTCCATCTGACGAATTACGCCATCTCTGTATGCATGCAAAGACGATCGTTGCTGCAGACCGTCAGGACAGCTACGGCGCCGGCGGCGGAAATATGTCCTTAGAACTGCGCGCCGCCCTGCAGGATATCACGGATTCCACACACCCGATCCGGTACTGACCCGCATTTACGGACTTGGCGGGAAGGATTTTTTTGTGGAGGATGCTGTTGCGCTGTTTCGTGAGGGACTTTCGCCTGATGCCAGGGCTTTTGATTACTATGGAATCACACCGGTACGACAGAAAATTGCCCACAGCCACAGTATTATGCACCCCTCACCAAAGATCGCCAGTCGCCCGGTGTCACAACCTGCACTTTCGATCCTGCAACCGGAAAAATGCTTGTAAAAGGTGGATTGATCAAAGACGCCACCGCCATGCCCAAGCGGATCGCCCCGGGAATCGGAACCTGTCCCGGCTGCGGTATACCGGTCAACTTAAATCTCCTGTTAAAAGGGATCGAAGGAAATGTGGTCTTTCTGTTCCAGACCGGCTGCGGCATGGTGACAACCACTGCCTACCCAAAAACGGCATTCCGCATCCCATATATCCACAACCTGTTTCAAAATGGAGCTGCTACTTTAAGCGGTCTGGTGGAAGTATTTGAGGAACGGCAAAAACGCGGGGAATATCCCAAAGGCGAGATCACATTTATCATGGCAAGTGGTGACGGCGGCATGGATATCGGCATGTTCTGCACTCGGAACGGCACTGCGCAGACATCATCTGCTCTTATTTGAATATGACAACGGCGGATATATGAACACCGGTTACCAGCTTTCCTACTCTACCCCGATGGGTGCGAAAAGCTCCACCTCCCACCTCGGAAAAACACAGTACGGAAAGACCTTTTTCCACAAAGACATGCCCCAGATCATGGCCGCGACCCACCTCCCTATGTGGCAACCGTCGCCGAGTCGAACCCACATGATTTTATCAAAAAGGCTGCAAAAGCAGCTGCCTATGCAAGGGAATTCGGCACCGCCTATGTAAAAGCGCTCTCCGCCTGCCCGCTCAACTGGAATGACCGTCCGGACACAGAACGAAAAGTCATTGCTGCCGCCGTAGACTGCTGTTATTTTCCGCTCTATGAAATCGAACGCGGCATCACATCACTGAGCTATGATCCAAAAAAATCGCATAAAAAAATCCCCGTCACGGAATGGTTTTCCATGATGGGGCGCACGAAACATCTTGCCACCGAAGAATATAAATCGGTTGCAGACCAGATTCAGGCAGAAGTCGACAGACGCTATGAACGTCTGGCAGCATGTGCCGAACATCCGCTATTGTAATTTTTACGTCAATGATTTGACCACCGACACAATTCCTGCGATTACAAGCAGTATCAGTGCAATATAAACCAGTCCTGAAACAAATAACCCGATCAAAAACAACGGGAAGATAATGATCGTAAGTAAAACTTTTAAGATCCCCCAGGATGCCTTGAAAGCAAGCAGGATCAATTTTCCAAATACGGCAAACATTAAAATAATAAACAATGCTGTTAACATAGTCTTTTCTCCTTATCATGCAGATTTTTCATACAGTGATTAATTCTATGTTAACAGTTGTCTGTCTAATGTCAAGTACCTGCTTTAACCTCTGCGAAACCATGCTTTCATCACATCAAAAATCTGAACCAGTTCCTCTTCCTCTATAATGTAAGGAACCATGGAATACATGTACTTTAAGAACGGACGGCAAAAGACTCCTCTCTCATATGCAAACTGCTGGAATCCCTCAAGGGCTGCTCCATCATGCACTTCCACACAGGTACAGCCGCCCATAATACGCACTTCTTTGATCCTCGGATCCGTAAAGCCGTCCATCTCACGGTGTGAGATTTCTTCGATGCGTTTGATCTTCCCCATATAATCTTCCCGCTCGAAAATTTCGATTCCTTTGAGTGCCACGGCACAGGCAAGTGCATTTCCCATAAAGGTCGGTCCGTGCATCAGTGCATGACGGTCATTATCGCTGTAAAATGCATCAAATACCTTGTGGTTTGCCACTGTCACCGCATGACCGATATACCTCCGGTCAGTGCCTTTCCGAGCACTAAGATATCCGGCAGTACCAGATCTGCCACAAAACGGCTGCCGGTTCTTCCAAATCCCGTTGCAACCTCATCAAAGATCAAAAGTACATCATACGCATCACACAATTCGCGTGCGCGTTTCAGGAAAGAAATATCATACATCCGCATTCCGCCTGCGCCCTGCAGCAGCGGTTCCACGATAAAACAGTTCAATTCGTCATGATATTTCTCAAATGCCTCCTCCAGTGCCGCGATTTCGGTCGGTATATGAACCACACCCGTTTTTTCTTCAAATGCGAAATGATAATCCTCATCATCCCCCACTTCCATCGCCTTAAACGTATCCCCGTGGTAAGCATGCTCTAATGCAAGCACAAGCGGACGTTTTCTGCCCTGATTTGTATTGTACTGTAATGCCATCTTTAAGGAGACTTCCACCGCAACACTTCCGGAATCCGAGAAAAAGCAGTAATCCAAATCTCCCGGTAAATACTCCTGCAACTTACCCGAAAGCTTCTGCACCGGCTCATGTGTCAGTCCGCCAAGCATGACATGGCAGAAATGATCTGCCTGTTCTTTGATGGCAGCCGTCAGTTCCGGGTGTTTATAGCCATGGATCATACACCACCAGGACGATACCGAATCGATCAGTTTCTGATCTTTCGTATAAAGATAAACACCCTCGGCATCTAAAATTTTATAAGGTTCCCGCATTGTTTTCATCTGTTCGTAAGGATACCAGATCATATTTTTACTCCTCTTTTATTCTGTTCTCAACTACTTAACAGTCTGCTGCCAGATAGCTGCAAAATTTCATACATATCAACTTTACTCATATAATCCCGCAAGTGCTTTCACATCCATCTTAAGTTCCGTGTCCCCGTCCTGTACCTTCGCAAGTGTCGGCAGTCCGGTCATATATTCGCACATAAAGATGTTATCGTCCTCCATCACATCCCCCGGATGATAATGGTTGAATATGATTCCCTTTAACGGCAAATGATGTGCCTTCATATACTCTGCCGTCAGCACAACACTGTTGATCGTGCCAAGCCCGGCATCTGCGATCAGGATACTGGAAAGTCCAAGCTCCGACACCACATCTTCAAGCTGGATCTTTGCCTCATCAAAACAGATCGGGCACAAAATACCGCCGCTGCCCTCCACGGTCACATAATCATATTTATCACATACTGCCCGGTAGCCATCTCTGACCACAGCCATCTCCACCGGATGTCCCTCGATCCGTGAAGCAAGATGCGGTGAATATGCATGTTCATATACATAAGGACACATTTCCTCAAGCGGCTGTGTAATCCCCGATATTTTCTGCACAAACAGGGCATCTCCGGGGATCAGTGAGCCGTCTGCCCTGCGGTCATTTCCACTCATTGCCGCTTTATAATATGCCGCTGACTTTCCCTCTTCTGCCAGCTTTTTTACGATCAGCCCGGTCACATAAGTTTTTCCGATATCCGTCCCGGTACCCGTGATAAATAAAGCTTTGCTCATATCCATCCTCTTTTCTGTATTCTTTCCTTCCACATAACAAGGACATTTCTTTTCCATATGACGATTCTTACTATGCCTCTGACTTTTCTTCTTTCCAGTACTCCGGTGTCACATCACGGCCTAAATCTTCTAACAGCCGTCTGTCGCTGCGGATCGTTGCGCATGCCACCGTCGTCAGCATATTTCCGGTAATGGATGCGGATGCTCCTGCCTGGAATGCACTCTCCCCATCGTTTGTCAAAAGTGCTCTTCCCGCAGCAAGACGGATATTGGCATCCGGGTTGATATAACGGAAAAATGCGATCGTGCGCAAAATATCAGCCTCTGACAGTCTTGGCAGATGTTCTAACGGTGTTCCCGGTATCGGCATCAGCGCATTGATCGGAATCGAGTCGATTCCAAGCTCTGCAAGACTGACCGCCATATCCAGTCTGTCCTCCCACGTTTCTCCCATGCCGATGATTCCGCCGGAGCAGGCGCACATTCCCTCTGCCTTTACTTTTTTCAATGTTTCGATCTTCATATCATAGGTATGTGTTGTGCAGATATTTGGAAAATTACGTCTGGATGTCTCTATGTTGTGATGATAGCTGGTAACACCCGCCTCATGCAGTCTGTGCAGCTGTTCTGCAGAAAGAAATCCCATGGAGGCACACAGATCGATCTTACACTCTTTTTCATCGTCTCATATGCATGGATCGCCTTGTCAAATTCCTCTCCCGTCAGCGCTCTTCCCGCTGTAACGATCGAAAAACGATCAACGCCTTCCCGCTCATTCATTTTGCATGCTGCCAGAATCTCTTCCTCCGGAAGGAAATCATACTCCTCACAGTTTGTATGATGGTGTGCCGACTGTGCACAGTATTTACAGTCCTCCGGGCATCTTCCGCTGCGCCCGTTGATAATTGAACACAGATCTACTTTATCCCCAATCCGTGCTTCCCTGATCTTATCTGCTCCCTTACAGAGCTCTAAAAGATCACAGGTCAGGAAAAATGAAAGGTCATCTTCCCTTGTGATTCTTCTTCCGTTAATAATTTCTTCCGCTAATGTAAGTGCATTCATTTCTTTTTCTCCCGCTTATCTTTCGGATACTGCGCATAATCCCAACGCAGATCCATGTATTTGTATCTCATGAACCATATCTGCTGCAACATCTTTAAGATCTTGCCCGCACTGCCTCATAAGCAAGCACCGGTCTGACACGCTTTGCCACCACTGCCCCAAGAATACTTAAGGCAATGTCCCCCGGCACCGCTAAAACAAAGCAGTACAAAAACAGTGGTCCTGCCGCAATCGGCGTATTAATCACAAAATTACAGATGATATAGTAATAAATCATACCGACTGCATAGACACAAAACAGTCCTGCCAGATTTGCCAGAAGGTACCGTGCAATGGTCTTTTTTTCCATATGTTCCGCAATCCATCCAGTCACAAATGTACCCACTGCAAATCCGATGATATATCCAAAACTGGGTTTAAACACATACCACAGTCCGCCGCCCTCCGAAAAAATTGGAAGACCAGCCAGCCCAAGCAGCATGTACGAAAGTACAGACACCGTTCCCAGTCTTGAACCAAGCAGCAGACCTGCCAGCATCGTAAACAGGTACTGCAGGGTAAATGGCACGACCGGTATCGGAATTTTGATAAATGCCCCGACTGCAATCAGTGCAGTAAATAATCCACAGTAAATTACGCCCTTCGTTTTCATTTTTGTTAATCTCCGCTCATCTTATAGTTAACAATATTACTCAAAAAAGAGTGTAATGTCAACTTTTTATTTTCATCAAGTTAACATTGCACACTTTTCAACAATCAAATCACTCTGTTGTTTCCAACATTAGAATGCACATTCTTCCGTTATAAATGAAAATCATCTATATCTCCATCAGCCTTCACCTGTCATATCCGGCATCTGCTGCACACTTTCGGATCACTTTCGGAATATTCGCCTGATTATAGGAAAGCACCTCTATCTTCACTCCCATTGCGTATTCCTCTTCCCCTTCAAGCTTCTGCTCGCCACCCTTTATCACAACTTTTGGCCGTTTCACATCAAAACTGTATTCCATTCCTGTCAGAACACCGGATTTATTAATGGTATATGCGATCCGCTCATTCTGATAGCCTGTTTTCTGATACTGTTGGTAATAGACGGACATCTTATCCATCTGCTCCGTATCGTCTTCCACCTCCATACCAGCCGGTTCTATAAGATCAAGCGCCTGATCTCTTTTTTCTTTCAACTGCTGCCCTGATAATGAAAAATGATCTGCGTCGCCCCGTCATCTAAATCTACACATTCCGCAGAAACAACGTCCTCCTCACGGTAGCCAGGATTCGTAAGTGCCTGATAATTTGGAATGTCCGTCTCGTACTGTAGCCATTCCATTGGCTCCAGACTCCTGCCTGGTAAGAATTGACCGTAACCCCATCACAAAATTCCTTTAAAAACGTCATGGCACCATCGGCATCCGTATTCTTATACTCCGCTGCCCAGGTTTCATCTAACAGGTCAGCCCAGATCTCCTGCGTCTGCTGCACAATGTCCTGGCTCCCGGAATAACTGTTCGTTACCAGATAATGCACATTATTCACTCTGCGCAGTCCCCGCATGCCGTCTAAGACTTTTCCTGTCTCCTCGCTTGCGACTCCGCCTGCAAACATGCTCTCCAAAAATAATACCCCGGAAAAAATAGTGACTGCAACTGCCCGAACTGATTTTTTATCCATAGGCTCCTCCGATCTCTCATCACGATCCCATTCGTGGTTTTTCCTGCACCATTTCATGGTATCATCATTTTCCATCAAATACAATCGTTTATCAGTCCCAGCCGCTCAAACGCATGCAAAATTCCATCCTCATCAATATGATCCGTCACCATGTCTGCCAGCCGCTTTACCTCATCCCGCGCATTTCCCATCGCTACGCTGATCCCGGCGTACTCCATCATCTGAAGATCGTTCGGTCCGTCACCGATCGCAATACAGTTTTCCCGTGAAATGCCGACATGGTTCAGATACCGCTCCATGCCTGTTGCCTTGTTAATGCCATTGATCCCGATCTCGCCCGCAAAATCACCCATTCCGTCCAGACTAATCGCCACTGCATCAAAATATGGTTCCATGTCCGCATGAACCTTTGCGACCGGAAACGGTGCGCCGTAATAAATGATCTTCTCATTTTTTTCGTTTTTCCATGGCTCCTCGGTCAGGTGCATCCGTCCGATCAGGCGGTCTAAGCGCTCTTTACTCATTCCGGCATTCCGGTAAACCTTTAACATGCCGTCGCAGCTTCTCTGGTTTAACACCACGCCGTCATCCGCCTGATAGCAGAATAAAAATCCATTACTCTCTAAATAGTCAAAACTGCTTTTTCTGTGCTCCTCATCAATATATGCATGATAAAACTCTTTTCCCTCGTCCTCCACAAAAGCTCCGGCTCCGCCGACGATCCCGGAAAATCCAAGTTCTAACAGTGCGTCATAGATCTGAAAACGGCTGCGCCCGCTGCATACCACCATCCGGTGGCCGTTTGCCTGCGCCGTACGGACTGCGTACTGTGCGGACTCCGGGATCTCGCCTTTTTCGTTGACCATTGTTCCGTCTACATCAAGAAATACTACCTTTTTATCCATTCTACCACTCTGCCAGTCTGCAGATATTTTACTGGCTGATCCTTTCTGTTACCTATGTATTTATTTCAGTCTGTAAATATAGCATATCTAAATTTGCTTCTTATGAGTTAACTATAACTTTCAACTAGCACATATTTGTTACAACAATTAAATATAACGCCAATGATTTCGCAACAAACAAATATTTTTTAAAAGCCTTAGAAACATTTATTATAATTATATTAAAAATAATTATTCTATTGATCAATTTTATAAAGCTTTAATAATCCCCCCTTATCTATATTTATTCCACTTGATTTCAATCCATTTCCTCTTATATCATACAGTTTACATAATCTTTCCTTTTTCTCTTCATTACTACCATAATGTATAGCTCTATGACAATTTGGACATATACAAACTATATTTTCCTCTCTGTCAATATTAACCGGTAGAAAATTTTCCTGATTCGACATAGGTATAAGATGATGTGCTTCCATATATTGTTTCCCTTTACTATTAATAAATGAAATATGTCTATCATCAATTTCACAAGCATACCCATGCTTTTTTATTACTGTCTTTGCTAATCTTGTATTTGTCTTATAGCGACTGCTACTATTTTCATTTAATTCTGGTTTTCTATTATTTGCCGCATCTACATCTGCCTGTATTGAATAACCTTCGCTTTCATCTACTTTCTTTTGAAAATATTATCATATTGTTCATCAGATTCAAGAACATTTTTACCTGTTTTCATAAGTCCTATTTCAAAAAATTCATTAATAATTGACATTGGCGTATTTCTTATTTTATTATCAACATCTGATTTGTATTTAAAATGTAGTTCTAAAAAATAATATCTTCCATAGCATACATCTAATAAATATCCCACGTTTTCTTCAGTAATTAATTTGTCATATATTGCATCTAATAAAGCATCTGAATCAGAATAAAACTCTAACATTTTATCTTTTGTAAACTGATGTTCTACCTTAGTTGACAGCAAATAATTATACTCTTTCATAAAATACAGCATAATTGCTATCTCAAAATTTGAACACCGTATTTCATTTTTAAAAACAAACGGCTTTGAAAAGATATTTTGCAAACATTCTTTTCTGAATTCTTTATCTTTTTCAAATCTAATTAAATACTGCCTTTGTTGTTCATAAAAATATTCTTTTCCATTTTTTATCAATTCAGGAAATTCTTCTGTATTAAACTCAATATACTGATTTATAAATTCGACAACTTTCTTTTTAAAGGTTGGTGTATCATTCATAATACTTGATCCAGCATTATGTACTGCTTGCTGACCTACACCAAATAAATTATACCCTTTTAAAGCTAAGAACTTTCCATAATTCATTCTTGGTGGCTCTTGAATTTCTATCAAATTTCCATCTACTAAATACTCTATCACTCTATTTTCCTCCCTACACATCCATATACTCAATTAAAACATTTTTATTACATTCTTTAATTATATTATTCACACGTCTTTTAATTATATTATATGGTTCTAAATGCTTTTCAACAATGATACAATTTCTATTATTTTTCAAGCAAACATCTATCGTTGTCCCACTTCCTCCAAATAAATCTATTACCAAATCGCCTTTATTAGTTGTTATATTAATAATCCATTCCAATAATTTTTCTGGTTTCTTTGAATCCTTAAAATCGCAACCCTCACCTCCCTCTTTATATATATTAGGAACTATTTCAGTATAATCTAAATCATTAGTTGGAAGAATTGGCCTTCCTGCACATAAAGTTGATTGAAAATAAACACCACTATTACGTTTATCACTTTGTGTCTGAAACCATCTATAACCCAATCCCTCATTTTCCAAACCATACACCTTAACAAGCTTATCACTTCCTAATGAACGCAAATTATTTTCAAACCACTCGCCAGACCAATTTGCTGTTTTTAGTTTACCCGCTATTATATACCTCCTCAAATTAGCTTCTGACGGTTCCACTTTGGCAATTTCATACATTCCTTTATCATATATTTCAACTTGTTTACCATTAATCTCTTCTTTTCTACAATTTTCGTTTAAAATTCTAATTTGATAACAAAATTTTTCAATATTTGCTGGTTTATTCTCACATATAAAACGCTGATGTTTGTTTTTTCGATAGATTAGCAAATATTCATATACATCATGAAAAGTTGCATTTATCATAAGTTGTCTCTCTTTATGTCGAATTTTTACAGGAAATAAGCCAATAAAATTTTCATCTCCAAAATATTCATCTACAATTCCCTTTAAATTAAATAATTCTGTTTGATTTATTGAAATGGCCAAAAATCCTTCATTACTTAACATCTCATATGAATAATTAATTATATTACTAATAAAAAGCGACCACAACATATTACTATCATTGTAATATTTTCTAGCTCCCCTATTTCTTTTTGAATTATACGGTGGATCAAGATAAACCAATTTTGCCTTACCCTTCACTTCTTCCCTGTGTTTCTTATAAAAATCACAAGAATCACCTTTATATACTTTATACATAAATATCTTCCTCTCACATTCAAATTAAAATCTTATTTGATTTTATCATAAATACTTTGTTTACTCCACTGCGAAATTCTAACGTATCAGCACAATAACTCCCAATGCCTTTTTCTTACAAAAAGCACCTGAAAATCTATCCAAAGATATAATTTTCAAGTGCTATTCTCCTTTTACAGATTCTCCATATTCATTTTTTACTGCCGGATATCCACCAGCCCCTGCGCTAAATCCTGCTCCGTAAACATATATGTGCTGCCGGAAGTACCGGTATTCAGATAAAGATACGGCAGTGCATCTTCATCCACAACAAACCCCACATGCAATATCTTTGTCTCCCCGGCTTTGATGCTGCCAAAATAATTATTTCCCCTCTCTCCGCCGGTCACATCGTAATATGCCATCTCTTCACCATACTCTAAACTGCTGCTGTCCGCCTGGACTGTATCCCATGCATCCCCCTCTTTTGGCTGTTCCCCGCCGCAGATCTCGTAAACTTCGTTTTCTTCCCTTATCTTCATGACCGAACTAAAGAATAAAACATCCGTCAATTCTGTTTCCCCGGCATTGGTATACTCTAATGTAACGTATACCAGTTTCCGTGGTACCTCCCTGCTGCTTATGACCTCATCGAGCGTATTGATGCCGTCTCCGGCTTTGATGTAAGAAATCGTATCCGGAAGAAGTTTTCCATTTTCATCCACGTCCAGCATATCACGATCCATAAAAACCGGATCAAGGATTGCGACATCATCCGTCACTTTCACATCCGTCACTTTGATCCGCAGATTCTGTGATTCTCCATCAGTTTCTCCCGTCACAGCAAATTCCTCGCCGATCTTATGCAGATTTTTCATCTCCTCCGCAGTGGCTGTCGTCTTTAACGCCTCATCCTCACCGCTATTCTCCGCCATAGCATCCTCATAATCGCTCCAGTTATATGGACTTATCACCGTGCCATCCGCAAGTTCCTCCGACGGTGCTAAAATAATGCCCTCTGCAACCTTGCAGGCCTCCTCTTTTGTCACATCATGACCGACATACATCTGCATGACATAATGATATTCCGGATAAGTTACATAGATCATCTGGTCAAATGCAGAGTCATCACCCACAATATTCTGCATTTTTTCATAGACACCATCGTGGTTTCCAACCTGTATATTTTCACTTTCCGTCACATAATGATCCTGCATCCAAAATGCCTCATCACCGGTATCCATCTGATAAAATACAATCGAGATACCTCCCTGCCCCGGTGTCTGTTCATAGCTGTATTTTCCTTCTTCCGTCTCTGTCATTCCATCCGGCAGATAAGATAATTTCATTGCAAGCTGCGGTGCCGGATCTATTTTTTCTGTATTTTCTGTCGCATCCGTTTTTTCAATTTTAGTCGTCATACCGTAATTACCCTGCGGACTGCTGCTCATGCGATATAATTTTGTACCCGCAAAAATCGTCGTTCCAAGTACAAACGTTGCCGCCAGTGACGCCACTACCGCTTTTTTCAGGGAAAAATAACCTCTCTGCGGTGTCACTTTTACCTGTTTTTCCACTTCTTTTTCTATCATATCCCGCATGCTCTGTGGCATTTTCGGAAATTCCTGTTCCATATTTTCAATATTCATACTCAACTCTCCATTCCGTAACTGTTTTCCTGTTCCAATTCGTTTTTCAGTTTCGCCCTCGCACGCGACAGACGGTTCTTTACGGCGCTCTCTGTCACACCTAAGATCCCCGCTATCTCCCGCACACTGTACCCCTCCATGTAATACAGTGTGACAGAAAGCTCGCATCCTCTGACAGACGGCTGATCGCCTCATATAATTCCGAATAATCTTTTGTCTCTGCCGCACGCTCCTCCATCTGATAATCCTCAAGCGACACCACTTTCTTCTCTTTCCTCATCACGGTATAACATTCATTGATGAGAATCCTTGTCAGCCATGTCTTCGCATAGACATCCGATTTTAATGTATGCAGTTTGGAAAATGCTTTCACGATCGTTTCCTGGATCGCATCTGCGCAGTCCGCATCACAGTACAGAAGCGTTTTTGCCACATGATACATCATATCCTCGGATGCGATGATCAGCTCTCCCAATTCTTCTTTTTTCATAACTTTCCTTTCCGCCGGCTTACAATCCTGTATATTCTGTTGTTTCTTCTGAGCTCATAGAAGGCATGTCATTGTATATCCCATGTCGTTTTTTACCTCTGAGTATACAATGTTTTCATGCTCTTTGCATGATTCCGTGGCAACATTCTGACCACTGAACCTTTACATAGATTAGACGCATGAAAAAGAAAAAAGGTCGCCGTCTTTAAAAAAATATTTTCTTGACAAATCCGACGCACCGCGTCTATAATGGCGTTAATTGAAGCAGAACAACAGCTTTGACGGGAAGAAGTAAAAATAAGCGGAACGGACAGAAAGCAACCGGTCGATGAGAGGTGCACGGAAAACTTATTTCGAATACATCCCCGAGCTTCACACCAAATTCGTATTTCTAAGGATGCGATAGTAGGCTGTGACGTAGCGGCGCACGTTACAAGCGCCTGAGTGTTGTCGGACACTCGATGAGGCAGGCAATGTGAATTGCCTGCGAACAAAGGTGGTATCACGAGTTTTATCCTCGTCCTTTTTGGGACGGGGATTTTTTAATGCAATTTTATTTTCAGGAGGATTTATAATTATGACATTATACGATGAATTAGTTGCCAGAGGCCTGATCGCCCAGGTAACTGACGAAGCAGAGATCAAAGATCTGATCAACAACGGAAAAGCTACTTTTTACATTGGTTTTGACCCGACCGCAGACAGCCTTCATGTAGGACACTTCATGGCATTATGCTTAATGAAACGTCTCCAGATGGCAGGCAACAAACCAATCGCCTTAATCGGCGGCGGAACTGCCATGATCGGGGATCCATCCGGCCGTACCGACATGCGCCAGATGATGACACCGGAGACGATCCAGCACAACTGTGACTGCTTCAAGAAACAGATGAGCCGTTTCATCGATTTTTCCGATGGAAAAGCACTTATGGTAAACAACGCAGACTGGCTGATGGACTTAAATTACATTGACGTACTGCGTGAAGTCGGCGCTCATTTCTCCGTTAACCGTATGCTGACCGCAGAATGCTACAAACAGCGTATGGAAAAAGGGTTAAGTTTCTTAGAGTTTAACTACATGATCATGCAGAGTTACGACTTCTACACCTTATACCAGAAATACGGCTGTAACATGGAGTTCGGCGGTGATGACCAGTGGAGCAACATGTTAGGCGGTACCGAGCTGATCCGTAGAAAACTCGGAAAAGACGCTTACGCGATGACCATCAACCTTCTTTTAAATTCCGAAGGCAAAAAAATGGGTAAAACACAGTCCGGTGCTGTATGGCTTGATCCGAACAAGACTTCCCCATTCGACTTCTTCCAGTACTGGAGAAACGTCTCTGATGCGGACGTATTAAAATGCATCCGTATGCTGACTTTCCTTCCATTAGAGGAGATCGACGCAATGGAAAGCTGGGAAGGCGCACAGTTAAACCAGGCAAAAGAGATTCTTGCTTTCGAGCTGACCAAACTGGTTCACGGCGAGGAAGAAGCAAACAAAGCAAAAGAAGCATCCCACGCTTTATTCGCGGGCGGTGGCGACTCTGCCCACATGCCGACCTTAGAGCTGACTGCTGCTGACTTTGCAGACGGCGATTTAGATATCCTTGCTCTCTTAGTAAAAGCTGAGCTTGCTCCATCCCGCTCCGACGCAAGACGTGCCGTACAGCAGGGCGGTGTCTCCGTTGCTGACGAAAAAGTAACAGACATCCAGACCACTTACGGAGCTGACGCTTTCGGTGCTGACGGACTTGTCGTAAAACGTGGTAAAAAGAAATTTGTAAAGATTGTTTTAAAATAATTTTTTACTCATCCCGGAGTGCGATCAGCCACCTCTTTGCCAACGGCAGCCAGCTCCCGCACTCCTTCTGGATCCCCGTACCATCCCGCATGGCAGTAAGTCTGCTGCAGGTGCTGAGGCCGTGTTTTCCTACCGGATACATATGGAACTCAACCGGGATCTCATGTTTTTTCATTGCACCGATCAAAAGCAGCGAGTTCTGCACCGGAACCGACTGGTCTGTATAGGTATGCCAGATAAATGCCGGCGGTGTGTGCTCTGTGACCTGTTTTTCCAGTGAAAGCAATTCTAACAGTTCCTCCGTCTCATTTCCGCCAAGAAGCTGTTTAAAAGATCCCCGGTGTGCATATTCTCCGGAAGTAATAACCGGGTAATTTAAAAGCATTGCTGCAGGTTTTAATATATCGTTTGTTACATCCGCCATCTCTGCCAGCCACTTTGTATGCCAGAACATCGCAAGGCATGCTGCAAGGTGTCCGCCTGCAGAAGATCCCTGCACCACGATCTTATCTGTGTCCACATACCACTCCTTCGCATGTTCATGAATCAGCTTCATGGACGCCGCTGCCTCTAATAGGGCCGTCGGATAAACTGCCGGTGCCACCGAATAGCGCAGCACTGCCACATGATAGCCAATACTCAGAAAATGCATGGCGAGCGGCTCTGCTTCCCGGTCAGACGTGTGCTCGTAACCGCCTCCCGGACAGATGAGCATCATCGGACGTTTCTCAATCGCAATCGAATCAGAATCATCGAGTATATAGGTACAAAGTCTTGCATCCGCAAGAGATCCTTTTTCGTGTAAATAAAAAACTTCAGTCAGCATTTTTTTCTCCATCTGTATCCACTACATTTCCAACTTGCACATATCTTTATCAACAACCAGATATTTGCTCATCGTTCATTTGATATGTATAAAACAAAAACCTCGAAAATAAATATTTTCGAGGTTTTTAAAGGCACGGACGGATTCGAACCGGTGATGACGGTGTTGCAGACCGGAGCCTTACCGCTTGGCTACCGCGCCATATTCATCTGCCTGTCGCAGAAGTTCTGTAACGATTTTATCAAAACAGTTCCTCTGCGTCAAGACAGATTTTAAATTTTTTCATCTTCCTACTTAAAACTTATGCTTTTTTTCACACAATATTCCTGTATTCTGTCATAAGACGTGATTGTTTCTGTACTGACAATATAAAACATATCTCCAACATAGATTCCCCGGTACGCAGAAGTGTCTGCACCTTTTGATGCATCCTGCTTTCCGGCCTGATCGGTCAGATTCTGCGACAGCAATGTTTCAAATTTTTCTCCATTCCATGAAAGTAAAAGATATGCGGCACTCTCCTCATCCCCATAGGACTGCAGTGCAAATCCAAGCAGATTTTCCTCCGCATCTGCAAGCACACATTTATAATTATAGAGTGCCTCACTGTAATTATAATCTTTTAATACGAGACTGTTCATCTCTTTTAAACTGGAAGAATCTGAAATGTCAAACATTGTAATCTTGATACCTGTATGTTCCCCTGTTTTTTCATCCGTCTCATATCCGATCCCGACCAGTTTATCTTCTCCCCAGAAATGCAGATACTCTGAAAATCCACTGATCTTTAATTCACCGAGTACCTTGGGATTTTTGTCATCCGACAAATCCACTGCAAAGAGCGGATCTGTATTGCGATAAGTAACAAAATAAGCCATATTCCCCAGATAACGCGCCGCATAGATTTCTTCTCCCTGCGCAAGACCTTCAATTTTTCCGGTAAGATTCAGATTTTCATCAAACAGATACAGATTATTTTCTGCTTCTCCACTCACCGCATTCTGACCGGACGTTAACACTCTTAATTTTCCCTCGCATTCATTGACCGCAAATGTATCTGTAACTCTTCCATTCGCAGAAACTGCTCCAACGGCGTTCATTTTTCCATCAGAAAGATCAAACTTTGCGATCTGTGTTACTACATCATCCCAATATCCTTTTCTCTGGTACAGATAAAAGCACTTTCACTCACATAAATATCCACATACTGGCTCAAAATCATGGTGTTATCCACAATCTGATCCGGTTTTTTCACATCCACAGAGGATACCAGCAGACTGTTACTCCCACCATCTCCGATATAAATATCTTCTGCCGCCACTGCCGTATCATTTACCAATGGGATCCATCCCCCTGCATTCTCATCCGTGACTGCTTCTTCTTTTGTCTGTTCCGGCAGGCTTACCCTTTTGTTCGTAAAAAGATAAATCATGTCCCCTGTTTTTCTTGATGTCTGATACATTCCATCCTGCGTCACACACCCGGTTTTTACAGGCTTTTCCGGATCACTGATATCATAGGTAAGAACTTGTGTCTGTGTTCCCTCACTAAAATAATAAAAGCAGTCTTCCGTATAATTTTCTGTATCATCTGCCTGCATTTCCAGTCCGGAATCTTCACTTTCCACGATCACGCTTAAAATATCACCATCCACATACATCTCAAGCACACGGTCGGATGAAGTTTCAGAAATCTGTATTTTTCCGATCTGTTTTAATGCTTTTTTCCGGATATCCGTAATCAATATTTCATTGTGGCTTACCGTGTAAATATAAGAACCATCTGTTTTGACAAAATCGCTCTCATCCACGCCTTCTTTCTGCAGATTTGTCCCGGAATACCGCTGTTTTTCCGTATCTGATGATATATCTGCCGCTGTCTGTCCCTCCTGTGCTCCTGCGCCCTTTATCATCTGTGTACCACCGATTTCTTCCACTCCGTCTACAGCCGCATCCACGGTATCTGATGTGTCATCCATAATATATGTCGCTGCATCACCAGAGTTAGAACTATCTCCCTCCGCAACCGCTATTCCATCTGCTTCCTTTTCCTGACCACTGCCAGAGCAAATTGCATCATAGACCTCTCCATAATTTTTTGCGACTGTATACAAAGATCCTGCATCTTTTTTTTTGTGCATTTTTCTCTACGCCTGCAGTCGCTCCATCTTTTAATTCGCTGCTGCCTTCTGATCCTTCATCTGACTTTTGCCCGGATGCCGCTTTTTCTATACCCACCGGCGCCGTCATAAGCCCTGTGCCGCCCCCGGTAACCGCATGGATTCCTCCTGCTGCGCCAATGACAAGCACAAGTGCCGCCGCTGCTACAGCCCCGTAATAAGTGATCCCGCTTCTCCGTTTTACCTTGTTTTTCTGGTTCTCCTTTAATTTTCTTTTGATCTGCTCCGGTTCAATACTCTCTGGAATTTTTTCCTGTGCGGCAGATTTTTCTATTTTATCTAAAATTTCTTTTTCTGACATAGGCACCTCCATTCTGTAATGAAAAATCCCTTTTTCACTACCTCATTAACTACTGATAGCAATTTATTGTAACCACTCACCCATTTTTTTTAATGCCCGGCTTTCCTTCGAGCGCACGGTATTTTCATTCATATGTAATATTGCAGCGATCTCACGGCTTGTATAGCCTGCGAACTGGTGCATACTGATGATCAGCCGCTCCTCATCCGCCAGTTCAAAAAACAGCTTCCTCACCTGGATACATTCTGTCATCTCCGATCCGGTATCAAGCGCGAGTTCCTCTATATCTTCCATCCCGGTCTCATTTTTACCCGCGTATTCACGCAGTTTATCCTTGCATTTATTGGATAAAATCCGAAATATCCAGCTCTTAAATGCCTCTTCACTGCGCAGTTTCCAGATCGATGCAAACGCATCCGTAACAGCATCGCTTACCGCATCTTCCGCATCGCTCGTATTTCGGAGTGTGTACAATGCAAATCGATACATATCCTTATATATTCCGGCATATAATTCGGCAAATGCATCCACATCTCCGCGTTTTGCCCGCCGCACAAGCTTCATATCATTTTTCATAAAATCCTCATTTCTGAGCAACTTGTTGTGAAGATACGATGAGAATCTCAAATTTTCATCTGCAATCAAAGCTATTTGTTTTTGCTCAGAAACAAATAGCCGTGCATAAGCTATCAAGCTTATTTTTCGCACTACTTTCTCCATGGGATCCTGGTTTCATGACAGTTATTTGGGATATCCATTTTTCTGTCATATATATAGTCCGTAAAAGTGCCTATTCTGTTGCAGAAAAACCCCGAAAATTTGGCTTAACAGTGATAAGGAAGTAATTCTAATTTTTACTGTTGGCTGACAGATTCGGGTGTGCAGGGCAACCGTAAGGTTGCAAAAGCTGTCTGTTTCCAACAGAAACAGACAGCTTTTGATTTGCGTTGAAAGCATCTCGCTGTTTTCTCTCGAGCGGGGCGGTCTTCCCACGGACCGCCCCGCGAAGCCGTTACGGCTCGATGATGTTGAAGGGGTTGGCTCCGGTGATCGGGAACTGGTTCATATTCTCCATCATCAGCGTCAGCAGCTCTGCGCTGCCCTCGACCTTGACGACCTGTGTAACCGTTTCCTGATTGTTGGTCAGGATCGCAAACAGCGCATTCTTCGGGCAGGTAATAGACACGTCCGCATCATCAGACAATGTATCCGCATAGACCAGCAGCACACCATTCTTCACGCGGAGCATGTGCTGTTCGCCCACGTCAGGCAGGATCACGTTCATGGTGAAGTCGCGGTCAGCCAGCGCCTGCTTGTCCATGACAATGGCCATATAGTCAAACAGCATGGGCGCGGAGAGGGCCTTGACCATGTCGCCGGTAGATTTGGTGGAAGCGGTGAAATTGGCGTTTCCATGGCGCAGCTCCTGCGCGGCGGTCAGATATTCGTTGCGCCACGGACCGGACTCCGCCTGATACCCCAGCTGCTCCAGTGCATCGGCGCACAGAAGCCGTGCATCGGTGTTCGTCGGGTCGGCAAAGACGATGGTATTTGTGACCTCGGCGACCCACTGATATTCACCCTTGTCAAAATCCGCCTTTGCCATTTGCAGGACATTGTCAACATCCCCCAGGTACTCCACCCATTTTTTTGCGCTGTCGCTTGGCATGAGGGGGTTCAGGTTGACAGGGTTGCTGTCATACCAGCCATGAACTTCTGGTAGACCGCCTTGGCGTTGTGGGCGACCGTCCCGTAGTACTGGCGGGTGTACCAGATTTTATTGAGTGCCTCCGGCAGCTCGATCATGTTGGAGATCTCATCGCTGGTGTAGCCCTGATTGATATAGGTCAGAGTCTGGTCGTTGATGAACTTATACACGGCAGCCGTGTTGACCATGTAGTCGTTCACCACGTTGTTTCCCCAGTGCGGCCAGTTGTGGGACTGGAAGGTGACCTCCGCGTCCTTGCCGTAAAGGGAAATGGCCTCGGTGATATAGCTTGCCCATGCCGCGCCGTCGCGCACCTCCGCGCCGCGCAGCGTGTAGAGATTGTGGAGCGTGCCGGTGCAGTTTTCCGCCATCACAGCGCCTTGTACTGGGGCAGCCACGTGTTCATTTCGGCGGGTGCTTCCGTACCCGGCGTGAGCTGGAACTCCAGCTCCACACCGTCGATCGTCAGCTTTTCGCCAGACTGCGTGATTTCATAGCTGGGCGTCATGAACGAGACCGTTCCGGTGGACTGTCCCATGCCGATGCCCTGCGCCAGCTTGCCGGTCACGCCGGGGGTCAGAAGGATGCCATACTGATAATTGCTGCGGCGGCCCATACCCTTACCGGCGTAGACATTTTCCTTCACGGAGTGCTCCGTGAAGCCCACAGGCGTGATCACGGGGATCTTGCCGCTGGCGAGCTGATCTTCAATAGAAAGTGTCTCGTCTGCCTTATCCTCTTTCGCCATCACGCCGGCGATGCCGCCAAAATGGTCGACGTGGGAATGAGAGATGATGACGGCCTTGACCGGGAATTTACCAAGATTCTTTTCGATCAGCTGCATGGCAGCCTGACTGCACTCCACGCTCATCAGCGTATCAAAGACGATCCAGCCGGTATCGCCCTTGACAACGGTGAGGTTTGCCATGTCATAGCCGCGGACCTGATAGATGCCATCCGTCACTTCAAAAAGGCCATAAGCGTGGTTATTTTTCGTGTTCTCCCAGAGACTTGGATTTACGCTGTCAGGCGCTTTTTCGTAATCGTCCAGGAACGCATAGGCTTCCTGACTCCAGAGGATCTTCCCATCCTCGTCCTTTAGTTCCAGTGTTTCCGGCGCGTCGATCAGTCCACGGGTGGCGAATTCATATTCCTGCTTATCATCGAAGTCAAGTTCATCGTAGATGGCGGCATTTGCCTTTGCCGTAAAGTCTGTGGCGGGCTTGACATCGGCAGTCAGACCCAGGTCTGCCTTTTCCGCGCCCGGCTCTTTGCGCCCATCCTGCGCACAGCCGACGCAGGACAGCAATAGTACCAATGTAAGAAGCATTGCTGCAATACGTTTCATAGCCATTCTTTTCCATCTCCTTATTGTTCGCGGATAACAGGTGGCTGCCAGCTATCCAGTGCTGTCATATCCGGTACATAGATCCGCATGAACAGATGAAATTCCCCGTCGGAAACAGGCAGCCAGTTAGAGGTGTCTTCCGGTGCATCCTTGGACAGGATAATATCCAATGTGCCGTCCGCATTCAGCTTGAAGTCGGAGCGGTCGTTGATGCAGTAGCGGTCGATGGAATTGTCAATGAGGAAATCATCCTCTCCGTAGGCGGTCACGGACCAGAAGCCGCCCTCCAGCGTGGGAGGAAGGGTTTCAAAGTGGAGTGTATACTCCTTTTCTCCGGTCAGCGCTGCGCCGGTCTCATCCACCGCTGTCTTGGGATAGATTGCCACGTCCACGGTGTTGGCGCCAAGCCCCACCAGCGCTACCATCGCGCGGTAGGTATACTCCGTGCCGAAGTCGCCGATGGGCTTGCCGTAATAGACCCACTGGCCGAGTTTCTGCGCATACTTCGCGCCGTCGGCGGCGAGCGTGGCGCGAAGCCCCTGAAGCATCTGCGTCCAGCGCTCGGCAGCTCCTTCGCCCAGGAGAGCGGCGTCGAAGGTCTTACCCGCGCCCACGTTGATGGCGGAGAGTTTCTTCAGCAGTTCCTTATCCGCATCGGCGGGCGGGTTGACCTGCATCAGAGCGTTAGCCGTATTGAAAAACTCTGCTGGCGTCATGGAAAGCACCTTGTTCACGGGAACAAAGTCATTTTCCTCTTTATAAGCTCCCTGCGGTGCGGCATACTCGCCTCCCTGTACATAAGCCGAAAGCGGCAGGAGCTGCATCTGCTCCTGAATAGCATAGACATTGGGCAGGTCCTCGTTCCCGGACAGCACCGTGCGGGTGATCGACCACATCGTTGCGGTGGGCACGTCCACGCGCGTCACACCGTCGGGCAGCTCGCCCTCCCAGCCGGGAAGCGCAATGGCATAAGCACCCGCCTTGTCCAGCACGGCGGCGGTGTTCGTCCACGCATCCAGAATCTGCACATTGCAGAAGCGATCCGTTTCCGGCAGGACGTAGACCATAGGCTCTGTGCTGATGTCAAGCCATGCCTGCGAATAGACGGTATCGACGTTCGGCGTCACGACGGTGCGGAAAGAGGCGTCCGCCAGCTTTTTTGCATGGTTGAACTGATTGATGGGCGCACGGCCAGTCATGGTCCCGTCCGTATTGGTCGATAATGTTTTGGTTGCGTCGGTCAGCACCAGCGGGAACGCATAGATGTATGCCTCACTGACCATTTCCCACACGGTTTCAGTATCCGGTGTATCCGGCTGCGTTTTTTCGGCAGAGCAGGCGGAAAGAAACCCGCAGGAAAGCAGCGATAGTAGAATTGCAAGTATCTTTTTCATGTTGTCCTCCTATGATTCTCTTCTGTTTTTGGTCATCTCCTCGAAAGGGTTTGTGCGTATGGATTGACTATAAAGTCGTTTGTGATTTTCTCTTTATGGTAAACTATCGATTATTCCGCCCCTTTCTTGCCGCAAGCCGCACAAGGGAAGGCTTTACCTTTTCTCCGTATTCGCGCGACACACATACGCTGACCAGAAAGCGCATGGTAGGCGACACTTTATCCGCCAGCTCACCGAGATGATCCATCATGCTTTTGATGTCACTAATATCTTCAAGCACGATGGCAAACGCGGCTTTTTCAATTCGACTGATCGCTTCCTCGGCGCAGGCAAGAACGATTTCCTCTTTGGTGGAGAAGTAATAGTAGATGCCGCCGTTTTGCAGCTTTGCCGCCTTACAGAGGTTCTTTGTCGTGGCAAGGGTCAGCCCCTTTTCGACAAAGCAGTCAAGGCAGACGCCTACAAGCTCCTGTCTCTTTTCGGCTTTCTTTTCTTCCCGCAAAACACAATCCCCTCATTTCTGTGCATTATCCAGTGTTTCTTATAATAAGATATCAGACTTCACAAAATAAATCAGGCGATTGCTTGAATAAAAATTGTAAATTTTTATGATCACAATGCTTAATCAAACATCACAACAGCCTCTTTCAGCAGCCGCACCTCCGGCAAGCCATAGATGTACCGAATCGCCGTCCTTGCAAAGACATTGGACTTTACCGTATCCAACTCTGCCAGCCAGACGATCTCCGCTGTGCCGGTTGCAAAGTCAAATCTGATCTCTCCCCATTCGCCGTCATTGTCTACCTGATATAGGTAGACAGCGGCGGCTATTTTTTGTTCCTTTTGCGGCATTCGGTCTGCTTCAGCGTCACGGTATGGACAAGCCTGCTTTCAAGCAGCTTCAGGCACAGCTTGTCAAGCGTACGCCGGTAGAATCGCTTCGCGCCACTGGCGGTTGTACCCTCGAAATCCACCGCCAAGTCCTCAAAGGTAGACTGCATGGACAAAGGCTGACGCGTCCACAGGTCATGCAGAGGCTTTCGCCGCCGACAGTTGCTCTGATCTGCTGGTTTTCCTTCTTGACATGAACAATGCTCCCTTCGTGATTGACAGTGTTTTTATTTCACTGTCCCTCATAAAGGGAGCATATCAATCAGAAACGGGGGTGATTTTGTAGTTTTTTGACAGCTTTCCTTGAGTCTTACTTTGCAAGTACAACGGAAATTTTGATTTCCTTTTCCGTCTCGCTCAGGTCGAACGCGCCGCCGTCTGCGACGCTCACACGCAGCTCATACAGTGTGCCGTCAGAAAGCTTATCCACGGCACTGCCTGCTTCATCCGTGATCGACCACAGTTCATTGCTGACCTCCACCAACGTTCCGTCCGCACCGTAGGCATAGAGCTTCAGCTCGGCAGTGCTTCCGGAAAGATTGTTCATTCGGAACGAGACCGTTGTGTTGGGGTGGACGTTTTCGACTGTCACGGTGTTGCGCCAACTTGCAACCGCTCCCTCGCCGCCGTCCTGTTCAAACTGTGCCTGCGACAGCACGTTCCGCGCGACCTTATCGAGATCGACCTTGCGGTACGGCATTTCGGGAAGATAGACGAAGCGGTCCTGCAAGCACAGCAGCTCCAGATAGCCCGTCGGGCAGTAGAGCGCGTTGCCGCTGTTTCCGGCGTACATCCCGATGGCCATATTGTTGTAGCCAAACTTGTTGGAAACATCCATCGTAAAGATGGTCTCGCCGGTCTCAAAGTCCAGAATGATGTATTGCCACATGCCGCTTTCCAGATCCTGCACATAGCCGTAGATATAGCCCGTCGCGGTGGAAAGTTTGAGAATCGATGTATCGCTCAGGTCATTTCGAGACCAGATACTCTTCATCTCATAGCCGGAATCGGTTTTAACCGTATCGACACGCTCCACACCGGGAGCAATCATGCTGTTGCCCTTCGTCAGCCAGTTTGTGTCATAGATGTTGGCGTAGCTCTGGATGGAAGAGTCACTGTTTGGATCGGCAAGGCCTGCGCTGCCTGCGCCGAACCAGTTGCACACGATAGTGCTGACGGTGCCCTCACTGTCGTCATAGACGATGGCAGAGTTTTCAACCGCCACCTGATAGCCATCGGGCAGCTCATCCAGCACCGGCAGACTTGCAACGATCTCACCGGTCTTCATATCGAGCGCCAGCAGCTTGACGGGGTCCGCGTTGTCGGTGAACATCACAAGCTCCGGCGTCAGCGACGGAGAGCAGCCGCCGCCCCAGGCAAGACCGCCGCCGGTGGTCTTGTCGCCTTCGCCGCTGACTTTTGCGCCGACGCTCTCATACGGTGTGCACCAGACGGCATCAACGCCGTTATTCGCGCGCAGCAGATAGCAGTTCTGGTTTGTCAGGATGACCGCTCCGTCCTTGGAGGCGGCAATGCCGTTTTCCGCGCCCTCGCCGGGGGTAAGCTCATAAACAAAGACCGCGTCGGAGAGGTCAGCCTGCTCGCCATTGAGAATTGCATCGATGGCGGGGCGCGCGATATAGCCCAGCACACCCTGCTGCTCACGCTCCGGTAGATGCGGAAGCCGCCGGTTGCAAACCAGAGGTTCATCGTAGTCAAAGACCACGGACAGAAGATTCTGCGTCAGCTCCTTGCCGAGCGCAGCCTCGGCTGCCGCCTTGATGTCAATGTCCAGTACCTTTTCAAATTCAGGCAGGACGTTTCCTGCTTCATCGGTTGCCCGCAGCATCAGCACATGATTGTTGCTGGTTGGGCAGACGATGCGGTTTTCTGAGTCCATGAACGTATAGGAGCTCTGGATGACGTAACCGCCGCCGTCATGCTGCTTTGGGGAGAAATAGCCCAGCGTCGTGGTTTCCTCCGCGTTCAGATCGCGGATGGCGATGCCGCCGAGAAGCGGAACGACTGCGTGGCCGTAGCTGTCAAAGTAAATGGCAGGCGAAGCGTTCGCGTTGGTTTTTCATAGGAAACATTGATCTCCGGATAGATGCCGAGTGGCAGGACTTCATCCGTAGAGTCGGTATTGTAGCGTCGTGGTGAATGTTGGCGTCGCTCTTTGCCATATATGGGTTTTCGTCAACACGTTTGGCATTCATGGCCTTTACCGGCAGGGCAGTGCTTACCGCGGAGTCTGTATTCGATGCAGGCATGTCGGAAGACTGCTTCGCACCGCAGGCTGCCAATGTCAGGCACAACACACCTGCCAGCATAAGGGTTGGTACAGAACATTGTAACTTTTTCCTTTTCATTGATATCCTCCATTTTTGTGCTTATTGTCCCGGTTTGGTTCGATGCCCGTTTATTCAATCCAGGCATTAAGTCCTCGCTGGAATGCTTCTTCGGAAACCGGCTTCATCAGGAAATAATCGGCCCGCAGCCGGAAGGCATGAAGAGAGAAATCCAGGTCACTGCACCATATCATCCGGCATGCGGGGCATAAGGACCGAAGGTGCTCCGCCGCATTCAACCCTGCCACCCCGGAAAGTGCAATGACGGCATTGGTTAGATCAGCTTTCTGCGCTATTTCAAAAAAATGTTCCTGATCGTCATATTGCATGACCTGCGGAAACAGCCCCTTCGCTTCACAAAACCGGGTAATTTGCTCGGCGTAGCGCTGCCGCTCTGCTTCCTGTTCTGCCAACACTGCAATACGATACACAGATCTCACTCCTTCCTTCATCCGATTTAGCATCTTGCTTGCGCTCAGTATAAAAAGGCCATTCGGTTTTTTCAAGCGCCGTAGCACGAAAGGGTCGATTTTGGCACGAATTCCGACAGCAGTTCTTAGTCATCCTCGACAAGCTGTGATATAATTATCTTGGAATTTAAGCACAAGGAGAGGACCCTGCATGAGAATTGCGATTGTTGATGATCTTGCCGCGGAACGCACACTGCTGAAAGGCCGGCTGGAGTGGCAGCTTCAGCGGAGAAACGTACAGGCGGATATTCTGGAATACGAAAGCGGCGAGATATTTCTGGAAGCGGCAAGGAAAGCGCCCTTTACTGCCGCATTTCTGGATATTTATATGGATGGCATGACGGGCATGGAGGCGGCAAAGAAGCTGCGGAAAACCGACACGGACTGCCTGCTGGTTTTATCACGACCTCGACCGACCATGCGCTGGAGGGCTTTCAGGTACGGGCGCTGCACTATCTGGTCAAGCCCTTTACCGAAGCGGACATCGACGCGCTGACGGACGAGCTGCTTGCCCGCATACCGCAGCCGGACAAATATATGGAGCTAAAGGTGGAGGGAAGCGAGATCCATCTGCGCTATCAGGACATCGTCTACGCAGAACACTTCGCCCACTTGATCTACGTCCATACGACGGTTCAAAAGACGCTTGCCACACGCCAACCCTTCAAGATGTTCATCGCCCCACTAAAGGATGACACACGCTTTTTTGTGTGCGGGCGCGGAGTGATCGTGAATCTGGAACACGCGAAGGAGCTGGAAGGTGCCGCCTTCCGCATGGCGGACGGAAGCCGCGTATTTGTCAGTCAGGACCTTCTGAAAAGCGCCCGGCAGGCGCTTATGGAATTCCTGCTTCAAAGGGGGCGGATGGTATAATGGAGCTGCTGCGTCCAATTCTGGAACTCGGCGTGGTGATTCCCGGCATGCTGCTTGCCTGCTTCCCGGTAAAATCCAGTTTAAAGCAGCCGCTGTCAAAGCTTGTTTTGTGGCTTGCCCCGCTGCTTGCGCTGCTTTGTGCCGCCGGAGGCATGGTGTGCTATGCGCGCCGTATGCCGACTGCGCCGGTGCTTGCGGGGCTGACCTTGCTCGCAGCCGTGATCTACATAAAAACGCTCCGGATCACGCTTTGGAAATCCGGAACGGTTGCGTTGTCCGTCTGTGCGGTATTTGCCTGTATCAACAGCCTTTGCCGGGCGATCAACGCCGCTATGCTGGCCGGTTTGCCGCAGGCGCAGGCTGCGCCATGGTTCTGTCTGCGGGCCGTGATTTGCTATCATGCGATCTGCTGGCTGTTTGCCGCCATCGCCTATTATCCTGCGACGCACAGCGTGCGGAGGATGGTCGAGGACGAAAATTTTGCGCAGACCTGGTATGTGTTCTGGGTGCTGCCGCTGGTGTTCATTGCGCTGAATCTGTTTATGATCCCAAGTATGCGGACACGCTCTATACCGGGCGTGTTTTGCAGGGGTATTTTGTGATCAGCATCGCACTTTTGTTTTTGATGCTTTTCTTCAACGCAATCTTTCTTCTGATGGCGATCAGCATCAACCGGAATGTGAGATTGCAGCAGGAGAACCAGCTGCTTTCCATGCAGCAGCAGCACTACGAAAGCCTGAAAGCTGCCATTGAGGAAGCACGGCAGGCGCGGCACGATCTGCGCCACCAGCTATGTCAGCTCGCCGCCCTTGCAGAAGAAGGGAATCTTGAAAAGATCAAAGCCTATCTTTCCGGCGCAGTTTCCAGAATCCCGAGTCTGGAGCTGCATTTCTGTGAAAACCGGGCGGCAGACGGCGTGGTCGGGCATTACTGCGCACTTGCGAAGCGGGAGCAGATCCCATTTTCCGTGCAGCTCGATCTGCCGGAATGTCTTCCTGTAGACGAAATCAATCTGTGTCTGGTTCTCTCTAATCTGCTGGAAAATGCGCTGGAAGCCAGCCTGCGTACTGCACCTGCCAGACGCAGAATCGAGCTGACCGCCTATCTGCATGGAAACAGTCTGGCCCTGATTCAGGTTGAAAACACCTATGACGGAGTCATCCGCGAAAAAGGTGGCATATTCCAGTCCTCCAAGCGAAAAGGAGACGGCGTCGGACTTCAGTCTGTCCGTCACATCGCAGAAAAATCCGGCGGGGTGAGTACGGTTACCTATCAGGACGGCCTGTTCTGTGTAAAGGTCATGCTCTGCGGGTAATTATGCCCTGCCTTTCCAAAACGGCACGACCACAGATTTCAGCAGTCTCGCTTCCGGTAATCCCTGTATGTACCGGATCGCCATTTTTGCAAAGACGTTAGATTTCACTGTGTCCCAATCTGCCAGTTTTACTATCTCGGCTGTGCCGTTCTCAAAGTCAAACCGCAGCTCGCCCCATTCGCCGTCGTTGTCCACCAAATATTCGTAGACAGCGGCGGTAATCGTTTCACCTGTTTTCCGACACTCCGTCTGCCGCAGAGAAATTGTGTGTGCGGGATTGATCTTCGTTGCTTTTGCCGTGCTCGTCGGAAGAGCTGGTTTTTCCGAAATCCCCATCTCAAACGGCACAACGGCATCTTTCAGCAGTCTTGCTTCCGGTAAGCTCTGAACAAACCGGAGCGCCGTTTTTGCGAAAACGTTGGACTTCATCGTATCCCAATCCGCCAGCTTTACGACCTCCGCTGTGCCGTTTTCAAAATCGAACCGAATTTCGCCCCATTCGCCGTCGCTGTCCGCCTGATACAGGTAGACAGCGGCGGCTATTTTTTGTTCCTTTTGCGGCGCTCGGTCTGTTTCAGCGTCACGGTATGGATCACACCGCTTTCCAGCAGCTTCAGCCGCAGCTTATCCAGTGTGCGCCGATAGAATCGCTCCGCACCGCTGGCTGTCGTTCCTTCAAAATCCACCGCTAAATCTTCAAAGGTGGACTGCGTGGACAAGGGGCTGACGCGCCCGCAGGTCATGCAGATGGCGTTCCGCTTTTCCAGATACCATTGCTCTTTGTAGGAAAGCTGCTCAAACGCTGCCGTGACCGCCTTTGCCTGTATTCCGTTCCATAGGATTTCGGCGTAGTTCCAGCTATCGTCGCGCGTCACATCCTCGCCGGTTTCTTCGCCGTCCTCGTCCTGCTCCGTGCGGTAGAGGGAAACAATGCTGCGGTTGCGCTGGGCAATGGTCAGCAGCTCATCTGCGGATACGCTATCGTCCTTGTACCCGCTTTGAGCGGCAAACGCGGAAACTACCTCCGCGCGTCTCTTACCCGAATTGTTATAGATTGCGCCGATCTGGCGTACACGTCGGTACTCTGCAAGACTGGCAAAGGAACCGGCTTCGCCTATCATGCGGCAGAACAGCAGTCCGTCCCGGATATAGTGCTTCGCATATTTCAAAAACTCCGTTTTCTGCTCCGGGTCGAACTTTGGCAGACAGTATAGCAGCATTTGCAAAACTTCCAGCTTGTAGTCCAGAAACCGCGCCGGGTCATAGCGGTCATATCCGTTGCGGGTAAGAAAACGGTAGATCACGCCATTCAGCTGCTTTTCAAAGTGGTGCAGGAAGAAGGAAAAGTAGGATAAATCTCTTTTCCGGACAGCTCCCATGTGTAGCCCGCAAGCTGTGCCGGTATCAGTTTGTCACGGTTATCCTCCATGTCTGCACCTCCCACCGCTATGGCGTTCCATTACCGCTCTATCGTTTCTTTCACTTCCGCCAGCAGAGCCGCCTGCTCCATCTCGGCGGCATAGCCGCCCTGCGCATAGCCACTGTCTTGCAGGGCCTTTTCCAGCTTGCTTTTTGCCAGTGCTTTCATTGCGGCGGCGGTCTGCTCGTCCAGCGTACCGCGGCCAAGATACTGCGTGATCGTGTTAAACCGCTTTGTATAGATTTTCTTGATAGGATGGTCGGCGGCAAGCTCCCGCTGCTCCCGTCCACGAAGATTCCCGACTTGACGGCAGGTGCGCCCGCGTTTGTCTCCGGGAGCCAGACCGTCACAGTACTTGGCATATCTTGCGTCGGTAGTCAGGAACCATTTCCCGCAGACGGCGCATTTTCTCGGCGCGTGTCCGACGCATAGACCCTCGTACAGATCGGAGCGGAACATAGACACAAAAGACATATAGTGCATCCGGCGCATGAGCTGCGGCGCGTCTTGCGCGGAGCGGACGGAAGATACATATTGAATTGTTGTGTTGGAAAATGCCTGCCATGACTTGTCATCCAGCGACAGCTTCGGCTGTCCGGAGAATATCCTGCCAAACACCTGCGCATAGCCGTCCGGAGTCCGCTTCCCCTTATGCAGCTCGTCTGCAAACGCCGTCATACCACTTTTGTAGTTGCGAATGGTGGCGGGGAGTTCCTCCGCAAGGGTGATGATCTTCGTTATGCCAACGCCCTGCCTGAACTGTTCGTTGAAGGTGGCCAGCAGCCCAACCACGGCGGCAGCCTGCACATAGGCAAGGGTATTCTGAATCCCTTCCTCCGAGAAGATATGCTCCACACGCCCGTTGTAATAAGCAGCGTCGGCACGGGAAAACGGCGGTGTATCCTTCGCAAGCTGTATCATATGCAGAACACTGCCCTTGGCAGGACGAAGCAACTCGGCAGTCAGATTGTTCTCTTTGATTGCCGCGACGATCTTCTGCAAGGGAATACTTGCCTGTGCCAGCTTTTCCCTCAGCGTATCCGGGATGTTCAGAGCTTCACAGCCAATGGTGCCGCCGGGTACGGTTTTGCCCTCGTAGGTCACACTGTCCTGCCAGTAGTCCAGCGTCAGCAGATTGTGGTCAATGATTGGTGTAGCCATGCGCTTCCTCCTGTCATGTTTTTTGAAATGAACTTGTCATGCCATCCGCCTGTCCGCAAAGAATCTGAACATAAAACAGACAGAGAGGTGAAGAAACAGCCTCTTGAATCTATTTTACGGAGGATACAGCATGAACCTTTTTCAAAACGTCAAATATGGCGTGAACTGTCGGGAAGCTGCGGAACGGTACGGGGTATCTATCAACCGGCAGGGCAAAGCCCTCTGCCCGTTTCACAACGACCGGCATCCCAGCCTGTATGTGGCAGACGACCACTTTTATTGTTTTGCCTGCGGCGCACATGGGGATGTGATCGACTTTGCCGCGAACTTTTTTGATCTGCCGCTTTACGAAGCCGCCCAGCGTCTTGCGGCAGACTTCGGCGTTGATGCAAACCAGCCGCCGACAAAGGAAGTTCTTGAAAAACGCAGACAGAAAGCAGAAGCACCGGATGAACGATTTGAGGAAGCCTGTCACAAGCTGGACGAGGCGGAATATTACTTGGATATTCTTGCTTTCGGGGATTCCTATGAACGTGCCGAAGTTGTCAATTATCTGCTTGTAGACGGTCGGTTGGACAAGCTCAAGGAAAAAATCAATGGGAGGGATGCAGCGTGAACAAGAAGTATGCCGGGTTGGATTTTCCAGCATGGTTCGATGGCAAGGATGTTAATGAGGCGGCTTTTTGCCGGGAATTTCTGTCAAAGAACAAGCTCATCTATGCGGACAACGCATTTTTCACACCGGACGGACGGCTGACAGACCCGCTGCTGCTGAAAGAAAAAATCTACGCCGAGTTGGAGTGCTACGCCGCAAAGAACATTCCGCGCACCATTTCCAATATCGTGGAGATCATGAAGCTGGCGGCTCATGCAGAGAGCTTCCCGCCGAAGCCGGATGAGATTCATGTGCAGAACGGGACGCTCCGCATCGACGGCAGCTTTCTTGCGGGACGGTCTGAGATCGTGCGTAGCCGGTTTCCCATCGACTACAATCCGCAGGCAGGAAAGCCGGTTGTCTGGCTTCGGTTTCTTTCCGACCTACTCTACCCGGAGGACATCCCAACCTTTCAGGAGTATATCGGCTATTGCCTCATTCCCAGCACCAAAGGGCAGCGCATGATGATCCTCAAGGGCGAGGGCGGCGAGGGAAAATCGCAGATCGGTCCTGTGCTGGCGCGTCTGTTTGGCTGCAATATGAAAGACGGCAGCATCGCCAAAATTTCCGACAACCGGTTTGCCCGCGCCGATCTGGAACACATTCATCTTCTTGTGGATGACGATATGAAAATGGAGGTGCTGAAGCAGACCAACTATGTCAAATCCATTGTTACCGCACAGGGCAAGATGGATTTGGAACGCAAAAGCGTCCAGAGCTATCAGGGGTGGATGTACGCCCGCCTACTGGCGTTCTCCAACGGCGATTTGCAATCCCTCTACGACCGCAGCAACGGTTTTTACCGCCGTCAACTGATCCTGACCACAAAAGAGAAGCCTGCTGATCGTGTGGATGATCCCGACATTGCCGAGAAGATGAAACTTGAGATCGAGGGCATTTTTCTCTGGGCATTTGAGGGCTTACAGCGGCTGGCGGCAAACAACTTCCGTTTCACGGAAAGTCTCCGGACGCTGAACAACCGGGAGTATGTCAAGCGCGACGCGAACAACGCCATCGACTTTATGGAGTCCACCGGCTATATACGGCTGAAAGCGGATATGTCCGTCACCTCCAAGGAGCTGTATGCCATTTATGGAATCTGGTGTGATGAGAATGGGCTGACACCCATTCGGCAGCGCTCGTTCAGTGATTTTCTGATGCGGAATCTAAAAACGTACAATCTGGAGCATACGAACACCGTCACAAATGCCACCGGGCGCAGAGTGTGGGGGTATCTGGGCATCGAGCCGCTGATCAGTCCCCGTATATCTGAGAATTGGGGCAAATCGCTATGTACGTATGTACCGGAAAGCTGACGCGCACCCAATCGTGAACAAGTCTGCCCATGCCGTGAAATGCTGCCTGCCCTGCACCGCCGGTACGTATGTACACAGCAAAATGCCGTAATTCCGCTATCTACAGAGTGTCGGTAGGATGCCAAAAACGGCACATTGAAGTCAATCCTTGTGAAATTCATGGAAATTTTCACCGCAAGCCGAATGCAATGCACCGCCCGGTGATTTACCAAAGCGTGAAGCTGCTGCACCGGACTGCGGCATATCCTGCCGTTCCGCATGACCTCTCGCAGAACGATGAAGCCGATAGGGGGCTGCTGCGTACAGGGCATCACAAACGGAATTTTGGGCGGATTTGCGGCATGGCAGATTTTTCATCTCCCCGCACACCAGCATCACCGATACGAAACCACACTACACGAAATTATGGAGGTAAAAATTGATGAAATCCAATCTGAGAAATGAGAGCAAGTCGTACATCGTCCGTCAGGGAATGACCATGCAGGAGGTGGTCGATCTGTTGCATGACGAACACGGCTGGTCTGACAGCGTATCCAACCTATCCAATAAGCTCCAACGGGAGTCCCTGCGCTATGTTGAAGCCGTTCAGCTTGCCGATACGCTGGGGTATGAGATCGTCTGGCAGCGAAAGAAAAGCTGACGAACCGAGAATATCCCGAAAGTCCCACCGGGACTAAGGGCGCACTTCTATACTCTCCTGACGGGAGTATGTGCGTCCTGCGGAGCCTATCGCCCAGACAGTTGCGTGTCCGGGCTGTTTTGCGTCGCGTTGCTCCGTACAAGTGGCTGCACCCCTTGCGATGCTTGCGCATCTATCCCTGCCCACTTCGCAGCGGAAACAATCTGCTGACGCAGACAATTTCCGCCGCAAAGTCTGAACAACTATTTCACTAATTTTGAAGGAGGTCACACAATGCCTAAACAGAAAAACCTTGCCGAGCTGAATGCCGAGAAAGAAAAAATTGAGCAGCAGCTTGCACAGGAGCAGCACAAGAAGCAGCGTCTGGAAAACCGAATCGCCTACTATGAGCGCGGCGACCGAACCAAACGCGCACACAACCTGATCGTCCGCAGTGCGGATATGGAAAGCATCGCTCCGCTGACGAAGCTGTTGACACGCGCTGAGTTTTATGCCTTTGCCGAAAAGACATTTGACTTGCCGGAGGTCAAATGTCTGCTCATGGAAGCGGTCAACGAACACAACCGGACTGAACAGAAAGAGGGGTGCTGAGTATCGCGCTATTCCATTTTCATGTAACGCAGATCAAGCGCGGCGCGGGGCAATCCGCTATTGCGTCTGCCGCCTACCGTGCCGGGGAAAAGCTGCACAGCGAATACTACGGCGAGATCAGCGACTACACCCGCAAAGGCGGCGTGATCTGCTCGGAAATCCTGCTGCCGTCCCATGCGCCGCCAGAGTATGCAGACCGTGAAACACTCTGGAACGCCGTGGAGAAAGCCGAGCGCGGAAAGAAAGCGCAGCTTGCGTCAAACGTGTTTCCTGTCTGAAATCCCATATCTGCACAGAATGCCATGCTTCCAGAAAGTATACCTTATGCAGGCGCTGTTCCATGTGCAATGCTTTCTGTAAGGATTTCGAAAAAAAAACCTGCAGACGTCTTCTAAAGCCGCCCTATGTCTGTAACGGCTGTGGAAAACGCTCTGTATGTAGTCTGGAAAAACGGCTATATATAGCTGACTTTGCCCACCGGGAATACCGTGATATTCTTTCGGAATCCCGCACCGGTCTTTCTTATTCCGAAGATGAGATCCGTTATCTTGATGAATTCATTTCTCCTCTGATCCGTCAAAACCAGTCTCCACATCACATCTGCGCAACCAATGCGGATTATCTTACGGTAAGTGAAAGAACCATTTACCGGCTGATCGATGCACGCATCATCTCAGCATGAATATCGATCTTCCAAGGAAAGTACGCTACAGTGCGCGCAAAGTGGAGTGCCACCTGAAAGTCGACAAAGCCTGCCGGATTGGACGCACTTACGAGGACTTTAAGGGATATCTTCTGGAATATCCTGATCTCGCTATCACCAGCTGGATCCTGTGGAAGGGAAAAAGGGCAACAAGGTCCTTCTTACCATTCACTTCGTAAAAGCAGAACTTATGCTTGCTTTTCTCCGTGATCACAATGATTCCCAGTCCGTGATCGATATCTTTGAACGGCTTTACTTTGAACTGCGTCCGGACCGTTTCTGCTCACTGTTTAAAGTCTGTCTTGCAGATAACGGCACCGAATTTTCAAATCCGAAAGCAATCGAATACGACCGGCAGGGAAATCTGCGCTCCCGTATTTTTTATTGTGATCCGAGCGCTCCTTATCAAAAGGGCTCTGCGGAACGTAACCATGAATTTATACGCTGTTTTCTTCCGAAAAGAACTGACCTTGCTCCCTATTCGCAGGAGGATATCCGTCTCATGATGGATCATATCAACTCTTACAGCCGGGAAAGTCTGGGAAATAAATGCCCTTATGATGTATTTTCTTTTCTCTATGGACAGGAGATTCTGGATCTTCTTGGGTGCCACAAAGTTCCTCCCCAGGACGTGACACTCAATCGATCCATTTTTCACAAAGAGGGCAGCCATGAGAGTAGATAAGGATTCCATTGATTACCAGGTTAATTTAGTCGCCTTACAGGAGATGGAAGAAACCGTTCCCATGACGCTAAGAGAACGACGGTGTCTCCGAAAGTGGGTTCATAAAGGCAATGAAGTCGAATCAAATCCATGGAACTACATGAATTCTGACGGAATGCCCCTGAACTACCTGCAGGCTTTTCGCATCAGATTTGGCTATTCCAACGGTCCATGGGACTACTGGAAAGGCTCTGACACAGAGCTTCTTTGGGATGAACAGCACCACTGCTTTCTCTCCAAAGATGAATTCTTTTAACTGACATGACAAACCGGGACACAGCTGCATAGGCCTACTCATACGGGTGGAATTTACTAAGGCAAAAAAACAGGAAAATCCCACCTGCGATTTACTATGCCCTTTTTTCCTTGTTTAAGATCTATTTTACGCTATATTTTGGGAAAAATCATCTGTTTTTAAGCAGTTTTCACACAGAAAAATCCCCGTCCGACATGCGGACAGGGATCAACCAGACATTTACTTTGACAAACCGGAATTCACTTTGTCATTTGACCTTTTTAATTGATGTTCTACTTATTTATTATTCTGTTTTAAATACAGAAATCTCCGATTTCAGATCATTCATATTATCACCCAGTGACTGAGCCGTCTGATTCATGGTATCTACATTCTCCTGCAGTTTTGCAGCAACACTCTGAACCAGTTTTGTTCCCTCTGCTGTTTCTGCAATAATATCCGAAATATTCTTTACTGCTGCCAGAGTATCTTCACGCTCTTTATCTGCCTGCTCTGTACTGGATACGATTTCTTTTAACGCATCAAACAGTTTCTGCATGCATTGGTTCATATCATCAAACACTCCAACTACTTCCTGCACTGCCTCTGTCTGAAGTGCAACCATATCCCGTGCCTGTTTTGCATTTTCTACACTGTTTACAGTCTGATCTGTGATATGAGTTACATTGTTCTGAATTTCTCCGGCTGCCTCTGCAGAATGATCTGCAAGTTTCCTGATTTCCTCTGCAACCACTGCAAATCCTCTTCCTGCTTCTCCTGCTCTTGCAGCTTCGATGGAAGCATTTAAGGAAAGCAGATTTGTCTGTTCTGAAATATCTGTAATTGTCTCTACAAACTCGTTGATAATCTCAGATTCTTTTTTGAGTTCCTCAATACTGGTCTCAACTTTGATTGTTACATCTGTTGTCTTTGTTGCTCGTTCGCCCAGAGTCTGAACCATCTGCATACCATGATTGATCATATTTTCAGCTTCAGAAACCAATCCTTCAACCTGACCTGCAATACTGCTGACATTCTGGATCTCTTCGGAAAGCGTATCTGTTTTTCTTACACATTCCTCTGCATGTTCGGACTGTTTTGTAATGCCATCATTGATCTCATCAATTGCCTGAATGATATTCACGGAATAATCTTTCATAACATTCGATGCCTGACGTACTTCCTGTGCCGATGACTCTAATGTATCGGTTGCTCCGCTTACCTTTTGGACAAGCTTTTTATTATTATTAATCATATGATTTGCAACCACTGCAAGGTTATTAAATTCATCATGACCTTTTACGCTGACTTTTGTTGTAAGATTTCCCTCTGCAACCTCTTCAAGCCTGCCGGAAATGCGTTTCATATTTTTCTGGATTCCTGTACTGATGATAATACCAATCAGCACTGCAACAACACATGCAATCAGTACGACTGCAATCGTCACATTGCGGATATCATCTGCCTGTCCATTAACGATCTCCATTGGTACAAGTGCACATACAGCAGCATTTGTACGCTCCATCCTGCTGTAAAAGAACAGATAACTTTTTCCGTTTATGCTGACTTCTTTCGTGGTCTGCTGATCTTCAAGATTATTAAAGAAATCCTGTCCATAAAATACAGTTTCTCCATCTGCTCTTGTACTTTCCTGACCATCCGGAAGTTTTTCTGAAATAATCTCTCTTCCCGACTGTGTCACAAACCCAATAATACTGCCATCTCCCATATCGAGGCTGTCTAAGAACTGCTGGATTGCAGATGCCTTGACATCAATAACAATAAATCCTTTACCAGACTGTGGTGTCGTCTGATATGCCATAATATAATCTGACTGTTTTAAACCAAGGGTTTCGTCTAAGTCTTATGATAATCAACCCATTCTGGTAATTTTTTCCATTATCAGAATATCCAAGCATTTCATCCTTATACTCTTTGTAGATACCCATTACATTTCCGCCTGCCCTTGTGGATAACATCTGGATATCTTCAATTGTCACAATATGTATATTGCTGATAAATTCGTTTCCTGCCTGAGATGCACGGATACTTGATCCCACACTGTTAATAACAGATTTTTTCCGCGTGGAATCAGTCTCATACAGACCTATCATATATTTCCCAAGATCTGACTGAAATGCATACTTTAATGCCTCTGCCTCAATAAAAGAGTTACTTACATCAATATACTGGTTTGCCATATTGATTGTCTGTTCATTTGAATCCCGGAATGTATCATACATACCGGCAGCTGCTTTTTTATAAGAAAATACCCCAACCAAAATCAAAAACAGGATTGGAATCAGAAAACATAAAAAAATCTTCGCACGTATACTAAACAGTACGCCTTTCTTCTGTTCCTTTTTTTGAACCATTGTCTGTTTCGGAACTTTTTTTGACCTTTGTGATCTTACACCTTTTACAGGTGATTTTTTGTTCTTATTGGTCATAACACTACCCTCTTGAGCAGAATCTTCTGCTGCCTCTCCAACATAATAATATTTAGAATATATACTAGAATATCACAAAAAATAGATTTTAAAAAGTCAATTTTTGTAAATTTTTACTTTTTATTGCCTTTTTTGTTTCTTTCTAATTACGAATACAACAAAAGACTTTAGGAAAAACCTAAAGCCTTCTATTTTCAGAGGCGACAATCGGAATCGAACCGATGATAAGGGTGTTGCAGACCCGTGCCTTACCGCTTGGCTATGTCGCCATATAATATTTTTAATGACTCCGACGGGAATCGAACCCGTGTTACCGCCGTGAAAGGGCGATGTCTTAACCGCTTGACCACGGAGCCGGAGTATCATCCGTATAAACAAAAACTATGAATTACCGGATAAAAAAACTCCCCGAGTAGGACTCGAACCTACGACAGCGCGGTTAACAGCCGCGTGCTCTACCAACTGAGCTATCGAGGAATATGAAATATATAACAAAACGACGTATTTGATACGTCATTTATATCATATGCATTGTATGTGGATACCTTCAAAACTTCATACAGATTTCCGATTTCTTCGAAAGTGGTCATCTCAATTCCGCTTCGCTCCATTTCGATGATTTGCTCCGCAAATCTCAAGCCGTATAAAGAATCAGTTCCGTAAGCACGCTTCCTTCACTGCTTCTTCATCTGCCTTGCCACTTTCTACGCTTTGGTCAAGCCCTCGATCGATTAGTAACAGTCAGCTCCACACGTTACCGTGCTTCCACCTCTGCCCTATCTACCTTGTACTCTTCAAGGGATCTTACTCACTTATGTGAGGGATATCTCATCTTGAGGGGGGCTTCACGCTTAGATGCCTTCAGCGTTTATCCCTTCCGGACTTGGCTACTCTGCCATGCCGTTGGTCGACAGCAGATACACCAGTGGTCCGTCCATCCCGGTCCTCTCGTACTAAGGACAGCT